>Ga0326727_10015048_pt1 | contig 16697 bp, 11 predicted proteins | sample MB2enrmetagenome_FD_207643 | JGI IMG/M metagenome (GOLD analysis project Ga0326727, IMG submission 207643) | Lab enriched peat soil microbial communities from McLean, Ithaca, NY, United States - MB29MY | ecosystem: Environmental > Terrestrial > Soil > Wetlands > Peat | place: USA: New York...
TGTTACCGCCGCGGGGTGGAGCAGTCAGGTAGCTCGTCGGGCTCATAACCCGAAGGTCGAAGGTTCAAATCCTTCCCCCGCCACCAAAGAAAGTGCAGGTCAGAGCCGGTGCGAGAGCACCGGCTCTTCTTGTTTTTCTGGTGTCATCCCTACTCCTATCCCTACTCCAGGAATTTGTGGCTAGGTTTGGGATCCATGCGTGGAACCAAGAGGAAGCGGAGCGAGGGAGTCTGGGAGCTGCGGGCCTACGTCGGGCGCGATCCTGTTACCGGTAATCCCAAACAGGTGTCGAAGACCTTTCACGGGAGCGCCCGTGAGGCGGACGAGGCTCTGCGCGACCTGATCGAGCAGCAGGTTCCCGGGCGCTCCGATGGTGCCGGGGCCACGGTCGGCCAGCTTCTCGACGCCTGGTTGTCAGAGTGCGAGCGCCTGGATCTGTCACCCACGACCCTGCGTGTCTACAGGACACAGATAGAGCACACCGTCCGACCAGCCCTGGGCTCGATCAAGGTCCAACGCCTGGGAGCGAAGGACCTCGACGACCTGTACCGAGCGATGAAGGAAAAGGGCTCGTCGCCGAAGACCGTCCGTAATCACCACGCGCTCCTCTCGGCTGCGCTCCACCAGGCCGTACGGTGGGGGTGGGTACGTAGAAACGTCGCCGAGATGGCCAAACCGCCTCGTGTGACGCAGCGGGTGGTCCGGCCGCCTTCGGTTGATGCCGTGCGACAGATCGTGGTTGCCGCCGAAGAGCGTGACCCGCGCTTGGCACCGCTGGTGATGATGGCGGCGCTGACAGGGATGCGGCGGGGTGAGCTTTGTGCGCTCCGCTGGTCCGACCTCGATCTCGACGAGGGTCAGATCGAGGTGGCGCGCTCGGTCGTGCTCGTGCCCGGCGGACTCGGAGAGAAGACGACGAAGACGAACCGAACGCGGCATGTGGCGCTCGATGAAGTCGGACTCAGCGTGCTCAGGACTCATCGGGCACGAGTCGAAGAGTGGGCGCGGCTGGCCGACGAGGAACTGAGGCCGGACGCTTTCATCTTCTCCCCCTACGTCGACGGCTCACTGCCGTTCCGGCCAGACAACGTGACCAACTTCTTCATCCGAGTCAGAGACGAGCTCAAGCTCCCGGACGTGCGGTTACATGACCTGAGGCACTTCACGGCCACGCAGTTGATCGGTGCCGGCGTCGACGTCCGCACGGTCGCTGGGCGTCTCGGACACACAGATCCCTCAATGACCCTGCGCGTCTACAGCCATGCGCTGGAGGAGCGGGACCGGGCGGCCGCTGCGGTAATGGGCCGAGTTCTGGCGCCGCCTACGGCTGAGCTGCCAGCCGCTGCTTCTCCCTGACCGGTCTTTTTCGCGCGCGTCAGGCTGACCTTTCAGGGGTGTCCGGGGCACCCCTGCCGTGTAGAAGCGCGAGCAAGGGCTTTGTTGGCACGACAACGCGCCGCCCGAAGCGCACGGACGGCAGTTCACCTCGGGCCGTGAGGTCGTACGCGAGGTCCTTCGAAATGCCGAGGATGGCGGCAGCTTGTGGGACGCTCAGAACCAACGGCAATGGCGAAGTGCGGCTTTCAAGGAGTCTGATCCGACCTCGTTCGGACTGGTCCGAGTCGTCTGAGGAGGGCGGTTGCTCGTCGCCGTGTTGATGCGTCTCCGGCAGTTTCTCCGTGCTCATGTCGTCCAGGCCGTGGTGGACGTCAGCACCCTCGATGGCGTGGCGAGGTGCCGACTCGTTCGCGATGTCGTCGGGCGATCACCATAGGCGGAGCGGAGCCGAATCATCGCGCAATGGTGCGCCGATCAACTCACAGCACTTCTCACAGGAACACTCACAGAAGTGCTCACAGACGAGCTCGCGGGATGGTTTCTTCGGTTCGACCATCACGCTGTGCAAGGGTTTGCGCTCCGGCAGCTCACAGCAACACTCACAGCAACACTCACAGCAACACTCACAGACCCAGGTCGCAGCCCTGTGAGCGGAAGGGCTCGGTCGGAGCGACGCGCGGGGCGGTGTCGCACCGTCGTCGTTGACGGCCCGGCGCACGACCACGATCGCGTCTGGCGTGCCATGGGTGGAAGCCCACAATGATCCGAGGAGGCGAAATAGCTCGCAGCTACGACGAGGCTTCGGCGAAGCGCGGTGCGCGCCTGCCCATCGAGGCGCATAGCGACGGGATGGTCTTCGGCCAGACCTACAGGCTCGCGGTTCAGGTGATGGAGCGACGGGAGTTCCTCGGCCTCACCCAGATCGATCTCGCCGAGAAGTCCGGCATCGACCAGGGCGACATCAGCAGGATCGAGCGTGGCTCGATCTCTCCGAACGAGAAGACGCTCGTTCGTCTCGCCGACGCCCTCGGTGCGGAGTGGCCGATGGTCGACCAGGCGACGGCCTGAATCCAGCTCTAAGGTCGGTATCGAGCGACCTTCGTAAGTGACTATGCTTCGTACACGCGCGACCGTGAACGCCCGTAACGCTTGAGGGTCCGCGCCTGGCGCCGCCTCCTCCTGGCACCTTGTGCATACGGTGTGCTGCCCGGACGCCCCTTGTTTTGAAGAGTGTCCATGCCTTCATCTGGCCTTTCTCACGGGCCGCGAGGCGACCGTGCTCTGGGCGCGCCTGTTACACGCCGAGATCACAACTCGGGGCAATAGTGGGCGAGCAACGTTCGTGTTAGCTGTTCACCGCGGATGCTGATTGCATCCAGTTTTCCTTCCGACATCGCTCGAAAGTCTGTTGGATGATGGCGGACATCCTCCGCCGGCACCAGGTCCGGCACGGGTATCGGAAGACGCTCGTCGGGCATCCCCAGGTACGCATGGACGAACCCTTGAATGAGCCCGGCAGCGGCTGCCTCGTGGAGGCGCCCGCGCGCGGCGTCCTGGGCTCTTCGATACGTGACGTCGAAACTGCGCTTCAAACGCGCTGCCGCGAAGTGTCCTGCCGTGAGGGGCAGTCGGCCCCGACCGGCGTCGCAGGCGATGATGTAGTCGAGATCGTATCTGTGCTCCGTATGTGAGGCGGAACGACCGGGCTCGAGGACACTGAGACCGAGGTTGTCGTAGACGCCCCCGTCAGCGAGAAAAACGGCATGCTGCTCACCAGGCTCATCGGGCCCACGTCGGAATGTGTACGTGCGTTCGACGGCAGGGAGCAGCAGAGGGAAGGCACCACTGGCAGCTACGGCTTCGGCGACTAGGACCTGTTCCTGTACCGTCCCATATGCGGAACAGGAGCTCCTTAGGCTTCCGAAGCGCATCGCGTTGCTCGTTCGGAGATCGGTAGCGGTGATGACCGTTGCTAGATCGGGATGGGTGATCTGTGAGAGCAAACGATCCCCGAGACCCCTGGCCGCCAGTGTGTTCGTGAGGGCGTCGGTGCGATTACCGCCGCGGAGTCGCGGCTCGCCTGTGGGTCGGAAGACGCCGGCACGAGTGGCCTGGACCAGGTTGCGTATCGCAGAGTCCGGACGAAGTGCCCGGGTCACCATCTCCAGTTGTAGACCGCGGCGCAGCTGGTCGACGACGAGGGAATCGAATGCCGAGAACTCCGCCGGCCCATAGGCGTAGAAGGCCGTAAGGACACTTCCCCCACTAACGCCCGAAATCACGCGCACGTGGCGCAACAAGTCTTGATCGTGAAGGGCGCGGAGACAGCCGAGGCCGAAGCATGTGGCGCGGAATCCTCCGCCGGACAGCGCGAGACCTATGCGCGGCGTGCTCATCGGAGTCGCAGGACCTTCCGAAGTCGACGTGGCAGCAACCGCCCTCGGTGCTTCGTTGGTCGGTGGGACTGGAGCCGCGAACCCCAGCCGCCCGGCCAGGCCTCGGTTCGGTGGCTCACAGGCGCTGGCGGCGCCTCCCTCGGCGCGTTGTCGACATCTCTGGTGACGAGTTGGGCGAAGATGTCTGGTGGCCAACCCCCATTGACCCAACTCGACCAAGTTGCCTTGTCGCCTCCGACAATCACGATCAGCGCCCGACTTGGGCTGTTGGCCAACGGCGTAATGAGAATTCGCATCCCGATCTTGTCCGTTGGGCTCGGCGCAGCCTCGCCGTAAGAGTGGCTGTGCCACATCCCTATGAAGGCTGTCAGCCTTCCGCTTCGATTTCGGTGATAGGCGACGAGCTCCTCGACACCCTCGACACCGTGATCAAAGTGGAGGGCGGAGAGCAGGCTGTCGGGAGGAGGGCCAGAAACGTCGTCGATCCAGATGCACCGACACGCATCATCGACCTGGCCGAGCAGGAGGCCACCGGTCTCTATCTTGGGTCCCCGCAGACGCGCTCCTCGGCGGACTTCGGCTCGCATGCGGGTCAGTGCCGGCTGGCTGATCCGGACCTCGTAGCCCGTCTCGGCATCGTTGCACACCCGGTCGTTCGGCCATCCGAACCACATGGTTCCGGGCCGGCCCGGCCCTGCGGTGACCTCATCGAGGCGAGCGATTGCCGCGACCATCGGCAGGGTGCTCTCACCGGAGCCGTCGCCGGTTACGGCGTGGAGGCCCGCGTCGAAAAGGTGCCCAGCAAGTGCCGCCAGGTCGGCTGCCGATCCGGTGAAGGTGGGCGATGAGCATCCCGGCTCAGGCTGAAAGGTCGCGGAGCGGACCTCGGCTGGAAAGAAGTCAGCCACGACATCGTCGAGCCTGCCGGCATGCTGACCTCGACCGGCAAGAGAGAGCCGTCGAAGCAAGTGACGACCAGCACCAGTTGCGCCTCGCTTGGCCACCGTGACGACACCCCGTCGGGCGTCATGACCGATCATGACCGACATCAGAGGCGGCCATGTGTCGCGGGACTGGGAGCGGCGTAGCTCGAGCAACGAGGCGACCGCGGCGTCCGCCGTGGCGTCGATCACGAGATCGACATCAGGGGCAGGCGCACCGTCGGCGAGTACGACGGTCTGCGCGGAACCGACAGTCGGTCGAACCGGCTCGTCTAGTCGGACCCGGTTCAGTCTCGCGGCCAGCGCCACCGCCTTGGGTAGGCCGATGTCGCCGTCGGCGTAGGGCTGGCGCACGAGGATCCCGGGCGTGACCACGTCTTCGTCAACTACCTGCACCTCCGTGGCGCCTCCTCGAACGCAGAACTCGGCGATCGGCCCCCCAAGTGCGCCGCACCCGAGGACCAGCACACGTCGACCGCGGATCCACTCGGCCGAGCTGTTCGTGTCACGGCGGACCGTGACCTCATCTCGAGCCTCCATGACCCGCACCCAGGACGTGTCGGTGGTGGCGATCCAGCCAGGAAGGAGCTCGTGTGCCAGATCACCGAGATGGGCGAGGGCAGGGTGATCAGAGCCGGCGAAGACGATGTACTCGGCGACCAAGCGCCCGACGTCGTCGAAGCGCCAGCACACCAGGTGCTGGCGGAGAGCGCCGTCAGCCAATCGACGTGATGGCGTCCCGACGAAGAGATGCAGCTGGGTTGGGCGAACGGGATCATCTCCGGCTCGCCGGCATCCCAAGACATAGTTGACCGCCGCGACCTCACTGATCGCGGTGAACAGCTTGTCGCGCGGGACACCCAATGCCTCCAGAGCCGCCACGAGCGCAGCAGCCTGTTTCGGGTACTCGAAGCTCATCTCTCGATCGGTGAGCACGGCGAGTGCGCCGGCAATCGGCCGGCCGTCGTAGGTCGACGGCAGCTCCCCGGCGTTGAACCGTCGCAGCCACTCGTCTCGACTGACCCATTCGACGATGTCGAGACGATCATCGGAGTAGGCAGTCGTTATGCCGACCACGAGTCGGTACGAGACATCGGTTCCCGGTCTGGACGCTACTGACGGGGGAACGCCGCGACGGCGACGACCAGGGCTTGCGACCCTGGGAGCAAGGTCACCGAGGTCGGCTCGAACCACCATGACGCCGTTGTCGCCCGACACATAAGCGACTGGGGGGTGCAGCGGTTGATCATCAGGATCAAGTTCACCGAGCGCGGCACGCTCCAGCCACAGGACAAGCCGCTCGATGAGGCCGAACACGCCATCGGCCGGCATCCACTCGATGGAAGGCGCCGCGTAAATGCAGAGTTGACATGCCCACTGGACGTGGGGGATCTCGGCCCACCGGCGGTGCGGCACAAAAATGAGCGGTATGTCGAACGGGAACCCGTCCGAGATGAGCAAGACGAACCGCTCCCGCTTGCGCAATCGAAGCCCGTCGGCCGCTAATGGTGTGTCCGTGCAGTCAAGCGAGATCACCGCTCGAAGCCAGCCGCCGTCAGACCACGACGGCTCAACCGGCAGGTCGATCGCACCACCAGACGCAGCAGCGAGCTGGCGTAGTTGGTCGAGGGCCAAACGCTGACCTCTGCTCGTGGGAAGGGTCACTGCCCGCCGAAGCCGACCGCCTGCTGAGGGGCCGCCTCATCTCCTCTGGCCATCGTGATCGCCTGGCGGACCTGTCCAAGACCGCCGGACTGGCCTGGCTGCCGCCGACGGCGGCGGGCGATCCCGGTGGCCGCCAGCGCCGCGAGTATGCCCCCCGCCGCCAATGCGCCGCCGACCACGGCTGCCTTGTTGACCGCTTCGGTCGTGCCGTCCTCGATATCGAGGAGGGCGAAGCCGTCGTCACCGATAGCGAACACGATGGGTCTAGGAGCGTCCGCCTCGGGGTACTCGCCGGTGCAGATCACGTCATCGGCGATCTCCTCATAGCGGGCCTGAGCCAGAAGGTGAGGCGGATTATCGCCTGTCTCGTTGCTTTCTGGGAACTCGGCGCTGCTCACGACCACAACGGAGGAACCCGCGGCGTGGCGCTCAAGCAGGTCGAGGACGTCCTGCTTGAGGACCTCGGTTCCGTCCTCTACGACGTACATGGCCTTTTTCGAGCAGTGGTGCGGGGTAAGCAGCACCTCCCAGGTCAGGCGCTCTGGACGCTCGGCGCACTCGCTGTACTCGAAGATCTTTGTGATTGTCTCGTGAGCGAGGTCGCCGAGCAGTAGGACATGCCCCTCGTTGCCGTCCGTGTCCTTCAAGGTGACCTGCAGCGCCAGAGAGGTGTCGTTACGTTCCGCGGCGCAATCGTCCTTGAACGGGGCGTGGATGAATGCCTCGAACCGGTCGGACAAGTCCCCACCGTCGATTGTGGTCACCGCATCCCCCGGGTAGCTCAGGTACTCGTCGGGGAGCTCGTCGTACGCATGCTTGTCGTGGTCGGTGTCGTAACCGACGACCCGAATGCGATCCCCTGATGCTGGCACGTCGCCGTCGGCGATCGCCCTCTCGGTGGCGGCGACCCGCCGCTTCGCCTCCTTGTGGAACGCTTCGGCATCGGGGCAGAGGGGAACATCGTTCTCCGTGTACTCCCGCCACAGTCGGGGGGTGGCCCACAGCTCGCCGATGGTCACCTTGTCCAGCAGGTCGGCAAACCCGAGACAGTGGTCCATGTCGGCGTGGGTCAGGATGAAGGCCGCAAGGTACGGCTCTCCGTCCCGCTCCGGCAGGACCTCGACGAGGCGGTCCACCACAGCGGCGACGATGGCGTCATCATCGTCCGCGATGGCCATGTCGTGGAGGTCCACCTGGACGACATGCTCGTCGTCGATGACGATCGTCGTGCTGTCGCCGGTGCCAACAGGCCAGAAGACAAGGCCCTGGTCAGGAAGCTGAGTGCTAGTCATTCGTATTCTCCAATCACGTGCCGTTGGGAGCAGTAGCGAATCGAGGACTCGTCCTCGAGCTCCACGGCCCGTCCCACCTCTTACCTACGGACGACAACATCGAGGTGTCCGGCGACGCGACCGGATGGGTCGTACGTCTATTCGCAGTCCTTGCAGACCGTCGATTCGCCGCTGAATCGGTCCAATCCCCAAGGCAAGAAACAGACCGTGCAGGTGCGGGTGGCCCGCTCCACCTTCGTCTCGCACCAACAGTCTCCGCACCTCGGGCAGCGCGGCTCGTTGCATCGGGTGCAGAAGCTGTAGCTGTTAGTGAAGTCGGCATCGCACCGTCGGCACGATCCCTCGTACGACGGCACTATGTCGGCGGGGTTCCGCAGGGTGAGCCGCTCCCAACTCGGTCGGTCGGCGAACACTGCGAAGACGTAGCCGTCATCGAGCACGGCGTCGCCGAAAAGCAGATCACCCGGCTTGCCTGAGGCGAAGACGACTCGGCTTTGCTCTCGGGCTGATCCGCGGTTCGCGGCCTTGGCCACAAGGCTGTCGGCTCCTTGGGCTGTTCCCCGCGCAACTCGGTACGGGACGCCGACATTGGCCGTAAAGCGAGCGACGTCTTCCTCGGTCAACATGACGTAGCCGGAGCCGAGGAGGCGCTGGGCCGCTCGGACGCAGGTGGCCTCGCGCGAGGCCAAGGTTGCGTGGTACAGGTCTACAACCGCACGAGCGGTAGGCCCTTTCTTGTCGATGAACTGATCGACGAGGCTGTCGGGGATCAGTAGCTCGGCGGCGACCGCGTCGGCGACGGCTTCTTCGAAAGCCATGCCGCCGTCATCGAAGGTGGCGAACACCTCGTGGATCTCGGCATCGAGCTTCACCAGGTGATGGCCGTACTCGTGCAGTGCGGTGAACCGCCGTCTCGCTCTACTGGCCGCTTCAGCCACCGTGATGCGGGGCGGCGGGCCTTTACGGTAAGAGCCGTCGACCGAGCAACCACCGCCTTTTGGCTCTTCGGGACGCATCCGCACTTCGATGCCCTGCGCTTTGAGAGCGTTGTATGGGTCGTGGCCGAGCGCGGCCACGAGATCTGAATCCAAGTCGTCCACGAGGCGCTCGGCGTGATCTCGAGGCAATCGACGGAACCTATCCATCGTCGGCCAACAGTTCGGCGATGAGTTGGTTCCAGTCGGGTCGACCACGCGTGGGACCCGTGGTGCGAGCTGCCACAGGGAGCAGGTCCACACCTAGTTGTCGACGGGCCGCAGCCTCGGAGATCCCGAGCTTTCGTGCCCGGTCCCGGAGAAGGGGACGCCACGCTGGGCGCTCGATGCTGCGCTTCATGTCCTCGGGGATCGTCGGTGTTCGGCTGAGCTTGAGAACGTCGATCTGGAGAATGTTGGCAAGCGACTCTACCTCCGTGGGACTCGGTACCCGTTGGCCGCGGAACAACTCGGTCACCTCGCCCGGTGTGACAGCCAAGCCCTGGGCGAGCGTGGCCACCGAAATGCCCAGATCCTGGGCTCGCTTCCGGAGATCGATCGGATCCTGCGACGGGGCCTCAGTCCACTTGGCGGCCGAGAGACGTCCGATCGCGGCAGCGATGTGCGCGTATCTCCCGATGATCATGTCACTGGACGAGACGAGGAACCGCTCCGTCGTTGCGACCTGGCGTACTTGCACGAAGGCCGCTGCGCTAACCGACCCGAAGGATGCGTGCAGCACGCCGAGCGGCACACTTATGACGAGGCCTACCCAGGCAGCCAGTTCCACGCCGAGTGGGCCGTCGTCGGCCGAGATCCATACGACACTCTCGTCGGCTGCGTCGGTATCGACGACCACAGGGACGATGTGAACGCGGCTCAGGTCAGCTGCCAGCACGAGAGCCAGCGCCGCATCCTCCTCCCACTCCAGGTGCCAAAGCTCACCTGGTTGGGGATCCCCAGGGATGTTCGCGAATCCCTCCTTGAGCCTGCCTGAGGTGAACGGCGCAGCAGCCGTAGGGACCCGCCTCGACCAGTTCGCGGGGCCTATGTCCGTCACAAGAGCTCGACAGAAAGCGCAGCCATCGAGGTGACGACGCACGACGTCAGCGTCCTGCTCGTTGAGCAGCCCGTCGACGTACTGAGCGAGTTCCAGGTCGGTCGGATGGGTCATCAGCGGTCGCGGCTCCTTGCAGCGTCGTGCCGGACGATGTCATCGTCCGGCACGATGTGTCTACGGACAACCTGTACGGCGTGTCCGGTCACCGCTTGCTCCACTCAGCGTGAAGGTCGATCAGTGCACGAATCACATCGATCTTGTCCGCAACTCCGTCGAGAGCGAACGCCATGCGTGACTTCAGTTCGTCGAGGCGAACCTGGGTAGCACTCTTGGCCAACCCGATCCTCGTTTCTCGTGCCGCGAGGCGACCGCCAGCGTCCAGGTAGGTGAGCAGTTCCCGATCCTTATCGTCCAGTTCATCCCAAATCTCCCCAGCGAGCACCCTGGCGGACGCAGACACAGGGGGCGAACCGGTTGCGATCACGCCCACACTGATGTCGTCGTCCAGACGGTCATCCCAGCGACGATGAAGTTGGAGCCGTTCGCCGACAATGCGGGTGAGGATATTGAGTGAGAGGGGAGCGCCGGCCGCCTTCAAGATCGCCGCGCAGAGAGCTTCGAAGCTCTCCTTGTCGGTGGGCGGTCCCTCGCGCGCAGCGTCAGCGCCCCACGGGGGCGGGCCTGTGGTCACTGCCGCCGCGACCGCGACCAGCGTGGCTTCGTCCCCACCCCACTGGTCTCGATGGCAGTATTCGGTCAACGACACGGTGGCTGTGTCAACGACAATCACAGTTGGCATTCGGTCGATGATCGTCCGCAGAGTCCGACGCAGTTTTGGGAGTGGGTCTTCGCGCGCTCGGTCGGCCAGGAACCACTTGACCGTCTTGTCAAGTAGGCCACGGAGATGCTGATCGTCGGCGGCAGCTACGGCTAGCTGGACGAGGCGAGCGGGACCGCGACCGGCCGCCAGGAACTCAGCGAGAAGCTCTTCGTAGTCCTCGTCAAGCCAATTCGCGTGGCCAGAGGGAGCGGGGATGTTACGGATCCTCACTCCAGCACGCAGGGCCTGGTCGATCAACGGGATCGCGGGTGTCCAGTCCTCTTGCCGCAGGTGGCCGAGGAGAGTCACGATCAATCCGCAGCAGTGAAGCTCAGATCACCCGCGTCGAGTAGATCCCCGAGCGGATCAGAACCCCTTTCCGTCTTGGATCGCCGGCCGTCTAACGCTCGTCTCCCTTCGCTCCCGCACAGGTTATCCACGGTGCTCAAACGATACGACATGGCGTCGACTCGAGGTGCCTCTTTGGTTCCCGAAATTCGTGGTCTTAGGGTGTCGTTGTGCGAACCCTTCGCCCAGCTGGACGGCCTGTCGATCCAGCTCGAACAGATCGGATCCGTAAGTGGGTTCCGATGAACCCATATCTGGAGTAGTAGAGGGGTAAGGCGGCTCACGCCGCTTGGGACACGGACTGTCAAGTTCCTGTCAACACCGGCCGAAAGTTGACCCCCCAGCTCGAATCCACCCGGTGATAAGGGGTCAGTGTTGAACCGGTGGCGACAGCTCCTTGCCCGGTCGAGTTGTAATGGACGCCGATCACGATCCTGGTGGACAGCCAGGACACACCGTTTGACCCTGCAGTTCTTCAGCCTTCCAGCCGCCAAGCCATTCGATTTCACGGGTCCGCGTTGCCTTGCTTGCGACCTTGAACGTCAGGCGTGTGACCTTGAGCGCTGCGACCTGACGCGCTGCCTAGCTCGTGAACGACCATGAAGGTCACTCTCAGGTTGGAGGCTGGATTCGAACTACCGGCTGAGCAGTTGTCGTCCGGGTAGAAGGGGGCTCGGTGTGCCGGACGATGTGACCAGCAGTTCATCACGAGCGCGAGTACACGCGACATAAAGCAGGCATCGCTCACGCAGTATGTCCATGCCGTGCTGGGCTTCGTCTTCGGAGGCAGCAGTAGTTGCCAGCGGGTATGGGAGGTTGTCGGCGTTGACGGCCACGACAGCGAGGCGCGCGAACTCGAGGCCTTTGCACGAGTGCATCGTGGCGGTTCGGAGACCGGACTTTCCGTTTCCGCCCAACTCGGACCACGAAATCTTGGAGTCGTCCAACGCTCCTTGCACCGCGCGTAGGTCCCGCCGGGTGCGAGCCGTCACACCGATAGCAGAAGGGGAGACACCGCTCTCGAGCCACTCCTGGATCTGGACAACGACGAACTCGGCCTCTTCGGCCGGAGTAGTGAACTGCTGGATCGTGGGAGCGGGTCCATCGAACGCCGACCGGTAACCGACTTGTAGCTCAAGGTTACCATCCAGATCATCAATGTCCTCACCGGTGAGGAGGCCAAGTGCCCACCCGAGGATCTGCTGTGACGTTCGGTAGTTGATCTTGAGTCGACGGGAGTTGCCTCGGGTTTCGATACCGAGAGCGCGCAGGCTTACTCGGTTGTCATAGATCCGTTGGTGGGCATCACCGACGATGAACAGATCGTTCTCACCCGGAGGCACTGCTGCACGAAGCAGCCTCCACTGGGATGGGTGCAGGTCCTGGGCCTCGTCGACAACGAGGTGAACGTAGGGCCGGCCGGGTCGCGTCGATAAGACGTCGGCGGCGTTCTCCGCCAACTGCAGGTATGTTGCCTGTCCCCGTCGCTGCAGGTCGGATAGCAAGTGTTCGAGCGCCGACCACACAACCTTTCGTGCTGGGCGGGTCAGTCTTCCACCCCGTCCAGGACGCGGGCTTGTCGCGTATTCGGCGAGGCTCGTCAGCTGACGAGCCAGGATGACCTGCTCCCATTCCGCGATCAGGAATCGGCCATCAAGGCCGTGCTCGTCGAGGCCAGCCATTGTTGCTGATTGGTCCGCCAAGTCCCGGAGCGCGTCATCCTGAACCGGTCGGAGTTGGGACCGGGCTGCCGACAGAGTCTGGCGTGCAAAGGCGTCAACCGTTGACACATGCAGGCGCCGGTATTCATCGGGTGTGCAGAACGTGCGAAGTGTCTGGTCGAGGTTGTCGGCAAGGCTGTTGGTGTAGGTGGCGAACAGGATTCGACTCGTGCTGTTGCCTGCCTCGAGGAGCCGCTGTGCCAGGTATCTGGCGCGGTGGATGGCGACGACCGTCTTTCCTGTTCCTGCTCCACCAGTGACCTTGGCCGGTCCTTTGTAGGCCGGCCGGTAGGCCATGGCCCGTTGAGTCGGGTGGAGGAAGGTGCGCCAGGCCTCGAAGTCACCTGAGAGCAACTCCACGAGCTCGGCATCACTGGTCGTGACGACGAAGCCAGAACGGGTGCCGGGCTGCTCCAACGCCCGGTCGATATCGTCGACATCGACCTCGTCTCCTCCGAGCTCGTAGTCCTGTGAGAGCTCAGTCCAGACCTCCTCGGCGCTCTTGCCGTCGGCCAGCAATAAGACAGCGTCGCTCTGAGCGTCCGGTAGGTAGTTGGCGATGGCATAGAGCTCTGCTTCGTCGACGATCCGTCGCAGCAGCGGAATGAGCTCCTGGTCGACGCCGACCGCGGTGAAGTCACGGTCGCGGCAGTTTGCGAAGAGCCTCGTGGCCTCGAGCGGCGCCGAGGAGACGACTGCTTCGATCTTGGCCTCGACCGTGGGGACATCGAGAATCTCGACCAGGCCGGTGGCCGGGTTGACACCAAATCGTTGCCGAGCCGCCCAGTTGATGGCGTCGTCGTGAGGCAGCACCCGAAGCAGCGCGTAGCGGGCCTCTCCCAGCCGGACAACAACTCCCCGCCAGGACTGGTCCACACGCACGGTTCGCACTCGGTCGTCCCGAGCGCTATTTAGCTTCTCCAGGTGAACGCCGGTGTGGACCGCGTCCTCAAATTTGTCTGGTAGCTCACGCACCTTCTGGCGAACAGCTGGCTCCAGCGTGACGAAGTCATCGAGGAACTCCTTTGCGAAGACGAGCGTCGCCATCTAGTTCTCTCCACCTGCGAGTGCGCGGAGCAGAGTCTCCACGGTCCACTCCTCAGGGGCTCGCAGGTCCCAGTCCGAGAGTGTCGAGGGTCGTTCTACCCGGCTCGGGAGAATGCCGACTCTGGCAGCGGGCCACGCGATCTCGACGGGGGTGTCATGTTCGTCGCCGGACGGATAGCCAACGACGAGGTCGCGCCATCCCGCATCGAATGCGGCCTGGCCGAGTGGAAGCGCGGCGAGATCCAGGATGTCACCGAGCAGCTCGCCGGCGCCCGCCGCCGGCGACGCCGTAGCGGCCACTCCGCCTTCGAGATCACCGGGCGTATAAGCACGGGTGGTGGTCACAATTGCGTTGTCACCGAGGTGTTGGAGGATGTTAGCTAGGTGCAGCCAGTCGTGCCACCTCGCACGGTCTCCTTCGACTCTCGTATCGAATGAGAGAACTGCAGTCGGAAGCGGACTGCCGTCACGCTCCAGAACCGCCGCGGCTTTCTGCCCGTTCTGAGAGATCCATTCCTGAGTGGCGATCCCAGTTTCATGATCGGCTGGAGTGACGTACTCGCCGCGTGCGGCCGCATCGACGGCATCGAGCCGGCTCGTCACGGGCAGCGATGTGCCGGTGGATCCCGCCGCGAGAAGGGTTGTCATGGCCAATGTCTGCCATGGGATCGGGTCAGGGTATCTGAGGAAACTCATGAGTTGATCGAAGGCGCCGAGGCTCAACGACTCGAACGCCGGATGATCGCCTCCGTATGCGCGTTTGGCGCCCTGAGCTGCTTTGTGGCGGATGGCATTGGACAGCGGTATGACCGGTCCGATTACCGAGTCTTGCGAAAGGGCAGTGAGAGCGCCCTTCACGTCCTGCCAGGTGAGCGTCCATACGCTCGTTCCGCCTTGTCGAACTGCGGTCCGGCGTTGTGCGTCGTTGTCGACCTGTTCGGGATCGTTGCCGTGAAACTCCCATCCATCGAGGTAGATAGCGACCGGTGTCGTGCCGGTCGCATCAACCCGGGAGGCATAGAAGTCCGGTTTGGTCCTCTGGGCAACGAGGTTGACTTGCTCTCTTAGCTCCCAGTGTGGCCCGTCCTGGAAGCGCAGGTCGAAGCGTACGGAGGAGGCATGATCGGGGTCAGCCCTGGACGTGAGCCGAGCGGGACCCTTGACCGACCATCGCTGCAAGAGTGCCTTGAACATGCGCTCGAGCTCCGACTGGCGAACGGTCGACAGGTTGACGCCTGTGATGGTGCCGCGTTCGGCTGGCTTCAGTTGCCAGCCAGTGAGTACCTCGTCAAGCAGTCTCAACGCCACGTCTCGCGAGACGAGTGGAATTTCGTTGCGTCCCGCGGCCGTGTAGAGGCAACGATGACATCCCGGCTGGCCCCGGGTCTGACACTCACAGGTCGTGATGAGCTCCACGGCTCGGGTGAGAATGCTCCGCAGCCGGTCTGGATCCGCCAGGCGCGGCAGGTATCCGGTGCCGCCGGGCACGGTGTCATGCAGGACAACAAACTGGTTTCGAGTCTCGACCTCGTCCCCAGGAGCCGGGAATTCTGTCGTGAGCACCTTCAGGTGAGTGGGATCGCCACCGAAAGAGTCACGAAGTCCGAGCAGTAACGCTGCCTTGAAGGAGAGTACCTGCTCGTCGGCTTCGAACTCTGCAACCGGCAACAGGATGCGAACGGCTTCAGTGACGAGCTCATGGGCCAGGACGAGTTGGTCCCACTGTGGCTTGCGGGCACCGGAACGAACCTTGCACCATGAGCGATGGTGATTGGGGTCGTCATAATCACGAGAATCCCCGCGGACACCGAAGACCCCACCACAATGCCGGCAGACAGTGAACAGCGAGGCAGCGGTGTCGTACCCGTCGATGCGCACTTGCCGGCTCTGACCTGATCGGGCTGCCAGAAGGCCTAGGTTGAGGTACCTGATCCTGGCAGCGCTGGCAGATTCGACACCGAACACAGTCGTGGTGTGCATGTAGGCCGCCGTGATGTCCTCGGGGTCGATGTCCACCGTGGTGATCACCTCATGCCACTCACTGTCCCGGTCCTCACTGTCGTCGCCAACTCGGGCAGAGACTTCCGGTTCAGTCGACGACACGACCCGCATGGGAAGAACGGTGAGAAGTGAGCCCTGATCGGCGACTCCGCTCGAACCGCAACGGGGACAAGTGATGACGTTGGCAGTCGCGTCGGAAGTAGACCAGGCACATGACGGGCAGAAGCGCCATGTGGAGTGGGCGGGTTCATGTTCCGTCCCATTGTCCACGGCGTCGATCCGGACTCGGTGGGCATCGACGTAGAAGTAGTTGCCTGGTGCCAGTTCGCGGATGGCGATGGATGCGGGGCGCACGTACTCGGAGCCAGTGGAGATGAAACGGCGTGAGTGTTCATCTCCTGGGTCGTAGGCATCATTTGGTTGCCACAGGTTCACCTCGAGGGTGACCGTGTCATCGAAGAGCGTGTAGTTGGGCAGGAGCCCGAGTGCTTCGAGTGCGCCGAGGGTGTCTTTGGTCTTGACTCGGTTGATGCGACCGGCCACGTAGCGGAGCTCGGCCACAACGCGACCTTGTGTCGCGAGGTCATCGGGTGTCGGGTTCTCCAGAGATGCGAGTGGCCTCTCCCGTTCGCGCAGACGGTCTCGCTGGTTCGTGAGGGTCTGCACGTGGGCTCGCCAACGGTCCATGACCTGCTCGACGTGGGGCCTCATGTCCGCCGCCGCCCAAGACACCAGCCGGGCAGCAACTTTGTCATCTAGGTGTTGGCCGAACAGGGCGACGAACCGAGCCACCATCTCCGCGTCCTTGCCGGCATCGAGGATGACCGATAACCAGCCACCCGCCTGAAGTGCTGTCGCGGCGACCTGTCCTATGGTCCGAGGCATTAGTCCAACATTGGGGATTAGGCCGTCAGGACCCTGGGCGGCTTTGTCGAGGAGGAACGCCAGGTATTGGCGGCGCAAGATTTCGATTGCGTCGAGGTAGCAGCTTGGGGCGGTGATGTCCCCAGCGATCATCAGTTCGGGATCGTGCAGGAAGTAAAGGCTGCGGGGGTCGCCTTCGGCGAATGTGGTGATGAAGGCATTCCCGGTCG
>Ga0326727_10015049_pt1 | contig 16696 bp, 15 predicted proteins | sample MB2enrmetagenome_FD_207643 | JGI IMG/M metagenome (GOLD analysis project Ga0326727, IMG submission 207643) | Lab enriched peat soil microbial communities from McLean, Ithaca, NY, United States - MB29MY | ecosystem: Environmental > Terrestrial > Soil > Wetlands > Peat | place: USA: New York...
GTGAAAATGAACTGGTCGCTCAACCGGCCGCCATCCGTAAACGACCTACTGCGGCAAGCGCGGAGAGTCGCAATCAGCAAACTGAAATCAATCACTCACAAAAGGTGGCCCGGTAGTTCAGGTGGCCCCCGTCCCGACAAGGGCCGGATTGGAGACCGACCAGCAGTATCTTGAAACTGCTGCGCGAATCCAAGCAAAATCAAAGTTGCAGCCTAACCCGTACCAGCTTCCCGCAAGGAAGGGGTACCTCTTCTCCCCGCGCGGGTGCCTGGCTCACCTCACGGAAGGTCAGATTCAGGATCCGCACCGCAAGGCGGCGAGACACTCCATGCTTCCGAAGCTCGGCCACCAGATACGCTCGCCCCTTGCGCTTCCCCTTGTTCACCATGCCACCCGGATCCCTCTCTACCCGCTCTTCCACCTTCCTGGTCAAACCCGGAACGAAGCTGTGGCCCGCACCGCCGGTCTCCCGGTCTCCAGTCCCCCGCGACGCAGACGGGAGAGCGCGCAAACTTCGCAGTTTCGAGGGCAAAGTTGCGCACTTGGAGACGGACCTGAGAAGAGAAAGGGAAATGGAAAGAAAGATAGTCTGCAAGCGCCAGGGGAGCGGACTCAGAAGAATATGCTATGCACGGAGACAACAGCATTAATAGGCGACGTCAGGAATGGTATGAGAGAGAGGACATCTATAGGAGCGTGCAAACACCGTCCTGCAGCATCCGAGTTTCCTGCAACCCATCTGCACTACCGGCAATGACTCAGGATTCCGCCGGCAATGGCGCGAAGTGGAAGCACCTTGCTGACCCCATTCATCCGGATCGCCTCCTTGGGCATGCCGAAGACAACGCAAGTAGCCTCGTCCTGGGCGATCGTGTATGCGCCGGCCTGCATCATTTCGAGCATGCCGCGTGCTCCGTCGTCGCCCATGCCGGTCATGATGACGCCGACCGCATTCTGGCCTGCGTAGCGGGCGGCGGAACGGAACAGCACGTCGACTGAGGGGCGGTGCCGGCACACCAGAGGGCCGTCCTTGATCTCGACGTAGTAGCGCGCGCCGCTGCGCTTGAGCAGCATGTGATGGTTTCCAGGCGCGATCAGCGCGCGACCGCGGATCACGGTGTCGTTGGTCTCCGCTTCTTTCACGGAAACGGCGCAAAGACTGTCGAGGCGGTTGGCGAAGGCGCGCGTGAAGAGTTCCGGCATGTGCTGCACGATGACAATTCCTGGACAATCTTCCGGCAATGCTTCCAGAAACGTCTTGAGCGCTTCCGTTCCTCCAGTCGACGCGCCCACGACCACGACTTTCTCCGTGGTCTCGACCATGGCGCGGGTGGCCGGTGACAGAACCGCATCGGCGGTCAGCTTGGGCTCAACGGTGTGTATGGGCCCAAGCGGGCGCAGACGCGCCGCGGCCGCGGCCTTGACCGATTCGCAGAGAACCACGCGGGATTCTTCAAGAAACTGCCGCGTGCCCAGCTTGGGCTTGGTAATGATGTCCACGGCGCCATATTCCAGCGCTTTGAGCGTGCTCAACGCACCTTCTTCCGCGAGACTGGAACAGATCACCACCGGAATCGGGTGCTGGCTCATGAGCTTTTTGAGGAACGTGAGACCGTCCATGCGCGGCATCTCAATGTCGAGAGTGATTACGTCCGGCACGTTTTCCGCGATGCGGTCGGCGGCCACGTAGGGATCGCCGGCCGTTCCAATCACTTCGATTTCGGGGTCGGAGGAGAGAATCTCCGTTAACGTCTGACGTACCACGGAAGAGTCGTCCACGATCAGCACGCGAATCTTCGCCGCATCCACGATTCCAACCTCTCAGACTCTTATCGGCGACGGTTCGCCCGATGAGCAGTCCTCGGCGCATTCCGCGCCTTTTTTGACGTGCCAGGATCGAGCCAGCGCAGCCGAACTTCGCCATGCACAGTCTCGAAAGAGATGTGCACGCCTGTGGTGCCGCCCAGGCAACAGGCAGCCACTGTGAATCCTTCTTCGGCAAGCACGCTGCGGGCCGCTTCCCAATTCTGCCTGCCGATGGTCGGCTGAGGACCGCCGTCGTCTACCGTCAAGACATCGTTGCCGCCGAACAGCTTTACCACTGCTTCGCCGCGAACCACGCCCAGCGAATCGAGCCGGTCGGCGATCTCACGGATGGCAAAATCGACATAACGCCGCCCGGCACGCGCGGTGAGTTGCGCCCGTTGCGCCGGCGGGCAGTTCGGCATCATGGGATGACAGAGCGCGCCGACTCCCAGCCTTGGAACCAGAAACGTGACCCCGACGCAGGAGCCAAGCACCGTGCGTAGCACGGTAGGCTGCGTCACCAGGTGCGATTCCCCGGGCTGCACATAGATCTCCTGGAGCGGCGTGTCAGGGTCTGGCATCGATCCTCCTGTAGAGAGACGGCGCCATCGGCTCGAGAGGGAGAGTAAGATCGTGCAGCGTCTCGGCGTGCCCCATGAATAAATAAGCACGGGGCTGCAGGCGTTGCGTAATCTTTGCGAGGATGCTTTGTTGCGTGGGCCGGTCGAAGTAGATGATCACGTTGCGGCAAAAGATGGCGTCGAATTTCTCTTGCATCCCGTAGTCGGAATCCATAAAGTTGAGGCGGCGAAACTCGACGAGGCGCCGTAACTCGGGCACCACGCGCACACGCTCGAAACTCCGCTCGCGGCCACGCATGAAATATTTGACCTTCAGGCTCTGCGCCACCGGCCGCACCGCATCGGTGGAGTAGATCCCGAGCGCTGCCTTCTTGAGTACGGCGGTCGAGATGTCTGTGGCAATAATCCTGAAGGCAAAGCCGGGATGCGTCAGCCCGCATTCGCTCAAAACCATCGCCAGGGTGTATGGCTCCTCGCCCGTCGAGCAAGCTGCACTCCAAACCAGCATTGGCCTTCGAGCGACATTCGCAGCGACAAATTCAGGTACTGCCGCGGCGGTAAGGAAATCGAAGTGCCGCGGTTCGCGAAAGAAGTCGGTCTTGTTGGTGGTCACTACGTCGATCAGATGAACCAGCTCTTCCTTTAGGCCTTCGCCGGAAAATAGATAGTCGCAATATTCGGCATAAGAGTGAATCGCGAGATCTTTCAATCTTCGCCTGATTCGCCCCTCGAGCATCGTCTTTCTTTCGGAACCGAGATTGATCCCGGCTTCGTCGTAGACCAGTTCGCGGAGGCGCGAATAATCTCTGGACGAAATGAATTCTTCGCGATCGTGCATGGCGGAAAAATGGGGCGGGATGGCCCGCCCCATTCCTTTCTTATGCGGCCGCCTCGAGGAGGGCCTTGCCGGATTGCTGAGTGCGCACCGCGGCCAGTTCCTCCGCTGAGAAGACGCGATCGATGTCGAGAATCATGATGAACTGCGTGTCGCGCTTGCCCATGCCGCGGATAAAGTCGGTGCGGATATGGGCGCCGATGCGCGGCGCGGGTTCAATCTGCTCGGGTTCGAGATCGATCACTTCTTCCACCGAATCAGCCAGGGCCCCGATCACGATCGACTCGTTCTCGAGCACCACTTCGACAACTACGATGCAGGTGTTGCGCGTGTTTTCGGTTTTCGACATTCCGAAACATAGCCGGAAATCGACCACGGGAACCACACTTCCCCGCAGGTTGATCACCCCGGCCATGAACTCGGGCGTCCGGGGGATGGCGGTAATGGGCGTAAGATCGAGCACTTCTCTCACCTTCGCCACGTCGGTGGCAAAGACCTCGTTGCCGAGCTTGAAGGTGAGATACTGCCGCGTCTCCGTGATTTCGCTAACGCTCATGTGTCAACTCCTTTCCGTTTTTGAAGACTGGGGCGGATCTCCTCCTGGAAGACCCACCCTTGCGGTCAGTAACGCTCGAAATCAGCGTCCATTTCGTCGTGCTTGTCGTTGAGCCGCAGGTTGACGCCGGCCTTCCCGGCAGCTTTCGCAGCCGGAGCCGGCCCGTGGCCGTCGGGTCTAGCAGCCCTGGTTGGAGCCGCCGCTGCCTGCTTGGCCGGCTTGGTTGCCGCGGGCCGCCGTCCATGAGCGCCATTCTCATCTCCCGTATGGAAGAAGGAGAGCGCGCCCACCAGCTGTTCGCTCTGGCCGGTCAGTTCCTCGGTTGTCGAGGCCATCTCCTCGGAGGCCGATGCGTTCTGCTGGATCACCTGCTCCAGTTGCTGCAGAGCCTTGTTGATCTGCTCGGCGCCGGTATCCTGCTCCTTGCTGGCCGCAGAGATCTCCTGCACCAGTTCGGCGGTGCGCTGGATGTCGGGCACCAGCTTGTCCAGCATCTCGCCCGACTTCTCCGAGACCTTCAGCGTTGTGGCCGAGAGTTGGTTGATCTCTCCGGCCGCCTTCTGGCTGCGCTCGGCCAGCTTGCGGACTTCCGCGGCGACCACGGCAAATCCCTTGCCATGTTCGCCGGCGCGCGCCGCCTCGATGGCCGCGTTGAGCGCTAGCAGGTTGGTCTGACGCGCAATCTCCTCGATGATCGAAATCTTGTTGGCGATCTCCTTCATCGCGGCTACCGCTTCGAGCACGCTCTTGCCGCTCTCCAGCGCGTCCTTGGCGCTCTTGTTGGCAATCTTGTCCGTCTGCTGCGCGTTGTCGGCGTTCTGCTTGATGTTGGAAACCATCTCCTCCATCGACGACGAAGCCTCCTCGGCCGCCGCCGCCTGCGCGCTTGCGCCCTTCGACACCTGGACCGAGGCCGTGGAGATGGACTGGCTGGCCGCCGACACCTCGCCGGCAATGGAACGGATATCGGAGACCGTCCGCGTCAGCCCGCTCACCATAGACCCCAGAGCCTGCATCAGCTTGTCCTGCGCCGAACGTTCGCGGATTTCCACGGTCAAGTTTCCATTCGCGATCTCATCCGCCGCAGCGGTGATTTCGTTCATCGCCGTGACCAGCGTGTTCAGGTTGTTCTTGATTAGGTTGAAGTCGCCGTAATAGGTGTCAGTGATCAACGGCGGATTGTCTCCCTTGCTGATCTGCTCAACATATTTTGCGGAAACATTCAAGGGAACGATCACGGCGTCCAGAATGGCGTTCACGCCGCGCACGATCTCCGCGTACGCGCCCTTGAACTGATCGTGATGCCCGCGCTCGCTCAGCTTGCCGGCGTTCGAGGCTTCGGTCAGCCGCGCCAGTTCCTTATGCAGTTCCTGCAGGACCTGAGCCACATTGTTGATGGCCTGCTTCATCTTCTCGTGATCGCCCTTGTAGGTATGAGCGATCAGTTCGTCGATCTTGCCTGCGGAAACCTGCGCCAGGATGCGGTTGCCTTCACCGATGGGCAGCAAAATCGAGTCCAGCATGGTGTTCACGCCGCGCACAATATCGGCAAACGCGCCCTGGAACTGCTCGTGTTTGCCGCGCTCAGAGAGTTGGCCTTCCTTGGAAGCTTCGATCAGCCGCGCCAGCTCCTTCTGCAGGCCTTGCAGAACCACGGCGACATTGTTGACCGCCACCTTCATCTTCTCGTGGTCGCCCTTGTAGGTCTGGGCGATCAGTTCGTCGATCTTGCCGTTGGAGATTTGCGCCAGAATGCGGTTGCCTTCGCCAATGGGCAAAAGGATCGCATCCAGCATGGTGTTCACGCCACGTACAATTTCTGCGTACGCACCCTGGAATTGCTCCGGCTTGCCGCGGTCGGAAAGTTGTCCTTCCTTCGAAGCCTCGATCAGCCGCGCCATCTCCTTTTGCAGGCCTTGCGTCACAACGGCCACGTTGTTGACCGCAACCTTCATTTTTTCGTGGTCGCCCTTGTAGGTCTGGGCAATGAGTTCGTCGATCTTGCCGGCGGAGATTTGTGCCAGAATACGATTACCTTCGCCGATGGGCAGAAGGATCGCATCCAGCATGGTGTTCACGCCGCGGACGATCTCCGCGAACGCACCCTGGAACTGCTCCGGCCTGCCGCGATCGGAGAGCTGTCCCTCTTTGGAGGCTTCGATCAGCCGCGCCAGTTCCTTTTGCAGGCTCTGGGTGACGATGGCCACGTTGTTGACCGCGACCTTCATCTTCTCGTGGTCGCCCCTGTAGGTCTGGGCGATCAGCTCATCGATTTTGCCGTTCGAGATCTGCGCCAGAATGCGGTTGCCTTCACCGATGGGCAAAAGGATCGCATCCAGCATCTCGTTGACGCCCTGAATCATTTCGCGATGCACACCGTTGAAGAGCGTGGCTTTGCCACGTTCACTCAGTCGCCCTTCCTTGGAGGCATCTACCAGGCGCATGATCTCCTGCAGCACCAGCATCAAGTCATCGTCCTGGCCCGTCCTCTTGTTGACTCGTTCACGGCCTGCGTGCCCTTCATCGCCGTGGGTGTCCTCGCCATGTCCATTGCCAGGGCCATGCAGCCGCCGGCCTTCATTTACCACTGCGGTTCCCATGAGTCGTATCCCCTCCTTCGGGATCTTTCTCAGCTCGATCCGTGATCTTTCGGCCATCCCGCGAAGGCATCGCCGATCCGCGCCGGGAGGAGCATGAGACGTTCCGGGTTCATTCGCCTACACATGTGCACTGGCGCTCGGTCCAGCGCTGCCTCTGCCCGCAAGGGCTGTAAACTCCACACTGTTTTCCGGAGGGCCGCCGTGCGCCGTCAGCGTGCGGCCTCCTCTGCCGTGCGCCTCGTCGCGCACTGCATCCTGAATCAATCGTTCTGGGTCGAGGATCAGGGCCACGGTTCCGTTGCCCAGTATGGTGGCGCCTGAGACCACCTGAACCTGGCGGTAGAACCGCCCCAGGCTTTTGATGACCGTTTGGCAATTGCCCAGCACCCGGTCCACCACAAATCCGAACCGGCCTTCTGCGGTTTCCACCAGCATGATCTGCTCGATGCGAGGCGCACGCGAGCGCATGTGAAAGTGCTCGCGCAACCGGATATAAGGAACCAGCTCCCCGCGCACGATGACGATGTGCTTGCCGTTGGCGCGGGCTATGTCCTCGCGCGTCAGCTCAATACACTCCAGGGTGCTCGCCAGCGGCAGCACAAAGCAGGCATCGCCCACGCCCACCAGCAGCCCGTCAATGATGGCCATGGTGAGCGGCAGGCGCAATGTGACGCTGGTTCCCTGCCCCGGCTGGCTCGAGACTTCGACGGCGCCGCGCAGGCTCTCCACCCGCTGGCGGACCACATCCATGCCCACGCCGCGGCCGGAGACATCGGTCACCTGTTTGGCTGTCGAAAATCCCGGCTCGAAGAGGAGAGCATAGATCTGGCTTTCGGTCAGTTGCGCCTCAGTAGAGATAAGCCCTCTCTCGACCGCGCGGCGGCGCACCGCATCTGAGTCAATGCCGCGGCCATCGTCGGTCACCGTCACCAGCACGCTGGCGCCCGAGTGCCGCGCCGCAAGATGAATTGTCGCGGTGGGAGATTTTCCGCTGTCCGCGCGCACCTCGGCCGGCTCGATGCCGTGGTCCATGCTGTTGCGGATGAGATGCATCAGCGGGTCGCCCAACTGCTCGATGACGGTTTTGTCGAGCTCCGTGTCCGCGCCCTCAATAGTCAGTTCCACGTTCTTTTCCAGGTCGCGCGCCAGGTCGTGCACCAGTCGCCGGAACTTTTCAAACGTGCTCCGGATGGGCATCATACGAATGTTCATCGAGCTCTCGCGCAACGCGGAAGTCAGTCGTTCGACCTCCTCGGAGACGGCCGTGACCTCCGCGTCATTCTGCAGGCTCGCCAGTTCGCTGAGCCGCGCCTGTACCGTCACCAGCTCGCCGACCAGGTCCACAAACTGATCCAGCTTGACGGCTGGCACACGCAGACTTGAGGCGTGGTCCGGCTTGTCGTAGCTGCGGCGGCCGGGCGAAGCGCTGCGGCCTTCCTCGAGAGCCCGTGCCGTCCTCTCGGCGTCACTGGGGGGCACAGTCTCCGCTGCCGGCGACGCGGGATCGCCGGCCGCTTCGATGCTCAGCTCACACGTGTCTTCGACAAAAATGAAGACATCGCGAATCGCCTCCCGGCCCGCACCCGTGGCCAGATCCATCTCCCACCATACGTAACAGCGCTCGGGATCCATTTCACCGAGCGAAGGCACCGAGTCCAGCATTGCCCTTGCCGAAAGCTCGCCTAACTGGCGCAATTCGCGGAGCAGAAGAGAGGGATTGGCGCCGTAGCGCATCAGGTCCGGCCCGGGCGCAAAACGGATGTGCCAGTTCTCGATCGCGCCGGCCGCAGCCGCGGGACGATCGGGCGCCGGTGCACTTTTCTTCGCCGCAACGGCGCGTTCGTCGATCGCTGCCAGCTTGCGCACGCTCGAGAGGATGGCGGCGCAGGCGGCCGGATCGACCGGCGCAGCGCCATCCGTGCCCTCTTCCAGCATGGCGCGAATTTGATCGAGCGCCGAGAGGGTCAGATCAATCAACTCCGAGCTGATCTGGAGCCGCCCGTTACGCACTTCGTCGAAGGCGGTCTCAAGGTCGTGCGTGAACGCGGCCAGACGCTCGAAGCCGAACATGGCTCCTGAGCCCTTGATGGTGTGCAGGCCGCGAAAGATCCGGCTCACCAGTTCCGTATCGCTCGGATTTTCGTTGAGCTCGAGAAGCGCCGATTCCAGCTCAGTCAGGATCTCCCGCGCCTCCTCGCGGAAGCTGTGCTTGAACTGCTCGGCGTTGCTTGGAACCCGGGGTTGCGCCATCTGTCCATTCATCCTGTTGAAGCAGGTACCGGAAACTCCCCTATGCCAGCATCGACGAGTGCGGAACGGACCGCCTCGGGCGTCTGCCCTTTAAACCCGAACTCCACACCCACCCGTTGCGCTTCGCGCGCTGCCGCCCACAGCAACTGCACAGCGGTAACGTCCAAACCGGTCGCGGCATCCAGTGATACGTAAACCGCTGCACTGGACTTGAGCTGCTGAACTAGCAGTTCCTTCAGCTCGGCCGCGCCGCCGACGTCGATGGTGCCTTCGAGTTGAATGATGGTCAGCGCGTCTTTCTTTTCCAGAGTTACCGGCACATCTTGCTCCTCGCCGCGCCGTTTGCCCGCTCGACCTTTGTGTTTGCCGCTTGCCCGCCGCGTATTGTTCACACTGGCATGGCAACGGCCGAGAACACGCTACGCACAGGGCGGTCGATTGTCAGTGCGAGGCGCGCTCATTGCCCGGAGTGCTCCGTCATGCGACGTCGGCCGCTTGCGACTGACGGCTACTTGATCGGCCAGTATTGAGCATTCTTGAGTCAAGTCCGACGTGGGAATTGTTGGCTTTTTCTAATCGGCTCCGTCGACTGACCTTCACCATCCACCCTGGTGATTCAATCCGGCGGCAATGGCATCGAATCTGTCCATCCCGCGGGACTGGCGAAGGGCAGTCGCCAACCATGAAAATCACTTCCCATTCGGTGCAAGCTTGCCCGCGGTACTCGCCCTTTCTGCAATTTGACCGATAGAACTATTGCCGGACAAAAACCCAATGGGAGATGCACGATGGCGTTGATGACCTGGAGGGACCAGTACTCGGTCGGCGTTGAAACCCTGGACAATCAGCACAAAGCAATCTTGCGGATTCTGAATGAAATTCATGCGGCATCCCTGAAAGGCAAGGCGCAGGAGGTTGCCGGCCCGCTTCTTAGCCAGCTCCTTTCCTTGGCGAGCGAGCATTTCTCCACGGAGGAGAGACTCATGGCGTCAATCAAATTCCCCGGGCTGCCCGGCCACCGCGCCGAACATCAGAGGCTGACCGGCAAGCTGAGGGAATTTGTCTCCCGCCATGAGAAGGGCGACGCCTCGGCATATACCCAATTGCTGCATTTCCTGCGCGACTGGCTCAACCAGCACATGCAGAGTGAGGATCAGGAATATGCCCCCTGGCTGGTCGCGCGTGGTGTCAGGTGAGTGAAGACGCAAATGGCCGGTGCGGACCTCGGGTTGGGGCTGAACCGTCGTCACAGCCGGCGTTGACCGAAGGCGCTGCCGCGGGAGGCGGAATTCTAAAGAGACGCTGCCCCAACCATGCGGGAACGTTCACGGGAAATGCGAAAAGCCGTAACCTCCCGGCGAAAGCCGCCGATAAGGGGCGCAGGCGGGGATGCAGACGGGTGAGGGGCCCCGCGCCACACTCGAGGCCGGCGAGTACGCCACCATACGCGTCCTGAGGAAGTTTCGATGGCCATGAAAGTTCTTGTCGTCGATGACTCCATCACCATGGTGATGAGCCTCAAGACTACTCTGACCATGAACGGCTTTGAAGTCGAGACTGCCGACAACGGCAAGACCGCGCTGGACAAGTTGAATGCGGGTGTCAAACCCAACCTCATCCTCACCGACGTCAATATGCCGGTGATGGGCGGGCTCGAGTTGATCGGCAAAGTGCGAGCGATGCCAGGACTGAAGTTCATCCCTATCCTGACTCTGACCACGGAAAGCGACGCCACCAAGCGCGAAGCGGGCAAGAGCGCCGGCGCCACCGGGTGGATAGTCAAGCCGGTTTCCGGCGATGACCTGGTCCGAGTCATCAAGAAAGTCTTGCCGGGAGCTTGAGAACATGGCGTCTGCCGCAGTCCAGATTCGCAACGGCCTCTCTTCCAACGCCGGCTCCGATGAAGCGGAGGAAGGTGAAGCAAGGACGCGACAAAGCCGTCGCTTGCGCCGCGCCGGCATCCGGCTGCTCTCTCAGTCGGCGGCTGGAACCACGTGCACCGCGATCTTCTACCTCCTCTTGTTCCAAATGCTTGGGCCGGCCTTCGCTCCTTATTGGAGACAGACTGTCTTGCTCTTATCGCTGCTCATCGTCCTTCCCCTGTGGATGGTTGAATGGCTGAACTGGGTCCAGGCGCGACGCGGCGTGGCCGAGCTCGGCCAAGCGGGAACCATGAGCAAGGCCGAGTTGGCGCTCATAGCCATTAAGCGCTCGGCGATGAGAGACGAACTGGGAGACTCCCAGCCCTACATCAACGTGATGCACGGTCAGATCGGCGATTCGCTGGCCGAGTCTGAACGCGAGGTCATGGAAGTCATCGAGCAGATCGGTATCCTGAATGCAAAGGCCAACCAGCAAAGGAAACACATCGCACTTTCGATTCAAAGCGGCAGGGACCTGACCGAAAGCACCAGGACGAAGGTGGAGAACAACCGCCAGATCATCGCCGCAATCGAGATGCAGTTGGAGGAGCAGAATCGCGAATTCACGCATAACTTCGAGCGCATCCAGGGCATGGCAAACGAAATCGCTTCGTTAACCACGCTGATCAAGGTCATCACCTCCATTGCTCAACAGACCAATCTCCTGGCCCTGAACGCGGAGATCGAGGCGGCGCGGGCGGGCAACGCTGGCCGCGGCTTCGCCGTGGTGGCCAATGAGGTGAGGAACCTGGCGGTGCTGTCCACCAAGGCAGCCGCCGACATTAGCGAGAGGATCTATACCACCTGCAAGAAGGTCGATAAGGAAATGAATCAGGCCAGGGCTTCGCTCGAAGAGCACGAGGCCAACGATGTCATGAAGGTTCTGGTCTCCGACCTGGAAAACATGCAGCAGGATTTCAGCAACAACAGCAAGCTGCTGCTTGAAGTCATCACCGAGGTGGACGCGAACTATGAGGAAAGCGTGATTCGCCTGTCTCAGGCGCTGGGACACATTCAATTTCAGGATGTGATGCGGCAGAGAATGCAGCATGTGCAGGAAGCCATGGTGGAGATGCGCGACCATCTGCAGTACCTGATGGAAAAGCCATGCGACCCTGCGTGGGATGGCACGCTCGATGTGACCTTCAAGACCATACTTGCAGGTCATCTGGAGAAGTATCGCATGGCCAGCCAGACCGTCACCCATCTGGCCGTTTCCGGCGGCGCGAACGAGAGCGACCATAGCCGGCCAGCCATTGAACTATTCTGATCGCTTGAAACCGGCCTGGAGCTTGTCCAGCGCTTTGCGTCTGTTTCCGGCTGATTCAGCCTGAAATCCGTTCAATGCCAGCGTCGATTTCAGGCTCATCACCATGGTGACGGAGTCGTCGACGACGAAGATCATCCTTGCGGCCTTCCAGGTCGATGCCCACGGCCACGTACATAGCCCGATTCACCTCCATGGACTGTCTCTATGTCGAACTGGTACCCAACTGCCGGAAGATACTTACTGGCTCAGCGCTTACCCATTCTGGCAAAAATTGGGTTCCAAAGAACCTGTGAGTTGGAAATTAGGTAATCATCTCCATTCAGCCAGGTCTAAAAGACAAGAGGGAACCTGATACGGCGTAAGTTTCCGCCGATAGGCACTCTATTGCGTTCTCTGCGGGGTGGATATTGGGCCAGAGAGCTGAAGCCATAGAACGGGCCGGCCTTGCGGAGGCAGTGGGGCAGGTTGCGGATGCGATCATCATCACCGACCCGAACGGCGTCATCCAGTTTGTAAACCATGCATTTACAGCAATAACCGGGTACTCCAGCATGGAGGCCCTGGGGCAGAGCCCGCGCATTCTGAAATCGGGACGGCACCCGGAAGCTTTCTACAAGGAACTGTGGAGCACAATTCGCTCAGGGGAAGTCTGGTGGGGCGAATTGGTTAACCGACGCAAGAATGGGTCGACATATCTCGAGGAGATGCGCATCGCTCCCATAAAGGAACCGCAGGGAAAGATCAAAGGCTATGTGGCGATCAAGCGGGATGTAACCGAGTTGCGGGCGGCGAATGAAGCTCGACGTTTTCTGACCTCGATTGTGGAAGCCTCAGAGGACGCCATTCTCTCCTACGGCCCTTCCGGCGCAATCCTGACCTGGAATCGCGGGGCGGAAGCCATCTTTGGCTATTCATCAGTGGAGGCGGTCGGCAAACATGTCTCCTTCCTTGTAGCGCCCGAGAAGCTCCCCATCTTTGGCCCGACTCTGGAAAGACTGCTGAAAGGCGAGAACGTTCCGCTGCGCCGAAGTGTGGCATTGCACAAGGAGGGGAGAAGGATTCCAGTATCGATCACGTCGACCCCGATTCGGGATTCATCGGGCGAGGTCATTGCAATCTCCGACATCCTCCGCGACGAATCGATGCGTCAGAACGTTGAGGCCAGCCTGCAAGAGACCACCGAACGTCTGACGCTGGCAGCCCGCGCGGGCGGCGTGGGCATCTTCGACTACGACATCGTGAACAATACGCTGCTTTGGGACGAGCAGCAGTTCCGCCTGTTCGGTATCCCACGGCATGGTTTTTCGGCGCCTACGAGACATGGCGCGACGGGTTGCATCCGGAAGATCGGCAGCAGGGAGAGGAAGAGTTCAATGCTGCCCTGCGCGGCGAGAAGGACTTCGATACCGAGTTTCGCGTGGTCTGGCCGGATGGAAGCATCCATCACATCCGCGCTCTCGCTCTGGTCAAGCGGGACGCCTCCGGCAAAGCAGTACGGATGATCGGCACCAATTGGGAGATCACCGCCCAGAAACACGCAGAGGCGCAACTGCGCGACAGCGAAGAGCGCTACCGCACGGCCTTCCAGATGAATCTCGATTCCGTGGATATCTGCCATCTGGAGGATGGACGGTTCGTCGATGTCAACGACGCATTTCTCCTCAACACCGGCTTCGCACGCGAAGAAGTCATCGGACGCACGGCGCTGGAACTCGGAATCTGGGCAAATCCCGCCGATCGGCAGAACCTGCTTGAAGCATTGCGCGTCAGTTCAGCCTGCCGGAACCTGGAAGCCCAGTATCGGATCAGGGACGGAACTTTGCGCTGGGGCTTGCTGTCGGTATCGAAAGTCGAACTCGACGGCGTTCCCTGTATCCTGTCCGTTACCAGGGATATCACCGACGCCAAGGCCGCCGAGGAGCGCCTGGCCGCGGCTCAACAGGCGCTGAGCGCTAGCGAAGTACGCTATCGCACGGTATTCCAAACCAGCCAGGAAGGCATTGCGTTGACGCGCATGAGCGACGGCAAGTGCATCGACGCCAATAGCGCTCTTCTCAATATGTTGGGCTACGAATACGACGAGTTTCTGAGCAGAACGACGTCGGAATTAAGCATCTGGGTGGATCCAGATGCTCGTGCGGAATGGGTGGCCAGGCTGCAAAGGGCCCCCGTATTCCGCGACATAAGAATCCGATTGCGGAAGAAGAGCGGAGAAGTCTTCTGGAGCCTGATGTCCTCTTCAGTGATTCAGATTGACGGTCATGAATGCATTCTGACAATGGTCCGCGATATCTCCGAAGCCAAGGCGGCCGAGGAGGAGATAAGAAGCCTGGCCTTCTACGACACCTTGACGGGAGTGCCGAACCGCCGCCTTGCGACTGAGCGCCTGCAGCACGCGATCGTGGCGGCGGCCCGGGCCAACCGCAAGGGCGGGTTGCTGTTTATCGACTTAGACCATTTCAAGCAACTGAACGACACATTGGGACATAAAGCCGGCGACGTGCTGCTTAAGGAAGTGGCGCGGCGCCTCAAGCTAAGCGTTCGCGAAAGCGATACCGTGGGCCGCTTCGCCGGAGACGAGTTTGTCGTGGTTCTTCATGACCTCAGCGAGCACACTGAAGAGGCTAGGGCGCAGGTGCAAGCCATCGCCGATAAGATTCTCAAGTCCATCCACCACCCCTGCCTGATCGAAGGCCACGAGACGATGAGCAGTTGCAGTGTTGGCATCACTCTGTTTGGCAATCACGACGACACTGTCGACAACATTCTGCAGCAGGCGGATATCGCAATGTATCAGGCCAAGACTGCAGGCCGGAACGCGCTTCGATTCTTCGCACCGGCCTTGCAGGTTTCCGTTAACGCCCGCGCCACGCTGGAAGAAGACCTCCGACAGGCGATCCGATTGAACCACTTCGAGCTTTACTATCAACCCCAGTTCGATCGTGACGAACTGGTCGGCGCCGAAGCCCTGATCCGCTGGAATCATTCAAGCAGAGGGGTTATCCCGCCGGATGAGTTCATCCCCCTGGCCGAGGAAACGGGGCTGATTCTCGAGATTGGAAACTGGGTGCTGGAGACGGCCTGTGCGCAGATTGCCGGCCTCACCCAGTATGAACAGTGCGCCAACATCACTGTTGCCGTGAATATCAGCGCGCGCGAGTTCCGCCAGCCGGATTTTGTCGAACGGGTGTTGAGCGCCGTGTTCAGCAGCAACGCCAATCCCAGGCGCCTGAAACTGGAACTGACGGAGAGCATGTTGGTGGATAACTTAGCGGATGTCATCGCAAAGATGACGGAGCTCAAGGCAAACGGCATCAAATTCTCTCTGGACGACTTCGGCACCGGCTATTCCTCACTTTCCTACCTGAAACGGTTGCCTCTCGACCAGTTGAAGATTGACAGGTCGTTCGTCCGCGACATGCTGGACGATGACACCAGCGGTGCGATCGCACGAACCATCATTTCCCTGAGCAAGGCCATGGGTCTGTCGGTGATTGCCGAGGGAGTCGAAACGGAAGAGCAACGAGAGTTCCTGGCCGAACACGGGTGCATTTCCTATCAGGGCTATCTATTCGGCCGCCCGGTTCCCTTTGAAGAATTCCAGGAGTTGTGCCGGGCCTTGCCGGGAACGCCAAGGGAACGATTGAGCGTGATCAGATCAGGACGCCGTTAGGGGATGTCGGGGAGAGTGAGCGCGGAACACTGCGATGCCAAGCTGCCCAGGCTCTGACTGCTGCCTACACGCTACGTCCATGCCGTCTTCACTCTGCCGCGAGAACTGGTCCCGCTTGCTTTGCAGAACAAGCGGCTCATCTATAACCTGCTCTTCTATGCCAGCGCCGAGACCTTGCTCGAAGTTGCCTGCGAACTGCGGCAACAGGTTGGTCATTTGAAGCGCCTGGTCGCCGACAAGACGCTGGAAGCGGATTTTTTCAAAGGATGTGAGGAATAAGGGTTTGCCACCACCCGGGGGTGTGATCTCGTCTAGCCTTCATCTCCAGTTGCCCATCAATATGAACGGCGCCCAGTAGTAGGGGTGCGCGAAGCTGGCAGGAGCTTCGGGGGTTTCAAAGCCGACACCTCTGCTGCTCTCGCCGTGACCTGGCTTGACCTTGCCCAGCAATAGGTCCAGTTGCGCCAGCCGAAGCGCCTCCACTTTCATCACCTTGCCCCCACCGCCGGCCCAAAGCTGGTAGAAATCGGCCATCAACAAGCCGGTGCTGGCGTCGTTTACCTCCCACAGCGACGAAATCACCGCCTTGGCCCCTTTCAGTTGCGCCGTCGTCCCAAGCCCATCCACTTCCCTACCTGCCTTCGAGCGAACGATAGAGCCGCAAGGAGGCCCGGGCTGAACCTGAGTGCTGAGCCTGATCCTGAGTGGAGCCTGGGCCTGGGGCGCATGCGCGAGAGTTTTTGTTGCAGGCAGGGCGGAGAACCTCCCACGAATGGCCCTTCGTCCTCGCTACCCGCTTGATGCTACCCTGTTGATACCGTGGTCTTTTCACCTTCACTTCCGGCGCCTCTCGTTCCAGGAGATTTTGTTCTGGGAAACGGTTCCATTTTTAGCTCGGTGAGTTATGGTGAGGTGGAAAAATCTAATGGTCGTGTAAGTTGTTCATTATAAAAGTGGCCCCGTAGCTCAGGTGGATAGAGCAGCAGTTTCCTAAACTGCGTGTCGGAAGTTCGAGTCTTCCCGGGGTCACCATTCTGTTCTGTGCTCCGAGCCCGGGTTGCAGCCAACTCTCCTCATTCGCATCGTGAAATCCTGTTTTTGACGCGGGGTCCCCATTCCGGCTATAAGAGTTGATGTCATGGAAGTCGATTCCATGACATCACTGCTGCAGCCCTATGCTGCTGCGCCACTCACCACAGCAAT
>Ga0326727_10015050_pt1 | contig 16696 bp, 14 predicted proteins | sample MB2enrmetagenome_FD_207643 | JGI IMG/M metagenome (GOLD analysis project Ga0326727, IMG submission 207643) | Lab enriched peat soil microbial communities from McLean, Ithaca, NY, United States - MB29MY | ecosystem: Environmental > Terrestrial > Soil > Wetlands > Peat | place: USA: New York...
AGCTCCATATCAAAGATCTTATGAATGCGATAGACACCGCAAATGAATTGGGCTCGCCGGCAATTCTCACCGGTCGTGTCTTAGAGATGTTTCAGGCGCTGAAGGCCGAGGGGAAAGGAAGAAATGACCACAGCGGACTTGTACAGTATTTTGAAAAAATGGCGAATGTAGAGGTAAGAAAGAAGAAGTAGCACCTTGCATCATGGATGGTGGCTGTTCTTGAGTGTGAGTTTACATCCTTCCGAGAGCCGAAGCTTTTGACCGACAAGATGTAACTTTGTCGGTTGCGAATTTCAGTTTGTGTGCAACCGCAAAGGACTAAAACAGACAATTGTTCCATTATCTAACATTAAGCTGGGTATGACAATGAGTGCGGATTCAGATTCGACGGAATTTGAGAGAGCAACGTACAGAAAAGTCACCTTGCGTTTGATACCATTTCTTATCCTTTGCTTCGTCATCGCCTATGTGGATCGAGTCAATGTCGGTTTTGCGAAATTAGAAATGCAAAAAGATCTGGGTATGAGCGATGCTGTGTATGGAATAGGTGCAGGCATATTTTTCATCGGTTATTTCTTTTTTGAGGTGCCAAGTAACATGGCGCTGCAAAGATTCGGCGCTCGAAGGTGGATAGCTCCGATAATGATTGTTTGGGGTTTCATATCATCCTCCACAATGTTTACCAGAACTGCCACATTTTTTTATGTGGTTCGATTTATTCTTGGGCTGGTTGAGGCTGGTTTTTTCCCGGGTGTTATCTTATACCTGACTTTTTGGTACTCAAGCAGGCACAGGACAAAAATTGTAGCTGCGTTCATGACCGCGATTGCCTTATCAGGCATAGCCGGTGGGCCGATTTCTGGTTGGATTCTATCGCACATGTCTGGTTTGGACGGATTAAAAGGATGGCAGTGGCTATTTCTTTTGGAAGGGATTCCGCCAGTCATTGTAGGTTTGATGGTTCTCTATGTACTTGACGATAATCCGAGCAAAGCAAAATGGTTAACGATGGATGAGAGAAACTTGCTCGTTCAACGGTTAGCAGAAGATGAAGAACTAAGGAACGCTAAGGGGAATTCTCACCGGAGACTAAAAGATGTATTCAATAACCTCAACGTGTGGTTATTTTGTCTGGTGTATTTCGGAATTGTCATGGGCACGTATGGTATTGGATTTTGGCTGCCTCAAATCATTCAGGATTCAGTAACAAAAGACTTTTGGAAAATAGGATTAATCTCAGCGATCCCATGGGCATTCGGTGCGATAACAATGATTTGGAACGGGAACCATTCTGACATGACAGGTGAAAGACGCTGGCATATTGCCTCGGCAGCGATAATCGGTTCTATCGCTTTTGCTGCAAGTGCAATTCCGGGAATCCCCGGTCTCTATGGAATCATTGCGCTTAGTTTTGCAACCGCAGGAGTAATGTCGGCTCTATCAAGTTTCTGGGCATTGCCGACTTCAGTTCTTTCCGGAACTGCTGCTGCGGCAGGAATCGCTTGGATAAATTCCATCGGAAATCTGGCCGGATATGTGAGCCCTTATGTAGTCGGTAAGATTCGGGATGCGACTCATAGTATGTTTTACGCTCTATTAGTCCTGGCGGCTTTTTGTCTTATGTCTGCATTGATCGTTTTGTATCTGACACGAAAAAAAGATTACAGATGATTTGTCATCACTAAAGAACAGATTGGCACATGGTACTCTTCTCGGTGCCAAGATGTCGATAGCGCTTGATGGAAAACTCGAACCGGGGTTTCCGCAAGGAGTTTAATCGAGTCATGTCTTAGACATGTTTCAGGCATTATGAGCCGGGCGAAAGAGTTGTGGTAGGATAGAAATTCATCTTCGACTTTATTCCTTGTTGATGTCTAAGGCTTCAGGAAAATCAGCCGCTTTCAGTTCAATCTTTCTTTTTGCAAATTCTATAAACGAAGCTGAATCCGCTTCCTCGATTTCATGAACGAATAATTGCCACAAGGAGAGATAGAATATGAAACGTGTCATGCTCGTTACGGTGCTCTTTGCAATTGCATCGGGCGTCGTCTTTGCACAGATCCATTCACGAGATAAAACCATCGTCTCATCAAATTCAGTCTATCAAATAAGCCAGGGCTTCGTGGATGCAGACGGCGTGATGATTTACTATGAGGTATTCGGGAAAGGCGAGCCTTTGATGATTGTCCACGGCGGGCCCGGTGCATCTCATGATTATTTTCTTCCGTATCTTATTCCACTCGCCCGGCACAATCGTTTGATATTTATTGATGAGCGCGGCTCCGGACAGTCCGAGAGGCTCGAGGACTCGACTCTATACACCGTAGAGAACATGGTTGAGGATGTTGAAGTGGTGCGAAAGGCGCTCGGGCTCGGCAAGATGTCTCTTCTCGGCCATTCTTACGGTGGCGTCCTCGCGCAGGCTTATGCGTTAAAGTATCAGGAGCATTTGACCTATCTTATTCTTTGCAGCACGTTTCCGAGCACTTCTCAAATGAATGAAGTCTTCAAAAAGATGAAAGCAAAAATGTCTCCTGAGCTTGGAAGCAGGATTGACAAAATGGAGAAGGAAGGATTGTTCGGTCATGGGCTGCCTTATGAGCAGAACAGGTACACCGACGAATATATGAAAGCGGCCTGGGGAGAAGGATATTTTCCGTATCTGTATCAGCGCAGGCCCGATCCCAATTATGATCCCATCGCTGACGGAAACATGTCGTGGACGCTTTACCGCGAAATGTGGGGTTCCGATGGCGAATTCATTATCGACGGCAATCTAAAGTCTGTCGAATACGTTGACAAACTTCCCTCGATCAAGGTCCCGACGTTGATTACATGCGGCGACCATGATGAGTGCGATCCTTCGCTCTCGGAAAAGATGCACCAGAAGATTGCAGGCTCAAAGTTAGTGATATTCCCGCAAAGCGGTCACATGACTTTTGTCGACCAGCCTGACCTATTCATAAAAACAATTTCCAATTTTCTGCATTGAGCAGGCTTTATATGAGTAGCGATAGTCGCTGAACTATCATCTTCCTTTGTAGAGCCTTTCACCGAGAAATTGCGGGAGCCCGGCGGCTATGATTTTGTCGGCCGCGGTACGATAATCATATTCGATCCTGAAATTCGTGCAGGTAGAATTCTTCGTGTCGATTATCCCAAAGCTCGCTCGGTTATCGCCGTCGCGTGGCTGGCCGACACTACCAACGTTTATCAATTCTCTGATTTTGCGGCGCTCTGACGGTGTAGAACCTTTGAAGATGGCCGGCACATGAGTATGACCGATCAAACAGATTCTCTCTTCGAAAGCGGATAGCTCCAGCTCAGCCTCAGCTTGTGTGAATATGTATTTCCACGCGTTAGGCTCGGACGGGCACGCATGCACCATCAAGACTTTGTCGATCTTCTGCGTCAAGGGCAAACTGCGAAGCCATTCCTTGTTGCCGTCGGAAAGCAGACCGGAATTATAGGTTACCGCGGCTTTTGCGTAAGAATTTATCATGGAGAACGTTTCGTCGCTGAACAAAGCGTCGTCATGATTTCCTCTCACCACATATTTCACTTCCCGACGCACAAGCTCCACAACCTCATCCGGATTAGCACCATACCCCACGATGTCGCCAAGGCACATTATGTCGTCAACATGCTTCCTGCCGATTTCCTTCAACACCATCACGAGCGCTTCAATGTTTGAATGAATATCGGAAATGACGGCGTATTTCATTTCATTATTGTACTTTCATTATCCTTGTAAGATAGAGGCTCAAGTCCGGCAAATATGTAACGACCAATAAAGCCAACAGTGCTATGCCGAGGAAGGGCAAAACTGCCCTGTAAATTTTCACAATATCTTTTTCAAAACGCAGACTCGATATGAATAAGTTCAATCCAAGAGGCGGCAGCATGTACCCGATCTCAAGATTCAGCAGGAAGATTACGCCAAGATGGACCGGGTCGACTCCATATTGTGCAGCGATGGGCACTATTAGCGGAACCACGATTATTATTGCAGAGAAGATCTCTACCATGTTTATTACAAGAAGAAAAATATTTAACAGTATAAGGAATGTGAGCTGGCTCGAAACAAATTGATGAATAAGCTGGAACAGCTGCATCGGTATCTGTTGATCTATGAGGTAGCTTGTCAGTCCAAGTGCAGTGCCAAGTACGACAAAGATTGCACCGACCAGCATCATGCTTTTCTTCACGATGCGAGGAAGATCCTTGAAGAATCTAACGTCGCGGAGGACGAAAACCTCGACCACGAAAACATAGAAAGCCATAATGGCGCTCGCTTCGGTTGCGGTGAACAAGCCCGCATAAATTCCGCCGATAATTATAACCGGTAATGGAATCTCCCATGCAGCCTCCTTCACTGCCCGAAGAGCTTCTCGTGCCGAAAATGGCTGACGCTTGACGCCGGATCTAACTCCTGTATAAACGCTGAATATCGAGAGCAGAATAATGAGAAGAACCCCGGGAATCACCCCGGCGGCGAAAAGTTTGTCGACGCTTATGCCTGCGACTATTCCGTAAAGAATTATCGGCAGGCTCGGAGGAAACAACAATCCTAAGCTTCCGGAAGTCGTCATCAGACCGAGTGAGAATCTTTCCGGATAAGATTCTTTAACGAGAATCGGATAGAGGAGTCCGCCGAGCGCAACAATCGTCACACCGGAAGCCCCGGTAAAAGCAGTGAAGACCGCCGTCGAAATGAGAGAGACAATCGCGAGGCCGCCCGGCATCCATCCGAAAAATGCAAGCGCAAGCCGAACGAGTCTCTTCGGCGCATTGCTTTCCGCGAGAATGTAGCCTGCAAACGTAAAAAGCGGTATAGCAATCAAAGCCGGCAAACTTGCAAGACGATAAAGCTCCACAATGACTGCCGAGGTATCAACACTGCTCATTTTGAATAGCAATAGGCCGCCTGCTCCGATCAATACAAAGACAGGTTCGCCGAGAAGGACCAACAAAATGATGATTATTCCGACAATAAGGTATATCATTTCTCTAAAGCCGATTTGACATAAGCGAAAAGCCAACAGTGAATCGCGAAGAGATTTTGGCTGTTCACTCTTCGCTCTTCATTTAAGGGCATTCCTATACAATCTCTGCAGATCTCGGGCCTGTGACAGCCACCTCAATTGCTTTAAACAAGAAATGAATCCCGACCAAGGCAAAGCCGATCGGTATGATAATCTCGAAGTGATATGCCATGATGTCTATACCGAGGAATGCGAAAAGAGGTTGGGTATTATACTTGATCTCATCCGATACAAATGACACCCCTGCGCTGCTCAGAAAGTAACAAACCGCCGCCGCACTAAGGTCAAGCGAAACTTGAACGATCCGTCGCAACATAGGCGGAAGTCTTTTTGTGATAATGTCAATCGAGAAATGGCGTGATTCCTTTGCAGCCAGTGCGGCGCCCAAGAACCCGATCCAAAGAACCAAATGTCTCAGGAAAACGTCGGCCCACAAAATTCCGGTTGACCAGAATTCGCGCAGTATGACCTGTAAGAAAGCGATTCCGACAGTCAGAGTCAGAAAAATTACAAGGAGCCCGTTCTCGATGTACCCGAGAAGGTTCTCAATTGTTTTGACTATTTTCATTTCCCGGGATTATCTTTTCGGTACTGCTCAAGCGCAGACTCAACCCGATGTAGAAGATCGGCAGAATAGAGTTTGCCGACCAGCATCTGACGGGCCTCTTCGCCGGTCTGATAATAATACGAAACTTCGCTGGAGGACTTTGGATGCGTGATCGTTATTCCTTTCGATTCCAAAGTCTTCAGCGCCTTTTGATTGTCCTCGCGGCCAAGCTGCGTCAGCTTCGACAAATAGATCCCGCCGTCCTTCAGAAGAATCTGTTGTAGGTCTTGCGGGAGAGAATCAAAAAATTTCCTTGAAACGAGAACCGCACCCGAGGAATTCGAAAGAGGCACATCGAGCATGTATTTTACCTTTGTAAACCATTGAAGAGGAATAATTTCATACGGCGGTGAGTAAACGCAGTTGATCATTCCGGTCTGGAGTGAGGTGTTCACATCAGTGATCGAGAGAGGAATGGGAGCAAGCTTCAGGACTTTGAACGATGCTTCGGCAATTGGATCTCCTTCCCACATCCATGCTTTGACGTCCTTCATGTCCTCCACAGAGTAAATCGGCTTCTGAGTGAAGACGTAGACGAAACCGACTTCGGCCCAGCCGAGGAAGACAAATCCGCCTTGCTCAAAATCCTGTGAGAATTCCGGGGTGAATTTGTTGTAGATATAATCAACCTCGGCCGTATTGTGAAATAGAAATGGCGTGTCGAGAATTCGCACTTCCGGAGCGACCTGACCGAGGCCGACACCCGTAAAACCGCCGGCCTGCATCTGTCCAATTCTGATTTTTCTCAAAACGTCTTTCTCGTCGCCTGCAACACCGCCGGGATAAAACTTGAATCCAAGCCTGCCGCCACTTTCTTTCCTGACCGCCGCATCGTATTCCTTCATCACGTTCATCGGGGTCGTTCCTTCAGGTGCTACGGTCGCAAATTTTATGACATATTGTTGTGAGTAGGCAGTAATTGTGCTTGAAGCTAAAATTAAGATCGTTAAAAATATTTTACTTGTTATCCTTGACATCTTAGTCTTTCTTCGAAGTTTCATTTCGAATTAGAAATAGTCGTTTTCATGTTTTAGCAATTCGGCTGCCTTCATCTTTGCAATCTCATTGGCAAGATTTTGATCGGGCAGCAAATTCTCTGGGGCATCAATGACCTTGTTGAGAAGTGATTCGAAAAGATCTTTGTTCTGTGTCATCACTGCATAGAATCTTGCATAATAGTAGTACACCATCAAAAATTTCCCGTCCGATGCTTGGATCGCTTTCTCGAAGTGAACTTTTGCTGAAGCCGTATCTCCACCGAACATTGAAGGAAGACTTGCCAAAATAGTTCCGAAGAACATGTGAGAGCTACCGTAGAAGTAATTCTCGTCATACTTCAAGACAAAGTCCATCATGGCTTCCACTTTTGGTAAATCGGCGAGAGCATCGGAATTATCGCGGTTGATGTTGAGGTAACTCCCCCATGCGTTCGCGGTCCAAAAGATTGCTGGGACATCATCCTTTCCGAATTCATTTAACGATTTCTGAAAACCTTCGAGATCGCCGTTAAATCCTTTTTGGAAATCGTCATTCTTGAAAAGAATCCTAAGGCCATAATCACGCGCACGGCTGTAGAAAGTACCCGCCCGTTCCTTTGATGAATCTTCAACAAAGCCAAGCGCGTAACTCGAATAGCCTTGCGCTCCGAGGAGAAGAAGTTTCTCGTTGTCCGGTGATTCTAAAATCAGGCCGTCTAAGAGTTTAAGATCGCTCGGCAACGCCTGCGAAGCTAATTGGATGTCAGTTTCTCGGTTCATCGCCTTGAAGCCGCCATCGATGATGACGCTCGTGGCGCTGATTGTAAGGCTTGTTAAGCTGCAGCCTTGGGCTGAAAAAATAATCATTGCAGAGAATCCGAGAGCAAGCAAAGATCTTCTTGAAATAGCCATTAAGAAATTCTTCCGGTCTTTTTTCTTTAGCTATCAGTCCCTCCTGACAGCGAATCATTTTTCAAATAGACAGTACTTTTGCCAACTCGACGAGACCATTGTCGATGGCTTTCTTCTTTTCCCACGTGTCACGCATCGGTGTAAGAACAACTTTGTCATTAATTTCACCCGCCATGACATTCAACTCGCCATTTAACAGCGCATCGACTGCAGCAGAGCCTAATTTTGCCGCCAAGACCCTGTCGCGTGCGGTCGGACTCCCGCCTCTCTGGATATGACCTAGCACCGTCACGCGGTAATGCAAGCGCACAAATTCGCTCATTCGTCTGGCGAGATCCACCGCGCCGCCCTCGAAGCAACCTTCAGCAATGACCACTATGCTGCTTCTTTGACGGCCTCCGGATGTCAACTTCTGCCGGATCGCCTCAAAATTCTCCTCGATTTCCGGAATCGCAATATATTCTGCACCGGTGCTGATGCCAACATCCAAAGCGATGAAGCCAGCATCCCGGCCCATTACTTCGACATAAAAAACTCTGTCATGTGCATCGGCAGTATCACGAATTTTATCTATTGCCTCGACGGCAGTATTTATTGCGGTATCATAGCCGATAGTAAGATCGGTCCCGTAGAGATCATTGTCTATTGTGCCCGGGACACCAATTGTCGGAATCATGTGCTCATCATAGAGGAGAGTTGCACCCTGGAAAGTTCCGTTCCCGCCGATTGCTACGAGACCTTCTATTCCTTGTGCGCTCAAGTTGGCGGCGGCCTTTGCTCTTCCTTCGCGGGTCATGAATTCCATCGAGCGGGCGGTTTTGAGAATCGTGCCGCCCCTTTGGATTATTCCGGATACAGAACGGGGACCCAACGGAATGAAATCGCCCTTTAGCATTCCGTTATAGCCATGTTGTATTCCCACCACTTCAACGTTATGATAAACCGCAGTTCTCACGATTGCCCTGAGTGCGGCATTCATGCCGGGTGCATCTCCGCCGCTGGTGTAAACTCCGATTTTCTTGATTTTGCTCATTTCACCTTGTTCCGAGTGGATGATGTCACTCTCGTGATCACCTCGTGAGAAACCGGATTAAATTTATCATTCGAGCCAAGAAAATGCAAAGTCCCGACTTTGCCGTTCGGAGATCATATTTTTATAATATGGCATGTTCGGTCGAAAACATACCGTATATCGGGATCCCGCATTTCAGATTTTTTCAATAATGAGCGGGACGGCATAGAAGATGAGGTATAAAGCTTGTATTTTTAAGTCTAATTTCTTATTCATAAGTAACAATGGAACAATTAACGCCGCGTCTAACAAAAAAACTGAAGCGGATCAGGCCGGCTGCGTCTAACCTATATGGCACGCTATTAAGCGGTGAAGGACGGATCGCGGAGGTAATCCGCGAGAGCGTTTGGGAACTCAAGGAACGGGCGGATTCTGTCGCAGACGCGACGAACGATCAAGATGAAGCTGCCGAATTCTTTAGGACCGTTTGCAACTTGGGAATGGACCATATCCCGTAAGCGCACATGGCAAATATCCGACAAAAATATAGAAGTCTAATCCGAAGCGTCACCGGTGCAAATTTGGAAAGCAGCGCCGCAATCAGAGTTTTGATTTTCCTCGCCATGGTGATCATCATAACACTGTTAGCTCCGTCGCCAAACCAACTGACGATCAACTATGACGTCGGAACAATATGGACACACGAAGATGTAATTGCACCGTTCTCCTTTCCCATTTACAAAGAAGCCAGCGATTACAAGCAGGAGATAAGCCAGGCCGCAGCAAACGTCAACCCTGTTTTCGATGAAATCGATGTTGGAATGAATCGGATCGATTCAGCTGCTTCGACGATCGCAGGGATCAGGGATGCCGTGAACCTTTGGGTGAGGCTCGAGCATGAAAGAAAAGGAAAAATTTTCAGCCGGGATTCCGTGGCCTTGCAGGACGTACTCCAGGGACTTCCTTACAAATTTTCAGATCCGGAATGGCATCAGTTGATATATAGTACCCAGAAGAATCCACGGCTTCTCGTCAGGCTCGGAAAGCTAATGCCAGCTCTGAACTCTGTCATCGCGAGCGCCTACATGACTGGCGTAATTGACAAGCAGCGTGATCAAGTCGGTTCCGGGTTAATCTCCGTTCGGGTAGAGAATTCCGAGAGCCCGGTCTCGGTCAATCAAGTCTTGACACTGCAGGATGTGGCAAGTCAGGTCCTTCAGTCAGCAATCGAGATACTCAAAGAGGACACGGCGGTGGCCCAGATCACATCGATGGCAATCATGGCAAGAGTCAAGCCGAATCTCATATTCGATCGAGCACAGACTCAGCGGGAAATCAGCGCGGCGATCGATCTCGTGCCGCGAACAGTTGGGTTTGTCAAGGAAAACGAGAGGATAATCAGCAAACATGATCGGATAACGAGCGACATAAAACTGAAATTGGATTCGCTTGAGAAGGCTATGCGCGAAAGAACGGGAACGGCGGACATCATCCTCCAATTTGCAGGAAAATTTATTTTCGTCTTCGTAGTGATCGGACTCTTAAGCATCTATCTTTTTCTTTTCAGAAAGAGAATTTTTTACAATAATAAACTTCTCTCGATCATAGGAGTACTTTTGGTCTTCGAGGCGGTGCTGATGTATTTTGCGTTTACCGCTCAGACCACGCTGCCGGTAGAATATCTTGTTCTTGTTCCTGTTGCCTCGATGATAGTTGCGATCATCTTTGATTCCCGCGTCGCTTTCCAGGTTACTGTCGCTGTTGCGCTCCTTGTCGGTGCGATGAAAGGCAACGACTTCGGTACAGCGTTCACCTCTCTCTGTGCAGGTGCACTTTCAGTGTACACGGTCAGAGACATTAAGAACCGGACCCAGATTTTCAGGAGTTTAGTCTTCATATTCATCGGGTATTCCATTTCGACGCTTGCTATCTCATTTCAAAAGGCCGAAGACGCTCCAACTATTCTCGCCGAATTTTCCCTGATCGCCGTCAACTCGGTTCTCTCCCCGATCATTACATTTGGACTCCTCATCTTTTTTGAGAAGGTGTTCAATATTGCGACCGACCTTACTCTACTCGAATTGTCTGATTTCAACCAGCCTCTTCTTCGCGAGCTGTCTCAAAAGGCCCCCGGAACCTTTCATCACTCGATAATTGTGGGCACACTTGCTGAAAAAGCCGCGGAGGTTGTGGGAGCAAATCCGATACTTGCGCGCGTCGGCGCTTACTACCACGACATCGGCAAGATTCTGCGGCCCGAGTATTTCATCGAGAACACTATGGATTCCAGCAAGTCAAAGCATGACTGGCTCCCTCCGGATGTGAGCGTCCAGATGGTCGTATCCCATGTTACTGATGGGATCGAGCTTGCAAGGAAGTACCATCTTCCTCAGCGGGTGATAGATTTCATCCCGATGCACCACGGCACGACACTCGTTGCATATTTTTACGGCAAAGCACTCCGTAGGCCGTTTGCCACCGGCGATGTAAGCGAGGAAGATTATCGTTATGATGGACCGCGTCCGCATTCCAAAGAGACCGCGATCGTCATGCTCGCCGATTCCGTCGAGGCAGCTACCCGTTCTCTCCAGGACAGAAGCCTGGAGAATGTTGAGACGATGATGGAAGACATCGTCAGAAGCAGATACGAAGAGGGCCAGCTCGACAACACGGACTTGACTTTCAGCGACTTAACGAGAATCAAAGAGAGCTTCCTTTCGGTTCTTTCGGGCATCTACCATAGGAGAATAGAGTATCCCGATAAGCCTGCCGCATCTGCTGAACCCGAAAGATTTTCCGGCGGATTCCGCGAGGACGAATCGCTTGACAGGATTCCTGAGCCTGTCGGAGAATTGAGGCAAGGCGAGATCGACGCATTGGCTCCGCCGATTCACAGGAAGAAAGGCAAAGCGAAGAAGTCTTCTCACCGCCATACGGAGAATCATGGCAGGGGAAAGCATCCGCAAAAAAATAAGCCGCATCATTAACAAATCGAAAATTCAAAATGAAGAATTGACATCTAACCCCCTATGCCTGCTCCTGAATTAAACAAGAAAATATCCAATCAGCTCGATCTTTTTTTTGAGTTCATGAAATTCGAAAAGGGATTATCTGATAACAGTCTTGCATCGTACCACAACGACCTGAGCCGATACGCGCGATTTGTTGAAGCTCGCGGTTTGACCGGGCTAAACGGAGTCTCAAGATCAGAAGTGAGAAATTATTTCAAATCACTTTTTGATCTCGGACTGAAGCAGAGCAGCATCGCAAGAAATTTCTCGGCGGTGAAGAACCTCCACAGGTTTCTGGTCTTCAGGAAGATTTCGGAAATCGATCCAACGATCAATCTCGACCGTCCGAAACCATCGAAGAAGCTTCCTGTTGTCTTGAACAAAGAAGAGGTAGAGAGACTTATAAAAGCTCCGGACATTAATGAGGAACTCGGCATCCGGGATCGCGCGATCATAGAGACTCTTTACGCAACTGGCATGAGGGTCAGCGAGCTAGTTAATCTCAAGAAAAGAGACTTAATTAAAAGCGAGAATGTGCTTAGAGTTTTCGGAAAAGGCTCTAAAGAGAGAGTCGTTCCTATCGGCGATATCGCACTCGAGTGGATCGCGCGCTACGATTCCGACGCACGGAACGCCTTGGCGCAGCATAGATCAGACGGAAGCGATTTCCTTTTTCTGAATTTCAGAGGCGGGAAGATTTCAAGAATCTCCGTCTGGAGAATGCTTCAGAAATACGCTCGCGATGCCAATATCAAGAAACAGATCCACCCCCACACTTTGAGACATACATTCGCAACTCATCTGCTCGAAGGTGGTGCAGACATACGCGCGGTGCAGGAGATGCTGGGACACAGCGACATCGGAACGACGCAGGTTTATCTGCATTTAGACAGAAACTATTTGAAAGAAGTGATCGATAGGTTTCACCCAAGAGGCAGATATGCTCAGTGAACTATACATTTTGCCAATTTTACTTTTCTCCGTGATCATACACGAGATCTCCCACGGCTATGCCGCGCTGAAGCTTGGCGACCCGACGGCGCGCGACATGGGACGGCTCACGCTCAACCCGATCCCGCACATCGATCTCGTCGGCTCGATAATTGTTCCGCTCTTTTCTCTTTTAGCCGCGGGACAAATCCTCATTGCTTGGGCAAAACCAGTTCCTATCAACCCGATGAATTTCTCGAACTACAAACGCGACAACGTGATTGTTTCCGCAGTCGGTCCATTATCTAATTTGCTGATGGCGTTCGCATGTTCCGTTGTGACAATTCTCCTTCTGAAGACTCAGCCGCTGATCGGCGAAGCCGCGGCAACTTCTCCCTTTTTTGTATTTCTCTTTAATATGTTTTATCAGGGAATTTCACTCAATATCATACTCGGGGTTTTCAATCTAATCCCGATTCCACCATTGGATGGCTCGCATGTTCTCGCGGCTTTCCTGCCTGATTCGACTGCCGAGGTTTATGGCAGAATCGGTTTTGCGGGAATTTTTCTTATACTTCTGTTGATGCGTGTCCCGGCGTTCGAAGCTATCTTCCGCGCAGCGATAGAGTTCTTTTATGCGCCGCTGTACCAGCTTGTGGTTTTCTTGGCATAATGAAAAGCTATCGGCCTTTGTCAGTTAGCTGTCATCCAATCCACTTTCAACTTTTGAGTCGTGGTTTTTGCTTTTGACATTTTAATTCTAGATTTCTTATTGATTGTGAGGCTCTTCAGGTAACCAGATGATAGTAATGAAATTTGGCGGAACCTCTGTAGAGGATTCCAAAGCAATATTCAGAGTGGTCGAGATTGTCAAATCGGAGATCGGGAGAAGACCGATTATCGTGGTGTCTGCTTGTGCAGGAGTGACAAATCAGCTTCTGAAGATCGCTGCGCTCTCCGCAGAGGGAAAGAAGGACAAAGCGAATGATCTCATTGCTGAGATTCGAGCCAGGCACGAAAAACTTGTCGACGACTTAATAAAGTCGGAGCTCCCTAAGAACTATCTCAAAGGAAAGATCTCCGTCTATGCCCACGAGTTGAGGAATCTCTCGCAGGCGATCTCAGTGCTCGGAGAAGTCTCAAACAGATCGCGTGATGCAATCGCTTCATATGGCGAGCGTCTTTCGTCCATAATAATTGCGCAGGCGATGGAAGAAAATTCCATCAAAACTGTGCTCATCGATGCGCGTGAATACATGATCACGAATGAAATGTACACGAAGGCGATTCCTCTCTTTGAGATAGTCGAAGACAAAGCGAAAAGGGTTTTGATGCCTTCGATAAATGATGGTTACGTCGTAGTGACCCAAGGATTTATCGGCGCCAGCGAAAAAGGAATTACTACGACGATCGGAAGAGGCGGCTCGGATTATTCAGCCGCAATCATCGGCGCACTTCTCGACTCGCAGGAGATCCAAATATGGACGGACGTGGACGGCGTTCTTACAGCCGATCCGTCGATCATTCGGGAAGCGCGGAGGATAAAGAAAATGTCGTTCAACGAGGCGTCCGAGCTCGCTTATTTCGGGGCGAAGGTTCTACATCCGATGACTATACTTCCTGCGATCGAGAAAAATGTTCCGGTCTATGTCAGGAACTCGCGAAATCCGTCATATCGCGGTACGTTGATATCGAAGAGTGAGAACCATGAAGAATGCGTGGTGAAATCGATTGCTTACAAAGAGCACTTAACTCTTCTGAATCTCGTATCAAGCCGCATGTTCATGGCGCACGATTTCTTAGAAGCTGTCTTCGCGGTTTTCAACAAGTACAAGACTATCGCTCACGCCGTGGCTACAAGCGAAGTAAGCGTCTCGGTCGCTATCGATGACACGACCAAACTAGAGGAGATGAGAAGGGAGTTCGGCGAATTTGCGGAAGTCACTTCGTCGAGCGGGAAGGCGATAGTCTGCGTCGTCGGCGAAAATATCCGCCACAGCCCGGGCATCGTGGGCAAAATTTTTTCTGCAATAGACGGAATAAGAGTTAACATGATTTCGCAGGGTGCGTCAGAAATCAATATCGGTTTCGTGGTCGATGAGAATGATTTAGATCGCACGGTACAGCTCTTGCACAAGGATCTTTTTGGCGATCCCCGCAGTCTTTCGAGCGAGATATTCGATTGATCTAGGAAATAGAACGCGGATGAAACAGAAGGTACAGATTTTCACGGATTAATTTTTTATTTTCTATAAGTGCGAATTCGAATCATCCTCGTTATCGATATGCTATCGTTTCCGTAACTTGTACCACCAAAGCTTGGTAATTGAATGACGGACCGGATTCAATACGAAAAGAATAACCTTTGCATCGAAGACATCCCGGCGGCCGATCTTGCTGAGAAATACGGTACTCCACTTTATGTTTACAGCAAGAATCGGGTCACTGAAAAATTCGAAGCGCTGAGGAAAGCATTTCATGGAACGGTGGATATCAGGATTCTCTACGCACTGAAAGCAAATTCCAATACCGAGATATTGAAACACATCCAAACTCTTGGCGCCGGTGCGGACACTGTCTCGGCAGGAGAAATCTTTCTCGCATTGAAGAACGGCTTTCGTCCGGAATGTATTTCTCTCGCCGGCGCCGGCAAAACGGATGGTGATATCAACTTCGGGCTTGCTCGAAATATAGGGACGTTCATCGTAGAATCGACCGAGGAACTGCATGTCATTTCAAAATGTGCTTTGGCGTTAAACAAAACCGCACGAGTGCTGCTCAGGATAAATCCGGATGTCGACGCAAGGACTCATCCGCACATTTCAACGGGACTTAAAGAAAATAAATTCGGAATCAACATGGATCACGTTGAAAATGCAGCCAAGTTGGCGACGAAATTGAAGAACGTCGAATTTGCCGGACTCCATTGTCATATCGGATCGCAGATAACGGAAGTCGAGCCGTTCACAGAAGCCGCGGAATCTTTCCGCAAACTTGCAACAAAACTGGAGAAATCCAGAATCCGTGTCAAGCAAATCGATCTCGGCGGAGGAATCGGGGTGCAATATCGGAACGCAATAAAGCACAAATCGCTGCCGCTTGAGAAAAGTCAAGATACATCGATCGATCTCCGTTCACTCGCGGAGGTAATCAAAGAGAATTTGTCATTTCCTGGTTGCGAGCTCACAATCGAGCCGGGTCGGTTCCTCGTAGCCGAAGCAGGTGTTCTCTTGACGAGAGTTCTGTATAAAAAAGTTTCTTCCGCGAGAACATTTGTCGTTGTCGATGCTGGGATGAACGACATGATGCGTCATGCATTGTATTCCGCTTATCACCAGATTGTTCCAACGAAAATCCAGAAGAGCAAAATAGAAACCGTGGACATTGTCGGACCGGTTTGCGAATCGACCGATGCCTTCGCGATCCAGCGGAAGATCCCAAGCGTAAAGCGAGGAGATCTGCTGGCAATCATGACGACGGGTGCGTATGGGTTCTCTCTTGCATCGAATTACAATTCGCGTCTTAAGCCGGCTGAGATTCTTGTCGATAAAGATTATGCACGTGTGATCAGAGATCGACAAACCTACGAGGATTTGGTTTAAACCGGAAAATTTTGTTATTTAAATGGAGACATTTTGCCACGGATTTCACGAACTGCAAAACATAACTTTAACATAATTGGCACGAATAGAAGAATTTCTGATGGATAAACGATTTTCCTCTAACATAAGATTTGTGTAAATCGTGGCTGATAAGCCCTAAGGATAAACAAGAGTCATGAAATCATATAATGTAGCAGTTGTAGGTGCAACGGGACTTGTAGGACGAAAGATGACACAAGTACTCGAAGAGCATGAGTTCCCCGTGAAGAAATTGACCCCGCTGGCATCGGAGAGGTCGGTCGGAAAAGAAGTCTCATTCAAAGGCGAGAAAGTGAAGGTGCAAAAGCTGACGCCCGGGAGTTTCAAAGGGATCGAGATTGCGCTGTTCTCTGCGGGTGCAGCGGTGAGCAAGGAGTTTGCTCCCATCGCGGCGAAAGAAGGAACAGTGGTGATCGACAATTCCAGCGCATGGAGAATGGACCCGGCAATTCCTCTTGTCGTTCCCGAGGTGAACAGGGACGATATTTTCAAGCATCGCGGAATTATAGCGAACCCGAACTGTTCCACCATACAGATGGTTGTCGTGCTGAAGCCGCTCCA
>Ga0326727_10015051_pt1 | contig 16695 bp, 15 predicted proteins | sample MB2enrmetagenome_FD_207643 | JGI IMG/M metagenome (GOLD analysis project Ga0326727, IMG submission 207643) | Lab enriched peat soil microbial communities from McLean, Ithaca, NY, United States - MB29MY | ecosystem: Environmental > Terrestrial > Soil > Wetlands > Peat | place: USA: New York...
GGTCTCCCTCGACTTTACCAGCGATGCCCCCCTCCCCTATGTCTGTGGAAAAACCTCGGTACAGCTCTAGCTCACCGGAACGGTCCGCGACTATTACAAATGGCAACCGCGCCGGGTATCGTCGGAACCGCCGAAGAACGAGTGGCTCCGCAGCGGACCGGCACATGAGCCTTTGCAGATTGGCAAGAAGGGTGTCCACCCCATCGCTTTTGGGAACGATTACATCCACGTGGGTAACGTCGGACGGCAGGATATCACGCGCTCCTGAAAACATGAGAATCGGAGTGTCCGGTCTGAGGTGTTTTATTTCCCGCGCGACTTCTCCGCCGGTCATGTCGGGCAATCCAAAATCGAGGACAGCTGCGTCGAGTCGGTGCGTTGCCGCTAGTCGCAGCGCCTGGTGGCCATTAGTCGCGGGCAGCACCATGTACCCATTAACCTCAAAGGCCACTTTCAGCAGACGAAGCAACGCTTCCTCATCGTCGAGGCACAACACAATTGGCGGTTGCATCGTCACCTCCGGACGAGATTGGTTTCCAAATGTAACCCGACTTTCGGCGTACATCGCAGCATGACTCCGTTTTCGCACATACTCTATGGATGCGCTGGGTGCCGAGACAGCATAGGTGACGAAAGTTCAATCGAAGGATGGGCCAAAGAACAAGCTCGCCTTCGTCCTATTTCGCCCGGTAGTTGCGATTTGGGCCGTACCTCAGCAATAGCGAGGAAACGTCATGGCTGAAGATCCGCAACCGGGCCTATTCCCAGATCCAGGGCCGGAACGAACTGTTTGACCGCACGGCGGATCGGCGGCGGGAGAGAGCAGAAACGGACGGCTGGGCAGGGTGCGTGCTGGCGTGCGCGGAGGCGGGGAGGTGAAAAATTGCCCTGGAATCGAATATCTGTAAAGTCGCCGACCAGCTAGCTTGCCTTCTTTACATCTTCCGAAACAGTCAGTTTGGGCGCTTGGGCCTCCGCTTTCTGCACCGCTTTGATGAGATCCTCGATCATTGTGCCTGTGAACGCAAGTGGACCCGGTGATCCCTTCCGAGTGGCTTTGCGACGATCAAGCACTCGCCGCCGTTTCTTTTTGGGAGAAACTCGCATGTTCAAACCTCAGTGGCTTACACCCTTCAATTAGCCGATGACCAGAGTGACGGTCCAGTTGCTCAGCTATAGGAAATAACCAACGGTGGGAATCACAGTAAACAACAAGATCACCTGCCCTGAGCGCGGGAAGCTCGTTTCCAGTGCCGGCGGTGGTGTCGCTTGTGTGGCACAGGTCCAGGCTACGACCCAGAAAATGGAGAGATGTGGTTCCCGGCGTCCCGGTTCGCTGCGTGCGCCGGCTCTTCAGTTTTGCGTGCCGGGTCCGAGCGTCACCAGCAGCAATCTACTATTGCCCAATACCTACCCATTACCTCTTGCCGCCAGAACGATCTGCCTGGCCGGAGCCTTCCAACCTCTCCAAATTATTCGCTCAGCTCCGCCAGCCGGCGACAGCAGGCGCGGACCTCGGCCAGTTGCAGGGCACTGAGATTCACGAATTGGAAGCCGCAGATTCTGCCTTGTCTATACCGCACATTAGCGCGGATCTCACTTGTCACCGGGTACTGCGAGAACTTTACACGTAGACTGACGAACTCGTTAGTTGATAACTCACCCTCAATCGCGGCCCCCAGCCCTACTTCGCAGAAGTTGAGAGTACGCCCCCAGAGCACTGCGTCACCTTGTAGCCGCTGAGCCGTGACCCGAAACGGTACCTCGACCTGATAACGCGGGAAGCGGCGTTTTAGATGGCAGTTGTAAACCACAATACAGAATATGCTGGGCAGGGGAGCAAAGCGCATACCTTTGGTGCTGGGGGGATTGCACAACTGGGCATGTACGGTGGGGAGCCAAGCGAGATCTCTCCTCGTCGGCTACGCGGTTGCCAGAGGAGACAAAGTAACGCGCTCGATCTTCACTGCAACCCCGCGCTGCCCATGAGTCGGTTCTTCAACCCGGGCCACTCGCCCATGGTAGCAAACCCATTGCTCTTCGCCGCTGGTAATTTCCGAAGGCAATTTGATCACCAATTTGATCGGCGATTCCGGTTCGATCTGGACGTCACAATAAAAGAAAACCCCGCCCGTGCTGATGTCTCTGGTGGCGCATTTGTACTCCACGCCATCCCGCATCGTAACGGTTACGGGCAATTCCAGGGGAAACCGCTGGGAACGGCGGCGTTCGGTTTGTAGTGTGGAACCCACGCCTAACCTGGCGGCCTGTTGGCCGATAATGTGCAATTTAGGGCGCATTATACCTGGATCATGCCCGGCAGGCTATGGCACGAATGCTGTAAGTGTTTTACTTAGGCGTTTGCAGTACCTTACGACGACGGAGACTCCAGGGAAAACCGTTTTGAACGGCGGCGTTCGGTGTCTGGTTTAGAACCCATGCTGGCCGGTTATACCTCACGGAGGATTGTACCCGGATCATGGTGGGCGGGCCATGGCGGGGGCATATCCAGAAAATGGATACAGCCGGTTCACGGTCCCGGTTTGCCGCATGAACTGCCGACTGCTGGGAGAAGAAGGATTACTATCGGCGCAGGCGAGGGTGGAATCTTAGCCGCCCATCGTGACTATCGCAGGAACAATCAGTCATCCCATTCCCGGCGACGTTCCATGTCCTGCCGATAGCCACGTCCTACACACATGCAGGCTGCCAAAATAAAGAGCAGGATAACCAAGGAAATTGCTATACCCATGACCCCTCCCGGCATCACGTCGTATTTAACGCCATCCGTTGAGGAGCGGACGCGAAACAGGGCATAAAAGGCGTTACCCGAGACTCAGTTTCACGCAGCAGGCACCGATAACGAAAGATGACTAAAGTGCCTTCGCACACACTTCAATGGGTCCCAAATGGTAATAGCCGTCCCACCGGCGACTTGGCACCTGTCCAGACGGGTTGACGCTTGCGGCCGGTTTCCATTTCACGCCGTCCCGGTTTGCCGCGTGCGGCGGCTGCTGGCGAGGAAGAAGCGCTACCTGCGCGGGCTGACGGCGGATGAAAGGGCGGACCCCGCGGTGGCGCAGCAGTTAAGGCGCATGGGCCTGCAACCCCGGTGTGCATACGGAGGTAACCTTGCCCTGCGTAAAATTCGCGGTACTATTATCCCAGGTCCCGGCTTGGCGCCGCTTGTCCGACGGCTCACTATTCCCAGGCCGCAAGATTACCGGGGCGGCCTCAATTAAAACGTAGAGTCAAAGCGCTTCCTCAGCGTCCCAGTTCAAGAATCCCCTTTTGCCATCACCCGGGTTGCTCTGTATGCCCGCGTCAGCACCTCCAATGGCCACCAAGACCCCGAAATGCAACTGTCGGAACTGCGCGAATATGCAGCCCGCCGTGGCTGGGCCGTAGCCGGCGAGTATACGGACCAGGGCATCTCGGGCAGCAACGAATCCCGTCCCGAACTGAACCGACTGATGGCTGATGCCCACCGGCGTCACTTCGACGCCGTGCTGGTCTGGAAGATCGACCGCTTTGGCCGCTCCCTGAAACACCTCGTCAACGCCCTGGCCGACCTGGGCGCTTACGGGGTGGCCTTCGTCAGTCTCCGCGACAACCTGGACCTGAGCACGCCGTCCGGCCGGCTGATGTTTCAGATCATCGGCGCGATGGCGGAGTTTGAAAGGGCTTTGATCCAAGAACGGGTCAAGGCCGGCCTCCGCAATGCGCAAGCGAAGGGACAGCGCCTCGGGCGCCCGCGGCGGGTTGTGGACGCTTCCAGGATCGCCGCCTTACGGGCCACAGGGGCGTCCTGGCGGGCGATCTCGCGAGAGCTGGGCGTTGGGCTTGCCACCTTGTGCCGGGTAGCCGCAATGTAATCTTGATCGGTCTTACTTGGAGGTTGCTCGATGCGACCGGGAAGGCCAAACTGTTTGATCATTAGGCGCTTATGCTTAGGCACCGCATCGCCGAGGACACACGAAAATGAGCGGGACGACGGTTTTCGATCGATACGTCGGCATCGACTATTCGGGCGCAGAGACTCCAACATCAAGCCTAAAAGGGCTGCGGGTTTACATGGCGGACCGGCCTGTGCCGCCAAGGGAGGTGCAGCCACCCCCAAGCCTGCGTAAATACTGGACACGTCGGGGTATTTCCGAATGGCTGGTCGGGTGCCTTTCAGAAGGGCAGTTGGCGCTGGTCGGGATTGATCACGCCTTCTCATTTCCGCTGCAGTATTTCGATCAGTATCACCTGCCATACGACTGGCCGGCGTTCCTCGACGATTTCCAGCGCCACTGGCCTACGGACGAGGATCATACCTATGTGGATTTTGTCCGTGACGGCAACTTTGGAGACGGTGCAGCCCGTTGCGGCAATCCGCGTTGGCGACGGCTGACCGAAAAACGCGCCGGTGCAGCAAAATCGGTCTTTCATTTTGACGTGCAGGGCTCGGTGGCCAAGTCCACGCATGCGGGGTTGCCCTGGCTACTCAAAATCCGGCAACAGGTTGGCGATCGGGTGCATTTCTGGCCTTTCGACGGCTGGGAGGTTCCAGCCGGGCGATCGGCGATCGTGGAGGTTTATCCAGCGCTCTGGAGTAGGGGCTTTTCGCGCGAGGAAAGAAACGCCGACCAGCACGATGCGTACTCAGTGGCTGCGTGGATGAAGTGTACCGGCCTCGATGGCAGCCTCGACAGTTTCTTCAAGCCATCCCTGACGCCCGCCGAACGCAGTATTGCGGAGATTGAAGGCTGGATTCTGGGGGTCAGATGATTCGGTGTCTACACGCGATCTATCGCGAGGTGTCTACAGACAAACGCTTTGTCAGAGACTTCGCCATTGTATAGACGCCTCTAGAATTGCTGCTCTGCGAGCCTCAGGCGCTTCCTGGCGGGCGATCTCGCGAGAGCTGGGGGTTGGGCTTGCCACTGTGTACCGGGTGAGCGCAACGTAATCCCGACCGGCGCCACCGGACGTTTGTACGTGGGACCGGGCCCGTTACAACCGGAGTCGACGGATAGCTCGTGACTGATCTGCAATCGGCGGCAAGCGTCAACCAAATTCCTAACTTCCCAGAACCAGACTTCGGGACCGCATGGTGAATGGGCGGGCGCAAGACTGTTACGGGAGGCCCGCTGCCCAGAAGTGGTGGGATTGTTTCCGTATTGCCAGTGAACCGACCTGAACTCCTCGCAAGGTGCAGAAAAAAGCAAGTAGTACTACTGAACTTTATCTTCAGCACTGCCGATATAGACAAGTGGAGCTCGGTCTGGTCTGAAAACGGCCGCCCACCGTGAGCCAGGAAAGCACCACTGATCAGATGGGTCTGGAAATTACAGAACCGACTAATCAAATCACCAGCGAACATGACGCCGGTTCGCCCGTTAGTGTCTCCGATACGTGTACTACGGCGGAAGTAAGGGCGGGAAACCCTTACCGGGATTCCATCCGACTTCGAGTTGCGGCTCTCGTTGTCGCTTGTGTGCTGCCGGTGTGGGTCGCCGCTGGACTCCTCCTCTATTACAACTTTCAGAGCAGGCAGGCACTTACCGAACAGCGCATGCAGGAAACGGCGCGGGCACTCACGATGGTCGTTGACCGGGAACTGGCCAGCATGCAGGCCAACTTGAGCGCTCTCGCTACCACACCTTCGCTCGTCTCCGGCGACCTTCCCGCCTTTTACCGTCAGGCGCAAACTGCTCTGAAACCGTATCCCGGTGCCGACATTATTCTTTCCGACGTAACCGCGCAAGAACTCATTCATACCTTTCTCCCGTTTGGCGTTCCTTTGCCTAAGCGCGCTGCCCCGCAGACCGTTCGCCAAGTCTATGAGACAGGAAAGCCGGTGATCACTGGTGTCTATCAAGGTGCTGGGACTAGGCGGCTTCAGATCGCTGTTGACGTCCCTGTGTTTCGCGGCGCTCGAGTTCTCTACGACCTAGCCATGATCGACTCTGCTGATCGCTTAACCACCGTTCTCTTGCAGCAGCAGCTCCCGCCGGAGTGGGTGGGAACAATCTTCGACAGCAATCAAGTCATCGTTGCCCGGACTCGCTTAGCGGAGAAGTTTGTCGGACGGCAAGCCAGTCCCGTTCTGGGGCAATGGATGAGGGGCAACGCAGAGGGCACGGCAGAATTCATCAACTTCGTGGGTGTCCCGCTGGTTAGCAGCTTTAGTCGATCGGCGGTGTCCGGCTGGACAGTGATGATCGGGGTGCCCAAGGCGGTCATGATGGCAGGGACTTGGCGATGGCTATGGTTGACTATTGCGGGCACGGCTTTGCTGTCGTTCACCGGTATCGCACTGGCTTGGCGGATCGGCCGGAGTGTGGAAAGGATTGAAAGAGGAGCGCACCGGTTGGGGGCGATTGTAGAGTCTTCCGATGACGCCATTATCGGTTACAGGCTGGACGGAATTGTCGAAAGTTGGAATCGCGGTGCGGAACGGCTGTTTGGATATTCCGCACCGGAGATAGTAGGCCGGCATATTTCGATTCTGGTTCCCAATGACCAACTGAACGCTTTTAGTGACCGTATGCGGCGTGTGCACAATGGAAAGGTGATAGAGCAAGACAGGACAACCCGCAAGCACAAGAATGGGTTGCCGATCCCCGTCGCCTTGAAGATCTCGCCGATCCCTGATCGCCTGGGAACGATCGTGGGTGCGTCTGAGATTGTGCGTGACATCACCAACCTCAACAAGGCGGAAGAGGCGCTCGCAGAGAGCGAAGAAAGACTGCGAACGATCGTGGAACTGGCCCCGGATGCAATCTTAGTTGTGAGCGAGCAGGGCCAAATCCTGGAAGTAAACGAGGCCGCCTGTAAACAATTCGGATACAGGCGTGACCAACTACTTCAGCTCGGCATACTTGACATTATTGCCCCGCAATTTGCAAAAAGAGCTGCGGCCCGCCTGAGAGGGGAAGTCCCCTCCGGTACTTACGAAAACGCCCATATCCGGGCAGACGGGACTGAGGTACCCACAGAGCTAAGCGTTACTAAGTTCATGTTTCGCGGACAGCTGGTCTTTCTCCGAATAACCCGTGATATTAGCGACCGCAAACGGGCCGAGGAGCAACGGGAAAAGCTGGAACAACAGCTTCGCCAAGCTCAGAAGATGGAAGCCGTGGGTCGGCTGGCCGGCGGCATTGCCCATGACTTCAACAATCTCCTGATGGTCATACAAAGTTACACGGAACTGCTGCAAGACAAACTTCCTGCCAACAGCACCTTCCAAAAAAACACCCGGGAGATCATGAAAGCTGCCAAGCGCGCCGCCAGTCTGACGGGCCAGATGTTGGCGTTCAGCCGCAAGCAAATCACTTCCCCGGTGGTGCTCGACCTGAATGCGGTGATCGATGAGACGGCGAAGATGCTGAAGCGGCTCATCGGAGAAGATATTGAATTTCGAGTAAGTCTGGGGCGGGCACTTTGGGCAATTGAAGCTGACTCGGATCAGATGGTTCAGATGTTGATGAACCTTTGCGTGAACGCCCGCGATGCCATGCCTCAAGGTGGCACACTCACGATCGCGACCGGAAATTTCACGGTGGAGAAAAGGGGTGTCGCCGGCCGCTCCTACATAGCGCCTGGGGATTACGTGTGGCTTTCGGTCACCGATACCGGTACGGGCATAAACAAGGACATGCAGGAGCAGATCTTCGAGCCCTTCTTTACGACCAAAGAGGTTGGCAAGGGAACGGGTCTGGGACTGGCTATGGTTTACGGCGTTGTGAAACAAAGTGGCGGCTACGTGTGGGTCGATAGCGAACTTGGGCAGGGCGCTTGTTTCACGATTTACCTGCCGAGGACAAAGGGGACGATCGCCTCCGCCATGTCCGCAAGGGCTGAAGCGCGGTCGCAAGGAACAGGAACCCTGTTGGTCGCAGAAGATGAAGAAAGCCTGAGGGAAGTGATGTGTGAGCATCTGTGTAGCTGGGGATACACGGTTCTCGAAGCCAGCTCAGGCCAACAGGCGCTTTCGGTAGCGAGTCAGCATGAGGGACACATCGACCTGCTCATTACGGATCTGGTGATGCCGAAAATGAGTGGGAAAGATTTAGCGCAAATGCTGGGAAGCCTACGCCCGGATCTGAAGACCATCTACATGTCCGGCTACACGGATGATGCAGTGGTGCGACACGGTATTTCCGAGCTAAGTGTAACCTTCTTGCAGAAGCCATTCAGCCTGGATACGCTTGCCCGCAAAGTACGCGACACCCTCGGACGACCGGGAACAGTGCAATGACTGGCATGCTCTTGGACAGTTACGTGGTTCGAGTACGTTATCCGTGCCCGTCGGTTGGCGAGTTGTCGTCCATAAGAGGTAGCAGATCATCTCCAAGGTCCCTCGAAACCGCGTTCTGGTCACCTGGGAACGTGCCCCTCGCCGAGCCGGACGGCTTCCCGCCTGGTTTCCCAGAATGAGACTTCAGGCCCGCGCCGTCAAAACAACTGTCTAGAAGCGGCGCTGCAGGACAATTTCGGGACGGGCCATGATCCACTCGGAATCTGCCGCAAGAAGTACAAGGTAGGAGAATATGAATAAAGTTCCTCTTTAGCAGTGCCGATATAACAAGTTGTGCAAGCTCCGCTTCTCTCACTCCCTTCGGAGAAAGGTATTGCTTGGCGCGCCACGATACTCACGACTACCCACGCGACCTGCTCGACCCTGGTCCAGACGGACCGCACTTAGGCGAAATGGAAAGCAGCGTTTTGCCCGTTAAGGATGAGGAATCCGAGGGCGATCTCGTGGAGAACGAAGGAATGGAGATTTCTCCTGAAGGGATACTCCCGTCAGAACGCAAGCGGCCTCTTGACGCGGAACTGGCCGAGGCGGAAGACGCGGATCTGGGCCTCACGGCGGAAGCGCTGGACAAGACAAACGATCCCGTGCGGCTCTATCTGCGGGAAATGGGAACGGTACCGCTGCTTACCCGGCAGGGCGAAATCGACGTTGCCAGACGATTTGAGCGCGGGCACTTGCGTGTGCTCAAAGCGATTTCGCGCTCTCCGCTCGCCATTCGGGAGGTAATCGCCCTCGGCTCCGATCTGGAGCGGGGAATCCGATCCATCAAAGAGGTTGTGGTCTTCGACGAAGAAGAAGTTACCGACGAAATTGTTGCCGCACGACTGCAATCCACCCTGGCGCTGATCGAGCACATGGTTACGCATTACCACAAAGTGCGCGGGCTGGAAGAGAAGCTCAAAAGCGTGAGCCGGACAGAAAATCCGAAGCTGCATCGGAGGCATCGGGGGCGTCTGGCCCGCCACAAAGTGACGGTATCGCGAATCCTGCGCAGCCTGAGATACACCCAGCCTGTACGCCAACGGCTGATCGACAAGGTGGCGGGGATTACAGAGACCATGCGCGCGCTCGACCGCCAGATACACAATCTGGAAGAGAAGCAGCAGAGCACCCGGAATCAGGCATTGCGAGCCGAGTATGAGCGGGCACAGAGGAACTGCGCCAGTGACCTGAAAAAACTCGAGCAGGAAGCCGGCGCGGGTTTTCAGGAGTTGCGGCGTACGCAGCACGCGATCGTCCAGGGAAATGTGGAAGCGGAATATGCCAAGCGTGAACTGGTGGAAGCCAACCTCCGCCTGGTGGTTTCGATTGTAAAAAAGTACAACCATCGCGGCCTGCAGTTTCTGGACTTGATCCAGGAAGGCAATATGGGCCTGATGAAAGCGGTGGACAAATTTGATTATCACCGCGGGTACAAATTCTCCACGTATGCCACGTGGTGGATCCGGCAGGCGGTTACCCGGGCGATTGCGGACCAGGCGCGCACGATCCGTGTCCCCGTGCACATGATTGAAGTCATCAACAAGCTGCTGCGCGCCACGCGCCAAATGGTCCAGGAACTTGGCCATGAACCGAGCGCCGAAGAGATCGCGCGCTGCATCGATATGCCGGTAGCGAAAATCCGCCGGGCGCAGAAAATCGCTCAGCAACCGCTCTCCCTGGAGACGCCCATCGGCGAAGACGAGGGCTCGAAGCTAATTGACTACATTCAGGACACTACGGGGGTCTCTCCGACCGACGCCATGATCAAGGTGAACCTGAAGGAGAAGACGGCCGAAGTTCTGCGCACGCTCAACCCGCGCGAGGCGAAGATCATCCGGATGCGTTTTGGTCTTGAGGACGGCTCGGAGCACACGCTGGAGGAGGTGGGGCAGGCTTTTCAAGTCACCCGGGAGCGGATCCGGCAGATTGAGGCCAAGGCGCTGCGCAAGCTGCGCCAACCATCGCGGTCGCGCAGCCTCAGCGCCTTTGTGGATCGTGAAAACCATTGATTTGGGCGCGTGGTGCAACCGCACGCGGTGTTCCCCATGTGCAATAGCGTCAAACCAGCTAAGTTCAACTGCCTGGAAATCACAGAGGCAGTTCTCGAGCTGCACTGCCGTGTGATCCAATGGCGCTCACGAGCCAGTTCCCCCGAAACCGCGTTCTGGTCACCTGGGAAACGTGCTCCCGCCAATCCGGCCTGGTTACTTCGGGACCGCGTCGCCCAATGCGGCTAGCTCGAGGTGACGCTGTAATCTCACCGGATCAAGGGCCGGATTGCTTCCGACAATTGCTGATTCGCTACCTCTGTATGATGGCCTTCAGGTAGTCGGGTTCCTCGCCCAGCCACGCTGGATTTGTTGCTGTCCCGTCGTAAATTGAAGAAGTCTTGAATGGCTCAAACCCGCCCTTCGCTGCCGCTTGCGCCGTCTTTGCCAGCAACGTTTTGAGCTGATTTTCCGAGAAGGGCTGGAACGTACGCGCCGCTTCAATCGCCTGCTCCAGGATTTCCATGCCGTCTATGCCGCAGATCACCACTGACGTCGGAAGATTCAAGGCGTACTGGATCGCTTCGATCGGAGTCACTGTCTTGGACTTCACGATCGAACCGTTGGCGAGCGTCTTCATCGCGAGCACGCCGATGCCCTGCTTTACCAGTTCGGGCACGACCAACTTCGAGAAGCTGCGAAAATGCGCATCCATCACATTGAGCGGTATTTGAGCGCTATCGAACTTAAAACTGTTCTCTTTGGCTACCTCGAGCATGTAGAGGTGAATGCGGGGATCTTTATGACCGGTGAAGCCGATGAAGCGAATCTTCCCGGCCTGCTTTGCCTCAAGCAGTGCTTCCTGCGCCCCATCGGCGGCAAAGATCCGGTTCGGGTCTTCGAAGCGAAGAACTTCATGATGCTGTACCAGGTCGATGCAGTCAGTCTGAAGGCGTTCGAGCGACTGATCGAGCTGCCGCGCAGCTTCCTTCTTTGTGCGGCCGTCGATCTTCGTCATCAGGAAGACCTTCTGGCGGGAGTTGTTCTCGCGCAGCGCGCGCCCCATGCGAACTTCGCTGATGCCCTCGTTGTAGTCCCAGCAGTTGTCGAGGAAGTTTATGCCACGATCGATGGCGCTATGAATGATGCGGGTGGCAAGCTTCTCGCCCACCTTGGGCAGTCCGATGTGCCAGCCACCGATCCCAACGGCGGAAACCTTCTCTCGCGTCATCCCAAGCTCTCGGTACGGAATGCCAGTATTTTCTGCTGTCATCGCAAGGCCTCCTTTCAGCCTCATCCGCGACCGCGGACATAGATACGATGATAAAGGCCCCTAGCGAGAGCAGCACGGGATTTAAACAATCGGGGAAGTGGCGAAAGCTATGCTGCTAATACGTTGGGAGATCCCCCGGCTCTGCTGGGGAGGCAGCAGAAGTTTGACAGTTCCAGAAGTATGCTTCTCTTCGTACACGAAGCTTGCGTCCAGAGGAAGATTTGTAGTCTTGGGTTTTGATTTTGATCGGTTGCGATCAGGCCCCTTTGAGGGGCCAGCAACCGTAAAGCTTCCGGCTCTGCCTGAGGATATTTACTCAGGCGGACATTTCAGTTGGAGGGAAACCGCGTTCCCGTCACCTGGGGAACGGGCTCGCCACTAGGCCGGCGTGGTTTCCACGAACGTGACTTAGGGCCCGCGTTGCTGATCTGGGCGGTTAGACCTCAGCTTGAGGTGCCGATTCATTTGACTCGCGCTATGCCTTTGGCCGCGAGCTCCTCTTCAGGTTCCACATGGACGAGCACCTCCGATATTTGGGGTAATTCGTGCAGTACAGAGGCCTCAACCAAATGGGCAATGTGGTGTCCTTCGCGGACTGAGAGTTCTCCGCTAACGATGATGTGCAGGTCAACATAGAAGCTGAAGCCCATTTTCCTCACGAAGCATTTGTCAAGTCCGAAGACGCCCGGCATGCGTGCGGCAATCTCCTTGACCCTGGTTGTAATGTTCGGGTCAGGTGCAACGTCGGCAAGTTCCAACATAGCTGGTCGCAACTGGTGCCATGCGTTGTATAGAATGACGACTCCTGCACCAAGTGCCGCCCAATCATCGGCCATTTCCCATCCGGGCCCTCCCAGCAGAGCGATGGAGATGCCGACACATGCAAAGGCCGACGTGATCGCGTCACTGCGGTGATGCCATGCGTCACTCTTTACCGCCAAGCTTCCGATAGAGTCGCCGACGCTTCCCACATGTCTAAACAGAAGCCCTTTGACAATCAGCACACCAGCGAGCACGACCAACGTATACGGGGCAGGTAGCCGGTGCGGTGTCCGGATTTCATGGATGCTTTCGACCATGATCGTTACAGCGGCCGCGACTAGCGAGAGGCCCACGCACAACGCTGCAATCGGTTCGGCTTTGCCGTGTCCATATGGGTGGTCCGCATCGGGCGGCTTGACCGCAATCTTCAAACCGAAAAAGACGACGAGACCACTGAGAACATCGGCACCAGACTCCAAGCCATCCGCCACCAAAGCGAAAGAGTGACCCACGATGCCGGCTGAAATCTTCGCGGCAGACAGGCCAAGATTGACCAATATTCCGAGGAGTGTGGATCTCATGCCTCTTTTCGCGACCCGTTCCGAGATTCGATTCGCACGTGTCACGTTCTAATTTTAACAATCATCCAAAAAGTGGGGAGGGGTCCGACCCGCCAGAATGACGGTCTCGACCCCGACGGCGGCCGGAGTGGAGATCGCCAAGAAGGTGCCGTTGGGAAACGTCCTGAACGGTCCGCGAGAAGCGGAGCGGCCCGCTTTTTAAGCAAGTCGGCGGCGATCCGGACGTTGGAAACTCTGGGCCGGGATGCTGCTTGCGCGCTGCCTGCCGCCACTCCCTGGACTGCGTGGTTGGTTGCGCTGATTGCGTACCGGGATCCGGTCCTACGAGCGGAGAACATCCGCCGAGCTCCTGCGTGCCCGGCGCATCTTGCGCGGCAGGGGCCGGGTGACTGTGATCCGCTCGTAATCGGCGGCAAGCGCCAACAGAGCTTCCGACTTCCCAGAATGAGACTTCGGGACCGCGCCATTGGTGAGATGGGCTGTTCACAACAGTTACATGCGGTTGATGCTGGGAAGCTACGGCAGCGCAGTACCCTTTTGTCGTGCCGATTATAAAAAACGGGCGCTCTCGCGTCCGTTGGTGATGGAAGGGATTGCACCTCATTTCTTAAGTTATTCTTTGCTCCTGATGAGGGTTGGTTGATATAACACATTCTGCCAGATGCCGCCGCGCTTTACGAAGACTCGCGTACCCGAGCATTGCAGCGCAGTGGACTTGCCGGTTGATGACGGCCCGCGCAAGTGGAATCCACCCGAGTCTTCGCCTGCGGGTTCGAGCAGCGGCCCGGCGAGCGCAACGCATATGGAGAACACCATCCGGGAGTTGCCCTGAGCGAGAGCGGCGACATGATCTCGCCATTCATCTGTCGTACCAGCGACCGAAAAGGCCGGTTCTATGGCATGGGCGTTTTGAAAGACGACCTGCTCGGAGGCATTGCCGATAGCATCGGTCGGTAGCACGTACGCCGGGCCATGCCAGCCCAGACGGTCTACGCGTCGTGCCCTAGCATCAACTGGCCACACCTGGAAGTAGGACGCGAGCAGGTCCCGTGCCTTTTTTGTCGTTGATATGCTCAGGCCCTTACAGCCCTGGCGACGCGTGTTACCTAGCCGAATTGGTTAATCGACGAACAGAGACCGCCATGGCTGAGGTGAAACGAAATAAGTCTCACTAATTCTTCTTGTGTAGTTAGGGTTTATTTTTTGTGACTCGTCACGACAGAGTTTTGCAATTTCTTGCTGCTGCCCAACTTTGTTCAACTGCTTATCATCGTATGCTGCAGGAGTGAACCACATGGCCAGTCTGTATGTTTTGTTGGTGAATGACGAACCTAAGTTTCTACACACAACTGAAGCTGTTCTGCAAACTGCGGGTTACAACGTCTCCGCTGCGACAAAGGCTTTTGAGGCGATTCCGCTGGATGGTGCCGTGTCGCTGAAAAAAGTTACCCGCCAGGCCGTGCGCGAACTGGAGCGAGAAGTCATTCTGCGCTCGTTGCAGGCGAACAACTGGAACCGCAAGCAAGTGGCGCGGGCGCTCAGCATCAGTTACCGGACTTTGTTGTACAAGATCCGCAATGCGGGGATTGGGTCCCATCTGGTGAGCACGCCAGCCGCCGCCACGCCGGCGGAGGTCCCCGTGCCCGCGATCGATGTGGATCAGGCAGCGTAGTTACAAAAGCTTAACAAAGTATCTTTGGCGCCGTCAGGGCGCCTTTTTTTTGTTGTGAACTCAATCACAAACGGCAGAACAGGAGGTCATCCCACAACAAAGCACCAGGAGCGCACTCGCAGAATGAACAAATTGCGATTAGTTGTTCCGTGAGGTTTTCGGAACGCCTTTATTGCCGCTACGTCCAACTTCCCACATGCTGACTTCGGGCCCGCGTCGCCGGATTCACTTCCACAGGACGGAGGCAAAACGAGTTCGGGAGCCTCGACACCTTTCGCTGCCCGACTATCACGACTGGTCGGCTCGCCCTCCAAATGCAAAAACGGAGTGTGAACCCCCATGTGGACGCTAAGCCGCAGGCAGAAATATGGTAAAGATGCTGCCGCTTCGGCCCGGTTTCGTGCTGCTCCGGACGCGGAGCGAACCACCGTTCTTCTGCACTACATCTTTGGCCAGGGAGAGTCCCAAACCGCTGCCGCCGGATCCCTTCGTGGTAAAGCAGGGCTCGAATATTTTGTGCAGGTTTTCCGCAGGTATCCCGCAGCCGTTATCTGCGAAAGTCACCCGCAAACCGTGTCTCTGCTGCCCTGACCACTCGCGGGCCGCCGATACCCGGGCTTGCACTCTCCCGCCTTTGGGCATAGCGTCGGCGGCATTCAGCAAGAGGTTGGAGAACCCTTGACGCAGCGAACCGGTGTAGACGGGAACATCTCCACCAGGACAATAGCGGGTGTTCACGGAAATGCCGCGTGATGCAAACGGTGACTGGTAAAAGTTGACTACTGAGCGCACCAGTTGCGGCACGTTTGTGTTTCGCGGACCTGGCGGATTCCGGGAACGATCCAGTGCCGCATGTGCGATTTGGGAAATCTGCTGTACTTCCTCCTCTGCCAGGATCAGGTACTGGCGGCCCTTCTCGGTGAGGGTAGACTCTGCTTTCGCAAGGTAGAGGAGGTTAAGGAGTGAATCGAGGGGATTGTTGATCTCGTGGGCAAGAGTCGCCGCAAGCCTGCTCTCTTCTGTGGGCGCTGCAGAACGCCTTTCCCGCTCTTGAAGACCTGACGAAATCGGGCTGAGCTTGTTTGTCACATAGGACCAGACCTCTTTGGTTACTTAGTCTGATACCGGACATGAGCGCACAGTTGCCGCGAAAAGCGCAGAATCAGCTCACATCCTTGATCCGCATCTCTGCCCGCCAGAGGGCTGGTTTATATGCGCATCCAGATGCCGGGTATTTCGGCGAAGGAGCAGCTATGAACCCGCCCGCAAAACAATACAAAGACCGCGCCTCCGCCAAGCCAGCCTGGTTTCCCAGAAGCTGATCGCGTCGGCGGATTCACGCGTACGGGACGGGAGCAAGACGGTCAAGGAGCCCCTTGCCACTCAGGAGTGGCAGCATTGTTTCCCTGTAGTCGGTGATCCAGGCACAATCCCAAGGTGGGGCGGAAACATCTCAGGGTAGCTGACGATACGGCCATTGCGTCCAGCAACCTGAAGGCGGCTAGGAACAGTTTCCCGAGGGTGATCAGGCCGCCAACCGCTCCGACCTACCGCAACTTACCAGGTGGGCCAAAGGCGAACAGGGCGTAAGGCTACCGTTGGGGGCAGGGGAAAAGGTCAGACATGCACGCGCAGGCGGATGGCTTCATTGGCCAAGTGATTGGCCTCCCAGTTGTAGTCACGAGGGATGTGCGCGATCGAGAAGTGAAGCGAGCGGGCTAATTTACGGCAGGTCCAGTTCAGCAGATAAAGATGCGGACTGCGGCAGCGGTATTCGCCCCTCATCTGTCGTACCACGATTTCGGAGTCGGAAAAAACGTGCAATCTGGTGGCCTCGACGGCCAACGCATGCTGCAATGCCTCCAGCAGCGCTAAGTATTCGGCCACATTGTTATCGCGGTGGCCGATCCATTTGGCGATCCGGACTTTCTCGCCACCCGAATTTTCGATGATTACTCCAATGCCCGATGGTCCGGGATTACCATGGGAGCCGCCGTCCACGTAGGCGACTAGTTCCGACATTTGCCACCTTGAGAAACCACCATGCACCAAACAGAGTCTCGGGTCAAGGACCTTGTTGATTCGTTGAACCTACCGCACAATTCTTACAGCGCGGTGAAAAACATGTG
>Ga0326727_10015052_pt1 | contig 16695 bp, 12 predicted proteins | sample MB2enrmetagenome_FD_207643 | JGI IMG/M metagenome (GOLD analysis project Ga0326727, IMG submission 207643) | Lab enriched peat soil microbial communities from McLean, Ithaca, NY, United States - MB29MY | ecosystem: Environmental > Terrestrial > Soil > Wetlands > Peat | place: USA: New York...
GCCGGTTCCGACGCTGGAGCGCGCCAAGGCGATTGCCGACGTCGAGGGATTGCACTACGTTTATATCGGCAACGTGCCGGGGCATCCGGCGCAGAATACCTACTGCCCGCAATGCCGCCGGATGCTGGTGGAGCGCGTGGGATTCACCGCCAGCAATGTGCTCATCGAAAAGGATTGCTGCCCATTCTGCAAGCATCCGATTCCCGGCGTCTGGCACACGTGAGGGCGGCGAGGAGGTTTGGCAAATGAACGTTAAGAGGAGTTGCAAGATGTGTTGGCTGACAGCTCAGATCGTCGCGCTAATGGCGGTAGCGCCCTTGCAGCATGTGCGCGCCGCGGATCCAGTGAAGGTGAGGGAAGCCGGAGTGGCCGGCGGCTTCTATCCGGCCGATTCCAAGGAGCTTACGGCCATGATCGACGAGATGCTGGCCAAGGCCACGCCGCCGGCGATCAAGGATCCGATTCTGGCCGTGGTTGCGCCGCACGCCGGCTATCAGTACTCCGGTCCCGTGGCGGCTTACACCTATGCGGCGCTGAAGGGGCGCAAGTTTTCGCGCGTGGTGGTGATTGCGCCGTCGCACTACGAGGCCTTCGACTTTACGTCAGTCTATGACGGCGACGCCTACCAGACGCCTCTGGGCAACGTGCAGGTGGACAAGGCTTTTGCGCGGCAGTTGGCCAAGATGAGCTCGACGATGCGGATGTCGAGCCAGGGGCACGATGCCACTTCGGCGGGCGCCGAGCACGCCATCGAGGTGCAACTGCCGTGGCTGCAGCGGGTGCTGGGCAACTTCGAGCTGGTGCCCATTGTGATGGGAGATCAGAGTTACGAGAACAGCCGCGCTCTGGGAGTGGCGCTGGAAAAGCTGATTAAGAGCGACGCCAAAGGCAGCGAGACGTTGGTTCTGGCCAGCTCCGATCTGTCACACTACCACCCCTACGACGAGGCGGTGACCATCGACCACAAGACGCTGAATGCGCTTGCGGCGTGGGACTACTTCAGCATGTCGCGCAACTTTCAGTCGCGGATATGGGAAGCCTGCGGCGGCGCGCCCATCGTGGCCGCCATGATCTACGCCGAGCGCATGGGAGCCAACCGGGCCATGGTGCTCAAGTACGCCAACTCCGGCGACGTTACGGGTGACCGCTCGCGCGTGGTGGGCTACAGCGCGGACGTTTTTGTGAAGGCTCCGAGCGGCGCGGCGGTTGAGACTCCGTTCTCGCTCAGCGAGCCGGAGAAGAGCGAGTTGCTGGCGCTGGCGCGCAAGTCGGTGGAGTACATGGTTCAAAAGCAGAACCCGTACGAGCCGGAGGCGAGCGCAAGCCAGGCTCTGAACCAGGAGCGTGGAGCGTTCGTGACCCTGAAGAAGGCGGGCGCACTGCGGGGCTGCATCGGCTACACCTCGGCGGTGAAGCCCCTTTACATGACGGTGCGGGATACGGCCACGCTGGCCGCGATCCGCGATCCGCGCTTCCAACCGGTCCAGGCTTCGGAGCTGCCGCTGCTCGACTATGAAATCTCCGTGCTGTCGCCGCTGCGCCGCGTGACGGACATTCAGCAGATCAAGGTGGGCGAGCACGGCTTGCTGATGAAGAACGGCGACAGCGAGGGACTGTTGCTGCCGCAGGTGCCGGTGGAGCAGAAATGGGACCGGCAGACCTTTCTGGAGCAGACCTGCGCCAAGGCGGGCATGAGCCCAGGATGCTGGAAGGATGAGGACACAGACATCTTCATGTTCACGGCGGTGGTCTTCGGCGAGCACAAGCCGTAGGAGCTTCCTGTTTTGGTGCAGTTTCCGGGTTAGCGGGCCGCCAACCGGAACACAGAAGAACACTCCTCCTCACTGCTCGATTCGCGCTTTGGGCTGCTAACCGGCCAGTGGAGGCTCAATTGGTGGTTTCTCCGAAGTTCCTGAGATCAGTTGTCTCTTTCGAGTCGGGGTATTATCTCTCTTGATTCCGATTCCTGCATCGTTGCTACGCCTGACTGCATTGTCCGGCCGTTCTTTGTCGCGGGCACGCATCGGCATCGTGTAACATGACAGTGGTGACGCGTATAGAATCTCCGGCGGAAGGAGCAAAGTCCCTCGCATGAAGACCTCAGGATTTCTGCTTTTCCGATTGAACTTCGTTGACCGGGAGGATCTATTCCCAAAGCCGATTGCAAGCGACTCCGATCTCCTACAAGTCGTCGAGGAAGCCGCCACGGAAGAATTCGACATCGTTAAGCAGGGCAGTCGAACAAGCTATAGGTGGGCGCTGCGGGAAGTCAAGTCGGATTCGGATGAACAGGCGAACCGCTCTTTTATCTCTGTGACGTTCTCATACGAAGTCATGTCGCGGAAGGGCCCCATCATCACTCCAGGGGGAATTGCGCATGGAACCTCTACCCTAAGTCCCCCCGCCGCAACGCTCGTTCGAATTCTGATCGACTTAAAACGACACATCTGCGCAATTGAGGACGTCCCGGGCGTGATTCAAGCGCACTCAGGATGGAGGACCGGTTTACAGACCATACTTAATCACGCTGCGTGGAAGCTTCTTTTTAAGTCGATGATTCGCCTGACCCCGGTAGTTCCGGCGGAGACCGTGGCAGTTCGGCTCAAATCATTCGAGAAGGTCACACGTCTGCGCGTCACGCTCAGCATTCCGAATCCAGACCTTGGCCCTTCATTTAAGCGGCTCTACGATGAGATGAAGAAGGGCGGCGTCCGGGAGCTCTCCCAAGACATGCGGAGTGAACGGGGCCTGACTGTCGAGCCAGACACACTCCCACAGTCGGCACTCGATATGGCCCTGACAGGTTACCGAAAGGGCAAAATACATCTTTACGGCTACAGGAACGGGCAAAAGGAGGACTTCACTGTGACGGACGACGTGGCGCGCATCGAAATAGAGGATGCCGGGGATCAAAACGCAGCGAGTGTTACGGTCCAGGGCAGCTCGGGAGTGAAGCGTTTCGCCAAGGCGATCATCGAAAAGATTGACGAGAGCTTGAGACGGTAGCCAAAACCCATGACGAAGACGGAAACAGCGCGGGCCTATTTGATTGAGCCGATTCTGTCGGCTTTGGTGCTCTGGTTGCTAATCAACAGGCTAGGCGACACATCAAATGCTGCGTTCATGCGTGACGAGGCGAGAGACATCCTTTCCTTATACGTTGTTCTCCTCGGAGCTGCGCTCGCGTTGTGGATCGGGCTGTTCTGGATATCTAGCAGCGAATTTGGGCAATGGCTGGCAAGCAGACAGATGCTTGGGCCCATAAACACAGCGTATGTAGCGTCGACGGCGGTCCTCTTAACCAGTTGCATCCTCTGCATCTTTTGTGCACACGCCCCGGCTTCCCAAACCTGGCTCCAGTTCGCGGGCGAGTTCTTCTCCTTATGGGGAATCGCCACAATGTATACGCTCTTGAATAACACCCGTCTTCTGCTCAAGCTCCATGGCCTTTACGGGGAGCGCCCAAAGCCCGTCACAAAGATCGGATCACCTCAAGGTGAGGATCAGGCAGCGATGGAAAAACCGTCCCCGTATCCGAAAAAGGAAGACCGAAGACCGGAGTTGGGGGCGAACGCACCCCCTGCGGTCCGCCAGACCCCTCATGAGGCGCCCCCAGAACGGGCAATCCGGAAGCCAGTTTAGGCATCGTCACGGTCGGTTGACGATAAATCCCCCGGGCGCTAGCCGAGTGTCGGGGCGCAAACCCAAGGGTTCCGGGCGAGTTACCGGCGCACCGGAAACTGCACCACTACGGAGCCTCCGCTATCTCCGCATCGTCTTCGCTTCCAAACCCACCCGCGCCGCCAGCAGCGCCGGCGCCAGGTTGATGGCGGCGGTGAGCCACGCCGTTCTCCAGAAGCCGAAGACGGGGATGAGATAGGTGCTCAGCAGCAGCGCGCCCGCGCATCCGCCCAGCAAGTCGATGGCGTAGAGCGCGCCGAGGCCAGCCCGGCCGCCGGCGTCATGAAGGTAGATTTCGTTCGCGATGGGGAATTGATAGGCGCCCAGCACTCCGCAGAGAGCGGCCAAGGCGGGGAAGGCAAGCTGCGCCGCCAGGCTTGTTGCCGCCACTCCGCTCGCCCTGCCCGGTAGCGCCTTCTATCCGGTTCTTGTTCATCGGTCCGCAACTTCGCTCCACGCTTCCTCCCCACACTCGGTCACCCTCATGCTGTTGCGCTTCGCTGTGACCTGCTTACGGCGGGACTGACACCCGCAAGAGTGCGCCCATGCTGGGCGCGCCAATAAGAAGGCGCCACCCGCGGTAGCGGATGGCGCCTGTTGTCACTCCAAGCCGGAGTTAGAACTTGAAGCGCAGCGCGAGCTCCATGATGCGGGGATCGTACGCGCCCGTTATCTTGTCCTCATTTGCGTTGGCCACGGAGGTATTTGGGTTTTGGGGGTTGGTGTGGTTGAACAGATTGAAGGCCTCGGCGCGGAACTCAAAGAAGTTCTGCTCCGTGATGTGGAACTCCTTGAAGAGGCTCAGGTTGTAAATCTCCTGGCCCGGCCCGCGGATGGTGCCGTTCTGGGCGTTGCCATAGTAGCCGTAATAGAGAGTCGCGTTCGACACTCCGTTCACGGATACGGTCGGATTCACATACGCTGCCTCGTTGAACCATTGCTGAGTTGAGCCGGTTTTCCAGGTCTTCGGCCCGTTGGTCGAAACACCCGGCACCACGAACGGCCGCGCCGTCAGTCCCCCGTTGGTCAGGGTTATGCCCGGCGTGATCGAGCCCCCGGCGCGGAAGGTCGAGATGTCGTTCAAGCGCCATCCGCCCATGGTCAGTTTCTCGAGTTCATTGCCGCTGTGCTGGAAGAACGGCAGTTCGTAGAGCACCGTGATGTTCATCGCCTGAGGATAGTTCAGGCCATTGTTGCCGTGGAAGCGGTTGATGTTATAGGGGTCGACCACGGAGTTCGAGGTATCGTGCGACCAGGTGTAAGCCGCGGCGAGGTAAAGCGATTTCGTCACCGGATGCTTGATCTGCGCCTCCAGGCCGTTCCACTCCTGCCACAGCCGGGTGGAATAGACAGTGATGGAGCCGTAACCCTGATAAGGCGCATAGTAAGCCGAGTTGTCGCCCTTGTTGCCGTTTGCGGGATTGATGGCTATCAGCGGATTGTAGTCGTAGTTCACGCCAGCCGCGCTGGTGTAGTGCGGCGCCTGGTTCCAGTTCCATGTGGCCTCCAGATGCTGGAGACGGCTTCCCGCTCCCACCACCGAGGCGATGATGTTCATGGGGAATTCATGCTGGATTCCGAGCGAGTAGCTGGCCGCCGGCGAGGCCCCGATCTGGTAGTCCCCCCCGGTGACCGATATCACGCTCTCCGTATTCGCGCTGCCGCCCGCATTCACGATGTTCCAGGTCGAGGTTGAAGGCAGTGTCAGGTTGGAGAGGTTCTGGTTGCTGAACACGGGAGGATTGGCTATGCAGTTGAAGGAGCAATCCTGGTTGGTAAAGATGCGCGTATAGCTTATACCGTAGCCGCCGCGCAGGCTGGTTTTGCCATTGCCGAAGACATCCCAGGCGAAGCCCGCATCGGGCCCGAAGTACCAGGTGTGCGCGTTGGAGAAGTTCACCGGCAAGCCGCCCGATTGGCCGCTGTTGTAGAGCATGCCGTTGCTGTAAGTGGCGGGGTACTTGAGGTTGGTGGCGCCGCTGAACTCGTTCACGGTGGGCGCATTCGCAGGAACAAAGGCCGGGTTGGCGTACATGTTCCCCGGTACGCCCCCCGCGTCCCAGTTGGTCTCGGAGTTGGGCACGCCGTAAGGCAGGGGCAGGTGGTACAAGCGCAGTCCCAGGGTAAAGGTCAGGTTCTTATTGAACTTGAACTGGTCTTCGACATACGGCGAATAAGAGAAAGCATGCATATCGCCGTGAGGCGCGTTGCTGGCCTGGCTAAAGCCGCCTACATAGCCCAGCAGCATATCCGCCAGCGAGTCATCCTGCGCCACGGAGCCGGCGGCGGGTTTGGTGGATGCGCCGCTAAAGGATAACGACCCGTTGGTCTGCTGGCCCGAAACCTGGCGCTTGGTGTTGAAGACGAAGGTTATGCCCGCCGTGAAGTAGTTCTTACCTTTGAGCCAGCTCCAGTTGTCGGTGATCGTATTGTCCAGATCGGATGCGTGGGGGATTGGCCGGGCCGCCTGGATGCCCTGCCCCGCCATGCCGCCAGTGAACGACACCACCGGAGTGCGGTTGGCATATAAGCCGTTGGGATAGTAAAAACTCTCCGTGAAACCCGGCACTTGGTTGATGTAATCCGTTCCCACCAGCTCCAGGTCCAGCAGGAAGATGTTCATGGCCACGCTGGTGGTGTTCACCATGCTCGGCGACAAAGTCTGGGTCAGCGAGACCTGAGCCAGCTTGTTGTGCGTGTAGTCGGTCTCCGTGCTGATCGGAGTTGTCCCTGGGCTCTCGGTATTCTGTGCGTACGACTGGTATTCGTCCAGGTATTCACCCAGAGCGTGATACTTGGGTGTGAAGTTGTGATCGATCTTGATCTCGTCGTCGCGCTGATCGGTGACCTGCGGCATGTTATTGATGTAGTTGGTGGTGGTGCCGGACAGCGAATAGTTGGGCGCCGGATAGAGCGTTTTCAAGTACGCCAATGAGCTGGTGTTCATTCTCGCGCTTGGGATCTGGGTATAGCCAACGGGGCATGAGCCCCCGCCTACCGTCACCAACGGGAAATTGGCGGCCGGGCTCGCAGCCGGGTCCTTGATCGGAGAGGCAAAGCAGCCGGCGGCCTGCAGCGCCGTGGGGATGGTGCTGGTGACCTGGTTGGGCACGTGCAAAATCACAAACTGCTCGTCCCAGAAGAAGAAGGTCTTCTGCCGGTCGGCGTTGTAGTGATTGGGAATGAAGACCGGGCCGCCCAGGTTATAGCCGAAGATGTTCTGATGGTAGGGCGGAATGGTGGTCGAGAAGTAGGGCTTTGAGTTCAGATCGTTGTTGCGCCAGAACTCCCACCCCGCCCCATGGAACTTCGATGTGCCGCTCTTGGTCTGCATGATAATGACCGACGAGCCCAGGAGCGAGTACTGCGCGGAGAAGTTGTTCTGGAGCACGCGCACTTCTTCCAGCGAGTCGGGGTTGGGAACCACCGATTCCTGCGTCATGTTGCCGGTGTTCTCGTTCCACACGCCATCCAGCACATAGAAGCTGCGCGACACGTCGAGGCCATTGATGGAGAGCTGGCTGCTGGTGGAGCGGCCGCCGGTGGTCATCGCCGTGCCCTGCTGCTCGTTTACCACCCCCGGCATCATCACCGCCAGGCCCTGGTAGTTGCGGCCATTCATGGGCAGCGTGCTCACCTCATCGCTGTCGATATCGGCCGAAATCGCGGGAGCGGAGGTCTCCACGTCGGTGGAGACTGCCTGCACGGTCACGGTCTGGGTGGTCGCGCCTACCGCCAGCACTCCGTTCACAGTGGAGGTCACCGCCGGGTGCAGCTCGACGCCGTTCACGGTGTAGGTCTTGAAGCCCGCCTTGGAAAAAGTCACCGTGTAGGTGGCCACGTTCAGGTCAGGTGCAATATAAACGCCATCGTGGTTCGACTGCGTCTGCACCGCGACCTTGGTTGAATCGTCGGTGATGGTTACGGTCGCGCCAGGCACCACCGCGCCGGTGGAATCCGTCACGGTTCCTGTGATTGTCGCTCTGGTGGAAAGCTGCGCATGGAGCGCAGGGCCAACGATGAACAGCGCCAGCAAAAACACCGTCGCCGTCGCAGTGAAGCGTCGTAGCATGGACATTTCCCTTCTTCCTCCCTCCGAAATTTTGATCCGAGAAGTTCTTTTCACTTGAGACGGCCGCCGCAAGCAGCTTCCGCCCTTCTGGTTTCCATAAGGAGATTGTTTCAAAGACGAAACATTGATACACTCTCCGGCATAATCGTGTCAACATGTTTTTGGCCTGGAGCCCGCAGCGCCCAATCGCTTCACTGTCAAGCATGTTCAGATGCGGCGAAAGCCGCGCACCGGCGTCGAAAAGGTGCTTTTTACAGGGGGCGGCGAGGAACGCATTTCTCACGAGGCGCGTCAACGACTTTGTAGCGCCGATCTGGCCGTAAGAAATGCAGGCGAGAAGCGACGGCAACCCGCGAAAGCCCGCCCGGGAATTCGCTTGCCCCACCCCCGGAAGGAGTGCCGGCCCTGCAAGCAGAACCTATCCCCGAAAGGAAGAGCCTATTCAGAGGCGGCGTGGTTCCGATTGATTCGCCCGCGCAGGCGCTTGAGCACGTTGGGCGGCACCAGTCCGGTCACGTCGCCGCCAAAGCTGAAGACCTCCTTCAGCATCCGCGAGCTGACAAACGAATAGCGCCCGGCCGGCTGCAGGAAGACAGTCTCGATCTCCGGGGCCAGCCGCCGGTTCATCAGCGCCATCTGGAACTCGTATTCGTAGTCGGAGATGGCGCGGATGCCGCGCAGCACCGCCGATGCCCCCTGCTTGCGCGCAAACTCCACCATCAGCCCCTCGAAGGTGGCGATCGAGACGTTCGTCAGCGAGCCGGTGACCTCCTTGAGCATCTCCACACGCTCCTCGACGGTAAACAGCGGATTCTTCTCCGGATTGTTGAGGATGGCGACCGTTAGGTGATCGAAGAGCCTTGCCCCGCGCTGAATCAGGTCCACGTGACCGTTGGTGGGCGGGTCGAAGGTGCCGGGATATAGGGCCGTTACGCTCATGCGGGTGGCTCTAGAGGGATTCTAACAGCGTGGGCAGCCGGCATGGCCGGTCGGCGGTGCAGGGAACTTGCTCTTACCGAACGGGATTCACTCACAGCGTTCGCTTGAAGAGGGGCGTGGCGATGAGCAAGGTGCCGATGCCGAAGACGAACAGGAAGAGCAGGTCGAATTGGATGGCCGCGAAACCGCCGTCTTTGAGGACGATGGATTTGAAGCCGTGGATGGCGTAGGTGAAAGGGTCAACGACGGAGAGGGCGCGTAGCCACCATGGAAACGAGGCGATGGGATACATGGCGCCAGAGGGATAGAACAACAGCAGGTTGAGCACGCCAAACATGGCGCGCGGGGTAAGTGGGTCTTCGACGCGGACCATGAGCAGAAACATCATGCCGTTGAAGGCGATGGAGGTGCCGAGAATCAAGGCCAGGAGTTGGAGCAGCACCCAGGGATGAAAGATGATTCCGAGGCCTGCCATGAGCGATCCGATGACAGTGAGGCAGATGCCGGAGAGAGTAGCCTTGATGGCGCTGGCCATGTTCAGGCCAAAGACCAGCTCGAGCTTGGTGATGGGAGTTACCAGATAGCCCTCGTGAACGCCGCGCGCCTTGTCGTCGATGTATAACATGCCGCCGCCGATCATCACCGAGATATACATGGCCAGGGCAATACAGGCTGGAAGCAGAAACTTCAAGTAATTTACGTAGGGATACAGCTCGACGATTTCAAGGGCGATTTGGTTGGCCAGCCGTGGCTGGATGACAGGTGTGGTGAGAGCCGTGACAAGCGATTGCATCTCGGCCTCCAGGCTGCTTGAAGTAAACAGGTCGGAGTTATCCACGACGAAGCCGATGACCGGCGCATCCTGCGCGTAGACGCGGCGAGAGTATTGCGCGGGGATGATGACGGCGGCGTCGATCTTGCCGGTGCGGACGTCTTCGCGCGCTATGTTCTCGTCGGTGTACTCGACTGTAGTAAAAGTCTTGATGTTGACGGCGATGGAGTCGAAGCCTTCGCGGATTTTGACCGCCTGGGGGCCGTGGTCGTAGTCCACCACGGCGACGCGAGCGCCGACGATCTTGCCGCCGAACGCATTGCCCATGATGAGCAACTGCAGGATGGGCATCATCAGGGACATGATCATGAGCATGGGCGAGCGGAAGAACTTGCGCATCTCACGCTCGACGATGGCAAACATTCTGTTCATGGCTGGGCTCCCGGACGGGGCGGCAATGTGAAGACCGGAGGCTTGACCTGCTCGTCGCGGAGCTGGCGGCCGGTGTAATGGACGAAAACGTCGTCGAGGGTGGTGTTCTGGACGCTCAGGGAAGTCAGAGTCTCGTCAAGCGAGGCGGCCAGCTCCACCAACTGCATCGTCGTTCTGGACCCGGAAGAGGTCAGAACGCGATAAAAGCCGGCCGACTCGGCCTGCACGCTGGTGACGCCGTCGAGCTTCTCCAGTCGTTCCTGCCATTCTGCGGTTTCGCGGTCGAAATGGACCTCGACGACGTTGGCGCCGGGGACGCTGCGCTTGAGTTCGATCGGCGTGCCAAGCGCCACCAGTTTTCCATGATCGACGATGGCGATGCGGTCGCAGAGCTTGTCGGCCTCTTCCATGTAATGGGTGGTGATGAGCATGGTGAGGTGTCGGGTCTTCCTCAGGTTGTCCAGCATCTCCCAGACGGCGATGCGCGAGACCGGATCGAGGCCGGTGGTGGGCTCGTCGAGGAAGAACATGTGCGGATTGTGGACCAGGCCGCGCGCGATCTCCAGGCGGCGGCGCATTCCGCCGGAGAGGGTCTTGGTCTGCGCGCCGCGCCACTTGGTCAGGTCCACGGCCTCAAGAACTTCGTCGATGTTCCTCAGCCGCTCGGCCCTGGGAACGCTGTAGAGCTTGGCGTAGATGCTGAGGTTCTCCTCGACGGTAAGATCTGCATCGCTGGTGAGGGCCTGGGGAATGACGCCGATCAAGCGGCGGACGGCGTCGGGCTCTTCGGCCACGTTGTAGCCGGCTACGATGGCTCGGCCGCTGGTGATAGGGACCAGCGTGGTCATCATGCGGATAAGGGTGCTTTTGCCCGCGCCGTTGGGGCCAAGCAGACCGAAGATTTCGCCGTCGGCCACCGAGAAGGTGACTCCCTTGACCGCTTCAAAGTCGCCGTATCGCTTGACGATGTTCTCGACGGCGATGGCCGCCGTGGGCGCCGCGGGCGCTTTTGCGTTTTGGTCGAGATTTGTGGGATGCGCGGTCACTGCTTCACCAGCTTGCTCTTGGGAATGTAGACTTCGGCGGTCATTCCGGGTACGTAGCGTTCCTCGGGATTGGCAATGAGCAGCTTCAACTGGACGGTCTTGATGTCGCGCTTGCGGCTGCTGACGTCGCGCTGGGTGGCGAAGTCGGCCAGCGCGGATTTGACGATGATCTTGCCCTGGATGGTATCGCCTGAGGGCATGACGACGCGCAGCCAGTCGCCGAGCTGGACGGCGTCGGCTTGGGTCTCGGGCAGGGGGGCGTAGATCCAGGTCTGGGTGAGGTCCATGATGGTTGCAATGGGCGCGCCGGCGGCCAGCACCTCGCCCTGGCGAGCGGCGAGGACGTTGACCTTGCCGCCGACCGGCGCGAAGACCTGGGAGTAGCCAACCTCGACCTTGGCCTGCTGGGCGAGGGCGCGTGCGTTCGCTACCTGGTCCCGCGTCTCGTCCACGGTGCGGGCCGCAACCGTGGCCAGCAGTTCATGGGCGCGGGCCTGGCGCAGCGAGGCCTCGGCGGCGGAGAGGTTTTCCCTGGCGGTATCGACGGCTGCCTTGGCCGCCTGCAAGCTGGTGGCCGCGTCGTCCTTGGCCTGCTCGCTCATGATCCCCTGCTGGGCCAGGGCGACGGTGCGGCTGGTATCGGCCTGCTGATGTTCATAGTTGGCCTGGGCCTGGGCGAGCGAAGCTTTGGCGGCCTTCACCATCGCCTCGGCGTTGACGGCGGCGCTGCTCACCTCGCCGCGGGTCTGGCGCTCGGTCTCCACCGTCTCGCCCAGCTTGAAGCTCTGGCTCGAGGCGGTGGCTTCGGCGGCCTTGCGCGCCGCCTGCAGGTCCTCGCTCTCGATGATGGCGATGAGCTGGCCGGCCTTCACGTCCTGCCCCTCGTCCACTCTCAGCGTCTGGATGCGGCCGGGAATCTTGGAGCTGACCACCACCTCGTTGGCATCGACCGTGCCGATCAACTGCAGGTCGCCGGTGGGCCGGACGGTAACAAAGTAGAAGATCAGCGATCCTACCGTGAGCAGTCCCAGAATCATGAAGACTCGATTGCGTGCGTTCATCCGTGCCTCACTTCATCCGTCTTGAATTCATTCGTTTGCATTCCAGCCGTCCCGGCCGCCTGCGGCATGGGCGCTTCCGCCAGAATGCGCTCGGCAACCTCTGCACCGTGCCTCCGGTCGGCAAATATCGTCTGCCCCAAGTACTCGATCGCCGCCTTGCGGCGAAACTCCAGCGCCGAGCGCTCGAGCGGCTGAAAGCCAAGCGCCAGGCCAATCAGCGGCGCGGAGAGGAAATAGAAGACGTTGGCTCCCAACCCCGCATAGAGCATCTGCATCCAGTCCACCGGAATCAGTTCGCCTTCTCGAATGCCCTGCTCCACCACCTCGCGCACCCTGAACCACAAGGGACCGAAAAGCTTCTCAGCCAGCAGCGCCAGCGCATTCTCTTCGCCCCGGTGAAGGCGGACCATCTCCTGCTGCATCAGGTTCGCAAATCCCGGGTTGGAGTAAATGCGGTCAAAGTGGTTCAGCACGATCACCAGGAATCGTTCGCCGGCCGACGCATCCGCTCCCAGCACGGCCATGGTGGCTAACTGCACTCCCTCTGCCACCGCCTCGATGGCTGCCGAGTAAAGGGCTTCCTTGCCGCTGAAGTAGTAGTAAAGAAGCGCCTTGTTCACTCCAGCCGCTTCGGCAATCTGCTCCGTGCGAGCCCCGGCCAGTCCGTTTTCACTGAACTGGCGGATGGCCGCCTCGAGGATGCGGGCACGGGTGTGGTCGGCGCGTTCGGTCTGGGAGCGGGTTGGAGGGCTGACGGTCATTTTAACTAACCAGTTAGTAAACTAGCAGAGTGAGCCGAAGTTTGCAAGCGGTTCCAGGAAGAATTCGATGGAAATTAACGCGGGGCGGGCATCTGCTGTGGGTCGGGCGGCGTTGAGGAGCGCGCCCTCGAAGGGGTGTCGCGTGCTCGATCTGTCGATCGACGAAATGGCGAGGTTGGAACCAGTCTGGCCGGAATGACGCTATAGATTCATCTTCCGCCCGGAAGATACTTTTATATCTCAGGGTGGGTTGAAGAAATCCAACCTTCCACCAGGGCCAGGAAAGACCTGGCATGCACGAGTATCTCGTCCGCTTCCGTGGTGGTGGCGATGACTGAGCCCGTGCAATCGATCTCATTGCGCTTGCGGCGGCAGGCATCGAAGTAGTCGGCCAGATGAATGGCGGATTTGCCGAGAGCCAACTTGGCTCCCTCAAAGGTCAATCGGTGATGTCCAGAGGCGCTGGCAACTCGGTATCCAGCGCAAGCGACGGCCATCTTGGCGGTCTGGAGAGCCGCGTTGTATGCCGTTGCGAAGCGCCGATCCTCTGAAAGAACCGCGAGCGATGCGTCGGCGAGATCGCGGGCAATGAGACGTCGCAATTCGGAAACCTCCTTGCGGCTGGTCGTGTGCGGGTGAACGCTATTGTCCTTGAGCAGTCTCTGCCAACTCATGCAGCGCCCCCTTCAGCATGATCGTCTTGCCCTTCAAAACTGTATCCAGGAAATGGTCCCCCGCACCCAGTTTGCGATGGAATTCGTCCGGGGAAAACAGGGTAACATTGACCTCGCGACGGAACCTGGTTTCCAACTTACGAAGGATCGGCAGCAGGTCGATCTGCTTGAGAGCGCCCACGATCATCAAGTCTACATCGCTTCCGGCGCGCTCCTCGCCAAGGGCGATGGATCCGTAGACGAGGGCCAACTCGATCTGGCCGCCGAAATCCAGCATTGCAGCTTTCAAGACCGGAACGATTCCTGCCGTCTTCTCAATCAACCCACGCAGTTCCGGAAATTGAGGCGCTCCCATGTTGGCCTTGAAATAAGCCCGACGGCCGTCCTCACGGCGAAGGAGCAACCCGGCCGCCACCAGGGATTCCAGTTCGCGTTGCAGGCTGGAGGGCGTGACTTCAAGATGACGGGCCAACTCGGTCATGAACCACCAGTGCTCCGGCTGAAGCATGGTTGCAGACAACACTCCCACCCGGATCGTAGGGAAGAGTGCATCGAGGGTAGCATTCTTACGCATTATACGTAATTATAAACGCAAAATGCGTAATTGGAAAAGATCGCCGCATCACAGCTCCCACCAATCCAGCAGCATCATGCGCGGATAGTAAAGGCCGGCGCGGAGGACCGCGTCCTGGCCGTGCAGGTTGCGCAGGACCGTGGCGTAGGCTTCGAGCTGGGGCGCGAAGATACTCCTCAGCTCCGGCAGGGCCGCGGCCGGGTCAAGATCGCCGGCGTGGGCGGTTTTGTAATCGACGATCCACCAGGCATCCTGGCCTTCAGACCGCGGGTTGAGGCCGGCGCGGAAGACGCGGTCCACCCGGACCGTGTGCAGGCCGCCGGCGACCACTCCGGCCCAGCGGACCTCGCTGGCGGCCTCGGGGCGGGGCGCGAGAATCCATTGCGCGATGGGATCGCGCGAGGCGTTGAGGGCAAGCTGTAGCGCCTCGGCGGCGGTTTGAGCGGCCTTCGCCGGGTCAAGGCCGGCGGCGCGCGCCTGGGCGGCGATGCGGGGTTCAAACTGGCGAAGAGCGGCTCGGGCCGCGTCCCAATCGCTGCTTGCGCGCCGGCGGGAGAGCTCCTGGAAGAGCGTATGGACGGCGGTTCCCAAGGCGCGCGAGAGCACGCCGCCCTGGTGGCGGGCGTAGAGGGTTGAGGAGGCTGCGCGCTGTGAAGAGCTTGCAGTTTGAGGTTGGCGGTCTCCCACCCTTTCCGCAAAAGCACGCGGAAAGGATGGGGCACGGAGCATTTGCGCGAGGGCAGACGACTCCGCCGCTGCCGGTCGCAAGAAACAGGTCTGCTCGGGCGGGCAATCCAACGGTTGCAAACCATTGATTTGCTCGGGCCGGTAATCCGGCGGGAGACGGCGCAGGATCGTCGGCTTGGGAGGCGGTGGCATCTGGAGGAGGTTGCCTTCGCCCGAGGCGGCGATGGATTCAAGCACCTGCTCCTGGCCGGTGGCCGTGCCCGCTCTGGCGGCCTTCCAATCCTCAAAGCGGGCACGCACTTCCTCTTCCAGGGCCGGCCAGGCGGTGGCCAACAGGCTGGCTGCGGGATCGGGAAGGCTGAGGCTGCCGTCGCCCTCGACCTTATAGGCGGGGCGGGCGAAGAGGTGAAGCTCTTCGCGGGCGCGGGTGGCGGCGACGTAAAGGATGCGCCGCTCCTCCTGGGCTTCACGTTGGCGATAAACGCGATCCACCCATTGCTTGGCTGTGCCGCGATCTGCGCCCTTGCGCTGGAAGGGCGCCACCAGAAACTCGGTAATCTCGCCGGAGTTGTCCGGCTGCTCGAGCCCGCGTTCGAGCCAGCTAAGCATATTGCGGCCGCCGCGGCCAGCGCCGGCCTGCAAATCGGGTACAATCACCACCTCGAATTCCAGGCCTTTGGACTTGTGAATGGTCATCAACTGAACGCCGCACTCGCTATCGGCGGCTGGGTCGGGCAAGGCGGTCAGCTTCTCCAGGGCCGCGCCGAGAGCCGGGCCAAGCAGATCCTGCTCGCCGGCTGGAAGGCTGTCCAGGCAGCTCCACAACAGGTCGAGATTGGCGTGCGCGGCGGCATCGACGCAATCGGCCCCGCCCAGGCGAAGCCACGCTTGTTCGAGCCAGGCGCCCAGCGACCGGGTGGGCTGGGCGGCGCGGAAGGCGGGCACGAAGCCGAGCGCATTCAGGACGCGCAAGGCAGCCGGGCGGCACTGCTCGCTCAGCAGCGGCAAGCGCTCGGCGAGCAATTCGGGCACGGGCCGCGACAGCAGCTCCGCATCGTCGCCGCTGGCGATGCGGTGAAGGTCCGCGAGCGAAAGCCCGCACCAGGGAGCGCGCAGCACGCCCAGCCAGGCGAGGCGGTCGTGGGGATTGAGCAGGGCGTGGGCCAGGGCGAGCGCGTCGAGGACTTCAGGGCGGGCAGCAAGCTGCTCCAGATCGAGGGCGCGGAAGGGGATCTCCGCTTCGCGAAGGGCCTGGGCGATGGGCGCAAGGCTCTTGCGGGCGCGGGCGAGGACGGCGACGCGATACTTTTCGCCGCGCTCGCGGGCCTCCGCCACGCGGCTCATGTGACTCTGAATGAAGTCGACGATCTGCTGGGTTTGCGCGGCGTGGGCAGATTCTTTCTCGCGGATTGCCTCGGGATCGGCGGCCTTTCCCGGCCCGGTGCGCGGCACAAAATCGAGATGAAGGTTGAACCGCGGGCCGGGGCTGGCTTGGTCTGCGCGGGCGGGCTCGGCGGAGGAAAACTTGATGCCGCTACCGTCGGGGACCGCGAAGATTTGTGCAAATATCTCGTTGAGCCGCTCGACCAGCGGCGGCACAGTGCGGAAGTTGGCTGCAAGGGAGACGAAATCGAGCAGAAGCGGTTCGTCTTGCGGGAGTTCAAGGCCAACCGTTTTCACGCGCGCGAAGAGTTCGGCGTCGGCCTCGCGGAAGAAGTAGATGGATTGCATGGGATCGCCGACCACAAAACAACTGCGGCCCTCGCGTTCGGGCCAGGCGGCGATCAGTCGTCTGAGCATCTCATGCTGGCGGCGGCTCGTGTCCTGAAACTCGTCCACCAGCAGGTGGCGGATGCCGTCGGCGACGCCAAGCGCGGCGTCGGAGGGAAGGCCGTCGTCGCCTTTCAGCACGCTTTGAGCGATCTGCGCCACTTCAATGAAGTCCACCGCGCCGGCCTCGGCAAAGACGACCTTCAGTTGGGCGGCGGCGTAACGG
>Ga0326727_10015053_pt1 | contig 16695 bp, 10 predicted proteins | sample MB2enrmetagenome_FD_207643 | JGI IMG/M metagenome (GOLD analysis project Ga0326727, IMG submission 207643) | Lab enriched peat soil microbial communities from McLean, Ithaca, NY, United States - MB29MY | ecosystem: Environmental > Terrestrial > Soil > Wetlands > Peat | place: USA: New York...
AGACCAAGAAGGTTCAAGAGGCCATCCAGGACTACACAGCCGCGATCAGCGACACCACCACAGCGCCGGAGTTGGCGGCTAGTTTGCGGCTTGTGCGCGGTGCCCTACTGCTGCAGATCGGCGCGCTGGACGGAGCGATCGCGGACCTTACGGCGGTTATCGATGACCCGGGTACCAACCCGGACAGGAAGGCAAAGGTCCGCCTCAAGCGGGCGGAGGCATATCGCCAAAAGAACGAATGGGACGCCGCGGTTGCCGACTACGCGGCGATAATGGACGACTCCGATGCCCCCTGGGAGGCGAAGTTCGAAGCCTCTTGCTACCATGGCGCTATCCTCGCCGCCAGAAACGAGCCCGACAAAGCCCTCGCTGGTTATAGAGCGGCATTCAGTGACACGAGGATTCCGCCGATACTCCGGGCCTACGCTCTGTCGGCTTGGATGCTGCTTTCCCAGGACCGCACCGGCAAGGCTTACGCCGCTTCCGCGAACCTCGTCGTCGGTTTCGGCGCGGACACGGTGACCGATTTCGTCGCCAAGCTCCACGCGGAGCGCGAGCGTAAGAGGGAGTTCTTCAGCGAGAGCCGATTCGAGAGTACCAATTCGTTCCTGCTGGTGGCTCGGGAGTGGAACTCGTTCACGCCTGCCATCCCGGGTCTTGGAGAACCATCTCGTGGCGGCGGGTACTACCTACGTCACCGCGGAGTGGGCGTGGTAATCGATCCCGGCTTTGACTTCCTTCAGATATTTGAAGGTGCAGGAGGTAGGCTCTGCGATATCGACCATATCGTACTCACTCACGCCCATAACGATCACACCGCCGAGTTCGAAGCGATCCTCACCCTCCTCTACGCAAACAACCATCCAGCCGCGGAAGAGCCGTCGCGTGGGCAACGACGCGTCAACGTCTACCTAAGCCAAGGCGCCGCACGGAAGTTCGCGGGATTCCTGCCGTTAAGGGAATGCGGCCATATAGGGGAGGTAGTGACGTTGAACCGCGGACGAAGCGACGGGCCTCAGGTCATCGCTCTGTCAGACGGCATATCACTGACGGTGTTGCCGGCCTATCACGACGACGTGCTAACCCGCGATTATTCCGTGGGGCTGGGGTTTCAACTGGCGTTCCCGGAAGGAGCGATTCGCCGCATCGTCTTCACGGGGGACACGGCACTGTTCCCCGAACTAGGCCCCGCGACCGACCTACCACCCAAATCGGTGTTCCAAGTGTATTCCGCGCCCTACCGTCGCGAAGACGGGGTTGACCTTCTTATAGCCCACATCGGCACGATTACGGAGGCAGACCTGCGGGAGGGCCTTGGTATCGCCAACCTGCCCACCCAAGAGTTCATTCCGGTTATTCCATTTCGGCCGGAGCCCCCCCGTGACCGCCGCCCGCAAAACGGCACGCGAACTGAAGGCCAGAATCACCTGCGCCTGAGTGGCGTCTTTTCAGTGGTGTATGGCTTGCAACCGAAGGCCGCTATTGTGAGTGAGTTCGGCGAGGAACTGAAACCGATCTGGATCAAGGCTGTTCGCGCCTTGGAAACTCAGCTAGGGGCGGCCCGGCCGGACGGGCCAAGGATCCCCGTTTTCGCGGGCGACCCGGTCCTGATCTACGATATCGAGGGAAATCGCTTCCTCTGTCACGAGGACCAGCAGTTTCGCAAACCGGAGGAACTGCGGATGGTCGGTGTCCATGAAACGCGGAAAGGACACCGCCCAGGGCCAACGCGCCCATACCTGTTCCTGAGCAAATTCGACGACGAGTCTGATTACGAAGACAGGGTAGAAGAATTCCACCGCAAGCTCGACAGGCACGACCTGCCACACTTCAAGCGAAAGCCCGTCTAGGTTCGCACGTTGCCGGGGACGCAGGATGGGAGATGGTGGAAACGAGGGCGGTGAGCGGCCGCGGTCTCATCGGGAGCAGATTCCTGCCATGCTCGGCGAACTTTTCGACCCTCAGGCGGAACTGTTCGTCCGCGAGCATTTCCGCCCACACTGGAGCCAAGCTGGCGCCGTCGCCTTCATCACGTTCCGCACCCACGACTCGATCCCGCGCGAGGTGTTGCTGCGATGGGAACGAGAAAAGCGAGATTGGCTGGAACGCCGTGGATGCGACATCACGCGGCATTGGTCCGTCGTCGTGCCGACGCTCAGTGAGAAAGATCGATCCGACTTCAATCGTCACTTCAACCGCTGTCGCGAGGACTTCCTGGACACGTGTCACGGACGGTGCCTGCTGCGCCGTCCTGAATTGGCCCAGATCGTCGCCGACGCGCTATTGCACTTCGACGGTGAGCGTTATCGCATGGGCGACTTTATTGTAATGCCCACCCACGTCCATCTGTTGGCGGCATTTGCCAATGTCGCCTTTCGCTCCGCGAAAGCAGCGGACGCCCCCAGCCGCGACTTTCGCGGCGCGAAAGGCGACTTTCCCACAATGGCGGAACAATGCGACTCGTGGCTGCACTACACGGCGCGTCAGATCAACCAGGCAATCGGCGAGAAGGGTAAATTCTGGCAGCAAGAGCCGTTCGATCACCTCGTCCGCGGCCTGGAGCAGTACGACTACCTGCGGCGGTATATCGCCGATAATCCGAACCAGGCCGGCTTGAAGCCCGGTGAATACCTCTATCGACGCTACCGCGAGTAGGGCCGGATGGTTACCGACCGTTCTGCCAGAAGAGCACACACCGGCCGCTGCTTTCGCGGAGCGAAAGGCGACTTTTTTCAGCCCTTCGCTTCAGACCGGCTGGTGTTCGGCACCGCGTATCTGGTAATCTATGGTCTTCGCTCATGATGGGGAGATTCTCTTTGCAGCAAGTCAACATCACCCTCGGCACCGCCGGGCATATCGATCACGGCAAGACGGCGCTGGTGAAATGCCTCACCGGCTGCGAAACCGATCGGCTCAAGGAGGAGAAAGAGCGGGGGATGTCGATCGAATTGGGCTTCGCGCCCTGCAAGATCGGCGACACCCAGGTCGGCATCGTCGACGTGCCGGGGCATGAGAACTTCATCAAGACGATGGTCGCCGGGGCCAGCGGCATGGACGGCGTCATCCTCGTCGTGGCCGCCGACGACGGCGTGATGCCGCAGACCCGCGAACACCTCGATATCCTCACCCTGCTGGGCGTGCGGCACGGCATCGTCGCCCTGACGAAGATCGACCGCATCGCCGCCGAAGATCGCCCGGGCGTCCAAGCCGGCGTGGCCGCGTTCCTGCACGGGACTTTCCTGGAAAGGGCGCCGATCTGCCCGCTGTCGAACATCAGCGGCGAAGGTTTTGACCCGTTTCTCGAAGCCCTCTGGGCCCTGGTCGGCTCGATCGAGCCGCGGCGGACCGACGGCGTCTTCCGCCTGCCGCTGGAAAGAGCGTTCTCGGTCCAGGGTTACGGAACCGTGGCGGCCGGCATTCCCGTGGCCGGAGCGGCCCACGCCGGCGACGAAATCGTGCTGCTGCCCAAGGGGCTCGCCGGGCGAATCCGGCGGATCGAAGTCTACGGCCAAACCAGCGAGACCGTGATGGCCGGCCAATGCGCCGCCCTGAACGTCGGGCATTGGGACCATCGCGAAATCCGCCGTGGCGACGTGCTGACCATCCCCGGCTTCTTCACGCCCGAACAGTGGTATCTCTGCTCGCTCAGGCTGCTGCCGCGGGAAAAGCTGCTGCTGAAAAGCGGGGCGGAAGTCCGCTTCCACACCGGCACCTCCGATGTGGCCGCCATGTTCTACCCGTTGTCGGGCACGTCGATGGAAGGCGGGCAGTCGGGGCTGATCCAGGTGAAGACCAAGACGCCCGTGGTGGCCGGGCCGGGCGACCATTTCCTCCTGCGCACCTCCTCGCCGGTACGCACGATCGGCGGCGGGCGGATCGTCGAAGCGATCGAGCGTCGCATAAAGGCCAATCGCCCGGAGTTGCGCGAAGACCTGCAACAACGGGCCGAAGCGATCCTCGACCCGCGGCAGTTCGTCGAATACTGCGTTCGCCGCGCGGAAGGGCTGGCGACGACGGAGGCGGCAGTCGCCGTGCGCACCAAAGTTCCGCACGCCCGCGTCCGCGAAATCCTCGCCGATCTGGCCGGCCAGAAGATCATCTTCGCCTTGACCGCGAAAGACTACGTCCATCGCGACACCGCCGCCGAAGCAGGCCGGAAGATTCTGGAGTCGGTCGCCGATTTCCACCGCCAATCGCCCGAGAGCCCTGGATTGCCGCCCGAGCAACTGCGGCAAGCGATGCCGGTCGACAAGGCGGTGCTCGACGCATTGGTAGCGCGACTGAAAGACGAGAAGCGGCTGGTCGAGAAAAACGGGCGGCTGGCATTGCCGGAACATCGCAGCACCTTCGGCGGCGAAGACGCCAAGCTGCTGGAGACGATCGAAACGCTCTTCCGCGAGAAATTGTTCTCTCCGCCCGACGCCGCCGAAGTCGCCAGTCACACCGGCACGCCCGCCGCCAAGGTTGCAAAGCTGTTGGGCTTGCTGCGCGAGCACGGCCGCTTGGTGCAGGTGGACGCCGCCGGGATGCTGTTCCACAGCGATGCCATCGCCCGTGCCCGCGAAATCCTGGCCGAGCATTTTCGCAAGGAAGCCCGGCTGGAGAGCGTGCAGTTCAAGTATCTGTTGGACACGACGCGGAAGTTCGCCCTGCCGATGCTCGATTACATGGATCGATTGGGGGCAACGCGCCGCGTCGGCAACACACGCTACCCGAAGAGCCCGCCGCCGTTATCGAGCTAGACCGTTTTTCCGATGTCTTCCAACGCCGCCCCTTTGGTTTCCGGCATGATCCACCAGGCGAAGAAGAATTGCAGCACCATCATGGCGCCGAAGAATCCGAAGGCGGCGATGACGAAGTGCTTGGCCACCAACGGGAAACATTGCGTCACCGCCGCCGCCATCACCCAATGGACCAATGTGCCCAGCGATTGCCCCTTGGCGCGAACGGCGTTGGGGAAGACTTCGGAGATGAAGACGAACATGACCGCGCCTTGCGACATGGCGAAGAAGGCGATGAAGCCGATCAGCCCGCCGAGAACCAGACGCCCATTGACGTTCTGACCGTCCCAGAAGGCGGCGGCGAGCAAGAACATGCACGCCGCCATGCCGACCGATCCGATTCGCAAGAGAATGCGTCGCCCAAAGCGGTCGATGATGAACATGGCGACAACGGTAAACAGCAGCAGCGTTCCGCCCATGGCGATCGATTGCAGCAGCGATGAATCGCGCAGTGCGCCGGCGATGCGGAAGATGGTCGGCCCATAATAGAGCACGGCGTTGATGCCGGTGAGTTGGTTGAAGGCGGCCATCGCACAGGCCAAGAACACGAATCGCCAATAGGGTGGCCCGAACAGCCGCTCCTGCAAGTGGCCCGGCCGATCGGCCAGCGACGCTTGGATCGCCGCCAACTCGCCCTCCACGTTCTCGTCGCCGAGCTGTTCGAGCACGTTGCGGGCTTCGGCCGGCCGCCTTTTCTTGACCAGGTGCCGCGGGCTTTCCGGAACGAGGAAGATCAGGCAGAAAAACACGGCCGAGGGCAATGCCAGCATCGCGAACATCCATCGCCATGCCACATCGAACTCAAAAAACTGCGAGATCGCGTAATTCGAGACGTAAGCCAACAGGACTCCGACCACGATATTCAGTTGATTCACCATCACCAGCCGGCCGCGCAGCCGCGGCGGCGAAATCTCGGCGATATACATCGGCGTGACCATCGATGCGCCGCCAATCGCCATTCCGGCGATAAAGCGGGAAAGCAAAAACTCCGGCCAGTTCCGCGCCAGTCCGCAGCCGAGCGACGACACGAAAAAACACGCCGCCAAAGCGAAGAGCACGTTCTTGCGGCCGAATCGGTCGGACGCTCTGCCGATAACAAGAACGCCGGCGATCGTGCCGATGATGGCGATCGCCACGGTAAAGCCCTGGCGGATCTCGTCCAGTTTGAACAACGCTTCCAAGGGCTCGTTGGCACCGGAGATCGCCACCGTATCGAAACCGAAAATCAATCCGCCAAGCGCCGCAACCAGCGTGCCGCCGATCATGACGCGGCGCGAACGACGAACCTGGGCGGTCGGATGAGCGGAAGGGATGGCGTGCATGGGTTGGGCTCACTCGGGGTTGGCTCGTCTTCAATCGCATCTTGCCGCGCGGCAATCAAGCCGCTTGCGGCTTCGCGCGTTTCAAACCACGCGGGTGGCGCGTTGAATCTGCGGATCGGTGAAGACGTCGCATTCGTCGCGGCTGCGGGTGGAGAACTCGGAGACAACCGCCCCTTCCTCGCCCGCCTGGAACCAGTGCTTCGTGTCGGGCGTCAACGTGTACTGATCGCCCGGATCGAGCACGATTTCGTGCCAGACCGAATAGGTCTTCTCGCGGCCAGCCGGGGTCTTGCAGCGGGGCGGTCTTGCCGGCTCCCCCCCGACGTAAAGAAAGACGCGGCCATAGCGGCAGCGAAACGTCTCCTCCTTGCCGGGTTCGCCGTCGATGTTCGGGTGGCGGTGCTCGGGGCAGGTCTGCCGCGGCCACATCGCCAATTCCTTCGCACAACAGCGCTGCGTGTTGACGTAGACCAACACGCCCAGGCCCGTTTGCTCGAATTGGCCGAGGCCGAAATCGGCGATTTCAACCCGTCCGGCCTCCTGCGGCGTCACAACGATATGGGCACGTTGAAAAAGCCCACAGGCTTCCCGCTGATAACGTTCGAGTTCTTTTCGGCTGATCATGATCGTTTACCTCAGAACTGTAATGGGCAAGGGGGACGGAGGAGGTTGTCGCAATGAATCTCCGAGCCCCGCAAACGCTCTCCCGACAACGTCCTCCGTCCCCTTCCGATCAGAACTGCATCAGGTTTCGCGCGGCGGCGACGATTCTCTCCGCGTCGGGACGATAGGCGTTTTCCAGCACCGGCGTGAATGGCACCGGCACGTCGGCCGAGGCCACGCGAACCACGGGACACCGCAACGATTCGCCGCAATGCTCCATAATTCCCGCGGCAATCTCGGCGCTGACGCCGCCGGTCTTCGGACCCTCTTCGACGATCACCACCCGGCCGGTCTTCCGCACCGACGCCCCGATCGTCTCATAGTCGAGCGGCGAGAGGCTGCGCACGTCGATCACTTCGGCGGCAACGCCCTCGGCGGCGAGCCGTTCGGCGGCATGGAGCGAGTGGTGCAGCATCAGCAGCCAGCCGAGGATCGTCACATCGGTGCCTTCGCGGCGGACGGCGGCCTTGTCCAACGGCACGATGTAATCCGCTTCGGGAATGTCGCTGGTGGCATCGACCGCACCGCTTTCCGCCCGGGCGCCCTTCGAGCCGTAGAGCAGCTTGTGCTCGAAGATCATGACGGGATTGTCGTCGCGGACGGCCGCTTTGAGAATGCCCTTGGCGTCGTAAGCGTTCGAGACGGCGACCACTTTGATCCCCGGCACGCCGGTGAAGTAGCGTTCCAGGCTTTGTGCGTGCTGGCTGCCGCGGCCGGTGGCCCCCAGCGGCGCCCGCATCACCAGCGGCATGGTTAGTTGCCCGCCCGACATGTAGCGCATCTTGGCGATGTTGTTGATGATCTGGTCGGCGGCCAGCAGGAGGAAGTCGCCGTATTGCACGTCGGCGATCGGCCGCATGCCCATCATCGCGGCCCCGCAAGCGACGCCGAAGAAGCCCAACTCGGCGATCGGCGTGTTGATCATGCGATCGGGAAACTTGTTCTCCAGGCCGAGGGTGACGGTGAAGGCCCCGCCCCATCCGCCCGGCACGGCGATGTCCTCGCCGATGCAGAAGACGCGCTCGTCCCGTTCCATTTCCTCGGCGATGGCCTCGCGCAAGGCCTCGGCGATACCCATCCGTTTTGTCATGGTTTCTCCTGCTGCGGTAACCGCTCACGGGCGAGGGGGACGGAGGAGGTTGTCGGGAAAACGTTATCCACTAATCGGATTTTCTCCCGACAACCTCCTCCGTCCCCTTCCTTCCCCGGTGCGTCAAACGTATACGTCGGTAGTCAAGTCCGCCAATGTCGGGTGGGGCTCGCGTTTGGCGATCTCGACCGCCTCGTTGAAGCGGCGAACAATGTCGGCCTTGATCGCTTCCAAGCCGGCGTCGTCGATTGTGCCCCGTCGCTTCAGCACCTCGGCGAATCGATCGATCGGGTCTTTGGCGAACCACGCCTCGCGCTCGTCTTTCGGCTGATAGTGGGCGGGATCGCGGCGCGAGTGGCCGGTGCGGCGATAGGTCAGCAGTTCCAGCAGCACCGGTCCTTCGCCCGCGCGGCACTCTTCGACTGCCGCCTTCGTCGCTTCATAAACGGCCAGCACGTCGTTGCCGTCGACCTGCTGGCCGCGGATGCCGTAATTCGTGGCACGGCGGGCGATATTCGTGTCGCGCATGACTTTGCTGATGTGCGTGCTGGCCCCGTAGAGGTTGTTTTCGCAGACGAAGACGACCGGCAGGTCCCAGATGGCGGCCATGTTGACGCCCTCGTGGAAAGCCCCCTCGGCCACGGCGCCGTCGCCGAAAAACGAGGCCGCCACCCGATCGGTCTTCTGCATTTTGAATGCCAGCGCCATGCCCGCCGCCACGGGAATGCCGCCGCCGACGATGGCGATCGCCGGGATCATCCCCTTGGACATATTGCCGACGTGCATGCTCCCCCCTTTTCCCGTGCAGCAGCCGGTCTTCGCGCCGAACAGCTCGTTCAAGAGTTCCTGCATCGTCAGGCCCTTGGCCAGGGCGTGGCCATGGCTGCGGAAGGTCGAGGTGATGAAATCGTCCGGCCGCAGCGCGAAACAAACACCAACCGCCGTCGCTTCCTGCCCGTGGCACTGGTGGATCGTGCCGGGCATGATCCCTTCGAGAAAGAGGAACTTGATTCCCTCCTCGAACTGGCGGATGAGCATCATCCGCTCGTACAGCCGCAGAAGGAAATCGGGCTGGTGCGAAATCGATTTCTTCGTTGCCGTATCCATGCGTTCTTGCGCTATGCTCACCTTTTCGTCCTTTCGTTCCTCAATTTACTGCGGCAATCTTCCGCTGCCCAGGCCGAACTCTTCGGCCGCGTCCATGATTGCTTGAAAGCTCGCAAGCGGCGTACCGGGGCAGACGTTGGCGCCGTCGCCCAGCAGCAGGCCGCCGCAGGGGGCGATCGCCTCGATGCACTCGCGGGCCGCCCGCCGCACCACGTCGTAGCCCTCGTCCTTCATCAACATTGGGTTGATGTTGCCCCACATCAGCGTCGTGCCGCCCAGATTGGCCGCGGCCACCTTCGGCGGAACCAGATAGCCGAACAGAAAGAAGCTGTTCATCTTCAAGTTCTCCTTGAGCGCCTGGTGCAGATGCGTGCTCTTGCCGCACATGTGGACCGTGCGGCCAAAGGGGATGCTATCGCCGTACCGCTCAAAGAGGACGTTGCTGTACGGAACGCAGAACTTGCGAAAAAGCTCAGCCGACATAATCTGGGCGGAATCCTCGGCCAGGGCGTAGGTCGTCCGCGGCCGGGGATCGATCCGCCGCGTGTTCTCCTCCGAGAGGATCTCGGCCCGCGTGATCTTTTCCAGGAAGCGGTGGCACGCCTCGGGATATTCCAGCACCCACCAGTAGAAATTGTCGCCGACCAGGTCGATGGCGATCATGTGCGGGCTCAAAAAGCCCAAGGCCAGCGGCTCCATCTCGACGCGCCCCTCTTGGCCGTTGAACGTCACTTTCGTCTCGGCGGCAAATTGCTTCATCCGCAGCCACCAGTCGATCGCCTTTCCGCGCAGGCCGGTATCGGGCCGGGCCACTTCGAACCGTTCCATCTGCTCGACGGAGTGAATGATGGGAATGGCCCGCGGCGGGCCGTCGTCCATCCAGCCGACCTCGCCGCCGTTGCCGCTCGGCGGGATGACGTTGTCGAAAAACGGATGCACGTAGAGCGTCGGACCGAGAAGATAGTCCTCGGGAATGTTCTCGATGCGGTACTTGGCAAACTGCAATTGCCAGTAGTAATGGGTCTCGACGTCCTTGAAGAAGTCGATGTAACGCAGGTTGAACAGCGGGGTGAAATAGCGCGCGAACAGGCCGTAGAGGATCGGCACGCGATCGACGTAGCGGAAGCGGTTCCGCGCCTCCAGCCGCCGCCGGCTCATCTCCATTTTGTCGAGAGAATAGTCGACATTCAGTTCAAATCGCGCCATAGGCATCTCTTCGACAGGTGAGGCAGACATTCCTGTCTGCCCATTATTGCGGTGGCAGTTGAGCTGCCATCCCAACGGCAATTGCGGCCGCTACATGGCCTCCAATTCCTTGACGATCGCCCCGAGAAATTCGCCCGCGTACTTTCCGCTGCTGATGCGATGATCGACGCATAACGTGATCGTGCAGCGATGCTCGACGCCGATTTGCCCATCAGCATGCACCACGGGAGTCGCCGCGACGCGGCCGACGCCGAGGATCGCCGGCTCGGGCGGGCTGATGATCGGAATAAAGCCCTCGACGTTGCAGCCGCCCAGATTTGTGACGGTCATTAGGGCCGGTTGGGTGCGCCGCGACCCCGGTTCATTGCGCAGCCGCTTTACACCTTCACGAATCTCCTCCGAGATCCACTCGACCGTCTTCGTCGTCGGCGCGGCAACGGGAATCACGTACAACTCGCCGCCGATGTCAACCGCCACGCCGATCGCGTCGGTTTCGACCGGCGTCAACCGCTCGCCGTCGAGCCGGCAGCAAAAACGCTCGAACTTCGCGATGTTCTTCGCGACGGCCAGCACGAAGAAGGCGTCCCAAGCCACCTTCGCCGGCCTAGCTGCCTTGCGGCGAGCGATCATCGCCGCGGCATTCACGCTGGTTTGCAGGTAGAAATGCGGAATCGTCTGCTTGCTCTCCTGCAATCGCTTCCCCGCGGTCCGCTCGGCGACGCTCAGCGCGATGATCTTAGAGTCTTGTGGTGCAGCCGTCCCGGCTGCCCTGGCAGGCGGGACGCCTGCACCACAAGTCCCCGCGGCAGCGGCCGCCCGATTGCGCGCAAACATGCTGCCGCCGGCGCGGCCGGATGCTCCACTGCCGTGTGCCACTGCTTGTTCACAAGCAGTGCTCGCCGATGGACCCGTTCCGGCACTGCTTCTGTTAAGCTGTGGCACACCTTCGGCCGCTTCTCGTGTGTTGGGAGCGATAGCGGCCGGGGCAGCGGCGGCAGGCGAACCTTCCTCGACTTCCATCACCGCAATGACCTGCCCCACCGATACTGCCTCGTTGGCCCCCGCGCGCACCTCGGCCAGCACGCCGCTGGCGACCGATTCGACTTCCATCGTGGCCTTGTCGGTCTCGACTTCCAACAACGGCTGGCCGCGTTCGACCTTTTGCCCCGTTTCGATCAGCCACCGGGCGATGCGGATTTCCGAATCAGTCGTGGCCAAGTCGGGCATCTTCATCTCGAACTGCATGTTCTTCTCCCTACGACTCGATCTCGAACGTCCGAATCTTCCACGGACCGACGCCGAGTCGAAGCTGGTTGTTCTCATGGGCGACGTCGGCCATCTTATCGCCGAGGAGATTCGTTTCGCACGCGCCGGCGACGGGGAAACCGAGCGTCACGTCGGCCTTGGCGCCGCGGCCCTCGACCTCGACCACGCGAACCTCCAGGCGGTTGTTCGGTTTCCTTCGCAACGCCGAAAGCTGCACGCCCGCCGGCGTCACCGCGGCAAAGCTCTTGGCCGTGGGTTGGCCGCCTTGCTGCGGCGGAGCGACGTGCGTCAACAGCGGCCGGATAAACGCCTTGGCCGCCCGCAGTCGGTCGGAATTATCGAACTTGCCGCCGTGCGGCAGCAGCGCGTGATGGTACTCGACGTAGAGCGGCCAGCCGTACTCGCGGGTGAAGTGCGATTCCCATTCCCGCATCAACAGGTTCGCCACGGCACCGTTCTCCTCACGGCGGAAGTATTGCGTGCCGGGGTGTACGACCAGCAGGCCCGTGTCCTTGCCCAGTAGATCGACGAACGTGAGAGCATGGAAATTCGAGTGCTTCGTCGGTTCGATGCCGAAGGGGAAGTCGCGCAACACTGAGGTGACGTGGAACGCCGGCAGGAACGACATCCAGTATCCCTCCTTGATATTGGCCGGCCATGCGTCCGAATGCGGCGGCAGCGACGCGAACATGCGGGTGTAGATTTCGACGTAGGGCGAGCCGGCGTCGAGTCGGATGCGGGTCTCGAACCGCAAGTAGGGCAGCGCGTGCTGGGCCCGCACTTCCGCGTAGAGCGGCCCTTTGGCCAGCCAGTCAATGGTGGCCTTCGACTTGGCGGTGTCGTAAAAAGCGGGCGGATTGGGACGAAGCGACAGGTTCGGATTCGGCTTGCCGGTCAAGCGCGGGCAGGCGCCCTGGCCGGCGTCGAGCATCTCGCGGCCCGACGCCTTGTGAACGAGGCTGACAATCCCGCCGGTCGTCGGATCCAATCGCACCCGCAGGTGCTCGTTTTCCAACAGCAGTTTCGACTCGTCGATGTGCAGATCGGTTTCGGCCGGCGGCGCAGCCTGCGGGGCGAAGTCGATGTAATAGGTGTCGTAGCCCGCCGACGGCACTTCTTTGGCCGGGAACGCGACGTTGGCGACGATGATATTCCCCTGGGCGTCCTTCTCGCTCTTGACGATCTGCGCGGGCAGCGCGCGGCCGGAACTGTCTTTCACAACGACGCCCTTCGTGTCGGCCGGCACCGGGTAGATGCGGCCGGTCGTGGCCAGATCGGTTCGCGTCCAGCCGTGCGGATTGAAGACGGTGGCCGCCAGAGGAGCGTGCGCCTGCGACGCGCTGCCGACCTGCTTGGCAACGTGTGCCAGCGAAGCATCGAGCACCTGCTGCCCTTGTTTCTGCGCATCGTCGAGGTGGTTGTAGCCGATCGCACCCCACGTGAAGTTGTGATGGTCCTCGATCCGGTCGGCGGGGGCCATGAGGTCGCCTTGCCAACGTGAGGACTCGCACAGTCCCACGTCGTGGCTTTGCGAGGCCAATTCGTGCCGCCACGCCGCGTCGAGCGCGGCACATTGCGAGGCCGCCCCCAGCGAGGAGGCGACTGCGTCGAAGACTTCGGCGGCCAACAGCAGCGACTCCACCTTGCGATCGAAGATCCGCACCTGATCGCCGCCCAGTCCCCAGGTGAGCGACTTGTCCCACGCGTCCATCGGCAGGTAGATCGTCTCCTTGCCTTGGCCGCCGTATTTCTGAAGATATTCGCGAATCGTGACGAATTCGACGTTCGCCTTCGAGGCCAGCGCCTGAAATCTGGCCGGGGCGGTGAGGTACGCCGGTTGCTCGGGGTTGTCCCAACCGAACTCTTCCCAGGTGAAGACCAGCGGTTTGCCCAGGGCCTTCAACTTCTTGAACTCGGGCGAGGCGGCCAACTGGTTCACGTCGGCCGACACGCCGAACAGTGCGTTTTTCGGCACGCAGGGGATCGCCGTCCCGTCCATCCCCTGCCAGTGGAAGGCGTTGAGATTTTGCACGGGACAGCCGGCGCGGCCCCAGGTGTCCAATTGGGCCAGGCTGGCGTAGCGGTAGCCAGCCAGCATGGCCAACTGTGGAATCTGCGGATGCGTGAACTCCTCTTCTTCGAGGAACGTCAACACGTCGTAGCCGAGCGCCTTGCGTACCGTCTGGCGGCCGACCACCATTTGGCGGATGTTCGATTCGCTGCCGATGGTGGTGCCCATCGGCTGGGCGTAGGTTCCGGCGATCAATTCGACCTTGCCGGCCGCCAGGTATTTCTTGAGTTTGGCCGCCACCTCGGGGAACTTCTCGGCCATGAACTCGTAAGCTCGCGCATCGAGATTGATGCAGGTTTTCACGTGCGGGGCGCGGTCGGACATTTCCATCGCGTCGGTCACCGACAGGACGCACGATTCGATGCCCAACTGCCAGCCGATGCCGATGTAGCTCCAGTGATTGCACAGCGCCACGCAGAAACTCTCCGGCGTATCGCCGGCAAAGGCCACGCTGCTCAACAGGCCCGGTCCCAACAGAGCCGCTCCAGCCCCGCCGATGATCAAACCGGTCTGCAAAAAGTCACGCCGCGAGAAGGAAGACTTGCGATTCATGGTGGGTCTCCAAGAGATAGGTGGGTCTTACAATTGAGGTGGGATAACGTTGGTGGGCGCTTTGAAATCTGGAATTTGAGATCTGACAATTGGGAAAGCCGCTTGCGGCTTTGCACGCATGGAAATTCATTTCAACTCGGCAATACTCTCCGGCTTGGCGCATTGTTTCCCCTTGTCGAGCCAGCTTCGTCCGATGCGGCGGACGTCGTCCCACGTCTTGGCCGCGCCGAGCAACACGTAGCACACGTGATTCGCCGTCCAATGGTTGAGCTCCATGTCGTTGCAGTACTCGGGATAGTCCTTCATGAACGCTGCAATCCGCTTTCCTTCGGGAACGAAGAACTGGCCGACCGAGCCGAAACTATAGGAATACGGAGAGCCGGGTTTCCAGAGCGAGGTCTGAGAGTTCAGCCAGCCGATCGGCCAATGGTCCCAGAGTCCGGTGCCCCAGCAGAGGCCGCCTTCGGCCCCCGTGCTGCAATGATCGATCAACTGGTTCTTCGTCGCCGGGAACCCGCTCGCCTCGCCGATCACGGCGAACAACAGTTTCTCGCGGAACGGCATGACCAACGCGCAACCAGGCGAGCGCGTGATGCCCGCCAGCAAAGCGTTGTCGCCACGGCGGCGGACTTTCCCCTTTTCGTCCCAATAGATGTCGTACTGCTGCTTGCTGTACAAGTCGAGCACGCTATGGGTCAGATAGTCCCCGTGCTCCGCATCGCGGCGAAAGATATCCTTGATCGTCGAACCGGCCGGCGCGACGCCGAAAAGTTCGACGGGCTGCGTGCTGTAGCCGATCATCTGGTTCGGCATGAGACTCGTATACGTTGCCCGCCGCAGCACCAGCCCGTTGGGATAGGCGAAGTAATCCTCGGTGCCGCGCAGACGGGGCTGCGAGTCGTCGGTCATGTTGACCGCAAAATAGTTCCACCGCACCCAAACGCGATTCGGCCCGCTCTGGACGATGTCCACAAAACTGTTCTTCTCCTTCCGCCCCATACTGTTGAACAGTTCGGCGTTGCCCATGTTGCCCTCGAAGAACTGGTTGCACATCGCCGCGCCGCTGGGCAACTCCAAGATCGGACAGTAGCTCGCCTCGTGGCTGAAGACGAACCGCTCGGTATGGTCTTTCCAGAAGACAACCACCGCCTTTCGCGGGTTCATGTCGGCGTGCGGCGGGCTGGGGCTCAACTTGCCCGTGTAGTGGCCGGGAGCGTAATCGCTGACCTCCAGGGCGGAGACTCCGTCCGTGCTCCGCTTGGCCAACTCGGCCATCGTTATCGCGGCCGGCTTCTCGAAGATCGGATCGGGGCCGTCGTCGGCTCGCGCGGCGGTCGATCGCAAGCTGAATGCTGCTGCCACGAATACGAGGAGGAGAACCAATAGCCGGGAGCTAACAGCTCCCGGAGAATGACCAACAGTTCCCGGAGAGCAGCGAGAGACTCCCGCACATTCCGGGAGTCGTTGACTCCCGGCTATTCGCTGACGGTGAATTATGGAGCTTAATACACGCATTTCTTCGCCTCGTCGGCAAAGGCCTTGATTAGTTCGGGCTCGGCGTCGAAGAAGTTGTCGGAGGGGCAGAGGATGTATGCCCCGTTGCGGCCGGCGGCCTGGAAGCAACGCCGCACCTCGGCCCGCGTCTGCTCGGTGGTGCAGCCCTTGAAAAAATGGAACTGGTCGAAGCCGCCGATCATGCAGATGTTCTGTGGAATCCTTCGCCGCGCCTCGGCCAGGTTCATGTCGCCGCCCATGGCCGGCGGGGTCAGGGTCTCCATCGCGTTCGGCTTCATCGCCGCGATGTTTTCCAGGATCGGCATCATGCCGCCGCAGGTGTGGTAGGCGATCCGCTGCCCGGCGCGATGCGCCGCCTCGATCAGTTGGCTGTCGTAGGGGGCGACGAATTTGTCAAATATCTGCGGCGAAATCACCGTCGACGAGGCGCTGCCGCCGCCAAGTTCCAGAATATCGTACCGCGCCCCCGCCAACGACTCGACAAACACCTTCTTCCGCCGAAAGAGAATGCCCAACAGTTCGTGAACCCAGGCCGGATCGTCGTAGGTCTCCATAATCAGCCGCTCGACGCCCACCAGGCAGGTCGCGTCCTGCCAGGCGCCGGGCTGGCCGAAAACATCGAAGCAGCAGATGTACGCCCGCACCAACCCCCGCTGGCCGAACGCATCGACTACGCGGTTGACCTCGTCCACGTCGCATTTCGGGGCCGTCACATACTGGCCGATCAGATCGATGTCCCGCTTCTCCTTGATCAGCGGCTCGACGACCCAAGTGGTGAAGGGATCGGATTCGAGCACCATGCTCAACGTGCCCTTGGGCGTGACGAAGCGGAATCGCGTCGCCGGATGCTTCCGCCCGGAGACCGGCTCGGAATGCACGCGCCAGTTGTCGCTGGCGATCCGCCGGCTCTCCAGGAAGCCCGGCTCGGCCTGTTCCGGGTCGTAGTATTCGCCGGAATTCGGGGCGGGGCGGTGCGGCATCGTGTACGTGATCGGATCCCAACCGGAGACGTCGAAAAACTCCTGCTCCGAAATTCCGCCCATGCAGTCTTCTAAGAAACGCGGCATGATGAAATGCGTCGTCACCGGCAGCCGATCCGGCACGCCACCGTCGAGCGCGGTC
>Ga0326727_10015056_pt1 | contig 16692 bp, 13 predicted proteins | sample MB2enrmetagenome_FD_207643 | JGI IMG/M metagenome (GOLD analysis project Ga0326727, IMG submission 207643) | Lab enriched peat soil microbial communities from McLean, Ithaca, NY, United States - MB29MY | ecosystem: Environmental > Terrestrial > Soil > Wetlands > Peat | place: USA: New York...
GGGAAAATCGCGCCATACTTCGTTGTCGCCCCCGACTTTGGAACCACCGAAGCCTTCGGGCTCCGTCTCGTCTGGCGCGATTTTCCCTCGCAACGCCGACCGCGCGAAAGTTAATCACAGCCTCTAGGGTTCCGCGATTCGACCTGTCTCAGTCTTCCAGAGGGCAAATTTTTCTTCCAGCGTGCCGAAGCTCCTGTATCATTGCTTCGAAAGGAAGGTGTCAATGGATACGAAAGTCATCATTGGCGAGATTGACGCAGAAATTGCGAGATTGCAGACTGCAAGGGCTATCTTGGCTCGGGCAGTTACAGCCAGCGCACCACCCATACCGGCCTCAAAGCCAAGCAAGAGGCGGAGACTCAGTAAAGTGGCTCGGGAACGTATCGCGGCGGCACAGCGTAAACGGTGGAAAGCTGCAAAGAAATCTGAGAAGGCCGCGCCGGTCAAGGTAGCGAAGAAAGCTGCCGCTCCGGCTAAGAAGCGGAGATTGAGCGCAGCGGCTCGGAAGCGAATCGCCGACGCTCAAAAGAAGAGATGGGCTGCGGTTAAGGCTGCCGAGGCGGCTAAACAGGATGAAAAAGCTGTTCCTGCGAAAAAGGTGGTAAAGAAAGCCCTCGCGAAGAGGGCGGCAAAGAAGGCTCCGTTCAAGAAGGCAGTCGCCGCGAAGAAAGCGCCGGCAAAGAAAACTCCTGCGGTGAAAGCGAAGAAAGCTGTCCCGGAAAAGGCCGCTCCTGTTTCAGTAGAGGTCGCTACGTCTTAGGTAAAGTACGCAAGGTGCTACTGGCTATTTCTGGCGGAAGGACATCTGAACCGGCGGCGGCTCAGAGCGATGCTGGGCCGGATCGCGCTGTTGCCGGTAGCGACGGGATAATAGTAGGCGGTGGTAAAGTCCGCATCGGAATGAGTCTACCGCCGGGTTGAGTCGGGGGTTAGCAGAGGTGTCTCCAACGTGGGTCAGAACAGGGGGCAATTTGTGCTGCCTTGGTGCGGATCACAGTCCGTTGGGGCCGTGCCGGAGAAAAATCGCCACAACAAAGCCGGAGCGGGCCAGATGTGTGTAGAATGACTGTGGATTTCGAATTCGAAAAGGAAATCCCGGTGAAGATGATAAGGCCAATGGTAAATGGCGAACTTTACGAGCTAACCACGAGCGACGATGTTGAGCCACGGGGGTCCTTTCCTGTGATGTGTATCTGTGTTTGATTGTGGCCGTGCACAACCAAGTAATCCCTGTAACCAATTTCACCTCAATGCCAATCTCTGATGGGGACACGATTTTGATTGTTCGGGGTGGGGCCGCTGGAGGCGAACCAAAGGGCGCGATGCCCAACCATCGTGATCGAGAGCCTGGCAAAACTGAAAGAAATATTGTCCGAGAATCATTATGAGACCAGCTGTCCAACCCGGTCACTCTGAGCCCAGCGTCGCCGGTTTGGCGGCCCTCGTTCTGGCCGCGGGCACTTCCTCGCGTATGGGAGAGTTTAAGCCGCTGCTGCCACTGGCCGGTATCTCGGCTTTCGAGCGGTGTATCAGCCTGTTTCGCGCCGCCGGAGTGGCTGAGGTGATCGCTGTTTTAGGCCACCGCGCGGACGAGTTGCGGCCCTTGGCAGAGCGCTACGGGGCTCGTTGTGTGATGAACACGCAATTCGACCAGGGAATGTATTCCTCAATTGTTGCAGGCAGTCGAGCGCTGCCCGATTGGGCAAAGGGAGCCTTCGTGCTGCCAGCCGACACCCCTCTTGTTCGCGCAACCACGATTCGGCAACTGGCGGAGGCCTTTGACCCGCGGCAGGAGGGGGTCGTGTATCCGGTTTTCGCGGGACATCGCGGGCATCCGCCGCTGATCGCGCAGTCGATCCTTGCTGAGGCGGCACGGGATGAAGCATCAGGGCCGCTCTTTGCCCTGCTTGCGCGCCACGAGCACCGCGCCGTCGACCTGCCCGTCGCGGATGAGGCGATCCACATGGATATGGACACTCCTGCCGACTACTTCGCTCTAGTCGCGTTGGAGACTCGCCGCGACATTCCAACTGCCGCCGAATGCGAGGCAATTCTCGCCGCACGGCATGTGAATGAGGCTGTCATTCGCCACTCGCGCAAGGTTGCCGAAGTGGCGCAACGCGTTGCCTTTGCGCTCAAGTCCACCGGCCTGATTCTAAACACTGAATTGGTGCAAGCCGCCGCATTACTTCACGATCTGGCAAAGGGAGAGGCGGATCACGCTTCCGTTGGCGCGACCATCCTGCGCTCCATGGATTTCCCAAAAGTGGCGGAAGTCGTAGGCGCCCACACCGACCTCGGACTTTCCTTCGCGCTCGACGAAAAAGCCATCGTCTATCTCGCCGATAAACTCGTTCGCGGCGAACAATCGGCTTCGATCGCGGAGCGTTTCCAGCCTGCCCTCGATCGGTTCAGTGGCGACCCAGTTGCGCATCAGGCTGCTGAACGGCGAATGAGGACAGCGATGGAGATAGCCTTTGCCGTGGAAAGAAGGCTTGGATCGCCACTTTCCTTCGTCGCCTGCGAGGAATCGAATTCAACCTATCGGCAGATTAGCGCTTCCATTGCTCATCAGGTAGTGAACGGGTGAGCGCGAAGGTCAAGGTCGCAGAGGAAAGGGCCGGTGGCGTCACCCTTTCACTCCTGGATGAAGCGTTATACGCCATTCCCAGTCTGCGTGATTTTCGCACCTCGGTACAACCAGGTGTGCCGTCCGAGCCACATATGGTAATTGCTGGGCTTGGCGCGGAAGACTCATTGCGAGAGGCTAGATACGATACTTTGCGTGCGCTGCCGGTCATCGACCGGAACTGCATCAGCGGCGGAATTCAATTCTCAGTGACCCTGGCGGACATGCCTTTCACTGTGACCGGCGCCAAGAGAAGAGTCGAGGTAAGCACACGATGAATCCTTCTGTAATTTATCTGGTCCGCCACGGCTTCATCATTTCGCCTTCTGGTAAGGAATACATCGGACAAAACGAGGTCCCTTTGAGTGAGGAAGGTGTGGAGCAGGCGTGGGCTTTGCGTAAATGGCTCGAGCCGGTTCATTTCAACTACGCATTCTCGAGCGATCTGTCGCGTGCCGAGCGGACGTGCAGGATCATTGCAGGCAACCGTGCTAAATCGATTGAAGTTATTCCTGCTCTGCGGGAAATCAACCTTGGTGAATGGGAAGGATTCACGTTCCGCGAGATTGAAGAGCGATTTCCCGAAGACTTCGCAGCACGTGGGCGGGACATGGAGAACTGGCGTCCGCCGGGAGGTGAAAGCTTTGCCGACTGCCGCGCAAGGGTGATGGATGCTTTCCGCGGGATCCTCGATCGTTCGCAGGGAAACATCCTGTTGGTTGGTCATTCGGGAGTCAACCGTCTAATCCTGTGCGACCTTTTAGGAATATCTATTGCCAAGCTTCACAACATCGGTCAGGACTATGGATGCCTGAACATCATCGATTTTTCCAGACCGCGGATGTGCATTAAGCTGATGAACTACACTCCGCCTTCCGCCATGCCGGCAGAGCAGATCAAAGAGGCGCGCGACCGACGCGGGGCCGGGAATTAAAAGGGGTAAAACAACAAGATGACTATCGCGTACCTCGACAATAACAGCACCACGCCGGTCCTACCGGAAGTTATTGAGGCGATGCTCCCGTGCTTTTCAGAGTCTTTTGGCAACCCATCGTCGATCCACGGTTTCGGCCGGCGCGCACTTGCGCATGTGAAGCATGCCCGCGAGCAAGTTGCTGCGCTCCTCGATTGTTTGCCATCCGAGATTGTCTTCACAAGCGGCGGCACTGAAGGCGACAATCTGGCCTTGAAGGGAATGATGAGTCCCGGCGACCACATCATCATTTCGGCCATTGAACACAGTGCCATACTTGGCACATGTACGTGGTTGGAGCATCTTGGCTGCGAGGTGACCCGGATCGGCGTGAACAGTAATGGGCAGGTCGAGCCAGGCAGTGTCCGACAAGCGTTGCGTAAGAACACGCGTCTTATCTCCATCATGATGGCCAACAACGAGACCGGTGTGCTGCAGCCCGTGGAAGAGATCGGTAAAATCGCTGCCGAGGCTGATATATGGTTCCACACGGATGCCGTGCAGGCGGCCGGAAAAGTACCCATTTCCGTTCGGAACATCAGCTGCGACCTGCTTACAATTTCTGGGCACAAGATGCACGGGCCACAAGGCTCCGGGGCTCTCTTTGTTCGGCGAGGCACTCCTCTAAAATCGCAGTTGCACGAAGGGCATCAGGAAAAGGGCCGGCGGCCCGGGACAGAAAACGTTGCTGGGATTGTCGGGATGGGCCGGGCATGTGAATTCGCGCGCAGCGGACTCAGCGACGGGTCTGTGGAGAGGATGGGTGTATTGCGCGACCGCCTGGAAACTGCAATCGTGAGGCTGGTGCCGGAAACGCGCATCAACGGGGAAGGCGTCCCTCGCGTGCCAAACACTTCAAACATCCTCTTCGAGCATGTGGGCGGGGACGCTCTTGTCCTGGCGCTGGATGAGCGTGGCGTTGCCGCATCGAGGGGAGCTGCGTGCGATGCGGGAGAAGCGGATCCCTCCAGCGTGCTGATGGCCATGGGGCTTACTGGCGAGCAATCCCGCTCCAGCGTGCGCTTCAGCGTTGGGAAACAGAACACCGTCGAAGACATAGAGCGCGCGATTTTGGTGCTGCCAGATACTGTGCATCGTCTGCGCCAGGCTGCTGGATTTCATTGGACCACGCCGGAAGTGGTAAGCCAGTGAAAATGAGAAGTTTCATGTCGCGGAGCCGCGAGCGGGCGAGTGCTCGATTTTGACAGGGGTGAGTTCATGGATATTTTTGAAGAAATCGCGAAGGTGAAGCGCGAAGGAAAACGCGCAGCACTGGCCACTATTGTGAACGCGCGCGGATCTATCCCATCGGTGGTGGCTGCCAAAATGCTCGTCCGCGAAGACGGGTCGATTCTCGGAACCGTCGGTGGTGGATGTGTGGAGGGGGATGTGCGCAAAGGGGCGATGGAAGTCATGCGCGACGAGAAACCCAAGATCTTCGAGTTCAACCTGAATCAGCGTCCGGACGACGACACGGGATTGGTATGCGGCGGCTCGCTGCAGGTCTTCATCGAACCAGTCATCCCATTACCTCGACTTTATATTTTCGGAGGCGGCCATGTCGGGTACAACGTGCAAAAAGTGGCGTCGCTGGCGGGCTTTGAAACTGTCGTGACCGACGACCGCGACCTCTACGCCAATCGCGAGCGCTTTCCCGATGCCTATGAGATCCATGCTGGCAATCTGGACGAAATCATGACGGAAATGACGCCCGGCGACAGCTCGTACATTGTGATCGTCACACGCGGTCATCGTCACGATTTGCGCGTTCTTCGATGGGCTCTGGATACGCCTGCACGCTATATCGGCATGATTGGCTCGCGGCGCAAAGTGCTGGAAGTCTATAAACAACTCGAGGCTGAGGGCGTCTCGCCGGAGAGCTTCAAGCGCGTCTTCGCGCCGATCGGTTTGAGTATAGGCGCGGCAACCCCGGAGGAGATCGCAGTTTCCATCGTGGCCGAACTCATCGCCATTCGGCGCGGTTGCAGCGTAGACGTGCCACACTCGCGGAATAAGGACCGCAAAATTGCGGATTGAGCCGACGGACCTGTTTACCTGATTTCCTCTGCGTCCTCTTGTGGTTTAAACGCACGAACTTCGCTTCCGGTAATGTCAGACTCGTATTATTTGTCCCAAACCTCCGAGCGCATGGCATACGGTACGGAATTGATCACCGCTTCGACCTGATCGATTTTGCCCTCCCGGATCTCGAACAGCTCGGAGATTTCTATGGTGGTTGGGGCCTGCAAGATGTTCGGGACCATCTTGCCATCCGCCATCGCATACGAGCGTACGGCCGCGTTGTGATCGAAGAAGCCAAAGGACATCACCAAGCCCCGCTCTACATCGACAATGGGGAAGCGCCGGTCGCGAATTTCCGTCACGAAGGCAAACCAGCCCGATTTCTGCTGGCCTTCGCAGCCCAGCGACAAAACATCCACGCCTCCGGGAGTGGTGCCGGCGTTGGCTTTCTGACTCGTAGTCTGCATGCCGTTTTCCAAACGCTCGCAGGTTGGGGCGAATGGGGCTGTCGTTTTGCCCGTCTGGTTGGCCAAGCCCAAAAAGTAGGAGTTGGCGATTTCGGTCAGCTTTTGCCGGCTCATCCGCTCCGCTGGGGGCACGGTCTCAAGGAACTGCGGCCGGGGCTGGCCTCGCTGCTCCATCGCCTGGCCGGCGCCGGCCATGGGATTGCCTCCACCCATCATCATGGAGGGACGCGCGAGAATCACTTCAATTTCGCTGATCAGGGCTTCGGTTACTTTCAGCCGGAGTGCAATGTAATCCATCGCTCCGTTTTCCGAAAGCGTTCCGTAGTAGCCCACCTGGCCGTCTTCCGGATCGGCGACGTACAGTTTGTATTTGCCGCGTGCGGTTGCCGTGCCCCACAGTCCATCACCGATTCTCAGCTCCACGCCGTCTTCGGTATAGCGGACCGTCCGGGCCAGCCTCAACTGGCTGGGATTGTGCGCAATCATCGCCGCCAGCACTTGGTCGACATGATTTTCCAGGCAAGCCCGATCGCAGGGATCCGCCGCCCGAGCCGGCGCGGCTCCAATCGACAGCAGCACGCCGCAAACCGCTAGCGCGGCCAGAATCTTAGTGCTTCGCATATGTCCTCCAACTAACATAGCGCCGGTGTCCCCGCCGGCAGTCGTGCGGGCGCCCTTGCCCTCACACCCCGTTGACAGCCAGGCTCTGAAGCTCAGGGACGACCGACCTTCGTCAACACCGAGAGCGTTTTCACACCGCGGAAGAAAAGAACAGCCGAAGGCGCGGCTCCAGATACCACTGTGGGCCGCGCGTTCCGCGCTTCTCAAGAGTTCTTAGCTGTTCGATTCCGGCCCGTTGCTAGGTGCCAACAGCCGCTTGCCCGTCTAAGCTCCCAGCCTTCCTTTGGCGGCCATGGTGTCGGCGACATGCTTCAGGCCGAAACCTTCCAGGGTCTTGCGGGTCGGCCAGCCGTGGGCGGTGTCCCAGCCTTCCAGGGCATAGAAATGCGTCTTGAAGTCTTCGACTCCCTTTTCGTCCAGGTACATGTCAGGCGCCGCGTCCTCATGCCACGCGCCGTTTTCGTAGATGGGGACTCCCCCAAAGAAAGTCATGCAACCGGCGCCGGGCCTGCACATGAAGGGAGCAAACTTCTCCTGCTCCCGGCTCAGCCCCTGCATGGTCCGGATCGAGCGTTCCATGGTCCAGATCTTCTGGCCAATGCGCATGGTGTCGGCGAAGGAGTTCTTGCTTCCCGTCACCGCCGTGTAATACTTCATCTCGATTTCGGGACTATTTTGTGTGAGCTCCGGCAGGAACATCTCGCAGAAGGCCATGGATTCATTCCAGAAGGAGGCGTAGTGCCGGCTCCAGGCCACTTCCTTGGCTTTGTGCGGGGAATAGATGCCGGTCTTCCAGGCCTCTTCTCCCTTCCAGGCGTAGTTGAGCATCATAATATCACCGTCATAGGGGATCAGCTTGGTCGACAGTTTCCCCAGGTGCTGCTCAATGGAAGTGCCATCCCGAGGAGGGCCGACGGACTGCACCAACCCGTGCCAACAGGGATCGCCGGCGCCGAGCAGGTAGTTATAGGCCCATTCCACGGCGGGCAGGGTCCAGTGACCAGTCGCGCCCCAGGCGGGGAAGCGCAAAGCACCGCTTTCCAGATCCTGATTCAGCCGTCCCCACTTCTCGGCGGCGCGGAGGCAGCCTTCGGCCAAGGCATCGCCGATGCCCACGCGCCTGGAGACAGCGTCAAGCAATGCCCGGCGGAAGCTCAGATCACCCCACTGATCCATGGGCAACGGAGCGGAATCGATCCTTTTTCCCGGCCCTAGCTCGCCGATCTCGTACAGATAACGCAGGTACCAGCCCATGCCCGTTTCCACCGGCACCTTCTTATGGAAAAAGTCCGGTGCGCCGGGAATGTCCGAGATGAACAAGCCCAGGAAATGGGCCGACCAGCCGCTGACGCCGTACCTCATCAGGGCTTGGGAAGCGAGGTCGCGGTCGGCGTCCGTCGCCCGCACTTCCTTCTCGGGATTGTCGAGCCAGAACTGATCGACACACATGGTTTCGCCGGCGGAGTAGCTGTCGCGGCGCCGGTCTCCCCGCATGCAAACCGAACAGGACGCCGACCCGGGCCGGGCCGGACCGAAACTTCCGGTCACGATCTGGGAATTCTGCATATGCCACAACCGGGCATCCAGCACACCCTTGGGATCCGCCATCTGCACATTGCCGGTACCGATGACGCTGATGGCTTTCAGATTCTTCGCCCCAAACACCGCGCCAAAGCCGCCCTTGCGCGCGCTGACGCCGCTGCCGGTGATCAGGGCCGCGAGCCGCGACTTGACCTCGCCGGCCTGACCTATGCAGACAATCTGCGGGCGCGCCGTGGTGTTGGCGCTGCCGATATGCTGCCATTCTTCGCCGAACCGGGTTCGGCCAGCCACCATGGTGACAATCCGCTCCTGTACCTCCCAGGTATCCAGGCCCCAAAGCTGTTTGGCATCTTCAACGGTGACTTTGTCGTTGATGATGTTGATCCACACAGGCTTGTCAGCGCCCCCTTCCACCACCACTCCATCCCAGCCAGCCGCCTTCAGCATGGCGCCGAAGCGGCCGCCGAAGTTGCCACTGTGGAATTCGCAGGTGGGAAACGTCTCCGGAGAGATGCCGCATACGTTGGTTCGCCCGCCCCCCGGCACGCCTGTGCCCGCCAGGGGACCGACCATAAGGGGAAGCACATTCCGTGGATCGTACGGATCCCGCAGATCCGATTGGCCCGGAGCTACCGACAGCTCCCAGAAGATGGCTGTGCCCATGCCATAGCCGCCCCCGAATTCTTCGTACTTGGCGGTGTCGAGGGAGCTGATTTCCTTGGTCGTCAAATTGACTCGTAGGATTTTTCCAGTGTATCCGTTTGCCATATCTCTCTCCTTCGCCTAGACCTTCGGCGCTGACTGCGTGGCGGCTGGCGGCGTTCCCGGACGGCGTGGCGGCCCTGGTGGGGGCGGTGGCGGCGCCAGATTCACGTCATACCCGACCTCGTCCATTTGCGGAGGAGGTTCGTGCACCAGCTTGAGCGCGTGGGCGGGACAGATGCTTACACACGCCTGCTCTCCGTCGGGACCGCCCTTCTTGCTCCAATAGGGCGCGTCGAGGCACAGGTCGCACTTGGAGGATTTTTGGAGATACGGATTCCACACCGTGCGATGCGGCCGCTGGGGACAATATTGGATGCAGCGCTTGCAGCCGATACATTTCTTCTGATCGATCACGCGCACGTTGCCATGCTCGGTGTCGATATGCGCGGCGCCGGTAGGACAATTCTGCACGCACAGCGGCGAGACGCACTGCCGGCAAGGATTCATCACAATGTCGTGAGGATAGGTGGTGAAGGAGGGAGCATCCTTCACAATCTGAATGCGGGACAGGGTCGGGTTAGCTTCCCCCTGATGAGCCATGGAACAGGCGTACATACAACTTTGACAGCCAAAGCACAGGCGGCTGTCGTAGACGATATAGCCCATAGAGGCGGGGTACGTGACCTCGCCCTCCGTCGGGGTCGGCACGTCCACGGCCGCGGCGGCCGGCGTCACTACGGCGAGCGCTCCAACGGCAATGGCCGCGCCGCTGCCGGTCAGAAAGTCGCGTCGCAGAACTTTCTTCTCATTCTTCTCATCCGCTTTGGTGGATTCAGCCATAGGACTGTCCTCTTCTCTCTGCATGTCCTTGCGAAACGCTCTACCCCAGTCGGTTTCTGCTTTGCAACAGATCCGCGACCTTCCTCAGTCCCGCTTTCTCCAGCGTGTCCCGCGTAGGATAGCCGTTGTCGGGGTTATAACCCTCGAACTTATAGAACTTGGTCTTGAACTCCTCGACCTTGGCGCGATCCAGGGTACGGCCCTCGCCAGTTTCATAGCTCCATTTGCCATTCTGGTACATGGGCATAATGTTTCCTTTGGATTTTTCATTGTAGACATAATCGGGAAACTTCTCCATGTCCCGATGCCTGCCTTGCAATACCCAGATGGAACGGTCCAGAGTGTAGATCTTGTGCCCTGTGACCATGCCCTCGGCAAAGGTAATGTTCTTGCCGGTCACGGCATTCCAGAACTTCGGTTCGGCTTCCGGCGTAGGCCCACGATGGTCTGGAGTGTTGTTGGTGATGCACATCGGCCAGCGCCAGCCGCAGAACCCTCCGGCTCCCGTCCAGAACTTCTCGTAGTGCTTAACCCAGGCGACCTGTTTGACTTTGGAATCCGAGTAATTTCCGGTCTCACTATAGTCCACCATGAACGGATCCCCGTTGTAAGGGACCATCGCATCCGTGTACAGCTTGGCCACTGCCTCTGCCGTGAGGTACGGAGACCCGGTCTCGGCCATCCAGTGCAGAGGATAGTTCGCCATCATGTGCTGCATCAGGTCGCGTTCGCCGAACAGCGAACCGAAGCCCCATTCCGTTTCAACCCGGGTGTCGTAGTGTTCCGACGTTCCCCAATAAGTCAGCTGCAGGTTTCCGTTGTTCAGGTCGTCCTGGAGCATACCGTATTTCTCGGCGAAACGGGCGCACGCTTCGGACAGATCGTTGCCGATACCCACGCGAGCGGCGATCTTCCGCATCAGGGTGTCGTAGTACCCCATGCTGCCGACGTCATCCATAGGCAAATCGGTGTCGATCTTCTTTCCCTTGCCGAGCAATCCTCTTTGGTAAAGGGAAGCGACATAGCGCTGCAACGGCATGAACTGCCAATGGCTCAGGCCCAGTTGGGTCATCAAGTCATTGCCCTCGCGAGAGAGCTTGGCGTCCCCGCCGCCAAAGCCGCCAGCGCCAGGGGCAGGAGCGCCCGCCGCCTGGGGCGCCCGCACGTTGACCGCCATGGTGCCCGCACAGACCGCCTCATTGCTCTCGCCGGTCGCCAGGCGCATACGGCAGCCGCGCGGGCAGGAGAGACAAGCAGCGGCACGCGCCGGAATCAGCGGTACTTGGCCATTGAGCACGTTGCCCCCGCTGGGCTGGCCGCTAATCAGAGCATATAGGCCGCGGCCTTCATACTTGTCGGCTTGGTAAGGATCGTCTACATCCCACAGGAACTGGCGAAACCAGAGCCGGGCCTCCATGAATGCCTTGGGATCGGCAATGGGCACACCGCCGGTGCCGATGGCGCTGATCGCCTTCAGATTCTTGGAGCCAAAGACCCCCCCAAACCCGCATAACGAGGCCTGCGACCCCGGTCCATGCACCAGGCAGCCGAGGCGGCTCTTGGTCTCTCCCGCCGGACCGCAGCAGACCACCGCGGGAACCTGGGTTGTATAGCGGTTTTGCGCAAACCAGTAGGCCATGCTTCCGGAATGATCCGGAATGTGCGAAGAGTTGGCTGGCAAGACAAGTTCGGAGTCGGTAAACTCCGCCCATTCCCCGTAGCGCAAATTCGGCATGACCCGCCGGGAAATCTCCTGCTGCGCGTCCCAGGTGTTCATTCCCCAAATGCCCTTGGCGCTCTCGATCGTGACCTTGTCGTCGACAATGTTGATCCACACCGGGTCCGACGAGGCGCCGTCCACCACTACGCCGTCCCACCCCGCATATTTCAACTGGGCGGTAAAGCGTCCGCCAAAACTGCTGTGCCCGAACCATTCAATGGGATACAGCATTGGTCCCAGGCCTTGGACCTCCGAGCGCCCAGAGCTCGGCACAAAAGTTCCGGAGAAGGGGGAGGTCATTATGGTTATGACGTTCCGGGGATCGAAGCCGCCAAATGGAAGCTGGTCGCCCACCAAGTCGAAGAAAATGGCGGAGCCCATGCCGTGGCCACCACCGAACGCCTCATACTGTTCGGTATCGATCCTACTGATCGTCTTGGTGGTCAGGTTGACTCTGAGTATCTTGCCGGTATATCCGCCTGCCATATTGCACGTCCTCCTATTCCCTTCGTCCAACCGCATTTTTCATGCGTTCTGCGTACCCGGGTGAAATCGCCTCGCTGCTGTCCACCAGACCCCAGTTCAGCCAATGATCGTTGTGCAGGTTCACATCGTAACCTTCGGTCTCCTGCTGGTCGGGGGCCTCAGCGACAAACTTGATCGCCTTCATGGGACACGCATCGACGGAATCCTGTTTTCCGCCTGGGCAGCTTCCCCTCGTCTCGGCGCATTTTTCATGCGTTCCGCGTACACGGGCGGAATGACCTCGCTGCTGTCCACCAGACCCAGGTTCAGCCAATGATCGTTGCGCAGGTTCACATCGTAACCTTCGGTCTGCTGCTGGTCGGGGGCTTCAGCGACAAACTTGATCGCCTTCATGGGACAAGCCTCGACGCAGGCTTGTTTGCCGCCCGGACCGCCCGTCTCACTCCAATACGGAGTGTCGAGGCACAGGTCGCATTTGGAGCTCTTGCCGGTGGTGTGGTTCCACACCGGCCTATGGGGCTGCTGAGGACACATCTTGATGCAGGTTTGGCAGCCAATACACTTCTTGCTGTCGATTCGTCTGACGTTGCCGTTCTCGGTATCCACATAGGCGGCGCCGACCGGACAATTTTCCACGCACACCGGCGTCAGGCACTGGCGGCAGGGCGCCATTTTGACGTCATAAGGAAACTTGCCCCACGAGTCTTGCATAATCTGGATCCGCGAGAGCGACTGACTCTGGACTCCGTAGTGGGCGAGAGAACAGCTCAACATGCAGGTGGAGCAACCCGCGCATTTCTTGCTGTCATAGACCAGGTACCCTTGAGAGGCGGGATACTTAACTTGCTCTTTCTTGGCCGGCGCGGCTGCGGGGTTTGCGGTTGCGGAAGCTATGGCGGGAGTTAATGCCACTAAACCTTGTACCGCTGTCACCGTTCCGCTTTTGACCAGAAAATCTCTTCGGGAGTATCTCTTCTTTTCGGTTGATTCGTCGCTTTCCTTCTTCTTGTCCTCAGGCATAGCGTGACTCCTTGGTTGAGCAACTGTTTCCAATCTCGTTTCTGGGCCGACCCCAGCATGTCTTTAGAAAAATGGCGAGCTAGGCAATGCCTTTAGGGTCCCTTCCAGTCCGCGGTGAGGCGGAGCCGAGGGAGAAAACAGCCGGCAGTTTGTAGCTCACCATTCCCCAACTCCTTATGCGCTCGCCAGCAGAGCGCGTTTGACCAAGGTGCGCGCGATTTGCACCTTGTAATTATTAGTGTTGAGCGGTATGGCGTCTTCTACCAACGCCGCTCCCGCCGCTTCCGCGGTCTCTTCATTGATCGCCTTGCCGGCAATCGCCGCCTCCGCCTTGGTCGCCCGATACGGCTTAGGCGCCACCGCGTTCAACGCAATCCGCGGCGCTCCTCCACCCACCAGCACCGCGCAGTTCACGATCGGAAAATCGATCGACTTCCGGATCGCGAATTTCAGGAAGGCGCTCTTGGCCCCCGCCGGCGGCGCCGGCACATGAATCGCGGTCACGATCTCCCCCGGCGTCAGCACCGTGCTTTCCGGGCATTTCACCTCCCAGAACTCTTCCGCCTTGACCTGGCGCTTGGTGGTTACAATCGTCGCATTCAAAGCTATCAGCGCCGGCGCGGTGTCGCTGGGGTGCGCCGCAAAGCACCCGTTGTCCATTCCGAAAATCGAGTGATAGCGATGGTCCCCCATCACCGCAAAGCAGGTCTGCCCGCCTTTACGGACGCAGTCGTTGAAGCGGTCCTCCGGTTTGCGGAAATACCAGCAGCGGTGCAGTTGGTTGATGTTACCGCCAATCGTACCCATGTCCCGCACATGCGGCGTCGCCACCCGGCCAGCCGCTTGCGCCAGCGCCGTATACTTCTCCTTGATCACCGGGTGGGCGGCAATATCCGCCAGCCGGGTGGTGGCGCCGATCTTCAGCACTCCGCCTTCTTCCTTGATGTAATCCAAACCAGGAATCGTCTTGATATTGATCAAGGCGGTGGGATAGGTAGGCAGAATGTTGTCCTTGAGCCGGCCAATCAGATCGGTGCCGCCGGCTATGATTACCGCCTTGCCGTCGGCCAGCGCGGTCGAGGCTTCTTCCAAGGTCTTCGCGTTTGTATGGCTAAAGGCTTTCATCTTTTCTCCTCTTATGCCTTCCCAAATGCTCTGAGGACCTTGTCCGGCGTAGCCGGCGGGTCAACCCATTTGCCAATGGCATTCTGAATGGCGCAGATAATGATGTGAGTGTTCGCCAGGGAGTGGCTGATGCCGCTGGCGCCGTAGGCGGCATTACCTGCGCGCGTTTCCAGCAGATCCATTTCCGTTGGAGCGATGTCGAGAATGGTGGGTTTCTTGTAGTCGAACATGTTGCTGCTGAGCCGTACGCCGGTGGGCTTATCCCACACGAATTCTTCGGTGAGCTGGCAGCCGTCGCTGAACATCATGACCTGGTGGATCTGGCTTTCCAGCGAGGTCCGCCGCATGATCTTTCCGGGATCGGCAGCCACGTAGTGTTTCAAGACCTCCACTTCCCCGGTTTCGGTGTCGACCGCCACTTCGCAGATCTGCATGTTCATGGTGTCGAGCTTCTTGCCCATCGAGGTCCAAACGGCGCGTGGAGGCCGCCCATTGTAGGTTGCCCCGATGGCTTGCCTGGTGTTGTCGTAAGGATTCTGAATCTGGGAAAAGGGCATGCTCTTGGAAGGATCGGCCTTGAGGAAAACCTTGGAATCGGCGGTATCGAGGTCCTCCGGTTTAGTTCCCGGAGGAAAGGGACGCGGGCCCATTCCCATCATGCCGCCGGGGCCGAGTGCCGCTTCCAGCACCAGCTTTTTGCAGGCTGCGGCCGCTTCTTTGATCACCCAGGACGCCGCGGTCGTACCGTCGCTGCCGCCGCCCACCGGCGTGAAGGGCGCTTTGTTGTCGTATTCGAGAACCACGTCTTCCCACTTTGCGCCCATCTCCTCCGCCACCACCATGGCGACGGCGTCGGCAGCGTAAATCCCCGTGCAAGGACCTTGCGTCGGGATGTACACCTTCCCAGCACGCAGGTAGACGGTAGCGGTGTAGTCGGAGAAGGCATGGCGCGGGCAGATTTGGTAGCGGAACGAGATGCCGTGCATTCTGCCGTCGGGCAGCTTTTTGGCGCCGGGTTTGTGATACTCCCATTTCGCTAGCTTTTTGCCCGCAGCTACGCAAGCTTCAAAGCTGGGCACCGGGGAGTAATCGTTCTGCGCCTCGGGTCCATGGAGGTTCCTGGTGGCGACGTCGATCACGTCCATGTCCAACTTTTGCGCCACCATCTGCTCGGCTACCGTCATGGTATCCCAGGCAAAAGGACAATGCTGGCCGCTGAGGTACATCTTGCCGCGGTTGGTGGTCACCGCATCCATCTTCTGTTCAATGTTCTCGCAGCGGGTGGTGTACCAGGGACCGTAGTTCATGTCCATGGTGGAGCCGAAGGCCGAGCTGGAGCGGGTGCCATTGTCGGCGATCGAGTAGAGTTTGACGGCGGTGATCAGCCCGTCGTTCTTGAACCCGATTTTGGCGTGTACCCAGTGCTGGTTCATCAAAAAGTCCCAGTGATTCTCCCGGGCGTTGACGCATTTCACGGGACGTCCCGTCCGCTTGGCCAGCAGCGGAGTGATCAACTGGCTCTTGCGAAATCCCCAGTCGCAGTATTTGCCGCCCTGATACAGGGTGGCTTGATTCACCTTGTCGGGAGGCATCTGATAGAGAGCGGCAATCTGCGAGGCTCCCTGGGTTGCGCCCTCGATATACAGGTCTTTCCCCTCGCCGCTGTTCTGATCTTCATACCAATAGGCCATGCTGCCGGAAGGATTGGGAATGTGCGAAGCATAAGACGGGAGCACAAAGTCGAATTCAATGGTCTGGTCCGCCTGCCTGAAGCCGACCTCAATATCGCCATCGATCTTCTGGGCAAATACGACGTTGCCTTTGGCGTTGGGGCGCGAGGGTTGGGCGGGAGCGCCCGGTTTGACGCCTTCGCGGGGATCGACGATGTGAGGCTTCACCTCCCAGTCCACCTTGATCAGCCGCAGGGCTTCTTCGCAGAGGTTTTCGCTTTCGGCGACCACAACGGCCCCGACTTCGGCGTCTTCCTGGTCGGCAAGGTTGTCGAGGATCGGGGTGGGAGCGCCTCCATACCCACCAACCGCCAGAGCCTTTATGTCCGGATCTTCCCAAGTGAGGATATCGACCACGCCGGGAAGCGCCTTGGCCTTGCTGATGTCCATGCTCTTGATCACCGCATAGGCATACGGGCTGCGCAGGAACTGGGCATGCAGCATTTCCGGCGCCGTGGCGTCGGCGCCGAACTTGGCTTTGCCAACCGCCAGATTGTATGAAAGTTTACCGGGAAGGTTGGGCTTCCCCACCACCTTGAATTCCGTCCTTTGTCCATTGGCTCCGGCAATATCCGCCATATGCTATGCCTCCGCCTTGATGACCTGTGCCGCTTCCATAATCGCCGTGGGATGTCTGGGATACGTCCCGCAGCAGCATATATTGCCGGCCAGGGCTTGCTTGCAGTCGTCTTCGCTGGGGCTCGAATTGTGGTCCAGAAGGTTCTTGGCCGAAACCACGAAACCGGGCGTGCAGTAGCCGCACTGCATCGCGTCCCACTTGGTATAGGAATGAATCAGGGGGTTCCACTTGG
>Ga0326727_10015058_pt1 | contig 16691 bp, 16 predicted proteins | sample MB2enrmetagenome_FD_207643 | JGI IMG/M metagenome (GOLD analysis project Ga0326727, IMG submission 207643) | Lab enriched peat soil microbial communities from McLean, Ithaca, NY, United States - MB29MY | ecosystem: Environmental > Terrestrial > Soil > Wetlands > Peat | place: USA: New York...
AGGAAATCCCCTTCCGCTCGGAGAGCAATCCCGCCGGGCCGGAGCCGGCCGACACCAAAACGCCCAGCCGCCTGCTCGCCCAGCAAGAAGCCGTGGAACGCCTCCTGGCACGACTCTCCGCCTTGCCGGAGGACTATCGAAAAGTCATCCTGATGGCCAAAATCGAGGGTCTTTCCACGGCGGAAATCGCGGCACAGATGGGAAAATCCCGCGAAGCCGTGGCGCTCCTCGTGTACCGCGCCGTGAAACGCTTCCGCACCCTGAGTGAGGCCGACCAATGATTGGGTCTGAGGGGACTGGGTCTGAGGGGACCGACTCCCAACGCGAGCAACTACTGGCCGAAGCCCTCGCCGACCTGCTCGACCGCAAAGTCACCGAGACCATCCCCGCCGAACTGGCCGCCGAATGGAACGCGCTGGCCGAGATCGACCGCGCGGTCGACCCCGCGGCCCTGCCCGAAAAGCTGTCGGGCCACAAGATCGTGGCCGAAATCGGGTCGGGCGGCATGGGCCGCGTACTGCTCGCGGTGGACCAGGCGCTGGGACGCAAAGTCGCCATCAAAACACTCGCACCGCGCTACGCCGACGACGCACAGTTGCAGGCGCGATTCATGGGCGAGGCGCGGGCGCTGGCGCGCGTCAGCCACCCGCACATCGTCCGCATATACAATCTGGGACCGGCGAACGAGCCGCCGCATTTCGTCATGGAGTACCTGGAAGGCGCGCCGCTCACCCGCGCCGCCGCGGCGCTCACCTTCCCACAGCGCGCCGAGTTGATGCGCAAGGTGGTGCTCGCGGCCGACTTTCTGCACACGCAGGGGATCATCCATCGCGATCTCAAGCCCGGCAATATTCTGGTGGGCGCCGACCTAGAACCCAAACTCCTCGATTTCGGACTGGCGCTCGATCTGGAAGCGCACCAGCGGTTGTCGAAGATCGGTGAGGTGGCCGGCACGCCGGAGTATCTTTCTCCGGAACAAGCTGCCGGCAACCATCTGGATCCCCGCAGCGACGTCTTCACTCTCGGCGCCATTCTTTACGAGCTGCTCACCGGGATCGCGCCCTTTCGCGGCGACAATACCGGCGATCTGCTGCGCCGCATCCGCGAGGAAGACCCGGCACTGCCGCGCCGCATCGCGCCATCCATCCCTAAAGACCTGCAAAATATCTGCCTCAAGGCGCTCGAAAAAGCTCCCGAGCATCGCTATGCTTCCGCGCGCGAAATGGCCGACGATCTGCGCCGCTATCTGGCCGACGAGCCCGTGCTGGCCGAACCGGCGGCCTACTCCCGCCTGATCGCCGGCCAGGTGAGCGAACACCTGCGCGATCTGAAGAGCTGGCGGCACGATCAGATCGTCTCCGAGGCCGAGTACGACGCGCTGCGCAAGCGCTACGAGCGCCTGGTGGAGCGCGAAGACGCCTGGATCATGGAAGTCCGCCGCCTCACGCTGCCGCAGGTGACCCTCTATTTCGGCGCCTGGATCCTGGCCGTGGGCGCGGCGTTGCTGACATTCTTTCCGTTCCCGAAACTTGCCGGTGCGACGGCCATCGCGGTCGCTTGGGCGGCGACCCTGCCCACCGCGTGGATCGGTGTGCGCACCTGGCGCAGCGGCTATTATCGCGTCGCCATCGCGTACCTGCTGGCGTTTTGCCTGCTGGCCCCGGTCGCCACCCTGGTGACGCTTGAAGAAGCGCACGTCGCCACCGCGCTCACGCAGGGCCGAGTGAATCTGGAGCTTTTCCACCGGCTGGAGTTCGCCAAAGAGGCGACCAACGCGCAGTTGTGGTGGGCGCTGCTCGCCGGGCTGCCGGTCTGCTGGCGGCTGCGCCGCTTCACGCGCGCGCCGGTCTTCTCCCTGATGTTCGCCGCGACGTCTGCCCTGCTCTGCCTCGCCACGCTCCTGCGCATGGGCGTCCTCGATTGCCTGGACCGTGATTCCGGCCGCTTCTACCTCGACCTGATCCCCTGCGCCGTCCTCTTCATGGCCGCGGGATTCCTGTTCGAGCGCCTGCGCATGCCCGACGATTCGCGCTACTTCTACCCCTTCGCGGTGGCGTTCACGTTCGCCGCGCTCAGCGGCGTCGCCGTCTATCACGAACCGTGGGCCAACTGGATCAAATCCGCGGCGCCATGGACCCGCGGGCAAATCGAATACCTCTTCATCCTCAATGCCGGCATCTATTTCGTGCTCGACCGCATCTGCGAGCGCTTCTCGTCGCCGCAGGTTCGCACCGTGGGGAAATCGTTCCGCTTCGTGATTCCCGGCCACGTGATGACATCCACTCTGCTGCTGGGGCTGAGTGCCGAAGCGGTCACCGAGCAGCGCGTCTTCGAATGGCTCCTGCCGGCCATGGCGTGCGTGTTCGTTTTCGCCAGCATTCCGCGGCAGATGAAGAATTTCCTGGTAAGCGGCCTGGTGTTCCTGGCGATCGGAATCTACCGCTTGCAGCAGGAAGTCTTCCCCCATCGCGCCTGGTGGCCGATACTGCTGCTGCTCACCGGTCTCGGCCTGATGCTGGCGGCGGCCAACTACGCGGCGCTGCGCGTGGCGCTCGGGCGAGTGTGGAAGCGCAGTTGATGTGGGACATGCTTCAGCTTGTCCAGGCGAGCGGAGCTCGCCCGCAGTTCCCTCAATTGACCGTCCAGCGCGCGCTGCCGCAGTATTTGCATTCCCGAGCCGTGGACGCCAGCGTCTCCCCGCACGACAGGCACCGCACCGACGGGCCCTTGGCCGGCACGCGCTTTCGATACATCCGCCATCCCGCCGTCCCCACCGCGAACCCGGCCACCAGCAAAACGGCCGCCACCAGCCCGATGCTCTCGTAGAGGAAGATCGCGGCCATCAACGTCGCCACGCCGATCAGCCACCATCGCGGCCTATCCGCCATGCGAAAAATTATCGCACGCAGGTGCAATCCTGGCGTTTCCGCGACGCTGTTCTTCAGTGGAGGCCAATATGAAACTCACGTCGATGCTCGCGGCGCTGGCCGCATTCGCCATTCTCACGGGGTGCGACGCACCCACTCCCGGATTGCTCTCGCTCGAACCCGTGGCCACCGCCGGCGACACCGCCACCGATAGCGCGCTGCCGGGCACATGGCAATCGCAGGGCGATAAGGACCTGATTGCCATCATCCGCCAGGCCGATGACGGCGGTTATCAAATCGCGGCGTTGTCCGGCGGGTCGGTGATGAATTTTCAGGCCAAGCTCTTCCGCGTGAAAGACGCCGAATTCCTCGACCTTTCACCCTCCGACGACAACGATTTCCGCATTCCCGGCCACGCCGTGGCGCGCGTGTGGATCGACGGACCCGCGTTCCGCTGGGCGTTCCTCGATTCCGACTGGCTCAAGCAAAAGGCCGCCGCCCTCGCCACCCACACGCGCGATGGAAAAATGCAGCTTTTCTCGCCGACCGACGCCGTGCGCGCGTTCATCGCCGCCAATGGAACCAACGATCAGGCGTACGGACAGATGGCCACCTGGCAGAGAGTACAGTAGGACGGCAACTTATGCTCCAATAATGGGATGCTGCAAGTAGTTGCGGGGATTATCGAGCGGGAGGGCCGGATCCTCATCTGCCGGCGTAAGGCACAACAAACCCATCCTCTGAAATGGGAGTTCCCGGGCGGGAAAGTGGAGCGGAACGAGACGTTGCCGCAAGCGCTCGAGCGCGAGCTCGCCGAAGAGTTGGACATCCATAGCATCAGCAGCGAGGAAATCACGCGCTACGAGTACACCTACCCGGGCAAGCATCCCATCCGATTGGTATTCTTCCGGGTAACCGAGTTCGAAGGCGAACCGCGCAACGTGGTTTTCGAGGAGATGCAGTGGGTGCCGCGGCAACAGCTCCCATCCTTCGATTTCGTGGAAGGCGACGTCCGCTTTCTAGAGGGAATCTCGAAAGGTCTTTACTGACGCCGGCGGCATCTATACTGGTGCTTATGGCAACTGCTGTCAAACTGGTAGATCCTTCCGAAAATGAAACTCTGGCGGGCCTGGAAGCTCGCGCCAAACAGGCCAATCCGTTCTTTCGCGCCATGGCGCACCGGCCCGAAGTGCTCAAGAATTTCCCCCCTTTGTACACGGCGGTGGTGGGACCCGGCTCGGTGGCGCGGCGCGTCAAAGTTCTGGTGTACCTCGCGTGTTCCTACGCCAACACCTGCCCCTTCTGCATCGCCAGCAATCTTCCTGGCGCGCGCAAAGCGGGGATTACCGAAGACGAGATTCGCGCCGTAGAGGCAGGCGATGACGAGGCCTTCCCGCCTGCCGAACGGGCGGCCATCGCCTACGCCCGCGAGCTCACCAAGACGGCCCACGCGGAATCCACCAGCGCAGAGCTGCGAGCGCATTACACCGACGAGCAGATCGTGGAAATCACGTTGGTAATCGGCATTTCCAACCTGACGAATCGCTTTAATAACGGGCTGGGAATCTTACCGGAGGCTTAATTAAATTGGCCGCCGATGAACACCGATAAAAACAAGTCTTATTCTTATCGGTGTTCATCGGTGTTCATCGGCGGCTAAATTCTTTTTTTCTATGTCCATTCTGAGCGGCATCCATCCAGTAGCCGAAGCCCTTCGCTCCAACCATCCCCTGGATCGCGTGCTCATCGCGCAAGGCGCCGGCGGACCGCGCCTGCAGGAGATCATCGACATGGCGCGGCGCTCTTCAGTCGCCGTCCGCTTCGAGCCGCGCTCGGCGCTCGACCGTCTGGCGGGGACATCGGCGCACCAGGGCGTAGTCGCGATGGGAGCGGCCAAAAAGTATGCCGGGCTCGACGACGTGGCATCATCCGATCTGATCGTGGTGCTCGACGGCGTGGAAGATCCGCATAACCTGGGCGCCATTATCCGCACCGCCCACGCGGCCGGCGCTGGCGGAATCGTCATTCCGGAACGGCGCGCGGCGGGCGTCACCGACGTGGTGGCGAAAGCCGCGGCGGGCGCCCTCGAGCATCTTCCCGTCACGCGCGTCACCAACATCAATCGCGCGCTCGAAGAGCTCAAGGAGAGCGGCCACTGGATCTACGGGCTCGACGAGCGCGGCACGGAAGCGTACGATCGAGTGGACTATTCCACTCCCACCGTCATCGTGCTGGGCGGCGAAGGCAAGGGCCTCCACGAGCAGGTGCGCAAGCATTGCGACGTGCTGGTCCGCATTCCCATGGCGGGTAAGATCTCGTCGCTGAATGTCTCGGTCGCCGCCGGCGTAGTACTGTTCGAATGGCGCAGGCGACGGCTCGCGCAGTAGTGCTGTAAAATCGAGTTCTATGCGCCGCACGTTATCTCTGTTGCTGATGGCGGCCGCTCTACCGGTGTGGGCCGCGCATCCCGTGCGCGCCAAACACGGCATGGTGGTCACGGTGGAACCGCACGCTACCGAAGTCGGCGTGAAGGTTCTGGAATCCGGCGGAAACGCCGTCGATGCCGCCATCGCCGTGGGCTTCGCGCTCGCAGTCACCCATCCCGGCGCGGGCAATCTCGGCGGCGGCGGTTTCATGCTGCTGCGAATGGCCGACGGGCGCACCACTTTTATCGATTTCCGCGAACGCGCACCGCTGGCCGCCACGCGCGATATGTATGTCGATGCCGCCGGCAAGGCGACACACGAGAGCATGGTCGGCTATCGCGCTTCCGGCGTGCCCGGCACGGTGCGCGGCATGGAGTACGCCTGGCAGAAATTCGGCTCGAAGAAATGGGACGAGTTGGTAGGCCCGGCAGTCGAGCTGGCCTCCAAAGGCTACGCCATCACCGACGCGGAGGCGCTTTCCATGCAAAGTGCGGCGCGCGGCTTGAGCCCCTATCCCGATTCCAATCGCATCTTCCTCCGTGGCGGCAAATATTACGAAATGGGCGACACCTTCGTGCAGGCCGATCTCGGCCGCGTGCTCGAGCGCATCTCCCGCCTCGGCGCGAAAGATTTCTACGAAGGTGAAACCGCCAAGATCCTGACGAACGATCAGAAGGAACACGGCGGCCTGATCACGCTCGAAGATCTCAAGCAATATAAGGCCATCGAGCGCAAGCCGCTCACCGGACAATACCGCGGCTACGACGTCATCACCGCGCCCCCGCCCAGCTCGGGCGGAGTCGGCATTTTGCAGATGCTCGGCGTGATCGAAGGCACCGGTTTCGAGAAGTTCGGCGCCGGATCGGCCAAAGCGGTCCACTACATGACCGAGGCCATGCGTCACTTCTTCGCCGACCGCTCGCAAAATCTCGGCGATCCCGACTTCGTCAAGGTCCCGATCGCCGCCATGCTCGACCCCGCGTACCTCCTCAAGATCCGCAATTCGATAGACCCGGAGAGGGCCACGCCCAGCTCGCAGGTGAAGGGCACGGTGTTCACGGGCCACGAATCGGAGCAGACCACGCATTACACCGTGGCCGATTCGCAGGGTAATGTGGTGGCCGTGACTTACACGCTCAACGATCAGTTCGGCAACAAGATCACCTCCAGCGGCCTGGGATTCCTGCTCAACAATGAAATGGGCGATTTCGCGTCGCAGCCAGGCATCGCCGATGCGTCGGGCCGCATTCTGGGCGAGGCCGACGCCATCGCACCGCGCAAAACTCCGCTTTCTTCCATGACGCCCACCCTCGTGCTGCACGATGGCAAGCCGTTCCTGGCGCTCGGCTCGCCCGGCAGTCAGACCATCATTAACACGGTGCTGGAAACCATCGTCAACGTCATCGATTGGAAAATGAATGTCCAGGACGCCGTGAACTGGCCGCGATTCCATCACGCCTGGATGCCCGACACCCTGGCCATGGAGCCGGGTTATTCGCCCGACACTATCGCGCTGCTCGAGAAGTGGGGCTATACCGTTCGCGTCGGCCAAAGGCAGGGCGATTGCGACGCCATCCTGTTCTCCGAAGGATGGCTGGAAGGCGCTGCCGACCCGCGCACCGGCGGATTGGCGAAAGGTTACTGACCACGAAATGAATCACGTATTGTCGACGCACCTGTTCGTGAACCATCGGCTCACATCGGCGTTGCTCACCAGAATTCAGGGCCTCGGCATGCCCGCCGTGGAGATATTCTGCGCCCGCCAGCACCTGGACTATCGCGACAAAGCGCAGATTGCCGAATTAGGCCACTGGTTCCGCGATTCGGATCTGAAACTGAACTCGCTGCATTCGCCCATGTACAACGACGAGATCTGGGGCCGCTCCGGACCGCACGCCGTCATCACCATCACCGAGGAGGTGAAGTCGAAGCGCCTGCCCATGGTGGACGAGATCAAGCGCGCGCTCGAAATCGCCGAGACCATTCCGTTCAAATATCTCATCCAGCACATCGGCGTGGGCGGCGAGGAATTCGACCTTCGTAAGTTCGATGCGGCCTTCTCCGCCATCGAGGAGTTGAGCTTGTTCGCCCGGCAGCGCGGCGTGGAAATTCTGCTGGAAAATATTCCCAACGAACTTTCCTCGGCGGCGCGCCTGCAGCAATTCCAGGAGTTGACCCACGTCGGCCTGAATTATTGCTTCGATACCGGCCACGCCAATCTCAGCAAGGGAGTGGAAGCCGAGTTCCAGTTGATGAAGCCGCGCATCCGCTCCACGCATGTGCACGACAACAACGGCAAGGACGATGCCCATCTTCCGCCGATCGTCGGAACCGGCGGCACCATCGACTGGAAGAAGACCATGCAACTGCTCCGCAGCGGGCAGGACCAGTTTCCGCTCCTGCTGGAATTGAAAGACCACGGCGATTGGCCCCATCCGCTGGACACCGCGATGGAGATCTACGGCCGGCTGGAAAACCTCTCATCATGATTCCGCGAATTTCTATTTCCGAGGCCGCCCGGCACATCGGCGAAACCGTCGAAATCGCCGGCTGGCTTTATAACCTGCGCCGTTCCGGCAAGATCGCGTTCCCGATCGTCCGCGATGGCTCCGGCACCATGCAATGCGTGGCCGTGAAGAGCGCGCTGCCCGAAGAGCTGTTCGAAACCATCAAGAACCTGACGCAGGAATCTTCTATCATCGTTACCGGCAAGCTTCGCGCCGAGCAGCGCGCCGCCGGCGGCGTTGAGATGGACGTCGGGAACCTCGTGGTACTGCAGCGCGTCCCCGAAAGCGATCCGTACCCCATCACACCCAAAGATCATGGCACCGATTTCCTGATGGATCACCGCCATCTGTGGCTGCGCAGCCAGCGGCAGCACGCCATCATCCGGGTGCGGCATGAGATCATCAAGGCCATCCGCGACTATTTCGATTCCCACGGTTTCACCCTGGTCGATACACCCATCTTCACGCCCGCGGCCTGCGAAGGCACCACCACGCTGTTCGAAGTGAACTACTTCGACGACGAGAAGGCCTACCTGACGCAATCCGGCCAGCTTTATAACGAAGCGACGGCCATGGCGTTCGGCAAGGTGTACTGCTTCGGGCCCACCTTCCGCGCCGAGAAATCGAAAACCCGCCGCCATCTGACGGAATTCTGGATGGTCGAGCCGGAAATGGCTTACGCCACATTGGAAGACGTGAAGCGCGTGGCCGAAGAGATGATCGTCTTCGTGGTAGGCTGCGTGCTGGAGAACCGCCGCGAGGAGTTAAAGCGGCTGGAGCGCGATGTTACTAAGTTGGAAGCCATCCAGGCGCCCTTCGGACGCATGAGTTATGACGAAGCGGTGAAGATCTTACAATCGAAGGGCAGCGAAATCCAGTGGGGCGGCGATTTCGGCGGCACCGATGAAACGCTGCTTACCGCCGATCAACAAGTTCCCCTGATGGTGGATCGCTACCCCACGGAAATCAAGGCGTTCTATTTCCAGCCCGATCCGGAGCGGCCGGAGGTGGTTCTCGGCGTCGACGTGCTGGCGCCGGAAGGGTATGGCGAAATCATCGGCGGCGGGCAGCGCATTCACGATCCGGAGCTGCTGCTGAAACGCATCCAGGATCACCAGCTGCCAAAAGAAGCTTTCGATTGGTATCTCGATCTCCGTAAGTACGGCACCGTACCGCACGGCGGATTCGGCATGGGCATCGAGCGCTGTGTGGCCTGGATCTGCGGCCTGGAGCACATTCGCGAAACCATCGCGTTTCCCCGGATGTTATATAGGTTGCGACCGTAGGACATGCTTCAGCTTGTCCAGGCGAGCGGAGCTCGCCCGTGATTTTATGCCGCATTCACACATAGCTATCATCGGAGCGCCGCTCGATCTCGGCCAGGGCCGCCGCGGCGTCGACATGGGCCCTTCGGCGCTCCGCGTCGCCAGCCTCAATGCGCGCCTGCAATCGCTCGGGTACGACGTTGAGGATCTCGGGAACGTCCACGTAGAGCAGGCCGAAGCCACACCGGCCGGCGACAGCCACGCCAAGTTCCTGCCCCAGATCGCCGCGGCTTGTGACGAACTCGCCACCCGCGTCCACGCCGCCATGGAGAGGGGATGCGTCCCCTTGGTGCTGGGCGGCGACCACTCGGTAGCGATCGGCACCGTCACCGGCGTCTCCCGCTATTTTCGCGAACGCGGCCAGCGCGTGGGCCTCATCTGGCTCGACGCCCACGCCGACATGAACACGCCCGACACCAGCCCCAGCGGCAATATCCACGGCATGCCGCTGGCCTGCCTGCTCGGCATGGGGCCGGAGGCGTTAACCAACCTTGCCGGCTTCCAACCCAAGGCGGCCCCCGCGAACACCGTCATCGTGGGCCTGCGCGAAGTCGACCTCACGGAGCGGCCGCATGTGCGCGAATCGGGAGTCCGCGTCTTCACCATGCGCGACATCGACGAGCGCGGCCTGCGCGCCGTGATGGAAGAGGCGATCCGCGTCGCTTCCGACGGCACGGCCGGCTTCCACTGCTCGCTCGACATGGATTTCGTCGACCCTAAGGACGCTCCCGGCGTCGGCACGGCGGTGCGCGGCGGCGCTACCTATCGCGAAGCCCATTTGGCAATGGAAATGATATGTGATTCGCGGTGCATGACGTCCATCGAAGTGGTGGAAGTGAATCCCGTGCTCGACGAGGCGAACCGCACGGCAGACCTGGCGGTGGAGTTGATCATGTCCGGATTGGGAAAACGAATTCTATGAAACTACGGGTTGCCGTGGTGTATGGCGGCCGCAGCGGCGAGCATGAGATCTCGATCCGTTCGGCGCAGGCGATTCTGGCCGGCATGGACCCCGCCAAGTACGAGAAAATCGAGTACTTTATCGACAAAGAGGGCAAATGGAGCCCGCAAGCCATCGGTCCCGAACCGGGCGCGCATCCCGAGATCGACGTGGTATTTCCCGTCCTCCATGGCACCTTCGGCGAGGACGGAACCATCCAGGGACTGTTCGAGCTCGCGGACCTGCCGTACGTCGGCGCGGGGGTGCTCGGCTCTTCCGTCTCCATGGATAAGGAGATGATGAAACGTGTCTGTACGGAACGGATGTTGCCGGTTGTAGACTACGTCACCGTCTCCCGCGAGAAACCCAACCTCGAGAACATCTGCGCGCGCCTGCCGTTCCCCATGTTCGTAAAGCCCGCCAACCTGGGCTCGTCGGTGGGGATTTCAAAGGCGCACGACAAGACCGAACTGGAAGCCGCCGTCGCCCTTGCCGCGCAATACGACCGCAAAGTGATCGTGGAGCGCGGAATTGCGGGACGCGAGCTGGAGTGCGCGGTGCTCGGCAATGACGAGCCCATCGCTTCCCTGCCCTGCGAAATTCTGCCCTCGCGCGAGTTCTACGACTACGACGACAAGTACCTGCTCGACCGCGCCGCAACGAAGGTACCGGCCGATCTGCCCGCGGAACAGACAGACGAGCTCCGCCGCCTCGCGGTGGAATGCTATCGCGCCGTCGAATGCGAGGGCATGGCTCGCGTCGATTTCCTGCTCGAGGAGTCCACCGGCAAGCTCTACGTCAACGAGATCAATACCATTCCCGGGTTCACGTCGATCAGCATGTATCCCAAGATGTGGGAAGCGAGCGGCATCGCTTTTTCGGCACTCATCGATCGACTGATCGAATTAGCTCTCGAACGCCATCGGCAAAAGCGAGCCACTAAGTACACCCGATAGGTGGGGCGGACCCCCTGGTCCGCTGGCCGACCCCCTGGTCGGCCTCTCATTCTTCGACGAGAGAGCGGGACGTGGGCGTCCCGAGCGGACCAGGGCGTCCGCCCCACCTTACGCCAAGGCGCCGAACAGTTCCGTACTGAAATAGCGCTCCATCCTGTCGGGAAAGATTGTGACAATCACCCCGTCGCGCATCTCCGTGCGTTCGGCAAGGAGTTGCGCCGCCCGGTAATTCAATCCCGAACTGGGACCGATGGGAAAGCCTCTCGACATCAACTTGCGGGCGGTTTCCAGGGCCTCATCGCCGCGGACCTCGATGGTCTCCAGGCCCGGCAGCGCCGATTCCGTGAAAATCTGTGAGATGGCATCCACCACTCCGGGAATGCGCGTCGAAAAGCTGCAGCATTCCGCGTCTTCCGACGCGCTCCATTCGACGGGCCGCGCATGCGCCGGCGTCACCCGGCACCCGGCATCGCAAAATCCGCGATACAGCCCGACCAGCGTACCGCCGGTGCCCACGCCGCTGACAACGGCATCCACCACGCCGCCGCGCACGTCGTTGAGGATCTCGCGGGCCGTACCGAAGCGGTGCGCGGCGGCATTGTCGGGGTTGGAAAACTGGCGCGGCAGGAACACCGTTTCCGACTCCGCCGCCATCCGTTCCGTCTCGGCGATGGCGCCGCGGATGCCTTCACAGCGCGGCGTCATCCGCACTTCGCCTCCGTAAGCGCGAATGATTTTGACGCGCTCGTTGCTCACGCCTTCAGGCATGACGGCCACGAATTGCAGGCCCATCTGCGCGCATACCAGCGCCAGGGCAATGCTGGTCGATCCCGAAGATGCCTCCACCACCGTGGTGTCCGGCCCGATCCGGCGCTCGCGCCAGGCTTTTTCCACGATGAAGCGGGCGATACGGTCCTTGGTCGAGCCGCTCGGATTGAGGAAATCCAGCTTGCACCAGATTTCCGGCCGGTCGTCCAGGCGGACGGGCACGAGCGGTGTGGGGGAAAGCATTTGGAGATAGTAATTCGTCGCCGGCAGATGATGAGTCAAATTCGCTCCGCGCGTACCAGTATCTCGATAGAATGAGCGGCATGGCAACCGGACTCGTGCCGGCTGTAATTGCGTCGTAGAATAGATACAAATGGCCAGCCTGCCCAGTTCGAAGACCGTCACTTACCAAGAGTGGCTCCTCATGCCGGAAGTCGACGATGCCACGGAAGAGGTGGTGAACGGCGAGATCCGAATCATGCCCCCAGCAAAATTAAGACACGCATGGATTGTAGCCCGCCTGAACGGATTGCTGTTGCCTCAGTTGGACCAGAGGCAGGTCGTCGTCTTGACCGGCAGCTTTGGACTGATTATCCGCAAAGAGCCGCCCACATCGCGTGTTCCCGACCTTGCGATGTTTGAAGTGGCAACCTTGGTCGAGCAGGACGGGTACATCCATTCCGCCCCCCAACTCCTGGTCGAAGTGCTGTCGCCTTCCAACAATCGCCGCGAACGCGAAGAAAAACTCGGCGACTACGCCGCTCTCGGCGTGCCCGAAGTCTGGGTAGTCTCGCCGGAAGCACGCACCGTCGAAGTCCTGTATCTCGACAACGGATTCCTCCGCACCTCCCACATCCTGGCCAGCGGCGCCCTCACCCCCAAGCTCTTTCCTCAAGTCTCGGTCGACATTGCCAAGATCTGGCCCGACTGATGGGCCGCATCATCCTCGTCCTGTTCGCCACCGCGGCGTTTTTTGAGACACCTCTGCACTACACCTGCCATCGCGCCACCACGCCCATCCGCATCGACGGCAAGCTCGACGACACCGCGTGGAAAACGGCCCCCTGGACCGGCGACTTCGTCGATATCCAGGGCGCCGGCCATCCCACGCCGCGCTTTCGCACGCGCGCCAAAATGCTGTGGGACGACCGCTACTTCTACGTCGCCGCCGAGCTCGCCGAGCCGCACGTCTGGGCCACCCTCACCGAGCACGATTCCGTCATCTTCCGCGACAACGATTTCGAAGTCTTCCTCAATCCCTCCGGCGACAGCCTGAACTATTTCGAATTCGAAATGAACGCGCTCAACACCGGGTGGGACCTCTTTTTGAGCAAGCCATATCGCCAGGGCGGCACGGCGGACAACAGTTGGGAGATCCCCGGCCTGCTCACCGCCGTCCACATAGAGGGCACTCTCAACGATCCGCGCGACCGCGATCGCGGATGGACCGTCGAAATCGCATTCCCCTGGGCGGCGTTCGCCTCGCGCGCGCCCGTCAGGCGGCCCTCCGCCGGCGATGTATGGCGCGTCAACTTTTCCCGCGTGGAGTGGCTCACCGATATCGTCGGCGGAAAGTATGTGAAAGTGCCCGGGAAGCCCGAGGATAACTGGGTCTGGTCGCCGCAGGGCTTGATCGATATGCACGTGCCCGAGCATTGGGGATACGTGCGGTTCGCGCGATAGAATGGAGAGAATTGATGTTTCGGTCCCTTGCCATCCTCCTTTGCGCCGCCGTCGCCTGCCCTGCCGCTGACGATCTGGCAAAACAAGTCAAGGCTTTCATCGACGCCTTCGCCATCGTGGAAGAAAATGCGGCCGACCCCGTCAACCCCGAACAGGTTTTTTACGCGGGCGCCCTCCCCGGCCTGCTGAAAACGCTCGATCCGCATTCCGTTTTCTTCGACCCGGGACAATTCGACCAGCTCCGCAAAATGGAATCGTCCACCCAAAAAGGCTTCGGCAGCATCGTGTCGCTGGTGCCGGGAAAGGTGGTGGTACTGCAAACCCTCCCAGGCACGCCTTCCGCCAAGGCCGGGCTCATGCCCGGCGACAATATCGTGGCGATCAACAATTACATCATCGGCCGCTTGGATATCGAACAGCTCACCGAACTGCTCGGCGAATCGCGGCAACACCCGGCGCAGCTCGACGTGATGCGGCCGGGATCGGGGAAGATCATGCGCTTGACCCTGACCCCCGAAGAGATGCAGACGTCGAGCGTCGAACGAGCTTTCTTTCTGGGACCCGGAATCGCATACCTGCACGTCACCAGCTTCGACGAAAACACCGGGAAGGACATCAAAGCGGCCATCGATAAGCTCGGCGGCGATAAACTCGGCGGCCTGATTCTGGATTTGCGCGGCAATCCCGGCGGCGTGGTGACCGCCGCACTGGAGACCGCTTCGTTATTCCTCCGGCCCGGTCAGACGGTGTTCACGATACGCGGCCGCAACGTGCCCGAGAAGGCCGAAAAGGTGCCCGACTCGGCCCAGCCATACCCTTGCAAGCTGGTGGTGCTGCTCAATGAAAAGACCGCCAGCGCTTCGGAAATTGTTTCCGGCGCGCTGCAGGACCACGATCGCGCCACCATCCTCGGCGAAGTAAGCTACGGCAAAGGCTTGGTGCAAAGCGTCTATCCGTTGAGCGAAGGCGCCGGACTTGCGCTCACTACGGCGCTCTACTACACCCCCAGCGGCCGGTCGATCCAGAAGCCGCTCGATGCAACGCGCTTCGAACTCGGCGCCACGACCGCGCACCCCAACGCGAAATCGGATTTTCACACCGACCAGGGACGCACCGTCACCGGCGGCGGAGGCATCCGCCCCGATTTCGTGGTGATGCCCGAGCCGTTGACCCGTCTGCACGTTGCCCTCATGGCGAGCGCTTCCTTCACCGGTTTCGCCACGCAATACCTGCGCCAGCATAAAGTGGACCAGGATTGGGAAGTCGAGCCTTCGGTGATCGACGAATTCCAGGCCTACGCCGCCACGCTCGGCATCCAGCCCGGTCCGGCAGAATGGGCCAGCGAGGGCGCCTACCTGCGGAACCGCATCAAGACCGAAATCTTCAACCAGGCCTTCGGCGTGGAGCGCGGCGACCAGGTGGAGTTGCAGCGCGATCCCCTGGTTCTCAAGGCGCTGGAGATTCTAGGGACGTAGCGCTTCAGGCGAACTTCGCTGGCTTGGACAAGCTGAAGCAAGTCCCACGTGGGGCATGCTTTAGCTTGCCCAGCCGGGCAACAGCCGGCGACAGCCCGGCCTGCGCGATGTTCTTCAAGCAAGCGGCGCCTTTGCGCTTGCTAAGATAAATCCGGAGGCTCCAACTAGTGGCCACGTCGACCGCTCCTGTTTCCATATCGCTCGAGAATGAAAAGAACCCCTGGCTCGCCGCCGCCGCACGCTTTGACGAGGCCGCTCTGCGGCTGAAACTGGATGACGGAATGTGCAAAGTGCTGCGCACTCCCACCAAGGAAATCACCGTCAACATCCCCGTCGCGCTCGATGACGGCCGTCTGGAAGTGTTCACCGGATATCGCGTGCAGCACTCCCTGGCGCGCGGGCCGGCCAAAGGCGGAATCCGCTTCGCTCCCGACGTGACACTCGACGAAGTGCGCGCCCTCGCCTCCTGGATGACCTGGAAATGCGCGGTGGTCAACATCCCGTTCGGCGGCGGAAAAGGCGGCGTTATCTGCGATCCGAACATACTCTCCGAACTGGAACTCGAGAAACTGACGCGCCGCTACACCTCCGAGATCATGGACTTCATCGGGCCGGAGCGCGACGTGCCGGCGCCCGACGTCAACACCAACGAGAAAATCATGGCCTGGATCATGGACACCTATTCCATGCACCAGCGCCACACCACCACCGGCGTCGTCACCGGCAAACCGATGGCGCTCGGCGGGTCGCGCGGCCGTCCGGAAGCCACCGGCCGCGGCTGCATGATGGTCACGTTGAAGGCGCTGAAGCAACTCGGCATCCCTTACGACCGCGCGCGCGTGGTGATTCAGGGCTTCGGCAACGTCGGCGGCATGGCGGCCAAGCTGATGAAGGCCATGGGATTCCATATTGTCGCCATCGTGGAATACGACGGCGCGGTGTACAACTCGAGCGGCCTCGATATCGCTGCGCTGCAAAAGCATCGCCACGAGACCGGTTCCATCACCGGATTTGCGGGCGGCGAAGACATGGACAAGACGGAGGCGATGTTCCTCGATTGCGACGTCCTCATTCCGGCGGCGACCGAGAACGTCATCACGTCGCAAAATGCCGACCGCCTGCGATGCCAGATTCTTTGTGAAGGCGCCAACGGCCCCACTACTCCGCTGGCCGACCTCATCCTGGCTGACAAGAACGTTTTCGTAATCCCCGACATCCTGGCCAACGCCGGCGGCGTCACCGTCTCTTATTTCGAGTGGGTACAGGATCGCCAGGGCTTCTTCTGGAATGAGCAGCTGGTCAACAGCCGCTTGCAGGAGATCATGGACGAGAGCTTCGACGCGGTGGTGCAATACGCGGAGAAGCACCACGTCAACAACCGCATCGCGGCCTACATGCTGGCCCTCGATCGTGTGGCCAACGCCATCCGCCTGCGAGGAATCTACGCGTGATGGCCGTCTTTTCGAGCCGCGACCGTGAGGGAGTGCATCATGGTCCGAAGGGCCGGAGCGAGCTCCGATCGCTTGGACAAGCTGAAGCTTATCCCACAAAATCGCCGGCCTTGCGGATGTGGGGTAAGCTTCAGCTTGCCCAGCCGGGCGACAGCCCGGCGCTCAGCCTGCGATGTTCTTCAACCGAGCGGTTGGGGACCGAACGGAGCTAGATGTCCTCTGACGCCTCCACGCCGCTCATGCGGCAGTACAACAGCGTCAAAGAGCAGGTCCCCAACGCGTTATTGATGTTC
>Ga0326727_10015059_pt1 | contig 16690 bp, 13 predicted proteins | sample MB2enrmetagenome_FD_207643 | JGI IMG/M metagenome (GOLD analysis project Ga0326727, IMG submission 207643) | Lab enriched peat soil microbial communities from McLean, Ithaca, NY, United States - MB29MY | ecosystem: Environmental > Terrestrial > Soil > Wetlands > Peat | place: USA: New York...
AGGATCATGGCGATGGCCACAAGGTTCTGCGTGTTCAGTCCCATATCGATGTTGCCCAGCAGCACCGGTCCCAGATGGATGGGAGGAACCTTCCAGAGATGCAGTATCCAGTTGCTGGAGGAGACCGAGGGGAAGAAAACTCCGAGAAACTTGCCGAAGGCGACGGCGACGGCGGCGATGGTTCCGCTCTGGATGACGAGAAAGAGCGTCCAACCGTAGAGAAATCCCCAGAGCGGGCCGAGCGCCTCGCGCAGATAGACGTACTGACCGCCGGCCTTGGGCATCATCGCGGCCAGTTCGCCGTAGGAGAGCGCGGCCGCCAAGGTCATGAACCCGGTGACCAGCCAGGCGGCGATGAGAAGCGCAGGGGAATCGACGACGCGTGCGATATCGGCGGCAACGATGAAGACGCCGGAGCCGATCATCGAGCCCATCACCAACGTTGTCGCTGAGCCAAGGCCAAGTCCCTTGACCAGTTCCTGGTCCTGCGTGACGACGGATTCTCTTGCCAGCTCGGTCACCGCACTCCTTGGCCTAACATGGGCGTAGTTAAGAACTCTACATCATCAGGCGGAAAAATGCCCTAGCGGATTCGCGCGGAGTGCCGGAAAGATCACCGATGACGGCGAGGGAATCCGCACCTGCGCGCAGAACCGATTCTGCATTCACTCTTGTGATGCCTCCGATGGCCACCAGCGGCAGCTTGCTTCCAGCATCATCGAGCAGGCGGCGGGCGGCGGCAACGCCCTCGATGCCGATCACCGGATCGGCTTTGGCCTTGCTGCCGGTGGGAAAAACCGGCCCGATGGCCACGTAATCGATGGGCCTGGTGAGCGCCTCGGCGAGCTGGGCAGGATTGTGCGTGGAGAAGCCGATGATGCGCCCTGGCCCTAGAATGCCGCGGACGGCTTCCGGCGAAAGGTCCTCCTGGCCGACGTGAACGCCATCGAAGCCGGCGGCGAGGCAGAGATCGGCGCGATCATTCATGACGAGCCTGGCCTGCGGCAGCAGCCGGCGCAGCTCACGGGCGTGCACCAGCGCCTCGCGCACGTTCAGGTTCTTGGCGCGATACTGCATCAGCGTGCAGCCGCCCTCGGCCAGCGCCCGGGCATGAGTGCAAAGCGCCCGCAGCAGCGCATCGGGCACGCAGCCAGTGGCCAGGCAATCGACGTCGAGGATGGGATAGAGGAGTGGAAGCTTCATCGTCCCCTACTTCTTCGTCATGAACCGTTCCATGAACTTGGTATCGAAGTTGCCGGCGATGAAGTCCTCTTCCTGCAGGATGCGCTGGTGCAGCGGAATCGAGGTGTGGATGCCTTCCACGATGAACATTCCCAGAGCGCGCCGCATGCGGGCCAGCGCCTCGTCGCGGTCTTTGCCGTGGACGATCAGCTTGGCGATGAGCGAGTCGTAATACGGCGGAACCACGCCATCCTGATACTGAGCGGTATCGACGCGAACGCCGTTGCCGCCGGGAGCATGGAAAACCGTGATCTTTCCAGCCGAGGGCGTGAACTTCTCAGGATGTTCCGCGTTGATGCGACACTCGATGGCGTGGCCGCTGGGAACAATCGGCCGCTCGATGATGTCGTCGAGGCGCGCGCCGGCGGCGATCAGTATCTGGCTCTTCACCAGGTCGACGCCGGTGACGAACTCGGTGACCGGATGCTCGACCTGGATGCGCGTGTTCATCTCGATAAAGTGCAGGCTGCCGTCTTCGTCCATCAGGAACTCGACGGTGCCGGCGTTGAAGTAGCCTATATCCTTCATCGTTTTTTCGAGGATGCCGCCAATGCGCGAGCGCAGCGCCGGAGAGACCGCTGGCGAAGGTGACTCCTCGATCAGCTTCTGATGGCGGCGTTGGATGGAGCAGTCGCGCTCGCCGAGGCTGACGACGTTGCCGTGTTCATCGGCCAGCACCTGGAACTCGATGTGGCGCGGGCGCTCGATGAACTTCTCCATGTAGAGATCGCCGTTGCCGAAGGCAGAAGCAGCCTCAGAGCGGGCGGCGTTGAACAGATGCGGCAACTCTTCGGCCGTGCGGATGACGCGCATGCCGCGTCCACCGCCTCCGGCCGAGGCTTTGACGATCACGGGAAAGCCGATCTGCCGCGCCCATTCCAGCGCCTCGGCCTCGTTGGCGATCACGCCGTCGGAGCCGGGCAGAATGGGGACGCCGCTGCGCTTCATCGCCTGCCGCGCCTTTTCCTTTTCGCCCATCATGCGGATCACATCCGGCGGCGGCCCGATGAACTTGAGGCCGCTGGCCTCACAGACGTGGGCAAAGTTGGCGTTCTCGCTCAGCAGTCCGTAGCCGGGATGAATGGCTTCGACGTTGGCGATCTCGGCGGCGCTGATGACGGCAGGAATATTGAGGTAGCTCTCGCCGGCGCGCGCCGGGCCGATGCACAGCGCCTCATCGGCAAAGCGAACGTGGAGCGAGTTGCGGTCGGCCTCGCTGTAAACAGCGACGGCTTTGACGCCGAGCTCCTTGCAGGCGCAGATGATGCGCAGCGCGATTTCGCCGCGATTGGCAATCAGAATCTTCTTGAACATGTCTCGCTCTAGCTGACGCGAATCTTGAACAGCGGCTGGCCGTATTCGACCGGCTGCCCGTTGGCGACCAGAATCTTCACGATCTCTCCGGCCGTTTCCGCCTCGATCTCGTTCATCAGCTTCATGGCCTCGACAATGCACAGCACCTGCCCGGCAGAGATGCGGTCGCCCTCCTTGACGAAAGCAGATGCACCGGGCGAGGCAGACTCATAGAACGTTCCGACGATCGGAGATTTGATGATCTCGACGCCGGCTTCGCTTTCTGCCGCGGCCACAGGCGCGGCAGCGACGGGTGCCGCAACCGCGGCCGGAGCCACCGGCGGAGTAACCGCGGCGGGCATGGCGTAGCTCACCGCCGCCGGAGCAGGCACGGAAGCCTGTCCGCGCTTGATGCGGATTTTGACGTCGCCGCGCTCCAGCTCAAATTCGGCGATGTCCTTTTCGACGAGAAACTCAACCAGCTCTTTGATTTCTTTCTGATTCATTGCCTGCCGGAAGCGCCGCGCAAAATGCCACGGTCGCAATCAATGGAATTTAGTTCCCCACACAATCAACTCAGTTCGATCAGTTCTTTGCCCACCGGAGTGAGCACCTCGTAGCCCGTACCGGTCACCAGCAGCATATCCTCGATGCGGACTCCAAATCTCTCCGGAAGATAGACGCCGGGCTCGATGGTGATCACCATTCCGGGCTCGAGCACCGTCTCGACGCCCGCGCCCAGCCTCGGCTGCTCGTGAATCTCCAACCCCACGCCGTGCCCGGTGGAGTGCGTGAAGTAGCGATCGAGCCGGGCTCGTTTCAGCACCTTGCGCGCGGCGGCATCCACCTCTCCGGCGGTAGCTCCGGGACGCACCGCACTGATGGCCGTCAGCTGCGCCTCCAGCACGGCAGCGTATATTCCGCGCTCGTCCCCATCGGCTTTGCCGACATGAACGGTGCGCGTCATGTCGCTGCAATAGCCGTCGAGCACGACTCCGTAGTCTAACACTACGAATCCCGCCGACGGCAGCAGCGCCGAAGAGGCCACGCCGTGCGGCAGCGCCGAGCGCACGCCGGAGGCGACGATGGTCTCAAAGGACATGCCTTCAGCGCCGGAGCGGCGAGCGGAGTACTCCAGCCGGGCGGCCACGGAAAGCTCGGAAGCTGCGGGGCGCAGATGGCGAAGCAGAGGCCGGAAGAGCGCGGAAGACATCTCGACGGCGTTGCGCAGGCGCTCGATCTCTTCGGCATCCTTGGTGGCGCGCAGCTCTTCTACCACGCCCGCCAGCCGCACCAGCTTGTATCCCTTGCCCAGAGCCTTCTCGAAGGCGGCAAGCTGAGCCACGGTGAGGTGCTCGCTCTCGATGCCGATGCGGCGGGCTCCGGAGCTGGCGCAGGCTGCCGCGGCCGAGGTCAGCAGGCCTTTGCGGGCGATGGCTACTCTGGCGCCGCTGACTTGGGCTCGCGCCTGCCCGGTGTAACGTCCGTCGGTGAAAAAGACCGGGCGGCGGCCGGCGAGCAGCGCTCCCGCGCTTCCGGTAAATCCGCAGAGAAATCGAATGTTGGCGGCATGCAGGATGAGCATCGCATCCACTTTGTGCCGCTCCAGCGCCGATTGCAGCTTCTTCTGACGGGCTCGAAAATCCATCGTTCCCATTGTACCTGTTCAATGAAAAGCGGGCTTCCGAAGAAGCCCGCTGCCACCCCACTGCATGAGAGCTACATCTCGATGATCTTCGGGGTGATGAAGAAAATCAGCTCGTCGGTTTCGGTTTTCACCAACCGCTCCTTGAACAGGTTGCCGAGGAACGGAATGTTGCCAAGCACCGGCGTCTGCTGAGTGCTCACGGAGTTGGTGGTCTGAATCACCCCGCCGATGACTACCGTCCCGCCATCGCTCACCAGCACCTGGGTTGTGGCCTGTTGGGTCGTGAGAATGAAGTTTCCGTTGGTCTGACCGTTGGGTTGCGTGTTCTCTACATCCACCGTCAGAAAGACGGTATGGTCGGAGGTGATCTGCGGCGTTACCGAGAGCCGCAGCACGGCGTCGATGTAAGTTACGGTGGCGTTGGTGGTGGAGGTGCTGGCCTGGTAGACCGGCAGCTTCGAGCCCTGCTTGACCTCGGCCTTCACGTTGCTCTGCGTCACTACCCGCGGACGCGAGAGGACCTTGGCCATGTTGTGCTGTTCGGCAGCGGTCAGAATCGCGTCGATTCCGTACGAGTGGGTGATGTTGCTCAACAGGAGTCCGGTGCTGGGACCGGACGCCGGCAGATTGGTAAAGAGCGGAATGCTGCTGATGGTTGAGTTGGTGGTTGTAGTGGTGCCACTGCTGGAGCTGCTGGAACTCGAATTTGAATTGGAGTTGCTGCTGGTACTGGTGCTAGTGCTGCTGCCGTTGGGGTTGGAGCCGCTGAGATTCGTAACTCCGTTGCCCCACTGGAAGCCCAGCTGCGCGCCCAGATCCCGCGAGAACGAGCGCGTCGCCGAAACCACGCGCACCTCGATCTCGACTTCCTGGCTCTTGCGATCGAGCTGAGCGATCAGGCGATCGAGATTGGGAATAACGCTGGGAATGTCGGAGATGATGATCGCGTTGGTGCGGTCGTCCTGGATGATGTCTCCGCGGGCGCTGAGGAACTTCTTCAGCGTGAGCAGCACGTCTTTCGCCTTGGCGTAGCTCAGGAAGCGGGTGATGGTCTGCCGATCGACGGCCAGGGCCACGGCCTCAGACTGCGCCCGGCGATCAACGGCCTCCTTGCGGAGTGTATCCGTGGTGGCGATGCGCAGCACGTTGCCCTGTAACTCGCGGTCGAGAGAGTTGTTCTTGAGCACGATGTCCAGCGCCTGGTCCCACGGCACGTCATCAAGCACCAGGGTGACGGTGCCGTGGACGCTGGGATCAAGAACGATGTTCAGGCCGCTGATCTCGTGGATGAGCCGGAAGAAGTCCTTCAGATCGACGTCTTTCAGGTTCACCGAAATCGGCTCACCGGTGTACTTGGGGCCGGAGTTGACTGCTGCGGTGTTGGTGGCGCTGTCGCTCTGCGACACCGGCTGCTGCAGTCGCGCGAGCAGCATCGAGCGATCCGCCGAGCGGAATGCGCTGGCGCGTGCAGGCGAAGCGGCCTGGGCTGCCGGAGGAGCCGACGGCTCTTCATCGTGCGCCAGCGGATGCAGATACACGGCGCCTCCGGTGGTGGCCGGAGCCAGGTCTGTAGCCCGCGCCAGCCGTGTCGCAACCGCATTGTTTGCCGGATCGGGCACGGAGCTCTGCGCCTCAGCCTGCATGGCCGGCGCGCTGGCGGCAGACTCCCGCGGAGGAGCCGTAAGCTTCGCCTCCTTCAGAACTGGTTTAACCGCCGCCGGTTTGCTCTCAACCACCGGAGCAGGCTTCGTCTCTGCCGTAACCGCGGGGCTGGCCGAGTCTGTGGAAGCTGCTGGCTTCATCACCGGCTGCTCATAGGCTGGCTTGGCCGGGGCCGGAGCGACATCAGCCGAGGCATTCACCACCGGCTGCGCTGGAGCTGGAACTGCAGGCTGCGACTGAACCGGTGCGGGCTCGGGCTGCGCCGGTGCCGGAGCAGGGGCCGGGACCGAAGCCGCAGGCTGAGCCGGCGGCGACGCAGGCGACACGGATTCGGCGGCCGGAGCTGAGGAAGCACTCTGCACGGCTGCGGCCGGGGCTGAGGCTGCACTCTGCACGGCTGCGGCCGGGGCTGAGGAAGCGCTCTGCACAGCCGGAGTCGAGGCCGCGGTTTCCGTCTTGGCTGTCTCTTCCGCGGCGCTGTTCGGCGGAGCGGATGCCGGCGTCAACATGGGAGCAAAAGCGTTGCCGACTGAAGTGGGTTGCGGCTTGGCCGGTTCCGCGCTGGCCGCCTGGGTGGCAGCAGCCGGAGCAGGAGCAGGAGCAGCTTCGGCTTCCGGTTTCGCCAGGGGCGCGCTTGCCGGTTGCGGAGGAGCAGAAGCAGCAGCGGGATTGGCCGGAGCCTCGGCATCTTCAGCCTGCGAGCCACCGTTCACCGGAGGCGCGGCGGGTATCTCGGCCTTAGCCACCAGGGTCTCCGCAGCACCAGGCTTGATGTGCACAAGCACGTGATGATCCGTGGGCTCGACCTCGAATTCGTGCGGGCCGTTGAGATCGACGACGATGCGCGCCACCGGCGGCTCATCCTGGAAGCGGCTGACCCGAATCTGTAGAACTTCGGGCGAAGGAACGGTGAGCTTCCTAACCGGAGTCTTCACCACCGTGTTTTCAAAATCCATCACCAGGCGCGGAGGATCCTTAAGCATGAAGGCGTGGACCCAGCCGGGACCGTCGATGGCGACATCGACGCCGCCGCCATGCACGCGCCGCGCGGCGACGCCGACCAGGGCGGCTTCACCCTTGGGCGCAGCAGCGGCAGGAGCAGCCGGGCTGGCAGCCTGCGGAGCCGCGACTGCGCTCGGCGGCGCTGGAGCCGCTGTGGGAACAATCTTGTAGCTATCCTTGACAATCGGCTTGGCGTACGCGGGCACAGAACTGTCGCCGGCCTGCGGAGCCGGGCTCAACGGCGCCGCGCTTGCATCCGGCGCCGCAGCGCTCTGCTTGATGATGAGGTCCAGACCGGAGACCTGGTCCTGCACCTCGTAAGTAACATCGTCGCCAAGCTGGAGCGAGAGGCGGGTGACGTCGGCACCCGAGGCGCTGGTATAGGTGAGCAGCTTGTATCCCTTCAGCATGGAAGACGAGCGCGCGACCTCGCGATCCAGACTGTTGGCTGCGGTAACGTCGGTCAGGTCCACCAGCAGCAGATGCTGGTCTGCGCGGTATTCCTTGTGAGCGAAGCTGCCGGCGGTCTTGAGGCTGACGATCACCTGCTTCTCCGACTCCTTTACCTGCACCGCGTTCAACTGCGAGGAGGCCGCCAGGGCGGTGCTACCGCAAACCAGCGCCATCACTCCTACGGTCAGCATTCGCTTGAACTTCATCGTAGCTCCCCCTGCGTTGAAGCGTTTCCGCCCTTGCGCGTGCATCCCGATCCGTTGCATATCAGTCCAGTTCCTGTGGCTCATTCTTTAGTGCCGCTCGCGGCCTTGCCTAAACCGCAGGCGCTCCAATTTTCTTAGTAACTTCCCGTACCTGCTGACGACCGAATTCGTCGGAGAACCGCTCATGCATCACGATGGCATCGTGCCCGATGCGAAGCACCTCTCCATCGGCGAGCGGATCGTGCTCGCGCAGGAAATAGGTGCGCTCTCCGTTCACCACCACGGCGATCAGTCCGCCGGAGTACTCCACAACTCCGTGCAGAACGATGTCGCTGACTGCCAGACACTGCCTGCCGCTGCCCATGCAAGCGGAACCGCTGATCTTTCTCTCCACAATGGGGCTGACGAAGGGGTCGCGATGCGCCGGCGTGAACGCTTTTCCCTCTTCCTTCTTGTCGATAGACGCTCTGCGCTTCAGCGTCTTCCGGATCGCGGCATCCACGGAATCGGTTGGTCTCTCCGACGCCGTCCTGCCCTGCGCCGCGCCCCCATGACCTCCCGGAGCTCTTGTCTGGTTCAGGTGCACAGGAGGCGCCGGCTTCGGCTGCACGACCGGCTTGGCCGGCGCGGTTGCGGCCTTGGCCTGCGGAGCAACCGGACTTACCGGCGCTGCCGGCTTATGCTGCGTCGCGGAGGTGGCCGCAGGAGCCGTCTTTTTGCTGGCGGGCGCGGGAGCTGGCGCGGCCTGCGGGTGCGGTGCGCTCTGCGCCCATGCACTCATCCCCAGCCACAACACCAGGAAGATTCTGCTCTTCATCGCGCCTCCTACTTCTTCGCCGCCGCCGGCGGCGTGGCCTTGGCGGTGCTGCTGTAGAACGTCGTCAGCACGCAACTGGCTCCCACCGTCTCATTGGGCGACCACTTGTATGCCTTCTTCGTCGGCACTCTTCCGCCTTTCAGTGCCGCCATTTGCAACTTGCTTACGTTCACGATCCGCTGCAGCTTCTGCACCCGGTCGTAGAAATCCCGCACAGCGAAATACGGCCCGTCGACATCGACTTCAAAAGGAACCTCGACGTAATATTCCTTGGTTGAAGTGTCTTTCGGGGTGTAACGGCGAACTTCAACGCCGGCGGCAGCCGACTCATTCGCCACCAGGGTGATGAAGGTCGGAACCTCTTTCTCTTCCGGCACCACCTTGCGCTGCTCTTCCATCTGCGCCTTCAGGGCGTCGGCCTGCGCCGTAAGGTCCGCCAGTTTGGCCTTGTATGGAGAAAGCTGCGCGATCTCTGCCTCTTTGCTCTTCAGCGTCAGCTTGTCGGCAGCGTTCGCCTTCGACATCGGCACCAGTTCGAGGAAGTACACGCCGGCCGCAACCAGCAGGATCGTCAAGGTTACGATTCCGACTTTCGCTATGTACGGCAGCTCTTTAATGCTCACCATGACCGTTATGCCTTCGCCTTATCCGCCTTGTCGCACACCAAAGTGAAGCTGAATGTCTGAATGGTTTGCTTGTCTTCCTGGGCAGCGTCCTTGAGCTCAACGTTCTTAAAGAAACCGGACTTGCGCAGGTTCGTCATCAGGTTGGCAAGCTGATTGGGTCCGAGAGAAACACCGTCCAGAGAAACACTTGCGCCGTCGTCGCGCATATTCAGCAGCCATACGCCATCGGTCTGGCTGACGGTTTCGCTGATGCTGTCCAGCAGAGGTACCGGCGTGTTCTGGGTCTGCGAGTTGCGCAGCTGGTCGATCACGTCGAAGCGCCGCTTGACCGTGTCGTAGTCCCTCTGCCGCTCCAGGTACGCCTGCTTGATCTTGTTCATGGCGATGATCTTCTGGCTCGCCTCGGTAATCTTGCTCTTGAGCTGCTCGTGTTCGCTCTGCAGATGGTGGTAATACCAGTACTCCCCGCCTCCCAGAGCCACCACCAGGCCGAGCCCCACAAACAAGGGAGACGGACCGGCAGTGGTCAGCTTCGGAAGAGCAAACTTCCGCTTTCCTTTTTTCGCCTTAGCCGCGCCTAGCAGGTTGATCCGGATCATAGTTTTTCAAAACTCCTCAGCGCCAACCCGACTCCCACAGCCATCTGCGCCGCGTTGCGCTCCACCAGGTCGGCGCCTTCACCGATCGGCGGCACAATTTTCAAAAACGGATTGAGGGGATCAACCGGAATCGAGAACTCCTGCCGCAGTCCCTCCATCAACCCCGGCACCTGCGACGAGCCGCCTGCAATGTAAATCCGCTCCACATGCTCGCCGCTGGCGGTAGCGCGGAAGAAATCGAAGGTCTTCTGAATTTCCAGAACGATGATTTCCGTGACCTGCTGCAGAATCGGCAGCTTGGAATCCTCGCTGACCGTTCCCATCTTTTTGCCCAGCTTCAAAGCCTCGGCATCTTCGAAGGTCAGGTCGAGCTCCTTTTGCAACGAGTCGGTGTACTGATTGCCGCCCACGCTCACATCGCGGGTAAACAGCGGGACGCTGCCCTTGACGATGTTGATATTCATCACGCTGGCGCCGATGTTCAGCAGCGCGGCGGTGGCGTTGGGAGCCGGATCGTAGTTGTACTCGTAGCAGTTCTGCAGCGCAAACGCGTCGATATCGATGATGGCGGGCTGGCGTCCGGCAAGCTGCAGCGCATTGGTATAGTTCAGAATCTTGTCCTTCTTCACCGCGACCAGCAGCACGTCGGTGGTGGGACTGCCCTCCATGCTGCCGCTGATCACCTGGTAGTCGATGTTCACGTCGCTCATGTCGAAGGGGATGTACTGCGCAGCCTCGGCGCGGACAGCTTCGCCTAGTGCCGGCTCTTCCATCGCCTGCATCGAAATCTTCTTGACGATCACCGAGTGGCCGCTGACCGAGGTCGCCACCTGCTTTGCCTTGAATGCCTTCTCGGTGAAGATCTTGCTGATGGCGCTGGCGACGCCGCCGCTGTCGACGATCATCGAGTCGACCACGATGTCGCTGGCCAGCGGCTCAATGGCAAGATGGCTGACCATGACTTCGCCACGGCTGCGCTGCAGCTCCACCGCCTTGATGCTGTTGGAGCCGATATCCAGACCGATGATCGCTTTGCTCTTGCCGCCGAAATTGAGACCGAACATTGGAAGCCCTCGCTACCTCGCCACCGTGCCGCGAATCGAACGCGGCCTCTTCTTCAGCACGCCTTCGCCTTCCGTGCTCTTACTCTCCATCCACCGATCCAGCAACGCCTTCTTGAACTTCCAGCGATTGCCCAGCTTGAAAGCCGGAATCCGGCCTTCGGAGAGATACTTGTACAAGGTGTCCGCACTGACACCCAGATACTCGGACGCTTGCCGGATATTCATCACCTCAGGCGAGTCGGACATCTGCATTCCCTTCCTCCGCCGACTGCTCGGCCCAGGGACAGCATCGCCAGCCCCGGTGGCCCAACGCGACGTTCGCGCTGCACATCGGCATCAACTCACAATCCAGGCACCTCTCGCACCTAGCGATGAGGCATCCACGGCTATCTCGGGGGGAAGCTTACGCGCTCGTTATAGCAGAGTTCATATCGGCTGAGTCAACCAGAACTTCCGGCAAAATCAGGAAAAACCCCGGTATCTTCGGTTCAATTACGACGGGAATTCGGCCAAAGACGCTAGTCTTTGTATCTTAGTAACGTCGTCACCACAAGATGTTGTGGCAGTTATGCAAAGGATTCGAAGTAACTCCAAAGGATTACGAACGATTTCAACAGCCAGGCGGCTGTGGACGAAAAGGGGACATCTCCTTTTGGTTTCTTGCGGCTATCGGAGCCCACGTTAAGGGCGGCATTTCGATGTTCTTGCACAATCCAGAGTGACTTAAGTACAATGGAGTTACTTTATCCTGTGCATTGATACGGCCGGAAATCATTTCCGGCCTTTTTTCGTCTCTGAACGACGGCTCAGCGTGGCTCGGGCGGATGCATCTGCTCGATGTGCAGGTGCAACTCACTCGACGAACAGGCTGTGAAGTCGCAGGTCGGACATTGCAGCTCATTGCTGCACGGCGAGGGGGTGCCGCTCTGCAAAGGCGGCTCAACCGGGCCGCGACGAAATGGAATCACAATGGCCATGCACAAGCATCGCGCAAGTGGCTGGATGAAACCATCAGGCAAAGCGCTGGGAAGGGGCTAGAAACGTCCGGACGGAGAGGTCGCGGGAGGGACATTGCGCCCCTCCCGCCGCCTGGCTAATAGTTCATGTCGAACTGCTCCTGGTGGAGCAGCGGGTCACTCTTGACCAGCACCGGATGGCCGAGGAGATCTTCCATCTCCTGCAGCCATTTTGCGCTGCCGCTCTTAAGCTCCTTGGCCACCTCGGGATTGACCCGCAGGATGACCTCCTTGCTCTCGACGTGGCGGCGCACCTTGCGCATCTCGACGTAAATCTCATTGCAGACCGTCTGCACCGATTTAACGAAGCCGGTGGCCTCGCAGTACGGGCATGGAGTTCCAAGGGTGCGCTCCAGCGACTGCTTGACCCGTTTGCGCGTGATCGCCACCAGTCCGAAGTCGTTAAACTGCAGAATCTTCGACGGCGCACGATCCGATTTCATCGCCTCTTCGAGCGCCTGCATGACCTTCTGCCGGTTCTTGCGCTCGTCCATGTCGATGAAGTCGACGACGATGATGCCGCCGAGGTCGCGCAGGCGAACCTGCCGCACGATCTCTTTGACGGCGTCGATGTTGGTCTTGACGATGGTGTCCTCAAGCCGCGCCGTCTTGCCCACGTACTTGCCGGTATTGATATCGATGGCCACCAGCGCCTCGGTCTGATTGATGACGATGTATCCGCCGCTCTTCAGCCAGACCTTGGACTTGAGGCTCTTGTTGATCTCGTCATTGATGCCGAACTGCTCGTAGAGCGGCGTCTCCTTGGTATAGAGCTTGATGCGCCGCACCAGGCTGGGCTGGAAGCGCGAGGCAAAGCGAACCACGCGTTCGTACTCGCTCTCGCTATCCACCCAGATCTGCGAGAAGTCGCTGGTGACTTGATCGCGCAGGACACGCTCGACCAAGTTGAGGTCGTGGTAGATCAGCGCCGGGCTCTTACTGCCCTCGGCGCGGGTACGAATCTCGCTCCACAGGTGCTTGAGGAAGCGGATGTCGGCGCGCAATTCGTCTTCCTTGATGTTGGCAGCGGCGGTACGCACGATGAAGCCGCCGTGTCCGTTCTCGCGCTCGCTGCTGACGATGCGCTTCAACCGCTGGCGCTCGTCGTCGCTGCTGATCTTGCGTGAGACGCCAATATGGTTGACCGTGGGCATGTAGACCAGGAAGCGTCCCGGCAGGGCGATGTGGCTGGTGATGCGCGCGCCTTTCTTGCCGATCGGCTCCTTGGCGATCTGGACGAGAATCTCCTGCCCTTCCTTGAGCAGCTCGCTGATAAGCGGCAGCGAACGCGACTGCTGGCGCGGACGCATCCGGCCACGCGGGGGAGCTCCGCGGCGGCCATGGCGGTCGCGGCGGTCGAAGCGCCCGGGACGGCGGCTGGGCACCACCGCAGTCTCGCTCTCGCTCTCTTCGCCCACGCCTTCTTCCTCTTCCTCGTCTTCTTCCTCGGCCTCGGCAGCTGGCTCGGCGGTCATCTCGGACTCTTCGAACTCCTCGCCGGCGAAGTCGTACTCTTCGTCTTCCAGTTCGCTCTCTTCGTCGCTCTCGCGCACGGCCTCGCTGAGCTGGCCGTTGCCGTTCTCGGCCTCCTCGTCGATGTCCTCGTAACGATCGCGATGTGCAGCCAGCGCAGGCATCTCGGCTTCTTCTTCGTCGAGCTCTTCATGCTCGACGTTGCCACCCTCGATGACGTAGCTGCCGAGCTGATGCGAGCTTTCGACCTCCTCGACCGGCTCGAAATTCTCAGCAGGCTCAACCACAGCGTGAGCCGCAGCCAGCGCTTCACCCTCCTCTTCTGGAGTAATAGCGTGGCTCTCTTCGACGGCTCGTTCGACGGGGATGTATTGCTCTTCGCTGCCACCGAATATTCTGGATACGCGGTCACGCCAGGTACGGCGGCCTCCGCGCGACTCCGTGTGCTCATCTTCTGCAATGGGCCCGGCCTCGCTTACGGGGTGCTCGGCTTCGCTTGCCGCAGCTTCGGGCTGGGCAGCGCCTTCGGCCGGTGCGGCTTCGGGGTGAGCTTCCACCGGCTGTGCAACTGCCTCCGGATGGGCCTCGGGCTCGGCGGTGGGCTGCTGCGGAAGTTCGGCTTCCTCGTGAACCACCGTGGGCACGGCCGCGGCGGTCTCGCCCGGCATTGGCTCCTGCAGCTCTTCTCGCGCGATCTCAACGGTCTCTTCCGGCTCTTCCACCACCTCCGGAGCATGGCGAAGGGACGGAAGTCCAACCGCGCCGGAGTAACTGGCGCTGGTCAACGGCTCTTCTTCGGCAGGCTCATGCATTGGAGACATCGGCTCGGCAGGCTCGACCGGAGCCACGGCCTCGGCGGGCGGCTCGGCCGCACTCTGACCCGGCACAGCCACCGGCTCTACGCCGCGATATTTCGAGATTGATTCGCCGGGCAGCAGGATGGGCGTGTAGTTTTCCGGCAGCGGCGTGCTCTCGTGCTCGCGCGGCTCCCGGCGTCCACGATCACGGTCGCGGTCACGATCGCCGCGACGGTTGCGTCCCCAGCGGTCGCGGTCGCGGCCGCCGCGGCCGCGGTCACGATCAAAGCCGCGCTCGGGCTCCTCGGCGGCGCTTTCCGCGCCCGACGTAACCGCTTCGCCTTCGCCGCGGCTGTACTTGGAAATCGATTCTCCGGGAAGGACCATTGGCGAGTGCGCCGCCGGAGCCGATGCTTTCACCGGCCGCTCTTCCTCTTCTTCTTCCTCGAAGCTGCCCACCTCCTCGGCATCGGGAGTGCGGGCGAGTCCATGCATCGCCAGCCCGCGCGGCTCAAAGCCACGCAGCTCGCGGCGCGGAGCTTCGCGTCCTGCCTCGCCCTCGGAGGTTGCGCCCTCATCGGCTTCGCCGCTCTCGCTCTCTTCTGCCTGCGGCTGAGACAATTCCGCCGGACGTTCGCCCTGCGAGCGCTCGCGTCCTCCGCGGCGGCCGCGGCGGCGACGGCGGCCACGCCAGCGTGGAGTTCCGGGTTCGCGCTGCTCGGCAGGCGCGGCGATCACTTCGCCGGCAGCGGAATCTTCCGTCGCCTCCTCTGATGAGTCTTCCTCGTCGGAGCTCTCGGGCTCGGTGACGATCATTCCGTTGGCCTGCGCCAGGGTGGCGCCGGTGACCTTCACATCGCCAAACTCGGCCTCTTCTTCTTCGTCCTGCAGCTCAAGAAAATCCGAGACGTACAGAAAGGCATCGCGCTCCAGGCCGATATCGACAAATGCTGACTGCATGCCCGGCAGCACGCGGGTTACACGTCCCTTGTAGATCGATCCGGCCAGCGTGTATTCGTTCTCACGCTCAAAATAGATTTCGGCCAGGGAATCATCTTCGACCAGCGCCACCTTGGTTTCATGTGGCGTGGTGGAAACATAAAGTTCTTTGTTCATCTTCGCTCCCGGCCTGCTCGAACAAGCAGGCTGATTAAGCCGGAAGCGTGGAAAGGCAGGAGGTCAGCGTTGAAGATCAGTACATTATGCCGCGCACGCCGGTCGTACTTCCGGCGCGCGCAGCCAAGTTCGCCTTGAGATTCTGCTGCCGGGCTCCCCCTGGCGCATTGCGCCTATTTCGATCCCGGCTAACGTTGATATGAACTTGTGCACCGATTCCTTACTCCCCGGGATCCTCAACCCGGTTGGATCACGCTGCGCCCTGGGTTTTGTGGCCACATCTCTCCGGGATACCTCCCGGATGGGGCCGTTCCCAGCCCTGGGCAGCGGCGTGACTCTTCAATCCTGACCGGCCTCACCACTCACCGGCTTGCAAACCCGTAACCGGCTCGGGAAATCCCCTCGCCGAAGCCCCGGCTTTCACCGGAGACCCATTCCCGCAACCTTCTTCCGGCAGCGATCCTGGGATTTACCTGACAAATACCATCCAGCGGGATCTGCTCTCTCCGGCACACCCGCCGTAACGCTATACTGCGCCACGCGGAGCCGATCCAACCTAATTCACAAACCGACGCATGCGGACGTTCATCACGATTCCCAGCGCCAGGAAAGTGAACAGGATCGAGGACCCTCCGTAGCTCATCATTGGCAGCGGGATGCCCGTCACCGGCATGAATCCCACTACCATGCCCACGTTGACTAATACGTGGAACGCCATCACCGCGACCACTCCCATGATCAGGAAGACTCCAGCCCGGTCCGGCGCTGTTTGTGCGTCGTGGATCAGACGCATCAACACACCGAAGTATAACAGCAATATCAACAAAGCGCCCACAAAGCCGTGCTCTTCGCTCCAGGCGGCAAAGATAAAATCGGTATGCGGCACCGGCAGGAACTGCCCCTGGGTCTGCGTTCCTTTCGCCACACCTTTGCCCCATACCCCGCCGGAGCCAACAGCCACCAGCGACTGAATCACCTGGTATCCGGAGCCGCGCGAGTCGGCCTCGGGCGCGACAAAGGTCGAAAGCCGCTCCTTCTGATACGGCTTCAGCCCCCACTTCCATACCGCCGGCATCAGCACCGCGGCGATCACCAGCAGCACGATTCCGTGCTTCATCCTCATGCCGCCCAGCACCAGCGCCATCAATGCGATGGGAAGGTAGGTGAGCGCCGTGCCGAGGTCGGGCTGCTTGAGCACCAGCAGCATGGGAAGCAGGACCACCAGTCCGGCCTTCGCCAGTTCGCGGAAGGGCAGATCGTTCTCGCGATATTCGGCGAAGTATTTCGCCATGGTCAGAATCAGGATGAGTTTGACCCACTCCGAGGGCTGGAAGTGGAAGAGCTTGAAGTCGATCCAGCGCTTGGCTCCCAGATATTTCTTGCCGAAGGCGAGCACGGCGACCAGCGAGACCAGGCTGGCGCCGTAAAGCCACGGAACCGCCTCCAGCAGCGCCTGGTAGTTGATCAGGCTCATCAGGAACATCAGCCCAAGTCCGGCGCAGATCCAGTAGATCTGCTTGATGTGCATCCCCTCGAACTTGGTGTGCAGCGTGGCCGAATAAATCTCCGAGACGCCCAGCGCGCAGATGATGAGCACGAAGATCAGCAACACCCAGTCGAAGTCGCGGAAGCGAATGTAGCGGCTCATCGGCGGCCTCCAGCGATCGTTGGTGGCC
>Ga0326727_10015060_pt1 | contig 16690 bp, 11 predicted proteins | sample MB2enrmetagenome_FD_207643 | JGI IMG/M metagenome (GOLD analysis project Ga0326727, IMG submission 207643) | Lab enriched peat soil microbial communities from McLean, Ithaca, NY, United States - MB29MY | ecosystem: Environmental > Terrestrial > Soil > Wetlands > Peat | place: USA: New York...
GCGATTCCGCCGATGCGCCGCACATGGCGCGGGCGCGCGAGGTGATCAGGTCGCGGGGCGGGGCCATCCACAGCAATGTCTTTACGCGGTTCCTGCTGGCCATGTTCGGGGTGATGACCTGGCGGAGTGTGCCGGTATTGCCGGTCGAGATCATGTTACTGCCGATGTGGTCGCCGTTTCACATCAACAAGATATCGTACTGGGCCCGAACCACGATGGTCCCGCTTTTGGTTCTGGCGGCGCTGAAGCCGCGTGCCAAGAATGTCAGAGGTATCGGCATCGATGAGTTGTTCCTGCAGCCGCCGCATTCCATTGGAATGACGGCCAAGGCGCCGCACCAGAGCTGGGGCTGGTTTAGCCTGTTTCGCGCACTGGACAGTGTGCTGCGGGTGATCGAACCGCTTTTTTCGAAGAAACTGCGCGACCGCGCGATCGCCAGCGCCGTTGCCTTCATCGAAGAGCGACTGAACGGCGAAGACGGTTTAGGTGCGATTTATCCGCCGATGGCCAACGCCGTGATGATGTACGAGGCGCTGGGCAAGCCTGCGGACTATCCGCCGCGCGCGCAGACGCGAAAGGGGCTGGAAAGGCTATTGGTGATCGGCGAGCACGAGGCCTATTGCCAGCCTTGCATGTCGCCCGTGTGGGACACCTCGCTGACCTGTCATGCCTTGATCGAAGCCGGCAGCGCGCAGGCAATGGCTGCCGTCAAACAGGGGCTCGACTGGCTGTTACCGAAGCAGGTGCTCGATCTCAAGGGCGATTGGGCCGTCAAGCGGCCACAGGTTCGCCCCGGCGGCTGGGCCTTCCAGTACAACAATGCCTACTATCCCGATCTCGACGACACCGCGGTGGTGGTGATGGCAATGGATCGCGCGCGGCGCGCTGGCCAGCGCCATGAATACGACGCAGCGATAGCTCGCGGCCGCGAGTGGATCGAGGGCATGCAGAGCCGCGATGGCGGTTGGGCCGCGTTCGATGTCGACAATCTCGAATATTATCTCAACAACATTCCGTTCTCCGATCATGGTGCGTTGCTCGATCCGCCGACCGAGGATGTCACGGCCCGCTGCGTGTCGATGCTGGCCCAGCTTGGCGAGACCGTGGGAAACAGCCGCGCGGTTGCTGAAGGCGTGGCCTATCTGCGCCGCACCCAGCTGGCTGAGGGATCGTGGTATGGCCGCTGGGGCCTCAACTACATCTACGGCACATGGTCGGTGTTGTGCGCGCTCAATGCGGCCGGCGTCGACCACGGGGACCCGGTGATCCGCAAGGCGGTCGATTGGCTCGTCTCGATCCAGAACAAGGACGGCGGCTGGGGCGAGGATGCCACCAGCTACGGACTCGATTACCGGGGATTTACGGGAGCTCCAGCTACCGCCTCGCAAACGGCATGGGCCTTGCTTGCATTGATGGCGGCGGGGGAGGCCGAACATCCGGCGGTCGCGCGCGGCGTTCAGTACCTAATTGCAACACAGACGGAAAAAGGCCTCTGGGACGAGCCGCGCTACACCGCAACAGGCTTTCCCAGGGTGTTTTACCTACGGTATCATGGCTATCCGAAGTTCTTTCCGCTCTGGGCGCTGGCGCGGTATAGAAATACCAGGAACACCAACAGCAGGGTGGTAGGGGTCGGAATGTGAAATTGGGGGCGGGGGGCAACGCGACCGCGGGCAATCGACTTGACCCGCGGCCGGTACTGATTGTGACTGGCCTGGTCCAGGAGGCCCGCATTGCAGCAGGGCCGGGATTGACTGTGATCTGCAGCAGTAGTGATCCGCAGCAATTGCGGGCCCTTCTGACGGTTTTTGACCCTTCGACGATCAGGGGCGTCATCAGCTTCGGCGTCGCCGGCGGTCTCGATCCATCCTTGAAGTCCGGCGATGTCGTGGTGGCGACCGAAGTTTTGGCGGGCGACGCCCGATGGTTGGCTGGTCTGGCGCTGAACGAAGAACTGGTTGCCAGCGTGGCGCTGGGCCGCAGACGCGTCGTCAGAGGTGGTCTGGCAGGCGTGGAGCAGGTAGTGGCCGCGCGATCCCTGAAGGCGGCGTTGCGCTCGGAGACGGGGGCCGCTGCCGTCGACATGGAGAGCCATATCGCGGCCGCTTATGCCGCCGAGGCCGGCCTTCCATTCGCAGCCTTGCGCGTGATCAGCGATCCCGCCAGCCGCGGTTTGCCACCACTGGCAATGTCCGCGATCAAGCCGAACGGCAAGATCGACTTGCGCAAGGTCCTGGGCGGCCTGGCGCGCAACCCGATGTCGCTGAGCGCGCTGGTTTCGACCGGGATCGATTTCAATCGCGCGCTGCGAAGCCTACGCGGCTGTAGAGGTTTTCTGCTTGGCGGCGAGGGCCTCGTCGCGGCGGATTTCTGACAGGCGCTTCTGCACCTCTTCGGAAAAGATGAACTGCGCCGGCCGCTGCTTGGCGAGACTGATCTCGGGTGCCATCGGCCCGGTCGTGCGCACGCCGCGCAGCGCCACCCACATGGCCTTCAGCGGATTGGCAAATGCCGCGTTTGCCGCGGTCGGCTCGTAGCCGCAATGCGCCATGCAGTCTGCGCATTTCTCATATTTGCCGGTGCCGTAGCTGTCCCAGTCCGTGGTTTCCATCAGTTCCTTGAAGGTCTTGACGTAGCCTTCGCCGAGCAGATAGCAGGGCTTCTGCCAGCCGAAGATGTTGCGTGCCGGCATGCCCCAAGGGGTGCACTCGTAATCCTGATTGCCGGCCAGGAAATCCAGGAACAGGCCGGAATGCATGAAATTCCATTTCTTGCCCTTGCCTAACGCGAATACGTCGCGAAATAACTTCTTTGTCTTGGTGCGGTTCAGGAAGTGCTCCTGGTCGGGCGCCCGTTCATAGGCATAGCCGGGCGACATCGAAACCCCGACTCCCAGTTCCGTGGTGAAGTCGAGAAACTTGGCGATGTCCTCGGCCGCATGTCCGTCGAAGATCGTGGCATTGACGTTGACTGTGAAGCCCCTGGCCTTGGCCGCCTTGATGGCCGAGACCGCGCGGTCGAACACGCCATTCTGCGAGACCGCCTTGTCGTGGTGGTCCTTCAGACCGTCCAGGTGTACCGAGAAAAACAGATAGGGTGACGGTTCGAACAGGTCGAGCTTCTTCTCCAGCAGCAGCGCATTGGTACACAGCGATACGAATTTCTTGCGCGCAACCAGCCCCCGTACGATCTCGCCGATCTCCTTGTGGATCAGCGGCTCCCCGCCGGGAATGGCAACCATCGGCGCGCCGCATTCGTCGGCGGCATCCCAGCATTCCTGCGCCGACATGCGGCGATTGAGGATCGCATCGGGATAGTCGATCTTGCCGCAACCTACGCAAGCGAGGTTGCAGCGAAACAGCGGCTCAAGCATCAGTACCAGCGGATAGCGCTTCCGGCCGAGCAGCTTCTGTTTGATCAGATAGCCGCCGATGCGGATTTCCTTGAAGAACGGTATTGCCATTTAGAGGTTTCTTTCTGGACTCAAAGGTAAACAGAAATAGATCATTCCGCCGCCGCTAGTTCGGCGGGAAGGCGGAATTCGATAGTCTCTTCGCGGCCGGGTAGCACCGAGACGGCAACTGGTCCGATCCGCCTGAGCGCCTCGATCACGTCATCGACGAGAACTTCCGGCGCCGAGGCACCGGCGGTAATGCCGACCGCCTTGACGTCTCTCAGCCAATCCGGGTTCAGTTCGCTGCCATCGGCAATGAGGTAACTTGGAATCCCGGCTTCGGCGCCGATTTCGCGAAGTCGGTTCGAGTTTGAGCTATTGGCGGCCCCTACCACGAGAATAACGTCTACCAGCTTGCTAAGGTCCCTTACCGCAGATTGGCGGTTTTGTGTCGCATAGCAGATATCCCGAATGTCCGGACCTTGAATATCCGTAAAACGCGCTTCCAGCGCGGCGATAATGTCCCTTGTGTCATCCACGCTCAGCGTGGTCTGGGTGATGTAGGCTACCGGTGTGTCAGCAGCCAGGGTCAAGGCCGCCACTTCGTCGACATTCTGAACCAGCAGCACCGGGCCCGGGATCTGTCCCATGGTCCCCTCGACCTCCGGGTGCCCGGCATGACCAATCAGTATCAGTGCTCGGCCCTTCGATACATAGCGCTTGCCCTGGTTGTGAACCTTCGTCACCAGCGGGCAGGTTGCGTTAAGGACCGGCAGGCCGCGCGCCGCGGCTTCCTGCTCCACGCTCCTCGCCACGCCATGGGCGCTGAATACAGTGACGGCATGCGGGGGTACTTCCGACAGATCCTCCACGAAGATGGCACCTTTGTTGGTCAAGCTTTCGACCACGTATTTGTTGTGGACGATCTCGTGACGCACGTACACCGGGGGTCCGTAAGACTCGAGCGCACGCTCGACGATTTCGATCGCCCGTACGACGCCCGCGCAAAACCCGCGGGGCTGCGCGAGATACACTTCCATGGGATGATGGCTACGCACCTTTCACCGAACCCATCGTTGCATTCCTATCCAGCCCGGGCATTCGCGATAACCGAACCTTATCCAATTTCAATCGTCCCTCGGCCAAGGGAATGTAATCCCAACGACTTTGTGTCAAAAAACGTTCAGCTTGCAAAGTCCGGTTGCCGAGGTCAGTCAAAGGTTGAGCCGGCGGCAGCGATTTAGGGTATCATGATACAGCGTCACGCGAAATTGGCAAATACCGCCTTTGGCTCGCTTGTTCGTCACTTTACCCATGCCGATCCCGGCTGTATCTGCAGGGCCGGCTGTACCTGCCCCGAGCGCGGTTAAAACCCTCAAAAACAACGTTAGTTCAGCTTGCGGAACTCCGGTAGATGGCGGGCGTTTCCCGCACGCCGATAGCATCAGAAAGAATAAAAGTGCTGACAAGTATTGTTGTATCGGTTGTCAAGGCCTGCACGCGCTTCGCCTCCCTCACGGTCCTGATCGCGATCCTGCTTGCGATAGCGGCAGGCTTCTACACGACCCAGCACTTCAGCATCAACACGGATATCAATACGCTGATCTCGCCCGATCTGGATTGGCGTAAGCGCGATAATCAGTTCGACCACGCATTCGACCGGGACAGCACGATTCTCGCGGTCGTGGAGGCGCCGACCCCAGAATTTGCCAGCGCGGCGAGTGCCGCGCTGGCAAACAAATTATCTCTCGATACAAAGCATTTTGCATCGGTTCAGCCGCTCGGTTCCGGAGAGTTCTTCGAAAAAAACGGCTTGCTTTTCCTACCCGTGGAAGAGGTCCGCCGGCTCACCGGACAGTTCGAATCCGCCGCGCCGCTGATCGAAATCATGGCCGGCGATCCCAGCATACGAGGCCTGACCGGCGCGCTGGAAACTGGCCTCGCCGGCATCAAGCGCGGAGATTTCAAGCTTGATAGCACCGAGCGGCCCTTCAACCTGATTGCCCAGACGATCGAACACGTCTTGACCACCGGTTCCGGAACTTTTTCGTGGCGGGAACTGGTCAGCGATAAGCCGCTGACCGCAGCCGATCGGCGCGCCTTCATCGAGTTCAAGCCGATTCTCGATTTCAATGCGCTGCAGCCGGGAAAGGATGCGACCGACGCCATCAGGCAGGCGGCGAAAGACCTTGATTTCGCCGGTCAATATGGCGCGCGGGTGAGGCTGACCGGACCTGTTCCGATCGCCAACGAAGAATATGCCACCGTTCAGGACGGCGCGCTTGTCAATGGCATTGGCACCGTTCTCGTCGTGCTGTTCATTCTCTGGATGGCATTGCGTTCGCCGAAGATCATCTCGGCGGTGTTTGCGAACCTCTTTATCGGGCTTTCGATCACCACCGCGCTTGGCCTGATGATGGTGGGCTCCCTGAACCTGCTTTCGATCGCGTTCGCCGTTCTGTTCATTGGATTAGGCGTCGATTTCGGCATTCAGTTCAGCGTTCGCTACCGCTCGGAGCGATTCAAGAGCAGCGACCTGGGGGCCGCGCTGGTGCAGGCCGCCGAACGTTCCGCGGTGCCGCTTTCGCTGGCCGCGATGGCGACCTCGGCGGGCTTTCTGTCGTTCCTGCCGACCGACTATAAGGGTATTTCGGAACTTGGTGAGATCGCAGGCGTCGGCATGATCGTCGCCTTTTTGTCCAGCATCACCGTATTGCCGGCGTTGTTGAAGTTGCTGAACCCGCGCGGTGAGAAGGAGCCGGTCGGTTATGCGTTCCTGGCCCCGGTCGACCATTTTCTCGAAAAGCATCGCGTTGTCATCATCGTCGGCACGCTGTTGATCGCGATCGCCGGTTTGCCGCTGCTTTATTTCCTCAGGTTCGATTTTAATCCGATCAATTTACGCAGTCCCAAGGTCGAGTCGATCGCGACTTTTCTCGATTTGAGAAGTGATCCGAACACCGGCGCCAACGCCATCAACGTGATGACCAACTCGGCTGCCGACGCGAAAAAGATCGAAGCCCGCCTGGAGCAGGTCCCGGAAGTACTCCGCGTCATGTCGCTGGAAAGTTTTGTTCCCGAAGACCAGCCGGCAAAACTCAAGCTCATCGCGCAAGGCGCCAAGATCCTCGAGCCCGCACTCAACCCGGACTCGGTCGACGCCGCGCCGTCCGACCAGGAGAATGTCGAGGCCCTGAACGAAACTGTGGAGAGCTTGCGGAAGGCCGCCGGTGATGCGACCGGGCCGGGCGCGCTGGCATCGCGGCGGCTGGCGGATGCGCTATCGAAGCTCGCCGCAACCGATCAAGCAACGCGCGCCAACGTGCAGGCTGTTTTCGTGACGCCCATGAACCTGGTATTCGACCAGCTCAAAACCTCGTTGCAGGCTGAGCCGGTCAGCCTGAAAACCCTGCCGGCCAGTCTCGTGAACTCCTGGGAAACCAAGGACGGCCTGCAGCGGGTGGAAGCACTGCCGCGCGGCGATCCCAATGACAACGACACGCTGCGCAGGTTTGCCAGCGCCGTATTGGCCGCTGAGCCCAACGCCATTGGCGGACCGGTCTCGATCCTGAAGTCCGGCGATACCGTCGTCAGCGCTTTCATCCATGCCGGCATTTACGCGCTGCTCGTGATCAGCGCGCTGCTCTGGCTGGCGCTGCGGCGGATCACGGACGTGCTGCTGACGCTGGTGCCGTTGTTGGTGGCAGGCGCGGTAACGCTTGAAATCTGTGTGCTGATCGGCCTGCCGCTCAACTTCGCAAATATCGTCGCGCTGCCGCTGATGCTTGGTATCGGGGTCGCCTTCAAAATCTACTATGTCACGGCATGGCGCTCGGGCAGAACAAATTTGCTGCAGTCGAGCCTGACGCGCGCAATCTTCTTCAGCGCGATGACGACCGCGACCGCATTTGGAAGTCTTTGGCTGTCCAGCCATCCGGGTACCGCGAGCATGGGCAAGCTCTTGACCCTGTCACTATTGACCACGCTGGCCGCGGTGTTGTTGTTCCAGCCAGCATTAATGGGCAAACCCCGCGATGTCGGGGAGTAGACAGATATCGCCGACCGGATCCCCCGGCTTTGCCGTCGACGCCAGCCTTTTGCCGGGGGATGCCTTGGGCGCCGGGGACGGGGAAGCGGCTGCCCCGGAGGTCTTGGACGCGGCTGCCGGCCTGGGTGTCTTGGCCATGCTGCTGGCAGGGCTGGAAGGCAGCGGGCCCTCGACGCGGGTCCAGGTTTCGCCGCCGCAGAGGAAGCCCAACACGCAGCCTCTAATCTCCATATGCTCGGGATCGACCGGCTTGATCGTCGAACTGTAGTATTGTCCATCCTTGGCGTTATAAACTTGGCCTTCCCACTCATCGACCCCCGGCTTCTTCTTCATATCGATCAGGATCGGCATTCCCAAGACCGGCCTGTTCTGTTTTGATGCGTCAGGATTGTGGGTGTCGCGACCGCCCGGCGCCTGCTCCCAGGCGACAGCGCCCCACATGCTGCCGTTGCATGGTGCAACCCGAATGATCGCTACCCCGTCAGCTACCCTCCAGTCCCCCGTGGGATCCAGCGCGATGGCCGGGGCAAGTCCTGTCGCCAAAAAAAATCCAGAGTATGCTATTATTCGCAGGGCGGTTCGTGGGCGGTGCAACATGGCGTAAACCTGTGCTTAGTTACATTAACCGAACCAAGGGCAAAACGCCGCATTGAGCGTTTTCAGTTGACGAAATGACCATCAACCCACCTATGTAGCGAATGCTATATTCAAATCTAGACGTTTCCGAGATGTTTGTGGACCGCCAGTCGCAGCGCAGTTCCATGCACGCGCGCCACTTAAATGAGCAACTTGTCCGGGTGCTAAAGACGATCGGTTACGATGTCGGCTTTCAGAAAGGGCAAGGCCAGTACCTTTTTGACCGCGACGGCGTGCGTTACCTCGATTTGCTGAGCGGTTTTGGTGTTTTCGCCGTCGGCCGCAACCATCCGGCGCTTCGCACCGCTTTGCGCAGCGTCATCGATAGCGACATGCCGAATCTGGTGCAGCTGGATGTTTCGACGCTGGCTGGCGTGCTCGCCGAACGCCTGCTGAAGTTCGTGCCCTATCTGGACAAGGTGTTTTTCGCCAATTCCGGTGCGGAATGTGTCGAGGCGGCGATCAAATTCGCCCGCGGCGCCACCGGACGGCCGGGGATTGTCTATTGCGCGCACGCCTATCACGGCCTGACCTACGGGGCCCTGTCGCTGACAGATGATCCCAACTTCCGCGCCGGATTTGAGCCTCTGCTGCCCGGTTGCACGCCGATTCCCTTCAACGATCTCGCCGCGCTGGAACAGGCGCTGTCGTCGCGCCAGGTGGCCGCCTTCATCGTCGAGCCGATCCAGGGCAAGGGCGTCAACATGCCCACCGAGGAGTTTCTGCCGGGGGCGGCGTCGCTCTGCCGCAAGTATGGCACTCTGATGTGCGCCGACGAGATTCAGACCGGACTTGGGCGGACGGGGCGGTTCCTCGCAGTCGAGCACTGGAATGTCGAACCCGACATCGTTCTGCTCTCCAAGGCGCTGTCGGGCGGTCATGTTCCGGTCGGGGCACTGCTCACCCGAAAGAGTGTCTTCGACAAGATCTTCAACCAGATGGATCGTGCGGTGGTGCATGGCTCCACCTTTGCGAAAAACGATCTGGCGATGGCGGCCGGAATCGCAACCCTGGAGGTGCTGGAGTCTGAGAAGTTGATCGAGGCCGCCGCCAAGCGGGGTGCCGAGCTTCGCCTCGCGCTGACCCGGATGGTTCCGGGCTATGAACTCCTGAAGGAGGTGCGCGGCAAGGGATTGATGATCGGCGTCGAGTTTGGTTCGCCAAAATCGCTGCGTCTGAAGGCCTCCTGGAACGTCCTCGAAACTGCCAACAAGGGTCTGTTCTGCCAGCTTATCACGGTGCCGCTTTTCAAGGATCACAAGATCCTTACCCAGGTTTCCGGCCATGGCAGTCATACCATCAAGCTGCTTCCGCCGCTGACCATCACCGACGAGGATTGCAATTGGATCGAGACGGCGTTCGACTCCGTGATTGCCTCCAGTCACAAGGTTCCCGGCGCGATCTGGTCGCTGGGCAAGACCCTGGTCGACAACGCCGTGCGCAAGTCGGCCTAGAGCATTTTACGGGAAGGTGGACACCGGCTTTCCCTGGGAAAATGCGATCAATAAAAGCAACTAGCCCGCATTTCTCACGCTACTTGATCGACTTTCTGGTAGATTGCATAATAAATGCACTGCAACCCATGGGGATAATTTGGGCATAACTTATCGTCCCGCGGGTGGCGGGTGGTTCAGCATTCTGATGTTCATAGTTTGTCGACAGTCTCCTGTGGGCCGAGGGGTTCAGCGGGCCACGCTATCGAGCGCGGCCCATGCGGTTCGAAAGACATCGGCGTAGGGGAACGCCGATGCCATCGAGAACTTGATCCGGCGGACGCTGATGCGGACCTGGGCGCCGATCTTGAACAGCTTGAGGCGGATGCTGCCGCATGTGGCGTCGGCGAAACGGGTGGTAGCCAGCGCGATGCGGCGCAGCGCGCTGATCAGGACATAGGCCATCGAGGATAGCCAAAGCCGCAACTGGTTGGCGCGCATGGTGCCGGTGGATGTTCTGTCAGCGAACAGATCGAGCTGACATTCCTTGATGCGGTTTTCCATCTCGCCGCGGGCGCAGTAGATCTTCTCGTAGAGTTCACGGGCCTGATACTGATCGGCCTTCAGCGAGGTGACGACGAAGCGCGGATTGGCCCGGCCTTCCAACGTAGCAAGATCGATGTCGCCAGCCATGATGGATTTCTTGCTCTTCCTCTTGCGCTGTGGCTTTGCTTCGCTGTCGCTTTCGGCGACGGACGGGATCATCCATTCGGCCTTGCCGACCACACGCCGCAGCTGGCTCCAGCTCTTGCGCGTCCTGTAGTGGAAGTCCTTGAACCGCCGGGCTGGCTTGCCGCTCTTACGGTTCTCTTCGGCCGCATCGGCAAGCTCGGCTGCGATCTCGCTGATCAGCCTGACATTCTTGGCCAGCCCGAACAGATAGTCGACGTCGTTCTGTTCGCACCAGGTCATCAACTCGTCGCGCGTGAACCCCGAATCCGCCCGCAGCAGAATGCGCACCTCGGGCCAACGTTTGCGGATCTGCGCGATGATCCGCGCCACCTCTTCAATTGAGCCGGCGCTGGCATCGATATTGGCCCGACGCAACTTGGCGCAAAGCAGATGCCGTCCGCAAAAAATATACAGTGGCAGGTAACAATAGGATTTGTAGTAGCCGTGAAAGAAGCGCCCCTCCTGCTCACCGTGCAACGGATCATCGGTGGCATCGAGGTCGAGGGTGATCTGGCGGGGTGCAGTCCGATGCGCCTCGAGAAACAGATCGACGAATAGTCGGTCCACCGCCTCCGCGTCGTAGCTGATCTTGTGGTAGCGCGACGGTTCCGGCTTCGACAACTCCAGCCGGTTCAACGTCGACTTGCCGGCCACCGCGGCACAGTCCGCGCGCCGAGCCTGAAGCTTTCCCGCCAGCACCGCCATGAATGGATCGTGGCGCAGGGTCTCGTGGTCATTGAGGTCCTCATAGCCGAGCGCAAGGGCAAATATCCGCTGCCCGACCAGCGTCGCCACCGAATGCTCGACCAATTCAGGGGATCGCCGATCGACAAAGCACGACGCCAGCCGATCCACCATCCCGATCACCCGATCCGTCGCGCCCAACAGCAGCGCGCCGGCATCCGAGGTAATCGCACCACCGTCGAACCCAGCCACCACCTGGCGGCCTTCAACGGCTTCAAATCCAAACATATCCGGGTTACACTCTGTCAGCATCGGGGCTCTCCTCGAATCACGTCAAAGTCGTTGCGGCACAACAACTTTCGCTGATTCGGGAGCCCCGATGTGTTCACACCCGTGAGATATCCGGGCTAGAGCGCCGCCCGCCACTCGGAGGATACCCGCGATCAGTACTCCATCGGCGCGGATCATCATCGCCCTTATGGCGATGGTTCTAACTCTGGGCTCGGCGTGCGCCGAAAACCGGGCCGGCATTCGTGTGCACCTCATCGGCACTGGCGGTCCTGAACTCACGCCGGCGCGACAGGGCATGTCAACGCTGATCGAAGCCGCGGGCGAGACCCTGATCTTCGATGTGGGCCGCGGTGCGCTGCAAAACATCTATCTGTCACGTATCGATCCGCGCGGCGTCACCAAGATCTTCCTGACCCATCTGCACAGCGACCATATAGAGGGCCTGCCGTCGATCTGGCTCACTCCATGGTTCATGTTCGGGCGCAAAACGCAACTCGAGATCTGGGGGCCGGAAGGCACCAGGCAGATGATCGAGGGCATGCGCATGATGTATGGACACGATCTTGAGCACCGCGCCAATGCGCTCTTCAAGCGCGAATATCTCGACATCACAGTGCACGAGATCGCGCCGGGCCTCGTCTACCAGGACGCCGGCATCACGGTGACAGCGTTTTCGGTGGAACATGACGACGGCAATCCAGCCTTCGGCTATCGCATCGACGCCGCCGGCAGGTCCGTCTTATTGTCCGGCGATACCACCTACAGCGAGAACGTCGTCAAGTTCGGAACCGGCGCCGATCTGATCGTGTCGAACGTCGTGGCATTCAGCGAGCCCTTGACCAAGTCCGGTATTCTCAAGCCGGTGCTCGACAAGCTCACCACACCAGAACAGGCGGCCGCGATCTTCTCCAAGGCAAAACCGCGGCTCGCGGTGTACTCGCACATCGTCAAGAAGGAACTACCTGGCGACGAAGGCGACGATGTCGTCATCAAGCGCACCCGGGCCGCAGGCTATGACGGACCGCTGATAATGGGAAAGGACCGGATGATCGTCGATGTCGGCGACGAGGTCAAAGTGTTGCCGCCCCCGGCAATCGAAGGCATCGTCGATTTCGACAAACCGAATTCAAGGTTCTGATGGCCGCTTTCGCGATGGCGAAAGTGCCTTTTATGAGCGATATTTCTGATCGGCTAGGGTGCGGTGCGGGCCGGATCGTTCCCGTGGCCTGCCGTCAGCCGTAACAAGCTTGTCGCCAGACTGTCAGCGTAGTGTCAGGTGAATCGCCTAGACGATGCGGACAAGTTAATCCGGGAGAAGAACATGAGCGACCATGCAGGCGTTGAGCACCATCACAAGGCCGCCGAACATCACGAGCAGGCGGCGAAGCACCACCGCGAAGCCGCGAAACATCATGAAGCCGGCGATCACGAGAAGGCGGCCCATCACGCCCACAGCGCCCATGGCCACGCCAGCCATGCCGAACACCATCACGTCGAGGCGAGCCGTCACCACGCCGCGCATTACGGGCAGCACTAAGCCCGATTTAAGTGTGGAGTAGCGTTTGGGCCGTTCCTTTCCGAGGGCGGCCCATTTTTATCGCGCATCTTCCAGGATCATGGCGGCCCCTTTTTCGGCGATCATGGCGGTTGGCGTATTGGTATTGCCTGAAGTAATCGTCGGCATCACCGAGGCATCGACGACACGAAGCCCGGCAACGCCATAAAACCGCAACCGTTGATCGACCACGGCCATTGGATCATTCGCCGTGCCCATCTTGGCGGTTCCGACAGGGTGAAAGATCGTGGTGCCGATATCGCCGGCGGCTTTCGCCAGCGAGGCATCGTCGTCGCCGACCGATGGACCCGGCAAATATTCCTGGGGGTGATAAGGCCTGAGCGCCGGCTGGGCCATCAGACGCCGCGTGGTCCGGATGGCGTCAGCGGCGACCTCGCGATCTCCAGGGGTCGATAGATAGTTCGGAGCAATCGCGGGCGCGGAGTCGGGCTGGGCCGACCGAATGCGCACGGTGCCACGCGAGGTCGGTTGCAGATTGCAGGCGCTTACGGTGATCGCCGAGAAGCGGTGCAGCGGATCGCCGAACTTGTCGAGCGAGAGCGGCTGAACATGGAATTGGATATTGGCGCGCTCGCGGTGCGGATCTGAGCGCGTGAAGATTCCGAATTGCGAGGGGGCCATGGTCAAGGGTCCCCGCCGGCGAAAGGCATAGTCGAGGCCCATCAGGGCGCGCCTGAAAAGCGAATAGTAGATGTCGTTCAGCGTCGGCACGCCGGCGACCTTGTAGATGGCGCGCTGCTGCAGGTGGTCCTGCAGGTTGCGCCCGACCCCCTGCCGGTCCAGCAGGCTTTCGATCCCAAGCGGCGCCAGCCATTCGGCCGGGCCGATTCCGGTGCGGTGCAGCACCTGGGTCGATCCGATCGAGCCGGCGCAGACGATCACTTCGCCCTTGGCGCGGGCCTCGATGATCTCGCCGCCGCGGATCAAACGCACGGCGACGGCTCGGCCGCTCTCCACGATCAGGCGATCGACCAGTACGTTTTTTTCGAGCCGAAGATTGGGGCGCTTCAGCGCCGGCTTGAGGAAGCCACGTGCCGAAGACCATCGGCGTCCGCGCTTCTGGTTGACGTGGAAGTAGCCGACGCCTTCATTGTCCCCGGTGTTAAAGTCTGCGGTTCTCGGGATGCCCATTTCTTCTGCGGCACCGCCGACCGCATCCAGAATGGCCCAGGATAGCCTGGGCGATTCGATGCGCCAGCCACCGCCGGTGCCATGATGCTCGCTCTCGCCCAGAAAATGATCCTCCAGCCGCCGGAAGGCGGGTTTGACGTCCTCCCAGCCCCAGCCGGTGAGACCGAGCTGGCGCCAGTGGTCGTAGTCGGCGGCCTGTCCCCGCATCGAGATCATGGCGTTGATGGCCGAACAGCCGCCGATCACCTTGCCGCGCGGGTAGGCCAGCGTGCGGCCGTTGAGACCGGCCTCGGGCTCGGTCTTGAACATCCAGTCCGACCGTGGATTGCCGATCGCGAACAGGTAGCCGACCGGGATATGAAACCAGATCCAGTTGTCGCCGCCGCCGGCTTCCAGGATCAGTACCCGGTTGGCCGGATTGGCCGACAGGCGATTGGCGACGATGCAGCCCGCCGTCCCCGCGCCGACCACGATATAGTCGAATTCACCTTCGAGCCTGCTGGCCATTTCTCGATTTTTCCGTCCCTGTGCAAGATTTGTCGTCAATGCCCGCTTTATGACGGACAAACCCGGTCCGTCCTGACTTTTATTCGGGCAGACCCATTCACGCTAGACCAGCAGCAAGGGCGCAAGTGCGCCGCCCGCCGGGTCCAACCCCTTGAGTGTTTGGGCGGATCGCGGCTTACGTGCTAGAAGGGGTGAGTTATTCAATCGAGACCTTGCTCCATGCCTATCGTCAATCGCGTCGCCGATCTGCAACCAGACATTCAGGCTTGGCGCCGCGATATCCACGCCCACCCCGAATTGCTCTACGATGTGCACCGCACCGCCGCCTTCGTGGCTGAGCGGTTGCGGGAATTCGGCTGCGATGAAGTCGCAACCGGTCTTGGCCGAACCGGCGTGGTAGGCGTCATCAAGGGCCACAAAGCCAGAGGGAACAGCGATATCAGGGTGATCGGGCTGCGCGCCGACATGGATGCGCTGCCGATCGAAGAAGCCACCGATGTCCCCTATGCTTCGAAAACCCCGGGCAAGATGCACGCCTGTGGCCACGACGGCCACACCGCGATGCTGCTCGGCGCCGCCCGCTATCTGGCGGAGACGCGGAATTTCGCCGGCTCCGCGGTCGTCATCTTTCAGCCCGCGGAGGAGGGCGGTGGCGGCGCCGCGGCCATGATCCGGGACGGGCTGATGGACCGCTTTGCCATCGACCAGGTCTATGGCATGCATAACGGGCCGGGATATCCGATCGGTTCATTCGCCATCAGGTCTGGCCCGATCATGGCGGCGACCGATGCCATCGACATCCACATCGAGGGGCTTGGCGGACACGCCGCGCGTCCGCACAAATGTATCGATTCCGTTCTGGTCGGCGCCCAGTTGATCACGGCCCTGCAGTCGATCGTGTCGCGCAGCGTCGATCCCCTGGACTCCGCGGTCGTTTCGGTCTGCGAATTCCACGCCGGCAATGCCCGCAATGTGATCCCGCAAACCGCCGAGTTGAAAGGCACCGTCCGTACCTTGACCGCGGAAGTACGGGAACTGGTCGAGAAGCGGGTGCGCGAGGTCATAGCCGGCGTGGCGCAGATCACGGGTGCAAAGATCGATCTGGTCTACGAGCGCGGCTATCCGGTGACGGTCAACCACGCCGCGCAGACCGAGCTTGCGACCCAGATAGCCCGGGAAGTCGTCGGTGAGGCCAATGTTCGCGAGATCCCACCGATGATGGGCGCGGAGGATTTTTCCTATATGCTGCAGGCGCGGCCGGGGGCGTTCATTTTCTGCGGCAATGGCGACAGCGCCGGGCTGCACCATCCCGCCTATGACTTCAATGACGAGGCGATCGTGTTCGGCACCTCGTATTGGATCAAGCTGGTCGAGACGATGATGGCGGCTTGAGGCCGGATCGCCTGCGAAGCCGCACTTCTTGGGGTGGGCAAATCTGCGCCGTGACCACTATTTCGGATGCGGAAAGATGGTGGTCACGCCATCGACCCGCGCTCTCACGCGGTCAGTCGGCTTTAGCCCGGCCTCGGATCAGATCGGTTTCAGATTGCTGTGGGTATTTTAAGAATGCGCCGCGATTTCATGATGTTCGTCGCGGGATAGGCTACATGCCGCCAATCTTTGATTTTACGAACTAACTAACTTCTAATACGCAACTATAGCGTGTTATCTACAACATACCTACTTCCCGTAACGGGAACAATCGGCTATATTACTGCTTTATGACACAGAAAGATAAAAGCCGAATTCGGCACCAAGATGGCCTCTCCAACGCCGCGAGTTATCGAAGAGCCATTCAGCGGGAGCTCGATGCATTCATGGCGGGAGAACGGGATCGGCTCTCGAAGGACCGAAAAGAACGAGCCAAGCAGCTGGCAGCCCGCCATAAACTGCCCGATCTGGATGTGTTCGGATCGACATAGCGCGACGCCGCGAAACCCTCGGCGCTTTGATGCCATGCGATGATTGGGACGTTCCGCACCGCATGGCCGTGGCATCGCCGCTCAATACCGATCCGGCACGTACATTTCGGGCGGGATCGGGCCGCGATGATAATCGGGGTTGTGGATCCGGGCCGGCAGTATCACCGGATCGTGCGGGATATCCTGATATGGAATCTGTTCGAGCAGATGCGCGATGCAGTTCAGCCGTGCCTTTTTCTTGTCGACGGCGTGCACCACATACCAGGGGGCTTCGGGGATGTGGGTATGCTCCATCATGGCTTCCTTGGCCTTGGTGTATTGCTCCCAGCGGGCGCG
>Ga0326727_10015061_pt1 | contig 16689 bp, 13 predicted proteins | sample MB2enrmetagenome_FD_207643 | JGI IMG/M metagenome (GOLD analysis project Ga0326727, IMG submission 207643) | Lab enriched peat soil microbial communities from McLean, Ithaca, NY, United States - MB29MY | ecosystem: Environmental > Terrestrial > Soil > Wetlands > Peat | place: USA: New York...
CCTCCATGCACTTCGTTAATCTGGCCGACGTTCTGGGACCTGACCGCCCGCACGAGGTTTTCGTCAGCGGCAATATCAGGAACATCAAAAATCAACTCCGTCTGCAGTACGTCCGGCGGCGTTCTTTCCGTGAAGATTTGAAGATTATTTGTGAAACTCTAATGGTTGTCATCCGTAATGGCCGAACCGGATCGGCGACGGAGGCGCGGCGCTAGGTGGAATACCGCCGGCTTGGGCGAACCGGACTCGCAATTTCAACGGTCGGTTTTGGATGTGCGGCAATAGGCGGGTTCGACTACGGCCGGGTTCGGGACTCCGACAGTATTGCCGCCGTTCACAGAGCGCTTGAGCTGGGCGTCAATTTCTTTGACACCGCGGACGTCTATGGTTTCGGCCATTCGGAAGAGGTGTTAGGAAAGGCTCTTTCCGGCCGGTCGAAGGACGCCATCGTGGCTACAAAGGTCGGAGTCGATTGGGACGTCCGGGGCCGCCGCAGGCGCGACTTGAGCCCAACTCACATTCGGAAGGCGATCGATAAGAGTTTAGGCCGGCTCAGAATCGACCGTATCCCCTTGTATCAGATCCACTGGCCCGATCCACTGACACCCCTCAGCGAGACTCTTGGCGCGCTCAGGGAATGTCAACGGGCCGGGAAGATCGAAGCGATCGGGTGCTGCAACGTCTCGTTACAGGCCGTTGAGCAATTGCAGGCAATGTGCCGTATCGAATCCATTCAATTGCCCTACAGTTTGGCCGACCGGCGTTATGAAAGCGAAATGGAACAGTGCTGTCAAAGGCACGAGATGGCCGTCCTGTGCTACAGCGTGCTGGCGCAGGGCCTTCTTACTGGCAAATATGACAGGGCATCTCTCTTTCAGGGGACCGACCTCCGGCGGAGGAGTCCCATTTTCGACGATGAGCACCTGGCTGGCAACCTGCAATTGCTCGAACAGTTGCGACTGGTCGGCGCGCGTCACTCCCGAACCGTGGCTCAGACCGCAATAAGGTGGGCGCTCAGCCAGCCGGCGGTAGCCTGCGCCATAACAGGCGCCAAGCATCCCAGACAGGTGGACGAGAACGCCGGAGGTGTTGGGTGGCGTCTGTCCGCGGACGACGAAGCGATTCTGGCTCGGGCCCTGCACGTTTGAACCGCCGGGACCGGGCGAAGGCGGCATCACGAGGAGGTTATGGCAGCACTGCGAACGGATACCGAGCGGCACGTGGGAAAACGCATCGAGGAGATCTTTCTTCAGTGCGCGGACAGCGTCGAGATCAAGATGGAGAATTTCACAAAGTATGTCCGTCGGCAGCACCTGAAGCGATTCCTGGCAATGTACGAGATCTTCAAGCTGGCTTTGCCGGTGAAGGGTTCCGTGGTGGAGTGCGGTGTGTACCGTGGGTTCGGCTTGATGTCCTGGGCGAAGCTAAGCACGATCCTGGAACCTGAAAACCTCACCCGGAGAATCTACGGATTTGACAGCTTCGGGGGCTTCCCGCCTCTTCACGATAAGGATTCCAGCCGCTTTACGGATGCTACAGCCGGAGATTTGTCGGCCGAATCGTACGACGAGCTTCAGGCGCTCATTGAGGAGTATGACCGGGATCGATTTCTCGGTCACATCAGGAAAGTGGAATTGATCCGCGGGGACATTGTGAAGACGGCCCCAACATTCGTGGAGACGCACCCCCACTTGACGATCAGCCTGCTGTTCATCGATTGCGATCTGTATGAGCCAACCTGCGCGGCACTCGCATCATTCGTGCCCCGCATGCCCAGAGGCGCAATTCTCGCGTTTGACGAGCTGGATAATCCGCTCTGGCCGGGTGAGACTACGGCTTTAATGGAGACAGTTGGGCTAAAGAGGCTGCAACTACGGCGCGTGGAGTGGGATCCGTACATCTCGTATGCGTTAGTCGAATAACTGACTATTTCATGATTCCCAATCGCGTGACGATCGATGTCGACGCTCCGCTGGAGTTGGCTCGGCGGGTTCGTATTCAGGCTCTTCGGATGACCAATCGCTCGGGTGCTTCGCACATCGGCTCTGCTTTGTCCTGCGCTGACATTCTGGCCGAACTCTACTCGGGCATTCTAAACGTCGATCCCGCGAATCCCGGGTCGCCGGACCGCGATCGCTTCATCCTCAGTAAGGGTCATGCCGGCGTGTGCCTCTACGCAGTGCTGGCGGAGCGCGGGTTCTTCCCCGTCGAGAAACTCGTCAGCCACTATCAGGACGGGTCCGATCTTTGTGGCCACGCATCGCACCATCTCGCCGGTGTCGAGGCGTCCACCGGGTCGCTGGGCCACGGGCTTTCTATCGCCGCCGGTATGGCTTATGCCGCCACGCTCAGGTCCGCTCCCCATCGGGTCTTCTGCCTCCTGAGCGACGGCGAATGCGATGAAGGCTCCACGTGGGAAGCCGCTCTGTTCGCCGCTCATCATGGGCTTTCGAATCTCGTCGCCATCGTCGACTACAACGGGATGCAGGGCGTCGCCCCGGTTGCGGCAGTCGTACGACTCGAGCCTTTTGCCGATAAGTGGACTGCATTCGGCTGGGCCGTACGTCAAGTAGACGGCCACAATCACGAAGCACTCCGCACGGTTCTCCGGGACGCGCCATTTGAGCCCGGCAAGCCTTCATGCCTGGTTGCCAGGACCACCAAGGGAAAAGGCGTCAGCTTCATGGAAAACACCGTGCTCTGGCACTACCGCGTCCCACGTGGCGCCGAGTTCGATGCCGCCCTCGCCGAGCTGGAGGTCCGGTCTTGAGAGATGCTTTCATCCGCGAGCTGACCGATCTCGCTCCTCAACACCCGGAACTTCTCCTGCTCACCGGCGATCTCGGCTTTGGCGTACTCAACGGCTTCGCATCGCGCTTCCCTCGCCAGCTACTCAATGTCGGCGTTGCCGAGCAGAACATGTCCGGCCTTGCCGCGGGGCTGGCGCTCGAAGGCCACACCGTATTCACATACTCCATCGGCAATTTCCCAACGCTCCGCTGTCTGGAACAAATTCGCAACGACATCTGCTACCATCGCGCCAACGTCAAAATAGTCTGCGTCGGCGGCGGCATGAGCTATGGGGCTGTCGGCATGTCCCACCACGCTACCGAAGACCTGGCCATACTCCGCGCCCTGCCGGGCATGCTCGTGCTATCGCCTGGCGATCTCTGGGAAGCAGCCGAAGCCGCAAAGCATCTCGTTTCGCATGGCGGCCCCGCCTATCTGCGCCTCGACAAATCTTCCGCGCCGCTGACCGCCCACCGCGATCGAGCTTTTTGCCCGGGTGTTATCCGAACGGTTTGCGATGGGTCGGACGTGACCCTCGCCGCCACCGGAGGGATCCTCGGAGAGGCTCTTCTTGCCGCCGATGCGCTCGCCGGGCAGGGCGTATTCTGCCGCGTGCTTAGCGTTCACACGATTAAGCCACTGGACACAAACACGCTCGTCGCCGCCGCTCTCGAAACGGGCGGTATTGTGAGCATCGAGGAACATGCCGTGGACGGCGGACTGGGTGGCGCCATCGCGGAGAGCCTGATGGAAGCCGGAGCCTCTCCGGGCTTCTTCGTGCGTATGGGCCTTCGCAACACATTTTCGTCGGTGGTGGGGAGCCAGCAATACCTCCGCCGAGTTTACTCACTGGATGCCGCGGCAATTACTCGCATCGTCTCCGCAAAGCTGGGTATCCCTGTTCCCCTTTTGGTCTCTTAAGAGAAGGGTACGGCGTAACCTCACAGCCGAAGTGCGTCTTCGCCCCGGCACATTCAATGCATAACCTAATCGATTCATGGACCCCGTCCGAATCCTGGGCACGTCTCCGCCGTGTGACGGTCTGGCTCGTCCAGATTGGAGTCTTCTCGCTGAGTGTCCTTGTGGCGTTCCTCTTGCGGTTCGAGTTCACCATTCCGGTGGCCCAACGAAAGCACCTGTTTTGGGCCCTGCTCGTCTGCGTTCCGGTCAAACTGATTGTCTTCCGGCTCCTCGATCTCGATCGCGGCTGGTGGCGTTTCATCTCCATCCAGGACTTGGTTCGGCTTCTGCTCGGCAACGCTGCCGGCTCGACCCTGAGCATTGTTGTCATCCTCGCAGCCGCTCCCGGATTTCCGCGATCGCTCTACATACTGGATCTGCTCATCTGTTTCCTCGCCACCGCCGGTCAACGCACTTTTGCTCGAGTTCTGCTCGACTCCCTGGGCCCCGGCTCCCACAGCGCTGCCGGAGCGAGAGTGTTTATTTACGGCGGTGGAACGGCTGGCGTCACTCTTCTCCGCGAGATTCGTTCAAGCTCGAAACTGAGGTACGCCGTACGTGGCTTCATTGACGACAATCCTCGCAAGCACGGCCTCATCATCCAGGGCGTTAAGGTCCTCGGTTCCGGAGATGCTATTAGCAGACTTGCCCTGCGGCACGGCGTCTCCGAGATCCTGATCGCGCTGCCTTCGGCGAGCGGCTCTGAAATGAGCAGCGCGCTCCGGAACTGCCATGCCGCGGGAATTAAGTGCCGCACGATACCGGCTCTGGCGGAAATAATCGAGAATAGCGGTCTCGCCGCTCAGATCCGCGATGTCGCCGTGGAAGACCTCCTCGGCCGCAAGCCTGTACGCCTCGAAGAACGCCTGATCGAGGATACGCTGGAAGGCAAGGTGGTCCTCGTTACCGGCGCCGGCGGGTCCATCGGCTCCGAACTTTGCCGCCAGATCACTCGCTTTCACCCCGCCGGAATTGTGGGATTCGAAATTGCCGAGTCCCCCCTGTTCGAAACAGACAGCGAAATGCAGCGGGCCTTTACCGGCACGCCCTTCTACCCCGAACTCGGGAGCATTCAGAACCGTGTGCGTCTCGACGAGGTCCTGCGACGGTATTCGCCGGCGGTGGTATATCATGCCGCGGCCTACAAGCACGTCCCCCTCATGGAGACCCATGTCTTCGAGGCGATCGAGAACAACGTCTTCGGCACCTACAACCTCGCCGTGGCAGCTTCCGACCATGGCGTCGAAAACTTCGTCATGATCTCCTCCGACAAGGCGGTGCGGCCCACCAATGTGATGGGCGCCACTAAACGCATTGCCGAACTTCTGCTCCTCGCCCTGCAAAACGGCCGGACCAGATACGTCGCCGTGCGTTTCGGCAACGTGCTCGGCTCGAACGGTAGTGTTATCCCCATCTTCAAGAAGCAGATCGCGTTGGGCGGGCCGGTGACCGTAACGCATCCGGACATGCGGCGCTTCTTCATGACGATTCCCGAAGCCTGCCAACTTGTGCTGCAGGCCGCGGCACGGGCAGAGGGTGGTCAGGTCTGCGTTCTGGACATGGGCGCGCCGGTCAGGATCGTGGATCTGGCCCGGAACCTGATTCTGTTGTCGGGGCTGAAACCCGATGAAGACATAAAGATCGAGTTCACCGGCATGCGCCCCGGCGAGAAGTTGTTCGAAGAGCTGAACACCATACTCGAAGAGACAACTCCAACTGCCCATGAGAAGATCCGCATTTACACGGGCGCCGGCATGCCGGCGGGCGATATGGTGGCGTGGATCGATTACCTGCGCGAGATTTGCGCGTCCCGCGATGTCGGCCGGCTGATCGTGGCGCTGAAAGAAATCGTGATCGACTACAGCCCCAGCACCCACCTGCTGAAGCGCATAATAACGCATCGCGACAGCCACTCGGTCTCGACGGTTGCCTGAAATCCGTCGTTGAGGCCAGCCAGGTGGTACAGCTTGCCATCGCTGAAGTCGGCGACGTAGGTGGGTTCCAGATCCACGCGCGGAAGAAATGCCGTGAACCAGCGGGCGAACTCGGCGGGCGGCAGAGTCCGCCGCATCGCATCGGCTTCGGCGAGGCACGGCGAGAGAAAGTCCTCGCCGGACGGCTCGTAAGCAATGGGGCACGCGGTGTCCTTCAGGAAGTAGTCGCGCGTGCGCGCTTCCAGCAACCGCGCGAACTCCGCGTTCCCCGTGCCGCGCGCGTAATCCAGCATCAACCCGAGCGCGAAAGCCGTATTGTTGTGCTCGCCCACGCGCACCGGATGCTCCATCTTCGGAAGCCACGAGGAGATTCGCCCAACAGCGGCCTGCTCCAGCGGCCGCAGCGTGGCCGACCATTGCCGCAACTCCGCGTCGTCGCTCTCGCGCAACTCGGCGGCAAGTTGCAGGAGCCACGCCAGGCCATACGGGCGCTCAAACGTGTTCCGCCCGGCGTCGTTGAGATATTTCACTTCCTGCGCGATATGCGCGTCCGTGATGCTCTGTGCCACCGCACGGCACGCCTCGGCGGCGATAGGCGCGTTAGGAAACAGCCGAATCGCCCGCACCAGCAGCCAATGGCCGTGCACGGAAGAATGCCAGTCGTAGCAGCCGTAGAATGCGGGCGTGAGCTCGCGCGGGGGCTTCACGTCGGCGTCGGAGTTCAGCGAATGCGCGATTCTGTTGGGATATTCCTTGTGGATGCAATCGAGCGCCAGGCGCGCAAAACGGGTGGCCTGCGCCTCGTCGAAATCGGAGTCAGCCATGAGGCTCGAACAGAGCAGAAATCCGAACAGAAATAGAGGAGCGCACCTCGCCGTCGGTCCGCTCAGAAAGGCCATCGGCTGGCGCGTTTGTCCTTCGCGCTGGGACCGGGGCCGGGACCGTTACCAACTCCCGACCCACCCATGTACGCTTTGCTGAAGTCCACATCGCTTTCGGTAAAGCCGATGGGGCGATCGAGAACCATCTCCATCGTGGTGCCGCGCGCAAGCACGGCATCGGGTCCACGCGTCACCAGCACGCCGATGAGACCTGCCGTTGCGCCCGCCGCCGCGCCAATTCCCGCACCCATTCCAGGTCGTCCCGCAGCGACTCCACCTGCCACTGCGCCGATAGACGCGCCGCTCGCCGCTGTTTCCGCGATGGTGCGCACGTCGCCGGATTTGTTGCCTTCGCTCTTGATGGATCCCTCTTTGCGGTCCAGATCCTCGCTGGCACGGCCGTCAAGGCTGCCGATACTCGCCCTGAAATCGCGCGTCACGCCGTTCGGAAGCGTTAGCGAATCGAAGCGGATGTAGAATTCGCCGCGGCCTTTCACTCGCCCCGGCCGCGTTACCTTCGTCACCGTCCCCGCCACGTAGCTGCCCACCGGGATCACCATCTTTCCGCGCAACACCACCGGAAAGACGGTTTCCAGATACACGCGGTCGCCTTCGGTGGAGTTCTTAGTGCTGACGCTGTTGATGAGGCTCAGCGGGATCTTGGTGCCAGGGTCGATGACGTAATCAGGCTTCGGGATCGCAGCCGGGGCGGCTGGCGTTAGTGCGGCTTCCGCCGGAGGCGTTGCAGGTTTCGTGGCTGCCGCGGCATCAGGCGGCGGCGTGACCGGCTGTTCCTGGCTGAACAACCCGCTAACGGCGAATGCAAATATCCCGATAAAGCGGCAAATCATAACACGTATCCCGTTTCTCCAGTGTACTTCTATTGAACGCACCGCAATGACGCAGGGTTGCGCGTGTAAAGTTACAATGGCACTTCATGGCCAGGAAAAAATCGAGGAAGCCTGCCGCCGCCGCGCCGCAATCGAAAGGGGCGCCGTGGTGGACGCGGCCCTGGGTACCGTTCCTCATCCTCGGCCTAGCCGTGCTGATCTTCTATTGGTCTCCGCTGACCGATCCCAACACGACACCGCAATGGGACGCCATCGACGTCCACTACAGCCTGCAACGCTACTTTGCCGATGAGATTAAGAGCGGATCGCTGCCTGTCTGGGCCGATTACGCTTTTTCGGGATTTCCATTCCTGGCCGATCCCCAGCCCGGAGCGTGGTACCCGCTGAACTGGCCGTTCTTCCTGATCGGCATCACGCCGAAGGTCATCCAGCTTGAAATCGCGTTTCACTGCCTGTTTGCGGCCCTTGGCGCGTTTCTGCTCGCGCGTCGATGGTTGCCGAGTAACCCATCTCTCCTGGCCGCGCTTTTCTACGCGTTCTCCGGTTTCTTCGCCGGGCACGCTTCGCACGTCGGCATGTTTCAGACCGCGGCCTGGCTGCCGTGGATTCTGCTCAGCCTGCACTTCGCTATGGAAACCGGAGCGATCCGCGCTTTCGCGGCCGCCGGTATCGCCGCCGGAATTATGTTTCTCGCCGGCCATTTTCAAACCGCGTTATATGCGCTGCTCGCCGCCTGTCTCTACGCGATCGCGCTGCTCACGCTCCGCCAGGGAACATGGAAACGCGCCGTGATCGCCCTTGCCGCAATTGCAAGCGGAGTGCTGAGCATCGGTGCGATCTCCTGGTTGCCCGGGTCCGTGCTGGTGCGCGAGTCCATCCGCTCGGGGATGAACTTCTCCGGCGGAACCAATGCGCCGCTGGCGCCGGGCGCGTTGACCACTCTCTTGTGGCCGAACGCGCTGGGCGCGGTACTCGGTCCGTATCACGGGCCTCAGGACATCACTCAGTATTATTTCTACGCGGGCGTCACGCTGTTGCCGCTGGCGATCGCCGGGCTGTTCGTGGCGCGCATCCGCCGGGCAGCGCTCATCGTGCTGATCCCGGCGCTCTGGTACGCTTTCGGTCCCGCGGCCGGGTTCTATAGTCTCTTGTCGAAGCTCCCGGGTCTGGCAAGCGTGCGCGCCCCGGTGCACGCTTGGTTCGTCGTAGCCCTCGCTTTGGCTTTGCTGGCCGGGGCGGGCGCAAGTGTCATCGAGGGCCGCTGGCCGCGAACGTGGTTGCTCCCCGTCCTGCTTCTGTTCTGCTTCGCCGATGCATTTTACTGGAACTCCGCCGTGAACCCGCTGCCCTGGGCGCGCCGGAGTTTCGACGATCTCTACGGCTCCCGCCAGGACGCATTCTACGGCACCATCCAGCAACACCTCACGCCGGGCACGCGCTTGTATTCCAGCCGCGATTCCACCGGCACGGGACCACTGAATGGCGCGTTCGACGTTCGCGTTCCGGTCACCTACGGCTACAATCCGCTCGAACTTGGCCGCTATTCGGATTACATTGCCGCGGCGGCTTCCAACGGCAAGCTGATCGACGCTCTCGACGTTTCGCTCGCCGTGATTCCGGAGACCGGTGCGATGCAAACTCGCGCGCCGCTGCCCGCGTTCGGATTTCCGCAGGACGTGCATGTGGTCGGCGGGCCGAGAGATTCGCAGGTGGCCTTAGCAATTCTCGATCCCGCTCGCGACGCGATTGTAGAGGGCGGCATGAATGGAATCGTGCAAAGCGCAAGCGCCACCGTCACTGTCAAGGAGACGAGTGAGCGCCGTTTTAGCATCCACACCGAGAGCCCTTCGCGGAGTCTGCTGCGAACGTCCATACCATGGTTCCCGGGCTGGACGGCTCACGCCGGTTCAACAAACCTGGATGTCCGTCCCATCAACCACGCGATTCTCGGCATCGTGGTCCCGCCGGGCTCGTCGGAAATCGAAATTGAATTTCACGAGCCGTGCCTCGGGCTGGGCGCGCTGCTGAGCGCGCTCGGCCTGGCCACAGGGATGGGGCTGATGATCAAGGCTGGACGTTCAGATAAACCTGCGCCGGGCTAGTCTGGCCAGCACAGACGAGCCGGATTTCCGGGTTCGCCGCAATATCGTTCGGGAGTTGAAGATTGATCTGGTACAGGCCGGCGAAAAAAGGCGCGGCTCCGGCATAGAGGACATCTTCGGCTGGCACGGGTTGGCCGTTGAGCAGAACCTGGAGATTGCTCTCGGGCGCCAGCGACGCCGCTGCGATGGGAAGTTGGCCGGGTTCAACGGGCGGATTCGTGGGGCCAAGACCGGTAGCGTAGAGCATTACGATTTCTCCAGGCTGTGCCGGGCTCGCCGTCGTGATAGCCGAGCCGTCGAGATGCAAAGCCGCCACGTCCTGTCCACTCGACAGAAAGAGCGCCGGCGCGGCGGCCTGCAGATCGAGCGTGAGCACCGGGCCGGCGAGGCCTTGGTTCACGACCACGAAAGTCGTCTTTCCGGGGAGCAGGTTTGGTGGAACCAGGAAGCTGATTTGCGTGGGTGACACGGAGAACGGCGTCGCTTCCAGGTTGCCAACCAGGACGTGTGTGGCGGTGCCGGGCAGTTGGGTTGGCAGCGCACCGCCGGAAGAAACATCGGCAGGAGTGAGCGTGACTGATGTGTCGGACAGGTTTTGCCCGTTCACCGTGGCGATTGTGTTCGGCGCAAGCGCTCCGGGAATGCCGTCCGCTGTGTTGACCACCGTAGCAGCGCAATAACCGGGAAAGCCGGGCGTCGGCGGGACGCACTGTGCTGCAGCGCCGGCGAACGACAATATGATTGCAATCGCCCAGCGCGGTTTTATGGAGCCAGCCCGGCCAGCACAAGCGCCTTGCGTGCCATGGTGCTCAGCGGAAGCGATTTGAGAGAAGCGAGCGGCGTCCATTGGCACACTCCATCCGCCGCCTTCCGTCCGGTGGAAGCCTGCAACACGCGGCAGTAATGATTCGTGCTAACGATGGTGTGCCGGAATTCGCCGATTTCTCTCATGGCGCAAGCGCCCGGAAGGTGTTCCGGCTCGGGCAATTCCCAGAATCCCGCGAGACGCGGACTGCCGGCGGCGATTTGCCTCAGCAGAATCGACCCGTTGCGGCGGACGATCAACAACCGCCGCGTAACATCGTTGGGCTTTGGCCGTGCGCCTTTGACGGGCAATTCGTTTTGCAGCCCGAGCGCACGCGCCTCGCACCAATTTGCAACGGGGCATTCCGCGCAACGCGGACTTCGGGCAAGACAGACGGTTGCGCCGAGTTCCATCATGGCCTGATTGAAATCGCCGGGCCGCTGGCGATCGAGCAGCGACCGTGCCTGAGCGCAGAGCCGAGCACGTGTGTCTACGGCTCGCAGATCCGCCTTCTCCGCGATGACACGCGCGAGCACTCGCAGAACGTTGCCATCCACCGCCGCCCGTGCCTCGCCGAATGCGATGCTGGCGATAGCCGCAGCCGTGTACGCTCCAACACCGGGCAGGGCCCGAATCGAATCATAGTCCTTCGGATATGCCCCTGCTTCCGCAATCTGGCGCGCGGCCGCCTGCAGGTTGCGCGCACGCGAATAATACCCAAGCCCCGCCCAACAAGCCAGAACCTCGCTCTCGGACGCGTGCGTAAAGGATGCGGGTGTGGGATAGCGCTTCAGGAAGCGCTCGTAATAGGGAAGCACGGCGGCGACGCGCGTCTGCTGCAGCATAATCTCTGAGACATGAATCGCCCACGGATCGCGCGTGCGTCGCCACGGCAGGTGGCGCTTGTTTTTGTCGTACCAGGCGAGCAGCGCCCGGCGGAACTTGCCGGTCATCATAGTAAAGGATAGGCGATGCTGCTGGCTAACGTTGTAGAAACATCCCGGCGCGTGGCGGAGACCTCGCGGCGTCTTGAAAAGACAGATCTGTTGGCTGCGCTTCTTCGCCAGCTCGATCCCGAAGAAGTGGACATCGTTGTCGCGTTTCTTTCGGGATATGTACGACAGGGCCGCATCGGTATTGGATGGGCGACGTTGAAAGCCGCGGCGGCGACCCCGGCGGAAGACGCAAATCTCGAAATTCACGACGTGGACCGGACACTGGCGGGTCTCGCAGCGGTGAGCGGACGAGGATCGGAGAAGCAAAGACGCGATCTGGTCGAGGCGCTGTTCGCCCGCGCCACATACCCGGAGCAGGCATACTTAACCGCACTCCTCCTCGGAGAAATCCGGCAGGGCGCGCTGGAAGGAGTGATGCTGGAGGCGCTGTCGAAGGCTTCGAGCGTCGCGCTTGACCGCGTCCGCCGCGCTGTCATGATGGCGGGCGATATCGCACGTGTTGCGCGCTCAGTGCTGGAATCCGGCGATGCTGCGCTCCATCAATACGGCGTGCAGCTCTTTCGCCCCGTTCAGCCGATGCTCGCTCAGACTGCGGAAGACGTGGAATCCGCTCTGGGCGATCTCGGCGAAGCCGCTCTCGAATACAAGTTCGACGGGCAACGCGTACAGGTTCACCGCTCAGGCGATGATGTCCGTATCTTCTCGCGCAGCCTGATTGACCTCACTGCCGCCGTGCCGGAGATCGTAGAAGCCGTCAGAGCCTTACCGGCGCGCGATCTCATTCTCGACGGCGAAGTGATCAGCCTAACCTCCGACGGCCGCCCGCAGCCTTTTCAGGTGACCGCCCGGAGGTTTGGCCGCAAGCTCGATCTCGCTCGCATGCGTGAGGAGCTGCCGCTCACGCCTTTCTGGTTCGATCTGCTGTATCTCGATGGCCAGTCCCTGATGGATGAGCCGCACTCGTGCCGGTTCGCAGCGCTGGAGTCGCTTTCACCCGCCGAGGCAGTTGTGCCGCACATGTTGACCGCCGATCCCGAGCAGGGCGCGGAGTTCCTGCGTCTGGCGCTCGATCGGGGCCACGAAGGAATCATGGCCAAGGCCAATGACGCCGCTTACGCCGCGGGCGCCCGCGGGCAAAGCTGGCTCAAGATCAAGAAGGCGCATACGCTGGATTTGGTGATTCTAGCTGCCGAATGGGGACACGGGCGGCGTCATGGTTCGCTGAGCAATCTGCTTCTCGGCGCGCGCGATACCGAAAGCGGTGGATTCGCCATGCTGGGAAAGACGTTCAAGGGCCTCACCGATGAGATGCTCGCGTGGCAGACCGAGCAGCTATTGAAACTGGAAATCTCACGCGACGCGTGGACCGTGTATGTTGAGCCGAAGCTGGTCGCCGAGATCGCCTTCAGCGACATCCAGGTAAGCCGCCGCTATCCCAGCGGTCTTGCTCTGCGGTTCGCGCGTGTGAAGAGGTATCGGGCGGATAAATCGGCGGCGGAAGCGGACACCATCGAAACAGTGCGCAAGCTGGCCGGAGGTTGAGCTCTCCGATCCAGCCTGCGCCATTAAACGGCACTAACTCCGATTTGCGGCTTGCGTGCCCGCGACCGCATAACGCACTCGGATGCGCACCGCGATCGTTTCGACGCTCTCCGCTTCGGCATACGATCCTGCCTTGCGCAGCAGCACCGCATATTCTTCAAAGGTCTGAGCGGCGCGTAGGCCCGGCGAATCGGTGTCGCGCAGGATTCTCGTGGCGTCGCGGTACAGCGCCACCGCGTCAGAGCCCCTGCCCTCGTGCACGTACAGGCTTGCCAAATTGGCCATCCAGTACGCCGACGTCACCGTGTTCGACTGCACCGTCAGAGCTCGGCGGAAGTACGACTCGGCCGAAGGATAATCGCGCAGTTGGGCCGCGGCAACCCCAAGATTATTGAGGTCGGTGCCTACCCTTGGATGAGCCGGCCCAAGCTTCTCCTCATCGATGCGCAGAGCCTGCTGAAAAAGCTGCATGGCTCGATGAACGTCGTGCGCGTCCTGCGAAATCAGGCCGAGATTCGAGAGGGCCGCGGCGTACTCGGGATGATCCACTCCCACCGAAGCCTGCAGCAGCAACAGCGCTCGCGTGCCCACCACGCGAGCCTGTTTCAAATCGCCCCGCGCCCGGTCCAGCAACGCCAAACCTTCCAGCGCGGCGGCCATTCTCGTGCCATGATCGCCGGCACCCTTCAAGAGCGCCACGGCCCGCTCCAGATGATTCTGGGCTGCGGCGAGGTCGCCAGTCTTGCGTTCGGCGTTGCCGAGGTCGATGAGAGTATCGGGCTGTTCGACGTAGGTCAAGGCACGCCGAAGGAATGTTTTGGCGCCCTCCGGCCGGCCTTCGGCCTCCGCAACTGTGCCCAACACGTCCAGTGCGGACCCGGCGTCCGCCCCTTGTTCCAGAGCGCGGTTTGCGAAGTCCTCAGCTTCGGTGTAGCGCCCCATATCGCGATTCACCAGCGCCAGGCCGAGGAGCGCCGCTCCGGTTGGCCGGGCGCGCTGGTACATTTTTTCGGCCTCCGGATAACGGCCCTCCGCACGAAGCGTGGCGGCCAGATTCAGAACGGCCTCAGGTTCTCCCATGGCCGCCGACTGCGAAAACATCGATTCGGCGCGCGCGTACTCGCCGCGGCCGAAGTAGACACTGCCAACATTGTTCAGGTTTCTGGCTTGCTGGGGACCCGGGGCGGGAGGAACGCTCTCGCCCCGAACACCCGCCGTTGCCAGCACCAGGAGACTTGCGAAGCAAACATCACGGGTTCTCATGCAGCTATAGTGCGGCTGAATCGCCTACGCCTGGCAGTAATGGCGGCGTACGGTTACGGTGTGGTTTTACGGTAAACGGCGGGGGCGAAGCCGATGCGCCGGAGCAATGCCTGAAATCGGGGCTCGTGCCGCAAGGGATCGTACACCGGGTGCACCTTCAACCCCGAGAGCGTCATCTGGCGGTTCTCCATTCCCTTTTCCAGCCAATCGAGAGCGCGATCGTTTTCCCCAAGCCCCAGGTGCAGGATGGCAAAGGACGTTGCCGAAACGCTGGGGCCGGCTCCGCCAGTCCGGTCGGCCGCCGAAGAGATTTCCTGCAGTTTCCGCAGCATCTCTCTTGCACGCTCTGTTTGTCCGTTCAACGCGTATGATTGCCCAAGTGCGGCCAGGACATTGGGAATGTCTCCGCCGAGTTCCCGGCCCTTCCGATAGTTTTCAATCGCCTTCGCGTATTCGCCCATTTGCGCGAAGACGCGTCCCAGCGATGTCCACGCTTTATAGAACGATGGGTCGAACTCTTTGAGCGCCTCGTATTGCCGGACGGCCTCAGGATACCGGCGCGACACCATCAGAACGAATCCCCGTCCCTCCTGTGCGATCGCCGACAAAGGATCGAGCGTAATGGCTTGATCTATTTCCGACAACGCCTCCTCAAAGCGGCCGATCATGGCGAGATAATCGACGGCATACCAATGATGCGCCGTGGAGTACCCGGGGTTGAGTTCGATCGCTTTCCCGAAGAACTTTTCCGCTTCGTCCCATTTCCAGCCGTACCGTGAACGGAGCAGGCCGAGGGTCGCATACGCTTCGGCCAGATTGGGGTCCAGCGTCGTGGCGCGTTCGGCGGCTCGGTTAGCGGAAGGGATGGCCGCTTCCTGCGGAAGAAGCCCATAGTCCGCCATCACCGCGTAGCTGTCGCCCAGACCGGCCCATCCGAGCGCCCAGTCGGGGTCAAGCGAGACCGCATCCTCGAAGCAACGCAGCCCCAGCCGCAGGCCCTCCGGCGAACGCTTGTTCCAGTGGTAGCGGCCTTTCAAGTAGAGGTTGTAGCACTCGATGGAAGTCTCTTTGGATGTGAGCCGGTTCGCCGATTCCGTCAGGAGCTTCACGCGCAGCGTGTTCACGATGGCCTGTGCAATCTCCTCCTCGATGGCGAAAACATCGGCGGCGGTTCGGTCCCACGCCTCCGACCATAAATAATACCCAGTGGCTGCTTCGATCAATTGCGCGGTGATGCGCAACCGGTCACCCAGGCAACGGACGCTTCCGCGCAGGATTGTCTCCACGCGCAATTGTTCGCGGATGGCTTCGAGGTCCTGCTGATGGCCTTTCATGCGCGCCGCCGAGTGCCACGCCACAACCCTAAGCCCATGAACTCTTGCAAGCGAGTGGATCAATTCTTCCGTGAGCCCGTCACACAAGTAGTCGGTGTCGGTTCCGGAATTCAGGTTGGTGAATGGAAGCAGCGCAATGGTCCGCTGCACCGGCACGGACTGCGGTTTGGAGGGAGCTCCCGTAAGGAGAGCCTGATCGTGAAACACGGCCGCATAGCCGCCGCGTGGAAGCTCGATGCGAATCTTCGCGTCGCGGCCCCCACCTTCATACCAGCTCTTCAGCCGGTCGCGAAGACGGCGGGCTTCGACGCGCACCACCGGGTCCACTCGCGGATCGAAGGACGGTCCCCGCCCAAAGGCCTCCACGCCAACCACGTATTCCTTGACGCGATCGGACTCGCCGCGCAGCGCCTGCTCCACGGAAAAGCGCAGAAAGCGGCAGAGACGCTCGGAGCGGGAGAACAGATCGCTGGCCACAATGCGGCCCAGTTCCTGGCGGATGAGCTCTTCACGCTGTAAGTCGGTACACATAGGGCGGCGAAGACGTGGCCCCGGGAGATTATCTAATTGTAGCGAACGGTTTTCGGGCGAGATCCGAACTGCGTGCGGCTAATCCTGCTCCCACCTTAGCCCGAGGCGCTACACGCGCAGTCCGCAATATCGGCAGTGGCGGACCCGCGGCGTTGTGGGAGACTCTCAAGGACCCTCCGACGAAACGCCTGCCCGGCGCCGAGCAGCTATTGAAACTGGAATGCGGGGCTTAGTCCGAGACGCACCAGCAGCGCCAGGAACCTCGGTTCCTGTCGAAGAGGGTCGTAAACCGGATGCACTTTCAGCGCGGATAAGGACATCTGACGCCGCTCCATGCCCCCTTCCAGCCACTCGAGCGCGCGGTCATTTTCCCCGAGGCCCAGGTGAACGATGGCGAAGCAGGTGGCCGGAACGGCCGAAGTCCCGGAGCCGGTCCGGCTCGCCGAGGAAGACATTTCGTGCAGTTGCTGCAATAACTCCCTGGCGCGATCCGTCTCTCCGTTGAGCGCGTGCGCCTGGCCGAGCGCAGCCAGTATATTAGGAATCGTGCCGCCTAGTTGCAGACCCTTTTCGTACATCTCAATGGCCCTTGCGTAGTCGCCCATTTGCGCATACACTCGCCCCTGCGATGTCCACGCTTTGTAGAAGGACGGCTCGAACTCCAACAGCAACCGGTATTGTTCGATTGCCTCCCCGTACCGGCGCGACACCATCAAAACGAAGCCACGGCCTTCCTGGGC
>Ga0326727_10015062_pt1 | contig 16689 bp, 18 predicted proteins | sample MB2enrmetagenome_FD_207643 | JGI IMG/M metagenome (GOLD analysis project Ga0326727, IMG submission 207643) | Lab enriched peat soil microbial communities from McLean, Ithaca, NY, United States - MB29MY | ecosystem: Environmental > Terrestrial > Soil > Wetlands > Peat | place: USA: New York...
GTCTCCTTTTGCACCCTCGAGTGCGTTGCGGTCAGCTTAGCTGTTCCGCGAGACCAGCCGTCTCATCCCATCTAAAGAGGCTGCGGAAAAACTCCGTTGTGGAAAGGCTTTGAATCAGGGCATGACTTCAGTCGTGCCGCAGAGGCAACAAACAAATGTCGGGCTTTACAGGTTGCGGAAAAACGGGGAACAGGAGGCGAATCCGCCGAAGAGCTTCCCTCAGGGGCTAAAGCCCGCGTTGATTTTACGCCACTTACGGCACGGCTAAAGCTGTGCCCTTTCAAAGCAATGAGTTTTTTTCGCAGCCTGTGAAGCCCGTCTTCCTCAAAACGAATCACTGCGATTTTGGGAGAGCAGATGGGCCTGCCTTCCGGCAGGCCCGCTCGAGAGGCATTTGAGGGAGGAGATCCAGGGGGGTGATGGGAAGAGATCCCGTAAAGGATCCTCAAAAGGAATGGGATACCTTTGTGGAAGGGACTAACATCGGGGAAGCCTCTGCTTGTTATTTAGTCAGATGCAGAAATGCGAAAAAGGTTGCGGTTGGAGTTGCTGCCTGTGAAAAAGATTTTCTGAGCACTCGCTTCTGCCCAGCCTCCGCTTACCTCTCTGGCACCTCCGCAAATAAAAGAGCGCGAATTAACTTGCATCGAATGAGTGCGATTGGGCAATCTCTAAAGTGTGAAGTGGTGGCAATTCATCATCCTGATCGGAATCCTGGTGCTGGGGATTGGCTACATCTGGCTGCACCGGGTGGAGCTGGGTCTGGTGCGTCCCGCGAATTTAGAGACAGAAAGCTATTCAAGCGGCACACCGGCTTCGCCCATTACCAGCCCCGCGCGCATTACCTGGGAGAATGTTGACCGGAGCCCGGATGGTTTCAAGGTGGAAATGCCGGCCGACATCGAGGAGCTGCAGGTTGCAGCCGACAACGAGCGCGGCGGGGCAGATGAAATCAACATGATTTTATCCAAATCGAATGCGCAAACTACCTTTGCGGTGGCCTGGGCGGACGATCCGCCAGTGGCGCGGGCGAACGATCGCAACGCGGGCAGAATCCTCGATATGGCGCGGGACGATGCCATGGCCAGAACGCAGACCTCGCTGACCACGGAGACGCGGAGCACGGTGGCCGGTTTTCCGGCGAGGGATTTTTCGGCACGCAATACGGCAGGCGGGGTGATGAGTTCGCGGTTGATCTACATCAATCCGCGGCTCTACATGCTGATTGCTGCTTTCCCGTCTGAGAGCGCCCGCCGCGAGCAGGATGTGGCGCGATTTTTCGACTCGTTTGCAATTGTCGCGTCGGAACGAGTTCCCGAGAGTCTGCCCGTGGCGCAGGCTCCGCGGTAAATTAATTGTTCTTGATGCCTAACTTTAGTTTTCGCGGGCGAGCGGCTCTGCTGATGACGCTCAAAATCCAGCCGACAAACTGGATATGCGGGAGTGCACATTCCCCTCCCTCATCTTGAGGTGAAGCATTTCAGTTGCCGCGCTTTCTACAGCAGAATTTTCGCAATACATTGCTGCATCGAGCAACGTTTCTGCCTCACAGCAGGCGATGCAGTCGTTGCAGCAGAGCCTGGCCTCGGGAAATCTAACCGCGGCTCAGAGCGCCTTCAACACCTATCAACAACTGAATCAGAGCCCTCCTGCCACGAGCGGGAGCAGCTCCTCCTCCAGTTCCTCCTCGAGTTCCTCCTCGAGCTCGGGAACCGCTTCGCAAGTGTCAAAGGATTTGACGGCGTTGGGGGGTGCCATCGGCTCGGGCGATCTGTCGACTGCGCAGTCGGCTTTTGCCACGGTGCAGAGCGACTTGAAGACGACACCTTCGCAGGCAGTCACAAACGCGGAAAGCGCCGTGGCGCAGACGGTGCAGTGGGTGGACGACCTGCTGAGCATTTCAGGCTCGAACAGCTCGTCAACCACGCCATTGGATCCGACCACGAGCATGCTGGATAGTGCGTATGGGCTAAGCCCCTCTTCAACTACGACGAACCCGACAATAGGATTCCTGGAGAACGCCTATGACGCAGGCGGTACGGGGAGCAGCAGCAACGGAAACTCTTCCAGCACCGCTAGCAGCGATGCGGGAAGCTACGCGAGCAGCATCCCAAGCGACGGCAATGCAGGGAGCGGCGCCAGCGTCAACGTCTACGCATAGCGGAAAAGCAGGGAGTCTGCGCGGTTCAGGCCGCATGCGACTTTGGCCGCACCGTCTTCTCGATTAAATGAGTAATAAGGCCGACGGGCAGGAACCGAACCAGAAGTGCAGATATCCAGCCGCTGAAAGACGGCAGGATTGTGCGCCGGCCGGCAGCGAGCGCGGAGATCGCCTTACGCGCCACTTCCGGAGCGGATTGGACGTGCTGTTTGAATGCCTGGGAGCGGGCGACCTCAAAGAATTCGCTGTCGGTGGACCCAGGGCAAAGCGCGGTCACCTTCACGCCGAAGCGGGCGACTTCTGCGGCCAGCCCTAGCGCAAAGAAGCGATCGAAAACCTTGGTGGCTGCATACGTAGTGAGGTAGGGCACCGGCTGAAAGCTTGCCGTGGAAGCCAGCACCAGCACCCAACCGCGGCGGCGCTCGACCATGCGCGGAACAAACAGCCGCGACAGCCGCACCACAGCCTCGCAGTTGACGCGGACCTGGCTGAGCTCCTGCTCGACGGGGCTCTCATAAAACGCGCCGAACTGGCCGAGGCCGGCGTTGTTGATGAGAATGTCGACGGTGAGGCCGGCGGCTTCGGTGGCATCGTAGATTTGCTGCGGCGCGGCTGGATCGTTCAGATCGGCAGCAACGATGCGGACTTCGGTTCCCTTGGCCTTGAGTTCAGCGGCCAAGGATTCGAGCCGGTCTTTTCTACGCGCAGTCAGGATGAGTTTGGCGCCGTGGCTCGCCAACTCCCGCGCCAACGCCACGCCGATGCCCGCACTGGCTCCGGTAACCAGCGCCCATTTGCCGTTGAAGTCCTGTGTGTTTACCATCGGGGACAATCATAGCGGATTAGCGTCCGAAGCTGGATTAACGGTAGACTTGACGGCGATTGCCGATGCGCACGACCAGAATGCGTACCAGCTTGTCTTCGATGCTGGCGATGATCCTGTAATTGCCGACGCGATATTTCCATAGGTCGCCAAGCTCGGTGCCCTTCAGAGCGTCACCTATGCTGCGCGGGTCTTCGAGGCGAGCAACGCGCTCGAAGAGGAAGCAGTCGATTCTGCGTGCAATTTGCGGATCGAGCGAGCCCAATTGACGATCGGCCTTGGGGCTAAGCTCAATCGACCCTGCCATGGCGCCTCATCGCTTCCTCAAGAGGAATCGTCTCAACTCGCCCGGCATGGATTTCGGCCAACTGCTGCTCGGCGTCGTAGATGTCCTCAAGGTCGTCCAAATGTTCAAGAATAGCTTCTCGGACGTAAAAGCTCTTGGTCCGGCCAGTTTCCTTTGCCAGGGCGTCGAGACGCTTTTCGATCTCTGCGGGTAAGCGGATTGCAAGCATAATAGCCCCTTCTGCTGAGAGCGCTATACAAGTATAGCAAGGTTCTTCCTCAGCGCGGCGGATACCGCTGTCAGCGCTTCGATCCTCGTGGCCCCTTTGGTCTCGAGCGAGTTTTTTTGCCGGCCTTTTCATTGGCCTCAACGCGCAGCTTCCACGCCGTGCGCAGAGCGCCTGCAAGCTGGTCTTCGCTTGCCGCAGCCAGCCGGATATGGGTCGCGCCCCTCTCGCCCCAGCCGCCATGGATGGGGAGAAAGATCTCGGGCTGCTCACCGACAAAGGCTGTCTGCTGCTCAGGCGTCAGCATCAGGTTGCCGTAGCCCTGGCTCTCGGATGCAAGCGTGGCAAAGATTCGGCCGCCGACGCGAAAATCGGGAGCGCCCATGTGCGAGCTCGCTTCAGCTCCTTCAAAGCTCAACGCGATGCGGCGAAAGTCGGCTGCATTCATCTTGCAATTCTCCTTTGGCCCTTAGCTGCCGGGCATCTGTTCGGACCAAAAACCTACGAGCTGGCGGCTAGTAGCCGCCCTTCAAACTCCTCATTGAGCCAGCTTGAAAATGCCTGGAACTCCTCGTCGCGGCCGAGGAAGTCGCGGACCATCTCGCGGCCGGGCTTGGAACCGCCTTGTTCGAGGACGGCTTTGCGGTAGCGTGCGCCGGCATCGCCGCCAAGCAGGTCGGCAGGATCGAACTGGGCGAAGAAGTCCAGAGCGATGACCTTGTCGAATGCGTATGTGTAGTAGTTCGACGAGTAGCCGGTGAGATGGCCGAAGCTGGCGTACATGCGGTTGCCGTCGAGCCAGGTCCAGGGCTGCAGGCTTTCGTAAAGCTGCCTGGTAATTGCGTCTAGGTCGAGCGCGGCGGGGGCTTGATCGTGCAGGTCGAGCGAGAGAGTGGTGTAGTAGAGCTGCGCGCGAACCCAGTCTGCACGGCCAAATGCTCCGGCCTGCTTCATCTTGCGGATGGTCTCGGCGGGGAGAACTTCACCGGTTTCATAATGTTTTGCGAAGGCCTGGAGCAGCTTTTCATCGCGGAAGAACTCCTCCAACGTTTGGGAAGGCACTTCGATGAAGTCGCCTTCGGTGGCAAAGCCGGAGATGCCGGCCCACTCGGTCCGTCCGCCGAGAATGGCATGCATCAGGTGGCCGAACTCGTGGAAGAACGTGACCACGTCGCTGTATTGGAGCAATCCAGGATCGTTGCCGCCACCCTTGGGGAAGTTGCAGATGAGCGCGGCTTCGGGCTGTGCGCGGCCGCGGACGCCGGTGACGATGGGCGCGGCGGAGAACCACTTGTCCTTGCCCTCGCGCGGGTGCATGTCGAGGTAGAAGCGGCCCACGGCCTGCCCGTCTTCAATCACGTCGAAGACGGAGACGTCGGGGTGCCATCCTGGCTCTGTGGTTCGGCGGAATTCGATCTTGAACAGCCGGGCGGCCGTTTCGAGCACGCCGGCCTCGACCTGCGGATAGGGGAAGTACGGACGCACGGACTGCGAGTCGAAGTCGAAGGCCGAGCGGCGAAACTGCTCGTACCAATAGGCACGACTGGTGATGTCGATCGCTTGCAGATCGGGCTGGCGTTGGCGTGCAAAATCTAGAATCAGTTCGTGCTCGCGGGTGGCTCCGTCGCGGCTGGCCTCGTTCAGTTTGGATAAAAATGTGCGCACGTTGCCCGCCGATCCCATCATCTGGTCGGCGGTGGCAAGGTCGGCCCAACTGCGGAAGCCGAGAACGGTGGCGATCTCTTGCCGAGTAGCCAGCAGGTCGAGAAGGAGCTGCTGGTTGGCCGGATAAGCGCGGGTATTGTAGGCGAGAAACATGCGTTCGCGCAGAGCTGCGCTGGCGGCAAAGGTCATCACCGGCTGCATGTCGGGCATGTCGGTGGTGAGGGTGACATGGCCGTCGGCGTCGATTGCATGGCGGGCAATGTAATCGGCGGGAAGGCCTTCGAGCTCGGCAGGTGTTGCTTCGATGGTCTTGCCGCCCTCCTGAATATTGCGGCTGAAGTCGAGGGAGAGATGTGTCGCCTTCTCATGCAGGGATTGCAGGTGATCGCGAGTGGCCTGGTCCTTGTCGACGCCGGCCAGCCTATAACCCAGAAGCGTTCGCTGGACGTAGTGCTGCGTAGCGGGGCTGGCGCCGGTGAGATCGATCGCGGAGAGCGCGTCGTAAACCTGGCGGTTGAGGCTCAGCGCGCTACCCGCCATTGACACACGCTGCGCTTCCTGCTGGGCCTGATCGCGAACGGCTTTGTCGGCGGCCACGGAGTTGAGCACGCCGGCTTGCGCTCCAGCCAGGCTTAGCTGCTCGATGGCCTGGTCATATTGGCTCAAGGAATTCGCCGGCGTGCGCGCGCCTTCGACGGCCAGCAAGGCGGACAGGGCAGCCTCGTGCGCGGCCAGGCGGGCGGCGACCCAGGCAGCGAGGGCTTCGGCGGACGCGGCTCCGCCTCCATCCCAGGCGTGAAGTTCTTCGGTTGCGGCAAGGACGGCTGGGGTTTCGGCTGGCATGATGGGCAAACTCCTCCAAACTTCTAGGGTGCCACATCGGGGCGGGTTCGCGGCGGGTACGGTCTCGGCGGCGGGGTTATAAATTCGCCAGGAATGTGATTACCCTGTTGCATCTGCAACGGAACCAATCTAAGATGCGTCAATCAAACGCTATGAATCGCGCTGCTTCCAGTCCGGCAATGCCCGTGCCCGCAACGGCTCCCGTGCCGCCCGGCCCAAGGCTGCGGCTGCCCAAGCTGTGCGTCGCGATACAGGCCGGCTCGGCCGCGGAGATGGTGCAGCGGGCCGAGGCTGCGCTGAAAGACTCAAGCTTCCTTGAGTTCCGGCTCGATTCGCTGGCCAAGCCGGCAACTGTGCTGCCCAGTTTGAAAGAATTCCTGGGCGCGCACCGGGAAGTGATTGCCATAGCCACCTGCCGGCGCAAGGAATTCGGCGGGAACTTTGAAGCAGCGCTCAAGGCCGAACTGGATGTGCTGATCAAAGCCGCCGAAGCGGGCTGTCAGCTTGTCGATCTCGAGGTGGAGTCGGCCGAAGAAGCCGCGCCAAGACAGCTTCAGCATTTTCGCGCCGGACTGCGGTCGGCAGGCGCCGCGCTGCTGATAAGCTTTCACGACTTTACGCGCACCAAGGGCCTCGACCATGCAGCCGACCGCATTCAGGCGTTTCAGCCGGATTTTGTGAAGGTGGTTTCAACCGCGCGGACGCTGGCCGACAACCTGGCCGTGCTGCGCCTCATCGAAGACCGGTCGCTGACGGCCCAAGTCGTGGGCATCGCCATGGGCGAAGAGGGACTGGTGAGCCGCGTGCTGGGCCCGCGTGCGGGCGCGCCATTCACATTCGCTTCGTTCTCCGAGGCCGCTGCGACAGCGCCGGGCCAGGTGACCGCGGGAACGCTGCGCGAGCTTTATCGCCTGGAGCATCTCGATCAGGCAACGCGTATCTTTGGCGTGGCGGGAAATCCGATTTCTCATTCGCTTTCTCCGCTGATGCAGAATGCGGCCTTTCGCCGCGAGAACGTGAACGCGGTGCTGTTGCCGCTGAAGACGCGCGCGCTAGCCGATCTGCTGACCCTGGTGCGCGAGCTGCCGCTGAGCGGTGTGGCCGTGACTATGCCACTGAAGCAGGAAGTGCTGCCGCACCTGGCCAATATGGATGCGCTTACGAGCCGCATCGGCGCATGCAATACGGTGCGCACGGCAGCGGACGGCAAGCTCTACGGCTTCAATACCGACGTGGCTGGGGTGGTGAGGCCGCTCGAAAAGCGTCTCCGGCTCAAGGGCGCGCGGATTGCCGTTCTCGGCGCGGGAGGAGCGGCGCGCGCTGCGGTATTCGGTCTTGTAGAACAAGGCGCGGAGGTTTTCATCGTCAACCGCACGCACGAGACGGCTGTAGCGCTGGCCCGAGCAGCAAAAGCCAAGTCGCTGAAGCACGAGCTTTTTGCCAAGAGCCGCTTCGACGTCCTGATCAACACCACGCCCTGCGGCATGGCAGGCAACAAAGACGCGTTGCCCATTGCGGAGAACGAGCTGAACGCGAGCCTGGTCTTCGACATGGTCTATAACCCGCTGGAGACGCCACTGCTGAAGCTGGCCAAGGCGCGCGGGATTCCGGTCGTGAGCGGCCTTGAGATGTTCGTGCAGCAGGGCGCGCGGCAGTTCGAGATATGGACCGGCAAACCCGCTCCCGAGGCGGAGATGATGCGGGTGGTGGAACTGGAGCTGAAACGGCGGGGGTGAGGCTGGGGCTGCGGATTCCTGGCCTAAATTGGACAAAACTCATCGCCTCAATTGTGTATAATTACACACATGAAGAGCGCGGAGGTTGTCCGCAGGCTTGAGTCGGAGGGGTGGCAAATGGCGCATCAAGTTGGTAGCCACATCAAATTCAAGCACCCGGATAAACCTGGCGCCGTGACCGTTCCGCATCCGAAAAAGGACCTTCCCATAGGCACGCTGCGCAGCATCTATCGTCAGGCTGGATGGCAGTGGAGGTGAGAAATGCTTTATCCGGTTTATGTTCACGTTGGAGACAAAAAGCACGCGCACGGAATCGAGTTTCCCGATTTTCCGGGATGCTTTTCCGCCGCGGACGACTGGCAGGATATTAACCGGATGGCGCAGGAGGCAGTGGAATGCCACATGGCGGGTGAGAAGATGCCCATCCCCGCGCCCACCGCTCTGGAAAAACTGGCCGCCGACCCGCGTTACAAGGGCGGCGTGTGGATGCTGGTCGACCTCGATCTAACGCGCATCGATCCGGCGCCGAAGCGCGTCAATATTTCCCTGCCCGGCTCATTGCTTTCGCAGATCGACGACTACGCGCAGGCTCGCCATCTTAGCAGGTCGGGATTCTTGGCGAAGGCTGCACAAGAGGCTATGAGCAGCGAGTAAGGTCAATGAAGACGGTTACAGATCAAAACATTTTTCTGACCGCTGAGTGGATCAACCTGGCGATGCTCAACTATGCGGTTGATCCATCGCTGCTTGAGCAATTCATTCCCGCCGGCACCGAACTCGACGCGTTCGAAGGGAGAACTTACCTTAGCCTGATTGGCTTCGAGTTCAACCGCACCCGCATGTTCGGGCTCGCGGTACCGTTTCATCAAGCGCTTGAAGAGGTCAACCTCCGCTTTTACGTGCGGCGATCGGGCAAGCGAGGCGTGGTATTCATTCGCGAGCTTGTCCCGAAGTACGCTGTGGCAGCAGTCGCACGCCTTGCGTTCAGAGAGAATTACTTGAGCGTGCCCATGTCGCATCGTGTGGAAACCCGCGCCGATGGGGACATCGCGAAAGCCCATTATGCGTGGGGATCGGGAGCGGACCGATGCTCAATCGAGATTGAAACCGATGGCCCCGGCTTCCTGCAGGCGGAGGGCTCACTGAGCCAATTCATCACAGAGCATTATTGGGGCTACGCAGCACAGCCTGACGAAGGCTGCCTTGAATACGAAGTCCAGCATCCGCGATGGAATGTGTGGAGAGCGAAGCGTGCTTCGTTTTCCGGCGATGCTGCGCGGTTCTACGGAGCCGAATTCGCAAAAGTTCTGATGAAGGATCCGGACTCCGCGTTTCTGGCGGATGGATCGGCGGTGACGGTGTTCAAGGGAAAGCGAATCGGTTGATGGTGCCGGGTGGCGCGGGAGTCGAATTCGAGACCATTTACTCTCATTTCATCGCTATTGACTTCAACCAAATAGTATATACAATAAAGCATGGGAATCACCTACGATCCCGCAAAGAATGAGCGCAACATTCGAGAGCGCGGGCTTTCGTTCGAGCGGGCGTCGGATTTCGATTTCGAAAATGCCTTGATCGCAGATTATTCCCGTCACGGTGAAATGCGGCGCATTGCGGTTGGGTATCTGGATAAGCGATTACACTTGCTTTGCTATATTCCGAAGCCAGACGGAATTCGCGTGATCAGTTTCCGAAAGACCAACAAGAGGGAGGCTAAACTCTATGGCAAACCGCAGACCATTGCCTGAACCATTGATTGACGAGGACGGGGAAGTTCGAGAGATAACTGCCGAGGATGTCGCCCACTTCAAGCCGTTTTCCACGCTGTCCGCGGCCGAGCAGAAGGTGCTCAAGAGCCTCCGCAGGCGAGGGCCGCAGAGAACTCCCCGAAAGGTTCCCATCTCGATTCGGCTTTCTCCAGATGTGGCTGAAGGACTGCGTTCAACCGGCGATGGCTGGCAAAGCCGAGCAGATGAAGCGCTTCGGTCCTGGCTGATTGAGAAGGGAAAAGTTCAGTCAGTCCGTCAGTTGTCTAGCCGCTGAGCGCTGGTTTGGTTTGCAAACTGGCTCTATCGCGCCTTCTTCTTTCCCGCCTTCGCACCCTTAGGCTTCTCGCCTTCCAGGTGGCCCACCGGGAATCGGACCCAGATCGGGGCCGGTGCGGATGACGCGGGTGTCGTTCATCAGATAGGTAATGGTTCGCATGGAGGCCGGGTGGGCCAAGCCGGTGGTGGGGTCGATGTTGAGATTCTGGCTGTTGGCGATCTGAAAGCTGAAGGCGGGGATTTCGACCTCCTGGCCAGCGCGCCCGCGAGTACGCAAACGCGGCCGATCGACTTCCAGCTTGCGGTCGCTGAGCATCACCTGGCCCGCTTGCCGGCCATGGAAAACAACCTCTCCGGGACGGCGCCTGCCCTGTTGCGCCGGCCCCCCGGCCGCATGGCTGGCCGAAAGCTGCAGTACCGCCTCGATGGCGGCGCGACCGGTTACGTCGATCAACTCGTCGCAGGCCAGCCGGCACTGCTCGATCAGATCCACCATGGGCAGTAGGATCTGCCCGCTCCTGGCCAAATACCCGGCCAACTCCTGCTCGTTCACTTTTCCTTGCTTGCCTATGGTGTGGTAGCTTTTCTTCACGGCGGTTCTCCCTTCAAGGTTTGGCAACCCGATTCTACGGAATCAGGCTGAACCGCCGCTCAACTTTCAACTATGGGTGGGACATCCTCCCGGATTCGTCAGAATCGCGCCGCAATCGCAACCGCCGCCGCCACAATCAAAATCGGAAACCACTCCATCGTGTAACGCGGATCGGCGTTCTCCATGGTTGCCAGCAGCACACACCGAAGCGCAATGTAGCCACCAAGCATGGCCGCGAACGGTACGCGCCGGCGAACGAACCCCATCGCGGCTACAGCCAGCAGCGCGGCATTCAGCAGGCCATAGCTGAATGCAATCAGCGAGCCCATGGGATGCTTGCTCCACTCCCACCAGCGGATGGGCAGAGCGTCCGAGAGCAGTTCGGTTCGTGGGCGCAACGCCATGTCCGCCACTCGCGCCAGCGGCAGCGCCACGTAATACCGGAACGGGCGCCGGCTGATTCGCTGTTGCGCCAGGGCCGCAAACCGCGCATCCAGTTCCGGCGTGATGGTGGTGTCCACGTTGTAATCCGAGATGAGCTTGTCGGTCTGGCGGTATTCCTCCGCGGTATCGAACGCACGGCTGGGCAGCATGTGAACGTCGATCGCAATATCGTCGCCCCTCCAGTAAACGTCTGGCGACGACACGTATTCAACCAGCCAGGTCTTGGTCCAGCGAACGTAACCCGGCAGCGGGTCCTCGCCGGGATCGGTGGCATAGCGCGGAGCCAGAGGCTGAAAGACGTGAAAGACGCGGTAGTTGCGAATCGTCCACGGGATCAGTGGAAGTATCGCAAGCGACCCGCAAAGCAAGGCTGCCCGCCCTGAGCAGCGCGCCGCATCTTTCCGCGTATACCACCAGATGCCGGGAACTACTGCCGCCGCCAGCAGAACCCCGTCGGGCCGAAACAGAATCGCACCGCTCAGCGCGAGAGCAGTGAGCACCAACCATGCCGACGCAATCCGCCCGCGCGAACGGATCTGCGCAATCAGCCGGCCGCTGGAAAACATTCCCAGCGCGATGCAAAAAATCGAGTTCGTCTCCGTCAGCGGAACCGCTGTGTAGTTGGCCGTGAAAGGGCAAAGAGCGGCCAGCCAAAGCGCCCAGAGCGCGGCTCGTCGCGAAGTATGATCGCGGACAAACCCCGCAATCAGCAAGCAGGAGGCCAGATCGACGGCCCCCTGAATCCACCGCACGACCCCGTAACAATCCATGCCGAATACTTTGAAGAGAAGCGCCAGAAACAGCGGATAGCCGGGCAGCCGGATCAGCGTCAAGTGGAACGGCTTATCCAGCGCGTAGGCGTGATGTAGAAGAATGTACTTGGCGATGGTGCCGTAAACGCCGGTGTCTCCGTCGTACTCCGGATAGACCAGGATGAAGAACCAGCGCAGCGCAGCGCCCGCAAGCAGGGCCAGAAATACATTCCAATACGGCCACGCGGGCCGGCTGAATAACCCGAAGGCAATAGGATTCCTGACCCGCGTGCCTAGCCCGATGCGCACACCGCCGGGCGGCTCATGGCCGGCAGGTCTGGTTTGCTTTGGGGACATCGGCGAATTCTCCGCGAGTGCGCCGCGTTTCGGAGCGGGGATCGCCCCGCCAGGCCTCGCATCCGCTCGCTCAGGAGGCCTTGGCCGCCTCATGCGGATTCACCAGGTCGCGAAGCTCCTTTGACGGCTTGAAATAGGGCACCCGCTTGGCCGGAACCTCCACACGTTCGCCGGTTTTCGGGTTCCGTCCAATGCGTGGGTTGCGTTGGCGGATGCGAAAGGACCCGAAGCCGCGAATCTCAATCTTGTCGCCGCTCTGCAGAGCCCCGATCACCGACCCAAAGATGGTTTCAACAATGACCTCACCGTCGCGGCGAGTCAGATCGCCGAGTGCGGTGACTTTCTCCACCAGGTCTGCTTTTGTCATAAGCGCTAGGCCTCCGCTCACAGCATAAACGGATTCCGCTCCTAAGAGCGTGAAAAAGAAGCCTTTCTTGTGGGAATTGAGCATCTGGCGGGCGGTAAATCGGGTGAAAATGCCGTCTGCCGGTGCGTAGTGGCGCAGTTTGCAAGATCCGATACATCGTGCTTTACAACTTCTGCCGGGTTCACAAGACGCTGCGCGTCAGGCCCGCCATGGGAACTGGCAGGGCTGATCGCGTCTGGACGTTGGAAGAATTAGTGGGGTTAGTTCAGAAATCGAAACTGAAAAGTTGCCCAAAAACGAAACCGCCTCCCGAAAGAGGCGGGGCCACCGTGTAAACACGATGGGATGAATGGTTTAAGGATAACCCATATATACCGGGGTGTCCACAGGTTTTCCACAGGAAAACCCACGCAATGGTAACCAATGAAATGCCTGACAATCCGAATCCTCCGCCTCCAAAATTGCGGGTCCATTGCTTCGTAGACGGCTTCAATCTTTACCACGCGTTGGATTGGTTTAACGGTGGAAAAACCACGGAAGAATGCCACAAGTATCGTAAATACAAGTGGATAAGCCTACGCGACCTGGCGACATGCTTCGTTGGCGGAAACGAGGAGCTCGTGGGGGTCGACCTCTTCACGACAGTTCCAACCTCAGATGTAGGCAAGCAAATGCGCCACCGCTGTTTCATTCGCGCTCAGGAGTGCCACGGAGTGAACGTAACTCGCGGCGCATTCAGAGAGAAGGAGGTTCGCTGCGAGGCATTGTGCAAGGGCGGCTTCACTATCCGCATTGAGAAGCAGACCGATGTAAACATTGCGCTCAAAATGCTGGACCTTGCGTATCAGGATAAATTCGACAAGGCGATCCTCATCTCTGGAGATACCGATTTGATCCCGGCGATAAAGCTAATCAGGCTACGTTGGCCTAAAAAACAGGTCGTCGCCGTTTTGCCGATTGGAAGACGACAATATGGATTGGATGTGCGCCACGCCTGCAATGGCGAGATCAAGATGAACGAATCTCATTTGCAACGAAGCTTGATGCCGGAGCAGGTCATCGATGAAAAGAACGGAGTTCGCGTGAATCGTCCAATCGAGTATTTGCCATTTGCCTGAATCCAAACTGCAACCCGCCGCAGATTCGGCAGGGCAACCCTAACCCGCGGGGTTATCATATCCAGAGCCTATCACCGGTAATTGTGCCGGTGAAAGCCGGACCCCAGACTGGCGGTGGCACTTCACGTGACCGAGTTCCCGAACTACAGCATCGTTGTTCCGGCCTTCAATGAGAGCGCCCGCATCCTCGGTACGCTGCGGTCGGTGGTGGGCTGCGTTCGCGAACGCGGCTGGCGGGCCGAGGTCATTGTCGTCAACGACGGCTCCCGCGACAACACGGCGGAGCTGGTGAAGGCCTTTGCCGCCGATGCCCCCGAAGTCCGCATGATCGAGAATCCCGGCAACCGCGGCAAAGGCTACAGCGTGCGCAACGGGCTGCTGCAAGCGTTCGGTGAAGTGGTCATGTTCACCGACGCCGACATGTCCGCGCCTATCGAGGAAGCTGAACGCCTGTTTGCCGCCATCGCCGCCGGCGCCGATATCGCCATCGGCTCTAGATGGCTTGAAAGAGGCCGCCAAACCCACCGCCAGCCTCTCTACCGCCAGTTTTTCGGCCGCTGCTTCAACGCCGTTACCCGCGGAGTGATGGGTCTGCGCTTTGCCGACACGCAGTGCGGCTTTAAAGCCTTCACCCGCTCCGCCGCTCAGACCATCTTCCAGTTGCAAACCATCGAGCGCTGGGGATTCGATCCGGAGATTCTCTTCATTGCTCTCAAGCGCGGATACAAAATCGTCGAGGTCCCGGTGAGTTGGGCCCACGACGAACGCACCCGCATGAGCTACCTGAAGGACGGCATCAAGATGCTCGAAGAGATCGGCGTCATCCGCTGGAATGCGCTACTGGGCCGCTACGGCAAGCAGGTCGAGCACATTCAACGCGCCACGCTTGAGCGATAGCCGGCCGCAAACGGCGCGTGGAGATTTGGCCGGGAGGGTGCAATGCAACATGGCGAACTGATCCGCATCACCGCCGGTGTGGTCTTCGTTCTGCTGTTAGCGCTCATTTTGAGCAGGCGCAAGCGGCGGAGATGAAACGAGTCCCTGGCTTCGTTTTGTCTGATCCTCCGGCGAAATCCGCTGGCGAAATTCTCTGGATTGGCCCGCTCAATCAGTGGTAGCTTGGAACCGAATCCTCATGGGGGACTGCTTGCACGCTCCAATCCGGCGCATCTCTTTTAGACTCCGAAGCCTCGGCGCTATCCCTCTCGCGGCTACCGCATGCCTTTGCATCTCCCTGGCCGCGCAGGCTGCTCATGGCCAGACCTTCGACGCCACCAACCTGCGCGAGCCGGTCGACCTGGGCGCTAAATGGCTGGTCAATGGCGGAGACGACCCCGCCTACGCCAAGCCCGACTTTGACGACTCGCAGTGGAAGCTCTTCGATCCGTCCACTTCAATCAAGAGCCTGTTCCCGCAAACCAAGCCGGAGGTGATCTGGTACCGGCTGCGCGTCAAGGTGAATCCCACGCAAACCGGCCTGGCATTGCGCGAGTTCTCCATCTCCCGCGCATTCGAGATTTATGTAAATGGAGAACGCCTGATTGCATCCGGCCAGGTTGCTCCCTTTGTTCCTTACACCCTCAATGCGAGGCTCCTGCGGCGCATTCCCGACCGTCAGCTCTCCTCCGGTTCCTTCGTGATTGCCATGAGGGTCCATGTTTCTCGATCCGAGTGGGCGCATGGCCAGGACCCCGGGTTTTATACTCTCAACCTGACGCTGGGCCAGGAGAACACCCTCTATGAGAACGATTGGCTTTCAGTCATCGGCGAAAATGCGCTGAACTGGGCGGACAACCTGCTCCTGTTCGCGCTGGGAATCGTGGCCCTCGTGCTGTTCTCCGCGCAACGGCATCGGACCGAGTACTTATGGATCGTGGGGTTGGCGGCAATCAGGATCCCGCAGTTCGTTTTCAATGCGGTTTCCACTCTTTACGACATTCCGGCCGCTTGGCAAATCGTTTCGGGTTCTGTCCTGATTGCATCGCCGCTGTTCGTAACGTCGATGTATTTTGCCTTCGTTCGCCAGCGTATCGGATGGAAGTTCCGAATCTTCCTGGTCATTGCCGGAATTTTGAACGTTCTGGCCGGCCTGCAAAGCTTGTTCGGCACCCTGCCGGAAATGGCCCAGTTCCTTATCAATCTCCCCTTTGTTGTTCTTCTCTCCGTGGTCATTCCTATTGTGTTGGCCGTGCACCTGCGCCGCGGCAATCGAGAAGCCGGCATTCTGCTCATTCCCGTCATTCTCTTCAGCCTCTACGTTTATGCGCAGGTTTCGCTGGGGGCGCTATTTCAGTTTCCTGCGTGGCGAAGCACGGCGCTTCGCGGGCTGCTGCTGATCAACCGCTTTCCTGCTGGTCCCTTTCTTATCTCGCTAGACACTGTGTCCGCGATTCTCTCTACGGTTTCGCTGGCCATCATCATACTGATACGCTTCACTCGCATGACCCGCGAACAGGCGCACCTGGAATCGGAAGTGGCCGCAGCCCGCGAAGTCCAGCAGGTAATCCTGCCCGAACATGGCGAAACTGTCCCAGGGTTTTCGGTGGAGAGCATCTATCAGCCGGCGCAGCAAGTCGGTGGAGACTTCTTCCAGATATTGCCGGTTAGCGGGGGCGGCCTGCTTCTGGTGGTGGGCGACGTGGCCGGCAAGGGATTGCCTGCCGCCATGATGGTCTCTGTCCTGGTGGGGGCCATTCGCGGAATTGCGGAATACACAATCGACCCATCGGAGATCCTCGCCAACCTTAACGAGCGGCTGATGGGGCGCACCCAGGGCAGCTTCTCAACCGCACTGGCTGCGCATATTGCCGCCGACGGCCTGGTGACGGTGGCCAACGCGGGCCACTTGTCGCCCTATCTCGACGGCAGGGAAGTCGAGCTGCCCGGTGCGCTTCCATTGGGAATCGAGGCGCACGCTAGCTATGAATCAAGTCAATTCCATCTCGCCCCCGGCGGCCGCCTGACGTTCTACTCCGACGGCGTGGTCGAGGCCCGCAACCAACACGGCGAGTTATTTGGATTCGATCGCGGCAAGGCCATCTCTACACAACCCGCAGCCGCCATCGTCGCAGCCGCGAAGAACTTCGGTCAGGAGGATGACATCACCGTCGTCGCCATCGCCCGCCATGCCGCAATCGCAACTGCGGCCTGAAGAATCGCGCCCACTGAGACTTATCCGATTACCGCTTCGTCATTCCCTGCATGTGGCGGGTGCCGATTTCGCTCGCCAAGAGATTGCTGAATTGAAGGGAATTAGACAATGATTCGCAAATGC
>Ga0326727_10015063_pt1 | contig 16689 bp, 15 predicted proteins | sample MB2enrmetagenome_FD_207643 | JGI IMG/M metagenome (GOLD analysis project Ga0326727, IMG submission 207643) | Lab enriched peat soil microbial communities from McLean, Ithaca, NY, United States - MB29MY | ecosystem: Environmental > Terrestrial > Soil > Wetlands > Peat | place: USA: New York...
TGCATGTCCTTCTTGCTCTTGATCTCGACTCCTGCAACCAACTTCACCGCAGGAATTTTTCCTGTTTGGCCATTGCAGTCTGGCCTGTCGGCCCTGGGATAGCCCAGACGATGCCCAATTCCTGCGCCGAGGGCTTGATTAAGCCTACGGAAAAGACGATGCCGCATTGACGACATTGTCCCCCTATAAAGATGCTCTTGCGCCCGCCAGGAGGATATGGGGTGTTATCCCCATCTGCGATTGGGCAGTTCAAACGCTTGGTTAGCCTTCCATAGCGGTGCGGGCGCGTCGCACGCCACACCCGAGATATGCTGCTTGGATCTGGAGGGGTTGCCGACACTGGAAAAAGCCGCAAGATTCTGACTCCGGTCCCGTATTGGATACTGAAGTTTATGACAATCAACATCAGTGAGCCGCAAAATGCGCATGGACATTCCGTGTCGCGGCGGCATAATAAGAATATGAATATCCTGACAGACCTTCGATCGGCGGCCCGTTCGATCCTCCGTTTCTCGGTGGTCGGCGGCGCCCTTCTTTTCCTGGCCGGCTGCATAGATCATTCGGAAACAACCTACCGCGACGTCGAGCGCGTCAAGGTGCAATTCGAGAGCGAGAAAGCCGGACGCATCTTCTACGAGGCCCTGAGCAAAATGCCCTTCGATGGTCGCGCCGAATCTCACACCGAGGTTTCCATCCCTGTTGTCTTCGATAACAAATGCACCGTCAAATCCGGCGAGAACGAAAGATTCAACGAAGCCGTGCGGCGGTGCGATACCAACAAGGATGGTGTGATCACCGAGGTCGAAGCGCAGATTTTTGCCAGCCAATTCCATTAAGCGCAGAGGGCTGATGTTGCCAGGGCGCGGTGGACCCAGGCAAAAACGGGCGGGAAGAACAGGGTGCAGCCAATTCGTTCGCAACCGCGACGGTCTGAAAATACGAACCGCTGTTCTATTGCGGTCACGATTGGTGAACGTAATGCTGGATTTTTTGGATGGTATCCTGGATCGGCCCGATGACCCCCATTTTTACCAGCACCAGGATCAAGAGAGTGTAAAGTAGAGAGATCGCCAGATCACGGCACAAACATTTCCGGGAATAAGGGTGGTCTTCCTCGGTGAGGATTTTCGCCCCCCCTTTTTGCATGAGGACAAAGCCGAGGACGTTGGAGAGCCAATAAGACAGGATGAGACTGGCGGTGAAAGCCGGTTTGTAGAAACAGCTTATGACCCACGCGCAAGCCAGAGCCAGCGGCCAATTGACGAAGAGATCGTTCCACCATGAGAGGGGCGAGAGCATGTAGCCGACGAAGGCCAGTGTGCCGCCGGAAATTCTCCGTTTTGTCATCCGCAGTCTTCCCATGCACGGGGAGTCTAGCAAAGCTCTCCCTCGGCCGCCACTTTTGCATTCGGGCTTGCCCTCTCGCGCGGGCATGGTTCGGCGCGAGTCCCGGCGGCTTGATTTAGGGGAAGCGCGCCCTAATCGTTTAGCGGGCTGTAGGGGACGACGTTAGGGCGAAAATAACGAAACGGCGACGGTTCCATACGGAGCTCATGGGCCTTCTGGAATATCTCAATGCGTTCCTCCCCAACTTGGGTGGCCGGTGTCATGGCTGGCGAAATAGCGGGGATGGACGGGAGTTCATGGTCATTTATATCAGCGCCTTCATTGGGCATGGTTTTGCGTATCATAACCCTTTATCGGCACCGCGGAGTTTTACTTTAGCCGCCGGCTCAACGTGCGCTTGCGTTGCGCCTCCGCCTCCGGCACGCTGCCGGCATGAGTTTCAGCAAATCGATGGGACGGAGTCGAGGGATTGCGCCAGCTTTGACGCTTGCGCTGCTGGCCTTCGGTTGGACGGCGGCCAGGGCGGACTGGCCCGAGTTTCGCGGGGCGTGGGGTGACGGTCACGTCTCGGCGCCGGGCGACACCAATATTATCGGTCTGCCGCTGCATTGGAGCGAAACGGAAAATGTGAAATGGAAGACGCCCATTCCCAACCGGGGTTGGTCCACGCCGGTGGTGCTGGGCAACGCAGTCTGGATGACGGAAGCCACACTGGACGGCCACGATTTCTTCGCGATTTGCGTGGATGCCGATTCCGGCGCCATCCGGTTCAACGTGCCGCTTTTTCACTCCGACAATCCGGAACCGTTGGGCAACGGCGCGTCGATGAACTGCTACGCCACGCCCTCGCCAGTGATCGAACCGGGGCGCGTTTATGTGCATTTCGGCAGCTTCGGCACGGCGTGCCTTGAGACGGAAACGGGCAAAGTCCTTTGGAAACGCACGGATCTGCCCTGCCGCCATTACCGCGGGCCGTCGTCATCGCTGGTTTCGTGCGGAAGCCTGGTGATCCTGACGATGGATGGTGTGGACCTCCAATATCACGCCGCGCTGGATAAGCAGACCGGCGCGACGGTTTGGAAAACCAGCCGTTCGGTGGAATGGAACGATCAGGACACCACCAGCCAGATGGTCAAGGAAGGCGACCGCCGCAAGGCCCACAGCACGCCGCTCATCGTGAGCGCCGCCGGCAAACTCCTTATGCTCAGCGCCGGCGCCAAAGCCGCCTACGGTTACGACCCGCTTACCGGCAAGGAACTTTGGCGGGTGCAGTACGACGATTATTCGGTCGCCCCGCGCCCGTTGTTCCAGGAGGGCATCGCCTACTTCGTCACAGGCATGTCGAAAACCGAACTGTTCGCCGTCAAGACCGACGGGCAGGGCGATGTGACCGACTCGGGTATGCTCTGGCGGCTTAGAACGCACGTCGGCAAATATGCTTCGCCTCTCCTGGTGGACGGCCTCATTTACACGGCGGCGGAGCAGAGTTTCGTGACCTGCGTGGATTCGGCCAAGGGAGAAGTAGTGTGGACCGACCGGATTGGCGGCAGTTACGCGGCCTCGCCCATTTACGCCGATGGCAGGTTGTATTTCTTCAGCCAGGAAGGCAAGACCACCGTGCTCAAACCGGGCCGCGCATTCATACCGCTGGCGACGAACTCCCTGGCCGACGGCTTTATGGCTTCGCCCGCCGTTTCCGGCAAGGCCTTGTTCCTGCGCACCAGAACCAGCCTTTACCGCATCGAATCGACGCCGGCAAAAGACCAATAGCCTCAAGAAACGCGGCGCAATGAAGACGCCAATCGCCATCTTCGTGCTCGTTTTGGCCATCAGCCTTAAAGGCGATCAAACCTACGCGACGCTGGAAGTGGGGGGAAAGGTTTATACTAACTGCACAATTGAGCTTCGCAATCCGGCGGAGGCAATACTTTGGTTTGACGGCGGCGGGGCCAGGGTAAAAATCGAGGTTCTGCCCGGCAGCGTTCAAAAGCAACTGCATTACAGCCCGGAAGCGGCGCAACGCTTTTGGGACGATCAAAAGCAAGAACAGCAAGAGGCGGCGGAGAAATCCAAAAAAGCGGCCCACGATGCGACGGAACAATGGAAGCAACAGAATTGCCGCATCATAAATGGTGACACCGTGAAGATTTCCGATATGCTGATCCTCACCGGCGCCATCGTGGCAGTTGTGGATGGATGCCCTGTGATCCAAACGTTCGCCACTAACAACACATACACTTCTTACTATGTGCCCCCAAGCCAGAATGGCGCAATCTCCTCTTATTTTGGGTTGGGCGACAATGGCGGGTGGCGAAAACGCTTGGTCTCATCGGAAATCGTGCCCAGCCGCAGATATGTTGTCAAACATTGTCCGGTCAGCGCTCCACTCATCGGCGACACAATCACCATTCGCGCGCTTCAACTGCCCGGGGCCACTACCAATGTGCTTACAGTGGACTGCGGCGAACCCTATAAGCCGAATTGAGCGGGAGAAAGCTTCAATCGGTTTGCCGCGTGTAAATCTCGGCGCCTTTTTGGACGAATTCACGGGATTTTTCGGCAAGGCCGCGTCGGATCGCTTCGTCCTCGGATACACCCTGCGCCGCGGCGTATTCGCGCACGTCCTCGGTTATCTTCATGCTGCAAAAATGAGGGCCGCACATGGAACAGAAATGGGCGGTTTTGGCGCCCTCCTGCGGCAGTGTTTCATCGTGAAATTCACGCGCGGTCGGGGGGTCAAGTGACAGGTTGAATTGGTCTTCCCAGCGGAATTCAAATCGCGCTTTGCTCAGCGCGTTGTCGCGGTACTGCGCGCCGGGGTGGCCTTTCGCCAAGTCGGCGGCGTGGGCGGCTATCTTGTAGGCTATGACGCCGTCTTTGACGTCTTTTTTGTCGGGCAAACCGAGGTGTTCTTTGGGGGTGACGTAGCACAACATGGCGCAGCCGTACCAGCCTATCATGGCCGCGCCGATGGCGCTGGTAATGTGATCGTAGCCGGGCCCAATGTCGGTGGTGAGGGGGCCAAGGGTGTAAAAGGGGGCCTCGTGGCACCATTCGAGTTGCTTGGTCATGTTTTCCTGAATCAGATGCATCGGGATGTGACCCGGCCCCTCGTTCATGACCTGCACGCCGTGGGCCCAGGCGCGCTTGGTCAAATCTCCTTGCGCCTTTAGCTCGGCGAATTGCGCCTCGTCATTGGCGTCGGCAATGGAGCCGGGACGCAGGCCGTCGCCGATGGAGAATGAGACGTCGTAGGCGGCCATGATTTCGCAAATATCCTCCCAATGGGTGTAGCAGAAATTCTCCTGGTGATGGGCCAGGCACCACTTGGCAAGTATCGAACCGCCGCGGCTGACAATGCCGGTCGCGCGGCGCGCGGTCAGCGGTATGAAACGCAGCAGCACCGCAGCGTGAATGGTGAAGTAATCGACTCCCTGCTCGCATTGCTCCAGGAGCGTGTCGCGATAAACTTCCCAGGTCAATTCCTCGGCCTTGCCGCCGACTTTCTCCAGGGCCTGGTAAATGGGCACGGTGCCGATGGGCACGGGGGAGTTGCGCAAAATCCATTGGCGGGTCGCGTGAATGTTTTTGCCCGTGGACAAATCCATGACCGTGTCGGCGCCCCATTTGATGGCCCAGCGCATTTTCTCGACCTCCTCGTCAATGCCGGAGGCCACGGCGGAGTTGCCGATGTTGGCGTTGATTTTGACCAGGAAATTGCGGCCAATGATCATCGGTTCCAACTCGGGATGATTGACGTTGCACGGAATAATGGCCCGGCCGCGCGCCACCTCATCGCGCACAAATTCGGGTGTGATTTCCCGCGGAATGGACGCGCCGAAGGAATTGCCGGGATGCTGGCGCGACAGTTCGCCCGCCTTGAGATCTCGGCCCATGTTCTCGCGAATGGCGATGAATTCCATTTCGGGCGTAATCAAGCCCTGGCGCGCGTAGTACAACTGGGTGACAACTTTGCCGGATTTCGCCCGCCAGGGACGCCGCTGAGGCGGAGACTGCCCGTCGGGTTCGGAGCGGGAAATGCGCCCTTCGTATTCCTCCACGTCGCCGCGGCTGGCAATCCAGCCCGCGCGCAATGGCGGCAGGCCCTCGCGGACGCTGCCCAGAAAGGCCTCGTCGCCCCAGGGGCCGCTGCAATCATAAAGGCGGACAGCCTCGTTAGGCTCGGCGTGACCGTTGCGGCCCTGCGTAGGGTGCAGGGTTATTTGGCGGAAGGGCACACGCAGGGCAGGGTGGAGGCGTCCGGGCACATAGACCTTGGTGGAGCCGGGCAGCGCATCGGTGCTGTGCGGTTCAAACGAGTTCGGCGTCGCGATCATAAGTCAATACGGCGGCGGAGAACCCCGGATAGGCACAGACGATGGAAACGCTTCCCTTCGCCAGCATTACCTGGATCAGGTTCAACGGGTCTTTTGCTTGCGCAAAACTCTCAGCCATCAGCCAACCGGTTCCGGCTCCCCGCACAAGCAAAGTCTAAGCGGCAACAGGCAGGAGGTCAAGCGGACTAACTTGGCAGGGAGAAACCGGGCGCGGGCAAGGCATGGAGGGCGTTTCAGGGCAAATCCTTGACCATACGGATGAATTGCGGCGGATTGATGATCAACGATCCGTCCGAAATCTTGTAAGCCGACTTGAATAGCAATGCGCGCATCTGTGCGGCATCCAAATCCGGCCGCTCCTGCCAGCCCAGGGCCAGCACGCCGGCGCAATACGGAATGGACCAACTCAGTCCGCCCTGGCCCCAATATTGATAGCCGAACTGGCCCTTGACGGGTTCCTCCGCGTTGGTGCGCCGCGAGGACGGGGCCAGCAGCAAACCGCTTCGCGCGCCTCCGCCGGGCCGGCTGGGAAATCCCGATTTGCATTTGGACACATTCTCAGGGTCGGCGGGATCGTAGTAACACGCCCCAACGAAGCCATGATGGACTGTGCAGTCCAAGACGAGAATGCCGGCCTTTTCGGCGCGAGCGCAGGCTGGGTCCCAAATGTCTGTGTTTGTCGTGAAAGGCGAACCGGGACCCGACGGGGCGGCGGAGACGGAGACGACACGGATTTTATTCCCCGGCGGAAGTTTGGTGTTTTGATCCACGATCCAATCCAGCGCCCTTGCGTAATACGCGCTGTCGGCCTTCCAGGAGGGCGCGGCGACATAATAGACGCGGGCATCCGGCGCGGCCCCACATTGGGTCCCCACCAGCAGACTGGCGACGGCGGGGCCATGCATGCTGGTCTCAGAGTTGCAGCCCACGTCAAAGCAGGCTGCGATCTTGCCGGCGAATTCGGGATGATCCTGGTAGAGCGGCTGATCGATGATCGCGACATTGATGCCTTTGCCGGTCCAGCCCTGTTGATGAAGCTGACGGAGTCCCAGGCCAGGATTCATCCCGTCAAGCAGCAGTTTTGCAGGATCAATGCCCGCCGGCATGGAAGCGGGCCAGACGGTTTTTTGATTGAACGTGAGTGTGGCCGGCAGTTCGGGTTTGGCGGACAAATCAATTCCACTGATGTCCTTGGAGCGCACGTCCTGAAACGGCTCGATGGAGACCTCGTCCACATCGAATGTCAAATATAGCGCGCACACCCGGTTGTCGAAGAAAAAGAAGCGGACGTTCTGATCCGGACGGCCGTAGTAACAGGCGCCCTTGTTTCCATCAATATCCTTGTAAAGAACGCCGGCCGTGAACGTCAGCGGCTTGCCCACCAGGGTCTCGGCAGGCCGGCCAACTGCGTCGAGGACTTCGTCCACTGACGACCCCAAACGCAGCTTCCCGCGCCAGGAAAAGCCGGGGCCTGGCGATTCGCAGCGCAATTCAATGGCCGTGCCCTTGGCGATCAACACCGAAACACCTTGCGGATAAGCGAGAATGAATGTCTCAGGCAGGTTGCCCTTGTCGAAAGTTTCATTGCCCCAGAAGTACCTCTCCGGTTCGCCCAGAACTCGAATTACGTCCTCGGTTTTGGTTCCTTTCTTGTGGAGTTGAGCGATCTTCGCGCCCAGGTCGTCCACGGGCGCCGTGACGGGTGATGCCGCCAACGACGAAGCGCCGGAGGTCACACCCAAGTGAGGCGCCGACGGCATGTGAGGTTGTCGGACTGCCAGTCTGGCGAACAAGACGAGCAAGGGAACCCCGACGATGATCGAAGCCAACAAGGCGGCGCCCTGCCAGCGCCCCACGTTGATCGTCCAGCCAAACCCTTTAAGCCGGCTTGGCACCCACAATATCCGGGAATCCTGTTTGCTGAAATAAAATCCGAAACTCCAGTTGGCGGGATTGCGCCACTCGGCTTCATTGATGGCTTGCTGATCCTCGCGCGAAAGCGCCGGCTCGGATTTTACGGCGGCCGGGGTTTCAATTCTCTCCACGTCTGTTTTGAGGACGCTTGCCTGCTGGTATCGACGCTCCGGCTCCTGCTCCAATGCGCGCAACACGATTTCGTCAAGTCGAACGTCAATCCGAAATTTTTTTGAGGGCGGCTCGATGGGTTTGCCGGGCAGTTTGCCGGTGAGCATTTGGTAAAAGACCACTCCCAGCGCATAGATGTCCGCCCGGTGATCGACGTCTTCCGGATGTTCCATTTGTTCGGGAGCGATGTAGTTGGGCGTGCCCATGATTTTGCCCGGTTGGGTGAGCGCGATGGAGCCGGGCGCCATTCCGTCCTCGGTGGCTGGCTCGACGCCGGCCCCAACCAGCTTCGCCAAACCAAAATCCGCAACTTTCACGCGGCCACGGCGGTCGAGCAGAATGTTCTCCGGCTTGATATCGCGATGGACGATGCCCTGGTCGTGGGCGAACTGCAGCGCGTCGCAAATCTGCGGCACGATGGCCAGCGCCTCGCGAGGCGACACGCGCCCGGTCTGGAGAAGCTGCCGGAGGTTCACGCCATCGACGAATTCCATGATGAAGAAAAACATTCCGCCGGCCTGTCCAAACTCGTGAATGGTCACAATGCCCGGATGATCCAGCTTGGCCAGCGCCTTGGCCTCGCGGGCGAACCGCTCCGCAAATGCGGCCGCGTCGCCGATGCCCGGCGGCAGAATCTTCAGCGCCACGATGCGGTCAAGCTGCTTTTGACGCGCTTTATAGACTGCCCCCATGCCGCCTTGTCCAATGAAGGCGAGGATTTCCAATTGCGGGAATCGCCCGGCCAATTCCTCCGGCAGCGGGGCGACGAAATGAATGCGCCCCGGCTCGGTTTCTTCTCCGATGCTGGCACCGCTGCCCAAGCCGGCTTTGAGCAGGCACTCCGGGCAGAGACCTTGGGGGGCGTCGTCTGCGAGCGGTCGCCGGCAACTGGGGCAAATTCTACTGGCATTCATAAAAACCTTTCACCCTATTCACTAAGAATCCCGAGGCGAAGGTTACAGGCAAAATCGTCTCATCCGCGGGCAAGCACCCGAAACAGATGCCGCAGTTCCGAGTCGCCCTCCGCTGGAGATGCAACCGTGAGGGCGACTTCTTTCTTGAGGCGTTGGCGATAGCGTTCGCGCAAGCGGCAGACCGCCGCTTTCACTGCGCCTTCCGTCATGGCCAGTGAAACGGCCAGTTCGGCGTAAGGCTGTGTCTCGCGGCTGCCCACCAGGCACGGCTTCAACGCGTCGAACAGGGCCGCCTTTCCGGCTTCCTGATACTCAATGCGGAGGGACTCTAACACTTGGTCCAGCAGGGTCAGAGCCCATTGCCTTTCATAGATTCTCTCCGGGTTGGTTGTCGTGGCCGGTTCGCGGGCGTAGCGGGTTTGGGCGGTGTCCATCGGCAGCGGAATGGCGCCAACGCCGCCGCCTCGTTTCTGCGCGCGGATTTTGTCCCATTCATTGGCTAGAAAGCGGTTCAATACCATCAGTAAAAACGAGCGAAACCGGCCTTTTGAACGATCGGCCAAGGCGAGCCAATGGTGCTTGAGCAGGCGCGCAAAAAACTCCTGAGTCAGATCCTCCGCGTCCTGCGGGCCATAGCCGCGCCGGCGGACGTAGGCGTAAAGGGGATACCAGTAACTTCGGCAAAGCTTTTCCAAATCGCCCGGAGCGCGGCTGGAATCGCCGCCTCCCGCGCTCAACACCACCGACCAGTGGGTCGTGACGAAGCAGTGGTTCCGCCGGCCGGTTTGGCTCGGATTGCTCGTGCTCATGGACGCAGGAGCAGCGTGCCGCGTTGCCGCTCAGAGGACAAGTTAATCCCAAATCCTGTTCTGCCGGCGTTTTTCTCTCAAGCCCGGCTTTTGAGGCGAGAATCAGGAACTCCCCGGCTCAAACGACTTGCCGCAGCCGCAGCTTTGGGCGGCGCGGGGATTGGTGATCTTGAATCCGCCGCCGGTCAAGGCATCGGAAAAATCGACGACGGAGCCCCGAATGAAATCGGCGCTGAACGGGTCCACCAACACAGAGACGCCAAAGAAGGATTGAGCCAGGTCATCGGCGCGTTTGTGGTCGAAGACCATGCCGTACTGCAGGCCGGAGCAGCCGCCTTTTTCCACATAGAGGCGCAGGGCCTTGCCCGCGCCTTCGGGGTCGGCGTCCAGTTTGGCGCGGATTTCGTTGGCGGCGTTCTCGGTCAGGATCACGATCGGATCGGCCAGTGTGGTGGCATTCATCACGGCGGCAAGATAATGGGAAATGGCCTCAATTTCAAATTGTAAATGCCCGCGCAACCGTTTTCAATCGAAGGCGACACGAGCCGCGCGATGAGTCTGATCGATTTTATATTGAATGTGGCGGGTTTGCTTCTGTGGTTGAATTGGCGGGCGATACCCTTGCCCGCGGCGCCAGCCCCCGGGGCCTCGCTCGTCGGAACGCTCCGCGCGACCGGGCCGCCGCGGCCGCGGATATATTATCTGGCCGCCTTGCTGGCGCTGGTGGCGGGGCGGGGATTTTTCTATTGGCAAGTGGGAGGCGAGATTCAATGGACACCGTGCATTTCCCTGGGACCGACCACGTTTTTCTTCCGCAGTGACATCTTGGAACGGATGCTGTGGTATTCGTTTTTCAGTTTTGGGGTGGCGCTGTGGGTGTTTTATCTTTGCCTGCTGCTGCTCTCGTCGATACACGCGCCGGCGGTTGACAGCAGCACGGGGGCGCGCCTGCTGCGGGCGCAGTTGGGGATGCTGGACCGATGGCCGGGCGCGTTGAAGCTGGCGCTGCCGCTGCTGGTCGTCGCGGCGGGGTGGTGCGTCGCGCATCCGCTATTGGTCGCGCTGGGCATCGTGCCTGCCAGCGGCCAGGAGGTGTGGCGTGTGCCGGCGCAGGGGGTGGTGATTGGCCTCGTGGTATATCTGGTTTTGAAGTTTTTTCTTATCGGCGTGCTGGCGCTGCATCTGATCAACACCTACGTCTATTTGGGGGAGTTGCCGTTGTGGAATTTCGTCAACGCCACCGCCCGCGGCCTGCTGCAGCCCTTGCAATGGATTCCCCTTCGCGCGGGGCGGATCGACTTTGCCCCCATACTGGCGATCGTGGCGGTTGTGCTGGTCGCGCAATACGGCCAGCGGGCATTGACCGATCTGTATCAAAAACTGGTTTAGAGGGGCTTGACCAATGCCTGCGGCGGCATCGCGCAATTCGTCCGCCGCACTCTACTCTGGTTCAATAGGATGGGAGCCTATTTGAGCCGCCCGTGGAAAAAGTCCTGCTCGTAACGTTCCAAAAGTTTGTTGAGGTCTTTGATGTTTTCCTGGGGTGGAACGAAGTAGGCCGTCCACGCCGGGCGTCGCGGCATGCGGTCAACAGCCTCGAAAAACGCCACCGCCCCCTCGCACGCCAGCGCGCAATTGAGCGAGTCCACCGCGCCGGCCTTGACCGCGGCGGCCCATTCGGCGGGGGTCAAATAGTTATTGATCGGAATACTCCTGCCGTCCGGCTCGGCCAGCTTGGCCGAGTACTTGGCGTAGTGCCCCAGGTAATGATGGGCCAGATTGATGGCCTCTATAAGCCCGACGGCCTGGTTGAAGTAACTCATCTGGTCGTTGAGAATGTCATCGGTCCAAAACCGGGGATCCACGATGTTGGGCGGCTGCGCATTGGTGTCGCCGGAGCAGGTCTGGACGAGGTTGCGGACATACTGGTCGAAAAAACCGGGCTGGACATGGTCGATGGCTTTGGCGTGAGAAATATGGTTGACAATGTCGATGAATCCGGCCGAGAGTTTGACCTGGCGCAAGGGCCGGTTGTCCTCGACGGTGCAGATGGGTTGGGCCACGGGCTCATCCTGGATTTCCAGGACGATGGTCTGGGGGTCCAACTGCTGGGCGAATTTGTCGGGCAGGACCTCGTATAATTCTCCGCCGATCTTGAGGGTGGCATGGAACCCGCCACTGTAAACGCGGTGCGGCTCGGAGGTGGCGCTCGCCGCGGACAAACCGACGGCCAGCATGATGGCGCCCACTTTAGTTGTGATTTTCAGTGTGTTCATCTTCGCGCGCAATGGCTTTTGGCGCCGGCTGCCTCCCAATGCGCGCCTCGTCCCGAGCCACTCGCTCAAAAACTGATCCGGGGGCAAGGTGGCGGACGAAGGCGCCCGCGTCAAGCAGGAAGTGGTTTTGTCTGGATCACGTTTCGCGAATTGACGAAGACAGGCAAGGGAAGGATTTGAAGAGGGGCCGAATGCGCCTTGCGCAAGTGGCGGGAAAGGGTCGCAATTATCAGCAACCATTGGCATTTTTGAGGGTTTTGGGGTGCGAGGGAGTCCCAAAAAGGGACGCTCGCTTCGGGCAGAGCAGACGGAGATGGCACTAAAAACCTTTAACAGGAGCGAAAGGAGGCAACAGGGGAGGAAAAGCTTTGGCGAGAACGGGCATTGAGAATTGGTCATTGAAAATTTGTCAATTGTAATTGTTGTGGCGGCTTTGAGGCTTTGCGTCAAGGCGCGCAAGCGGCTTGGAGCGGGGAGCGGGGAAGGGAGAGGGAAACGGGGTCTGTCGTTCATAAAATGAAGGAAAAGAAAAAAACAGTGTTAATAGTTTAAAAGGTGTCCTAATGCCGACGCGAATGGATAAGAGTATCTTATTTATGTGGGATGCGGGACTGGAGGTCTCCCGCGACGGGCGCGATGAACGCAAGGTGTTGAATGAGAGGTTGATGGAACTTATACAGCGCAGGATACGGCGCACGGTGATGAGCGCAAGGCGGGGAGTTGGGGAGAAGGAGGAGCCGTTGGGCGGCGGGGCGGCGGGTTGAATCTCTTCAACTCTATCTCGGGGAATTGGCAAAAGCGGCGCGCCGGGAGGAAGGGGACGGAAAAGGGTGGCGCGGGCGGTTTTGGCGCCTGCTTGATCGACCCGCGATTTTCCCAATAAGGGCATCATCCATGCCTTCACGCGCAGGAGTTGATCACATTTCCACGAGGGGGAAAAACCGACTGGGGGAAAAAGCGCGGAATTTTTGAAGATTTTTTTGAGCCACAGATGGACACAGATGGACACAGATGAAAAAAGGCGGAAGAGGTTGATGGAAAGGAGGTTTTGACGAGATTAATAAGATGGACGGGATTTCCTTGAACAAGATTTCAGGGGCCGATGACTTGAGCGGGGATCCAGTTGCGGTGCCAGTAGAAGGTCCAGAGTTGGGGGAGTTTGACCAGTTGGGCGTGGCCATCGGCGAAACTCACGTTGATGGCCCCTTTTCGAGAATTCAGCTTTCCGGGCTTGACCCATGGGTGAGGCCCGCCCGCCAAGCCGGAGGGGCTTGCGGTTTGAAATCCAGGCCGTAAAATGCCGGTGTTGAATTGGCCATTAGCCCGGACACCAAATATGATTGATCGGCAAGTGTATTACTTTGATAACAACGCCACCACGCGCGTCGCGCCGGAGGTGGTGGAGGCGATGATCTCGTCGTTGCGCGATGGTTGGGGCAATCCTTCCAGCGCCTACAGCTTCGGCGCGCAGGCCGCCCGGCAAATCGACCACGCCCGCGCGCAGGTCGCCACGCTCATTGGGGCCGACCCCAAGGAAGTCGTCTTCACCAGTTGCGGCACCGAGAGCAATAACGCGGTGCTGCAAAGCGCGCTGGCCACCCAGCCGGGCAAACGCCACATCGTGACCACCGCCGTGGAACATTCGGCCATTATCAAGCACTGCGAATTTTTGCAAAAACAGGGCGTCGAAGTCACCTTTGTCCCCGTCGATGCCGATGGCCTCCTGGACCTCCATTTGCTCGATCAGTCCATCCGCCCGGACACCGCCCTGGTTTCGGTCATGTGGGCCAACAACGAAACGGGCATGGTTTTTCCCATCGAGGAAATCGCCGCCATTTGCCAGAGCCACAATGTTCCTTTCCACACCGACGCTACTCAGGTCCCCGGCAAAATGAAGATCGATGTCCGCGCGCTTGGGGTGGACTTTCTTACCCTTTCGGCCCACAAGCTCCACGCGCCCAAAGGGGTTGGGATGCTCTATGTCCGGCGCCATGCGAAATTTCAGCCCTACATCATCGGCGGCCACCAGGAACGCGGCAAACGCGGCGGCACCGAGAACACCGCCAGCATCATCGGTTTTGGGTGCGCGGCGGAATTGGCCCAGGCCCATTTGGAGGACGAAAACACGCGCGTGCGGGCCTTGCGCGACCGACTGGAAAGCACGATTTTGCGCACCATCCCCAATACCATCCGCACCGGCGCCAAGGAACCGCGCCTGCCCAATACCAGCAATATCGCCTTCGATTTTGTGGAGGCGGAAGGGATTTTGATGGCGCTGGATCAACTGGGAATCTGCGCCTCCAGCGGCTCGGCCTGCACGACCGGCTCGCTCAATCCTTCCCACGTTTTGACCGCCATGGGCATCAAACCCGCCCGCGCCAAGGGGTGCGTCCGCTTCAGTCTGGGCATCTACAATACCGAGCAGGAGGTGGATTACGTCTTGAAACACCTGCCGGAAGTCATCGCCCATCTGCGCCAGGCCGTTCCGCGTCCCACGCCCAAGCCGGGCAAACATACGGCCAAGCTGCCCGCCCACGCCGGTTGACAGCCGGGCATTTCGGAATACACTCCTGTCCTTTTATGAACGCGAAACCTAATGTCGCAATTGTCGGCGCCACCGGCGCCGTGGGCGTCGAGATGATCAAAACGCTGGAGAAGCGCAACTTCCCGGTCGGCCAACTGACCTTGCTGGCGTCCGCAAGGTCGGCGGGCAAGAAACTGACTTTTCGCGGCCAACCGGTGACGGTCCGCGAATTGACCAAGGACTCCTTTAAAGGAATCGACATCGCCCTCTTCAGCGCCGGCGGGAGCATCTCCAAGGAATTCGCGCCCATTGCCGTCAAGGCTGGTTGCGTGGTGATCGACAACTCAAGCGCGTTCCGGATGGACGATGCGGTTCCGCTGGTGGTTCCCGAGATCAACGCGGCGGACATCGCCTGGCACAAGGGCATCATCGCCAATCCCAACTGCACCACCGCCATTACGCTCATGGCCCTGTATCCGTTGCACCACGCCTTCGGTGTCAAGAGGATATTTGCCTCCAGCTACCAGGCCGTTTCCGGAACCGGCGCCAAGGCCATCCAGGAATTGAAACGCCAGGTGGGCCAGGTCGTGGCGGGCGAGCCGGTCACCAAGGAGGTCTATCCCCACCAGATCGCTTTCAACGTCCTGCCGCAGGTGGACGTGTTCCTGCCCAATGGCTACACCAAGGAGGAAGCCAAGATGGAAAATGAGGGGCGGAAAATCATGCATCATCCAGCCTTTCGCGCCAGTGTCACCTGCGTGCGCGTGCCGGTGTATCGCGCGCACTCCATAGCCGTGAGCGCCGAATTTGAGAAGCCGGTCACCGTCGAGGCCGCGCGGGACGTTCTCAAAAAAGCGCCGGGGCTGGACGTGGTGGATAATCCCGACAAGAAGGAGTACCCCTTGCCGCTCTATGCCAGCGAAAAGTACAACTGCCAGGTGGGCCGGCTGCGCAAAGATTGCGCGTTCGACAACGGGCTATGCTTTTGGGTGGCGGGAGACCAACTGCTCAAAGGCGCCGCGCTGAACGCCGTGCAGATCGCCGAGGAACTCCTGCCGTAGCCGGCCGCAAGACCCGCGGGAAATGCCTGGAAACCGCCGTCCTGTAGGCCCGGTCCCCCGACCGGGCGATTTAAAACATTCTTTACTGAGGAGTCCGCAAGATAGGCGACAGGAGGCAACCCCTCACCCCAACCCTCTCCCCGCTCCTTCGTCGCGGGGCGAGGGAGAAGATCTGGCTGGCGGTGCGCGCCGTGTAGTCCATCCGCGAGGGAGAAGATCTGGCTGGCGGTGCGCGCCGTGTAGTCCATCCGCGAGGGAGAAGATCTGGCTGGCGGTGCGCGCCGTGTAGTCCATCCAGTGGACTGCTCTGTAAACCGTTGCCAATTAGGATGCTATAAACGTCCCTTGACAAATCACCCAAACCCTGTTCCAGTATAGGGAGTGATTAACTGAAATGAACAATACATTGAAAGTTCAGAACAATCTGTGGACTTGCCGTTCGGGCCATGCCAGTGCGATGTGCCCCCGGCTACACGGCGACCTGGATTCAATCTTTTGATATTAGAGAACATCGATTTTGAAACCCACGGTTGCCAGTCAATCGTGGGTTTTTCGCTTTTTGAAACACTTTGGCACCTTGCGGTGTATGACATTTGAAAGGACAACAATGAGATACGGAAACAGACAGGACAAGACTCGGTTCGGTCGCGATTCCTTTTTGCGGATCGGCGACATCCCGCCGGTCCCGCTTCGCGGCGCAACGGAAATTGAGTTGGAACAACTCAAGGCGCGGCTTCTCGTCCAGTTGCAGGACGGCGCCGCCAACCCGCAACTCAACGAGGCCCTGGACCGCGCGGCCAACGAAGCCGCCAGTTTGGCATGGTTCACGCCTTTCCCGCTGCTGGTCTTCCCCATCCTGCTTCAGGAAAAGGTGGAAGCCATCCGGCGCCAGCACGCGCTCCAGCGGGACATCCGCCAGCGCAGCCAAACCCTGCTCGATCAGGCCGCGACATGAGGAAAAACACGAGTGACGAAGTGCAGCCCTTTTGGAGGGCGGCGGCTTGCCGCCGTTTTTCTCCAGGCAACTGGCGCTCGATCCGAAAGCGGGAGCAAGCTCCCGCACTCCAAAATCGACCGCTCTCCTCACGGGCCATTCTGATGTGGAGTGCGGCGGCTTGCCCTGCTCTTTACACGGATCTTCATCGACTTTACTGGTTGTTTTCACACAGTTTCCAACCCCAAGTTAAATCCGATAATCTCCGCAGACCTATACCCATGCTTTCGACTCCCGGTCGGCCATCTGCTTTGCGGTCGGCAAAACCGCCCAGACGCGCCACCAAGTGGTTGGCTTCGCCAACGCTCAATTGCTGGATCTGGCGGTTGGTGGCACGCGTTT
>Ga0326727_10015064_pt1 | contig 16687 bp, 11 predicted proteins | sample MB2enrmetagenome_FD_207643 | JGI IMG/M metagenome (GOLD analysis project Ga0326727, IMG submission 207643) | Lab enriched peat soil microbial communities from McLean, Ithaca, NY, United States - MB29MY | ecosystem: Environmental > Terrestrial > Soil > Wetlands > Peat | place: USA: New York...
AGAAGGGCCGGCAGACGCGGCCGGATCTCGAAATCGGCATCTGCGGCGAGCATGGCGGGGAGCCGAGCTCGGTGGAGTTCTGCTACCGCATCGGCATGAACTACGTGTCGTGCTCACCGTATCGCGTGCCCATCGCGCTGCTGGCCGCCGCGCAGGCCGCCATCACGAAAAACGAAGCGAGTGCCGAAGCCAATCGAACGGCGTAGGCGCGCGGCGTAGGCAATTTCACGAGCCGTTTCTCCGCACCGCGACAGCCCCGGGTCCCAGGGTCCGGGGCTGTTTACATTTCAGATCGTAGTTTGGCCATGGACCCCCGGCTCTCCTCAGGCTGCCCGCCCCCTTCCGATCCTGTGATTTCATCAACTTGCAGAACAGGCCCTTTTCTTGTCCCGGCGGAATGTGAATTGTTGGTTACAGCCATCCCCCCGACACGTATCCCGCTTATAATCTTCCTTTGCTCGTTTCGCTTAGTTGGGGTCTGATTCGTTCAGGAGAATCCCGGCGCGTCGGCGTAAGAGGTTGACCAACCTCCGAGTGCGGGCGTCGGGAAGTGAAAACCGGTTAGCAAAGCAAAAACAAAAGGGGAGGGAGCATCCTTGAGTTCATTTCAACGATACACGTTTGGTGTTTTTTGTTGCCTGCTGTTTGTCGCACTGGTCTCGATGCGGCCGCTTGCGGCGCAGTCGGTTCAGGGCGCAATCACCGGCACGGTGACCGATTCATCCGGCGCGGCGGTGCCGGAGGCCACGGTCAAGGCGCTCAACACCGCCACCAACCTGGAAGTAGTGGAGCACACCAACGGCAGCGGTTCCTATCTGGTTCCGAACATTCCCGCCGGCGCCTACCGGCTGAGTTTCAGCAAGGAAGGGTTCGAAACGGAAACGCACACGGAAGTTCTGGTGAACGGGGACCGAACAACCACGGTTGACGGCAGTCTGAAGCCGGGTTCTGTCAGCACCACGGTTGAAGTGACCGCCACGCCGCTGATGAATCAGGTGGACACCACCAATGGCTACGTGGTGGATCAGCTCACCATTCAGGACACTCCGCTGGGCACGGGCAGCTTCACGCAACTGGCCATCATGGCGCCCGGCGTGCACGCGGATTTCCTGGCCGGCGCGGGCAGTAACGCCGGACTTGGCAATCAGGCCATCTTCGCCAACGGGAATCGCGATACCAGCAACAGCTTTTCGCTCAACGGGGTCGGCACGAACAACCTGTTCAACGGAAACTCCACCAGCCAGGTGGGCGAGAATCGTTTCGTGCTGAATACAGGAGAGGGGAACCTCAACGCCGGTTCGGGCGGAGGCATCCAGACCAGCACATCCGTTTACGATGCCATCGGCCAGGCCTTGCCAACGCCCCCCGTGGACGCCATCCAGGAGATTGCAGTAAACGCCGCGATGTACGACGCTTCGCAGGGCAACAACAGCGGCGCGCACATCAGCGTGCTCACCAAGTCGGGTACGAACGAAATGCACGGAAGCGCCTGGGAAATGTTCCAGAACAGCGATATGAACGCGGCGCCGTTCTTCTACAATGCCTCGCCGGCCATTACGACGAAGGTCCCGTTCGTGAACCGGAATCAATTCGGCGCAACCTTCGGCGGTCCCATCAGGAAGGACAAGCTGTTCTATTTCCTCTCCTATCAGGGAGTGCGCATCGCCGACGCGTCGGACGCCACCAAGTACGCGACCGTCCCGCTCGGTCTGACCGATGACCGCACCCCGCAGGGAATCGTGAACATGATTCAGGCGACTTACGGGAAGACGATCACCACCAGCCAGATCAGCCCGGTCGCCCAGAACATCCTGCAGGCCAAGCTACCGAACGGGCAGTACCTGATTCCCAGCGCGCAGATTACCAACCCGACCACCGCCACCAACCTCGGCTACGATGCCGTAGTGCAGGGCGCGAACGCGAAGACGAGCGTCGATCAGGGAATTGCCGACGTCGACTACGCGCTCACCGACAAGGATCGGATTTCGGCCAAGTACTACGTTCAGAACAACCCGACGTCGAATCCCTTCGGGGCTGTCGGTTCCCTGCTGGGGTTCGGGCAAACGCTCTCGGCGGGTAGCGACGTTGGGGCGATATCCAACACCGCGATCCTTTCGCCCAGCTTGACGCTGGAAAGCCACGTGGGCTTCACGCGGCTGCGGGCTTATGCGAATACCAGCCAGGATTTCACTCCGTCCAGTCTGGGCATGAATCTGCTGGGCTCAAACACATTCCCGCAACTGGAGATTTCTCCCGCAGATCCGACGATCGACGAGGGTCTCGAGTTCGGCCCGAGCACCAGCTTTGGTAACGCGGGCATGTACCAGAACCAGTGGGAGCTGGGATCGACGATGAACTGGGTCAAGGGCCGGCACACGATTACGGCCGGCGGTCTGTGGGATCACACGCAGCTCAACGTCATCAACAACAACACCGACAGCGACACCATCGACTTCTCGAATTTCATGACTTTCGTGGAGGGCACGGTGCGGAGCGGCACGGCGGCCTTCGGCGACGCGAGCCGGTATTACCGCTCCAACACAGCCGGCGTCTTCGTTAACGACAACTTCAAGCTGCGCAGCAACCTCACGATTACGGCGGGCGTGCGCTGGGATTATGACGGTCCGCTGACGGAGAAGTACGGGAATCTGACCGCGTTCAATCCGAGTCTGTACGCGTACAACGCGAGCGGCGACACCATCACCAACTCGGGTTTGGAAATCGCCGCGAACAACGTGAATGGGACCGCTGGCGCAGGCAACTCGCTGATGCAGAATAACCAGTGGGGCTTCGCGCCGCGTATCGGCATTGCCTGGTCGCCCATCTCAAAGCTGACGGTGCGCGCCGGATACGGCATGTTCTACGACCGCGGCGAGCTTTTCAGCTACCTCTCACCGCCCGCGGGCGGCGGATTCAACGGCCCGTTCGGCGTCACTCTGGCCCCGCCATTTGTGAGCGAAGTCTCCGCCAAACGGAACGCGAGCTTCACCAACCCGTTCGGCACGGCAGCGCCAGCCGCCCCACCGGCCAACGCCGCCGCGTTTCTCGCTTATCTGCCGAATCTGGCGCAGACCACATCGGGCCATTTCCCGGCGGGGAACCTGTACGGTCCAATTATTTTCGGCGGCTACGACATCGGCAACAAGCTCCCCTACACCCAGAACTGGAGCTTCGATATTCAATATCAGCCGTCCAACTCCTGGCTGTTTGATATCGGCTATACGGGCAACCACGGCACTCATGAAGTGCTGCCCATCCCCTTCAACCAACCGGGTCTGGCGACACCTCAGAACCCCATACACGGTCAGATTTACTCCTACGGCGGCACAGACCCCGGCGCCGGCTGCAACAACGGCACGCTGGACCTGGAACCCATCTGCCCGCCCCCGTTCTATGCAGGAAACGCCGAGCTTCGCGTACCGTATCTTGGCTACGACATGAATTCGGTGCTCTATGAGGCCGAAGGCATCTCCAACTACGATGCGCTGCAGGTTTCGCTTCGCAAGCGCCTGTCCAACGGACTCCAGTTCACGGCGTCCTACACCTGGTCTCATGCGCTCGATGAGCAGAGCGGCCTGGGTCTGTTCTTCACGGGCAACAACCCGCTCAATCCGCGCTCGAACTACGCTTCCGCGGACTTCGACCAGACGCACGTGTTCCTGGTGAATTACAGCTACACGATCCCCAGCTTCAAAGACAACAAGGCACTGAACGCAATCGCCGGCGGCTGGGTCATCGGCGGCCAGACGGTGGCGCAGAGCGGGCAGCCGTACAGCGTCTACGACTACTCGGGTTCGGTTGCAGGCCTCTTCTATGGCACCTACGACGACGCCGGCAATCCGATTGTCCCGCTCAAGCCCGGCGTAAGCGCGGGGCAGGCGCAACTGCAGGGCACCACCGGCATTAACGCCGGCCTGCCTGTCCTGAATGCCAGCGACTTCTATCCGCAATTCGTGGCGCCCGGTACGAACGGCGTACCGCCCTGCGACGCGACCGGCTGCGACATGTACGAGTCGCTGTTCGGCACTTCGGGACGAAACCTGTTCCGCGGTCCTTTCCAGGTACGCTTCGATCTGAGCCTGGCGAAGGAATTCGCCCTGGCGGAGCGGTATCATCTGCGCTTCGAAGCCGACGCGTTCAACATCTTCAACCACCCCGATTTCGACACGCCGAACAACGACGTGGTGTTCTTCCCCTACTACGAGGGGCCGCCGTCGAACCCGCCGCAGGGCAGCCTGGGCATGATCCAGCACACCATCGGCAGTCCGCGGTTCCTGCAGCTCAGCCTGCACCTGAATTTCTAACGCCAAACCTGGTCAGCACAGCGAGCCCCGGTCCGAAAGGTCCGGGGCTTTTCCTTTCCTGGGGCGCAGAGCCGCCCTTCACGCCGCTTCCGGTTCGCGATGTTCCACGGTGGCGGAGATCAGTTCCACCAGCTCCTGTACTATCGGATCCTGCAGGCCGTCGTGCGTAAGGCTCTCGCACAAAGCCGTCAGATCCAGCAATCGGCTAAGCTCGCGCCAGTTCTCGGGAAGCGTGCCTCCACCGCGTTGGTATGCGCTCGAAAAATGCGGCTCCGCCAGAGGCCGCGAGGCGCGCTCGCAGCGCAGGAAATGACCGAGGTCGGCCAGCGCGCAGCCGGACACCGCAAACTCCCAATCGAGAACCGCGGCAATCCGCCACCGCCCCGCCGTCTGTCGTACCAGCAGGTTCCTTTTGCCGAAGTCTCCGTGAACCAGCACAGCCTCTCTGGAGAGCTCTCCCAGCGGCCCAGCCCACGCCCACATGAGCCGCTGAACGCCGTCGCACAGGTTCGCCGGCATCCGTTGCCTGGCGTTTGGTGAGGCCACGCAGGATGCGACGAACCGTGGGAACGGATCTGTACCGCCCGCCAACAGCGGACCCACCTGCGTTGCGGGGCCCAGCCACCCCGGCCGCGGAAACGTCACCCGGCCGATGGCGGCCAGCGCCGCCCCGGCCGACTCCGCCGCCTGCGCGAACGCCTCCCTGTCGCCGCTTCGTTTCAGTTGATGCAGCGTGATGCCGTCAACGTAACGAAACAACGCGAAAGGGGGGACATCCTCCCATCCGTCGGGTTCGAAGTGGATCGCCTCGGGAACGGGAGCCACATGCCCGATCATGCGAATCAGATCCACCTCCTTGCGGCACAGCGAGGGATCGTGCTCGTAAAGGCGAAGCACCAGCGATCCGGTCGCGCCGTCAAGGTCGATCCGGAAATTGGCGTTGCGCAGGCCATCCGTCAGCGGAGTTGCGGAGGACACGCGCGCCCCGGGCAATGCGGCGCGCACCATTCGCTCCACCAGCGAAGCGGGAAGCGATCGACGCGGCTCCGCTCGCACCCATCGCGCCTCCCTCGGCGAGCCGCAAATCATGGCTGTCATTATCGTCCATCTGGTGTGATGAAGAACGTGAAGCCGTGGTGAAATGGGTAAACAATGATACGCAGAATGCACGGGGTTCTCATTGCCGCAGCCGTCACCATGGGCATCGCCACCGCCGAAGAGGTGGGCTGCCCCGCTCAGATCGTCACCTCGCAAACGCTGACCAAAGCCGTCCCCGGCTGGACCGAACGGAAGGACACTTCGCCCAATGTGCTGGCCGGCCTGACGTTCTACGACGGCCGTCCCGAGGAGCAGGCTTCGCTCGCGCCGGACGAAAAGCATGTCAAAGGAAAGCTGGTGGAAAGCTGGGAGCTCTTTCCCAACCCGCCGCGCCAGAACTGGATCGAGTGCGTCTACGCCGGGACCGGCATTAAGCTGGCGCGCCCGCTGCCGAAGGAAATCCGCGGCTGCACGGTCACCTTCGACGAGAAGCAGACGGTGGACGGCTATCCGCTGATCGAGAAGATCGCGTGTAAGTGATCAGAGGCCGAGCAGGGGGACTTTTTCCGCGGCGGCCGCGGCGCGCAGCTCCCGGTGGAGAGTAGCGAGGGGCAGCCGGAGGCGCAGCGCAAGTTCCAGATAAGCAGCGTCGTAGAGAGTGAGCTTGCGTCGCGAGGCCAGTCGCAGCGTCGCGCCCCAGGCCTGCCCATCCGTTTCGGTGTCTGCTTGTATTGGGAGCAGAGCGAGGTCGGCCAGCGTGGCGTCGCGAAAGGCGGCGTTGTGGCGTCCGCATCTCACTCCTGTTTCAAGAACGTTGGCGACCTCAAGCCGCCACAGGGATGGAACCCATGCTCCATCGGAGACAATCCGGTCGAAGACCTGCTGGACGGCGGTTGTCGTCTCGGCTGCATAGACCCACGCAAGCGTAACGGAGCTGTCGAGAACGAGACTCACGGCCGGCCGGCGTCCCGCTCCGCTTTCAGAACGGCCCAGTCAAAGCGAACCTTGAGTTTACGGGTACGAGCTCTGATGCGTTCAGCCGCGGCGTGAGCCTGTGAGCGATCGATACTACCGGTATTGGGCACAAGACGCGCCACCGGCTTTCCGTGGCGGGTGATGACGATCTCTTCTCCCCGCTGCACGCGATCCAGTAAAGCGCCGAGCGTATTTTTGGCTTCGAAGGCTCCGATTTCAGCCATGATCTCTTTCCAGTATCAGTCTAGCTTAAGCCAGCTTGTTTTGCGCCAGGATGCCGGGACCAATCTGTCCTCCTGCAGGCGGTTTTGAAAGTGTCGCCGGCCCGTTCTCACTTTGGATCGCGCATCCACCAGCTACACTGGAAGCATCCTTAACCAGAGGCTCCCGTGCTCCGCAATCTCCAGCTCATTTCCTTACTCGTCGCAATTCTTTTGGCCGCGTCGTGCAGTTCGAAGAAAGCGCCGTCCGGCCCCGGCGGACCGCCACCCGTCCCGGTGAGCGTGGCCCTTGCCGCCAGCGAATCGGTCCCCATCGAAATCCGCGTCGTCGGCAATGTCGAACCGTCTTCCAGCGTGCAGATCAAGTCGCAGGTCGCCGGTGAACTCACCGAAGTGCACTTCACCGAGGGCCAGAACGTCGAGAAGGATCAGCTTCTGTTCGTCGTCGATCCGCGGCCGTACGATGAAGCCCTCCGCCAGGCTGAAGCCAACGTCGCTCGTGATCGCGCGCAGTTGAAGCAGGCTGAAGCCACGCGACTCAAAGACATCGCCTCGCTGAAGAACGCTCAGGCAGACGCCGACCGTTACACCGAACTTCAGAAGGAGGGTGTTGTGTCGCGCCAGCAGGCCGACGCCTCCCGCACCAGCGCCGATGTACTGAAGGAGACCATTCGCGCCGACGAAGCGGCCATCGAGAGCGCCCGCGCCGCCATCAACGCCGACGCTTCCGCGGTGGACGCCGCCAAACTGAACCTGAGCTATTGCCGTATTGAAGCGCCCGTCGCCGGCCGCACCGGCAATCTGCTGGTTCACGCGGGGAACCTCGTCAAGGTGAACGACGTACCTCTGCTGGTGATCAATCGTCTGGCGCCGGTGTTCGTCAGCTTCAGCGTGCCCGAGGAACAGCTGAGCGCAGTGCGTACGAGATATGCCGCTGGCGGGAAGCTCGGCGTCGAAGTCACGCCGCAGGACGCGCCCGGCGCGCCGTCGCATGGCGTCCTCACGGTGGTTGACAACGCCGTGGACACCACCACTGGCACCATCAAACTGAAGGCCACCGTACCCAACGACGATCGCCGGCTCTGGCCCGGCCAGTTCGTGAACGTCGTGCTCACGCTGGACACGCAGAAGAACGCCACGGTGATTCCCTCCGAGGCCGTGCAGGCCGGCCAGCAGGGCTCATTCGTCTACGTAGTGAAGCCCAATAAAACCGTGGAAGCTCGTCTGGTCACCGTGGGCCAGACGCTCGACCGGCGAGTGGTCATCGATAAGGGACTGGCCGCCGGGGAGACCGTGGTCACCGACGGCCAACTGCTGCTGGCTCCGGGCGCGCCCGTGTTCGAGCTGCCGGGACAACCTGCGAAGACGGGAGCGTAACCGTGCATCCCTCGAAGATCTTCATTGAGCGCCCCATCATGACCACTCTGGTCATGGTGGCGATCCTGGTTTTTGGAATCGTCGCCTTCCGCGTGCTTCCGGTGGCCGCGCTTCCCACGGTGGACTATCCCACCATCCAGGTGAACGCATCTTTGCCCGGAGCGAACCCGGAAACCATGGCCTCGGCCGTGGCCACGCCGCTGGAGCGCCAGTTCTCCACCATCGCCGGCGTGAAGCAGATGAGCTCGTCGAACACGCAGGGCGACTCCACCATCACCGTTCAGTTCACGCTCGACCGAAACATCGACGCCGCCTCCCAGGACATCCAGTCGGCCATCTCCAAAGCCGCCGGCCTGCTGCCGCCCAATATGCCCGCACCGCCGTCTTACTCGAAGGCGAATCCCGCGGAGCAGCCCATTTTCTTCCTGGTGCTCAGTTCGGATACGCTACCGCTGTACACGGTGGACGAATACGCGCAGACCACCATCGCCCAGCGGCTGTCCATGGTGAGCGGAGTTTCGCAGGTGGAAGTCTACGGCTCCACCTACGCCGTGCGCGCGCAGGTGGACCCGGATCTGCTGGCGGCGCGCAACATCGGCATCGATGAGGTGCAGAAGGCCATTCAGCAGAGCAACGTCAACATGCCCACCGGTAAGCTCTACGGCGCGCGGCAGGCCTTTATCGTGCAATCGACGGGGCAGCTCATGAATGCCGCGGCGTATCGTCCGCTCGTCATCGCTTATCGCGGCGGCACGCCGGTCCGCCTCGACGAGGTCGGTAACGTGATCGACAGCGTGCAGAACGATAAGGTGGCGAGCTGGTTCAACGGCCGGTTGAGCGTGATGATGGGCATCCACCGCCAGCCCGGCACCAACACCGTCGAGGTGGCCAGGAACATCAACAATCTGCTGCCCGAACTGCGCAAGGAAATCCCGCCCGCCGTGAAGATGGACGTCGCCTACGACGGCTCCATCGCCATCCGCCACTCCATCCAGGACGTCGAGTTCACGCTGGTGCTTACCGTCTGTCTGGTGGTGATGGTGATCTTTTTGTTCCTGAGGAACATTTCCGCCACGCTGATTCCCGGTGTCGCCGTGCCGCTGTCCATCATCGGCACCTTCGCCGTGATGTATCTGCTCGGCTACAGCCTCAACAATCTCTCGCTCATGGCGCTCACCCTGTCGGTGGGCTTCGTGGTGGACGACGCCATCGTGATGCTGGAGAACATCGTGCGCTACATGGAAATGGGCCATCCGCGCATGGAAGCGGCGATGCTCGCCTCGAAGGAAATCGGCTTCACCATCATCACCATGACCGTATCGCTGGTGTCCGTGTTCATTCCCGTGCTGTTCATGGGCGGGATCGTCGGCCGCCTGCTGCACGAGTTCGCCGTCACCATCGCCGTGGCCATCCTGATTTCCGGCGTGGTCTCGCTGAGTCTCACTCCCATGCTCGGCAGCCGGTTCCTGCGCATGAGCGGCCAGGCGCACCACGGCGCCATCTACCGCGTTCTGGAAGACGGGTTCAAAGGCCTCGCGCGGTGGTACGACGTCACGCTTCGTCTCACGCTGCGCCACCAGTTCATCACGCTCCTGATCGCCTTCGCCATGCTCGGCGGCACGCTCTATCTGTTCTTCACCATGCCCACCGGCTTCATCCCCAGCCAGGACAGCGGCTTCATGTTCGGCGTCACCATGGCCGGCCAGGACATATCCGCGGAAGCCATGGCGCACAAGACGCTGGCGGTGGCGGACATCGCCCGCAAAGATCCCGCGGTGGACGACGTCGGCGCGTTCGTCATGGGAGGCAACCAGGGCTTCTTCTTCGTCGGGCTGAAGCCGCGCAACCAGCGCACCGTGTCCGTGGACCAGTTCATCGCCGCCACGCGCCCGAAGCTGTTCATGGTCCCCGGTATTCTCGCCTTCATGCAGAATCCGCCGCCCATCACCGTGAGCGGCGAATACTCCACCAGCGTCTACAACCTCACCGTGCAGAGCGCGAACCTGAAGGAGATCTATTCCTGGGGCCCGCGCCTGATGGCCAGAATGCGAACCCTGCCCGGTTTCACCGACGTCAACAGCGACATGCAGATCAGCGCACCGCAGGTGACCGTGGATATCGACCGCGATCGCGCGCTCTCGCTCGGCGTCACCCCGCAGCAGATTGAGGACGCCCTCTACACCGCCTACGGCAACCGCCAGACCTCCACCATCTACACGCCTTCAAACGAGTATCAGGTGATCGTGGAGGTGCAGCCGCGATTCCAGCGCGATCCCAGCGCGCTCTCGAAGTTGTACATCCGTTCCTCCAACGGCCCGCTGATTCCGCTCGATGCCGTGGTTCACAACTCGCGCACCATGGGGCCGCTGAGCGTCAATCATTTTGGACAATTGCCCGCGGTCAACGTCTCATTTAACCTGCTGCCGGGCTATTCGCTCGGGCAGGCGGCCGACGCGGTGGACAAGGTCATCTCGGATATGCGCATGCCCCCGACGGTGAGCGCGAACTTCCAGGGCACGGTGAAGGAATTCCAGGAGTCGTTCGAGGGTATGTCGATTCTGCTGATCGTCGCGCTGGCGGTGATTTACATCGTGCTGGGGATTCTGTACGAGAGCTTCATTCATCCCATCACCATCCTTTCCGGTCTGCCGTCGGCCATGTTCGGCGCGCTGCTCACGCTGCTGTTGTTCCACAAGGAACTGGATCTCTATGCGTTTGTCGGCGTCATCATGCTGTTCGGCGTGGTGAAGAAGAACGCCATCATGATGATCGATTTCGCGCTCGAAGCCCAGCGCGTTGAGGGCAAACCTCCGCACGAAGCCATCTATCAGGGCTGCATGCTGCGCTTCCGGCCGATCATGATGACCACCATGGCGGCGCTGTTCGGCACCATGCCCATCGCGCTCGGCTACGGCGAAGGCGCCGACGCGCGCCAGCCGCTGGGACTCGCCGTGGTGGGCGGTCTGGTGGTCTCGCAGTTCCTGACCTTGTACATCACGCCGGTGATTTACCTGTATATGGAGCGGCTACAGAACTTTCTGCGCGGGCGGCGCGAGGCGCAAGCGCCCAGCGGAGTGCTGGCGGGGGTGTAGGGCGGCGGGATCAGGCGAGCCGCAATCCCGCAATACGTTCGAAGTGACGGCGGTTTCTCGTCAGCAACGCGGCACCAGCACCGATCACGATTCCCGCAATCAGGCTGTCCGCCATCCCAACGGGACTTCCGGAGCGTTCCAGCGATCGATGAATCTCGCCGGTCGCGTTGGCGGCAGCATCGTCCAATGGCAGCGACGGCACGGCTTCCAGTAGTTGCATCAGGCGGGTCAGTTGACCGCGAGACCGAGCCCCTGAAAGGAGTTCGAATCGGCTAATCACCGTCGTTCTGATTCCGCCCGCGCGAATCAGCCGCTCGACGTCATCGGCGCCGCCTCAACCAGCGAGAGAGTCTATGAGCACGTCTGTGCCGGCAATGATCATCGCCAGTTGGCGCGGATTCGTCGCGTCCCGGTCAACAGAGAAGCAGCTTCCGCTTCGCTTATAGAGCCCTTGAGCGCGAGGGCGGAGCGAATCGCCCTGGTTCGGCCGGCCTGCGCTTCGAGGTAGAGGTCCAGAGCCTCGGCCACTACGGTCGACAATCCCTTCTCACCACGGCCGGCGGCGAGTTCCAGTAGCCGCGCGCGGTGCTCCGGCTTCATCTCAATGGTGGTTCGCACGACTTGATTATGACGCTGATAGAATCTCCAGTTGAGCGAATCTCTCCGCAAGGAACACCCATGCGCCGCCTGCTGCTGGTAGGCTGGGACGCCGCCGACTGGAAAATCATCAACCCGCTGCTGGCGCAGGGAGAGATGCCTCACCTGGCGCGCATCGTTCGCAGCGGCGTCCACGGCAACATCGCCACCATCTACCCTCCGCTGAGCCCCATGCTCTGGACCTCCATTGCCACCGGCAAACGCCCGTTCCGCCACGGCATTCTGGGCTTCACCGAACCCACTGTCGACGGGCTCGGTGTGCGCCCGGTGAGCCTGCTGGGGCGCAAAACCCGCGCCGTCTGGAACATCCTCAACATGAACGGCAAACGCTCCATCGTGGTGGGCTGGTGGCCGTCGCATCCCGCCGAGCCGATCAACGGCGCCATGGTTTCGGATCTGTTTCCGCTGAAGGGCTCGGCCGAAACCGGGACTCCGATGATGCCTGGCACCGTTTGGCCGCGCGAAGTTGCCGCACGTCTCGACGAACTGCGCATTCATCCCAGCGAGCTTTCGGGCGAAATCCTGCGCCTTTTCGTTCCCGAAGCGCACAAAGTCGATCAGGAGAAAGACCGCAGCCTTCACGATCTGGCCGGCATCGTCGCCGAAACCATGAGCATTCACGCCGCGGCAACCGACCTGATCGAAAACGAGCCCTGGGATTTCGCCGCCATCTATTACTGCGGCATCGATCACTTCTCGCACCGCTTCATGCGCTACCACGCGGGCAAGGGACGCGAGACCGGCGGCGCCGATCCGTCGTTTTACGAAGGCATCGTCGCCAACGCATATCGCTATCACGACGTGATGCTCGGACGCCTGGTCGCGCTGGCCGGTCCCGAGTGCTCCGTGATGGTGCTCAGCGACCACGGCTTTCATTCCGACAAGCTCCTGCCCGACTACATCCCCGCCGAAGCGGCCGGCCCGGCGGTGGAGCATCGTCATTTCGGCATCTTCTGCCTCGCCGGCCCCGGTGTGAAGCGCAACGAAACCGTTTACGGCGCCAGCGTGCTGGATATCGCGCCCACCATCCTGCGCCTCTTCGACCTGCCCTCGGCGCGCGACATGGATGGCCGGCCGCTGCTGAACGCCTTCGAAGAGGAAACGGCGCCGGAGCCGATCGAGAGCTGGGATGAGATGCCCGGCGAAGACGGCTGCCACGGCCCGGAAACGAAGTACGACAGCGTATCGTCAGCCGAAGCCCTGCGCCAACTGGTGGACCTTGGCTACATCGCTCCGCCATCGGATGACGCGCGCAAGGCCGTAGACGACTGCCTGACGGAGCGCGAGTACAATCTCGCGCGCAGCTACATGGGCTCCGGCCAGGCCGAGCCGGCTGAACCGATCCTGCGCGGCTTGATCGCCCGGGATGTGGAAGAGGGCCGGTTTCACGTCGGCTTGCTGGAGTGCCTCCGTGCGCAGGGCAAACTCGCCGAATGCCGCGAGGCTCTCGATACTTTCGACGCTGCGTGCGCCGAATTCGCGCCGCGCGCGGCGGAAGAGCTGAAGCGCCGCCGAGCCGAGCAGGCCGATGACGCGCTCGCGGAGGACCGGGACCCGAAGGTCCGCCGGGAGCAGTTTCAGCGGCGCGCTCTGGCCGAGAAGGCGCACGGCTTTGCCGGCGAACGGCTGCTGGCGCGCTGCCGTCTGGCCCTGGCCGAACGGAAAACGCCGCGCCAGCGCGAGAATGCCCGCGCCTTGCTCGACCAGCTTGCGAAACGCGCGCGGGGCGGAGGGGGTTTGGCTTTGTTTCTCGCCGAAGGATACGCGCTGCTCGGCGACGACGATCGCGCGCTGGAACTAGCGCGGCGAGCGAGGCGCGCGGACAAGGACGATTGGCGCGCAATTGCCGTCGAGGCTCGCATTCATGCGCGCGCCAAACGCCTCGAGAAAACCGTGGAGTGCGCCATCGAGTCCCTGTCCCTCATCTACTTCCAGCCGGAGATGCACTACCTGCTCGGGTCCGCCCTGCGGCGTCTTGGTGAACAGGAAAAAGCCGAGCAATCGCTGCGTGTCGCGCTGGCGCAGGCGCCCGGCATGGTGCTGGCGCGGGAGGAATTGGCGCGCCTGCTGCGGCGCGATCTCACGCGCGCCGGCGAAGCGGCGCAGCACATGGTGATTGCCGCTCGTCATCGCGAGGAGATGAAACGCGGACGAAGCCGTGCGCGGCAACGCGAAGCGGAACCGCAGGAAGCTCCTCCACCGTTCGAGCGCAGTGTGATCGGCCCGCCGCCGGATCGCACGCGAGTGGTCGCCATCGTAACCGGGTTACCGCGGAGTGGCACATCCATGATGATGCAGATGCTCGCGGCGGCGGGCATCTGCCCGTACACCGACAACCAGCGCCAGCCCGATGAAGACAACCCGCGGGGCTACTTCGAACACGCGCAGGCCACCGAGTTCGCGCGCGACAGCTCCTGGGTACCCTGCGCCCGCGGCAAGGCGGTCAAGATCGTCGCGCAACTGCTCCCGCACCTTCCCGCCGGCGAAGAGTATCGGCTGGTGTTCATGCATCGGAGTCTCACGGAAGTGGTGGCTTCGCAGCGCGCTATGCTGCAACGGCTGGGACGTAAAGGCGGCCGCATCTCCGACGCCGAGCTGACCCGCGCCTATACGCAACAACTGGTGCGCGTCCATTCGTGGCTGAAGCGGCATCCGGAGATTCCCGTCCTTTCGGTGCACTATGCCGCGGCGGTGAAGGACCCCGCCGCCACTGCCGAGCGCCTGCGGGAATTCCTCGGCTCGCCTTTCGATGCGCCCGCCGCCGCCGCCGCCGTGGCCGCATCGCTCCAGCGCCAGCACGGCTCGCCGTCGTGAGAGCGATCCACCGGGTGTAAGCGCGCCATCAAAAATGGTACTTAACTGTTGCGCTGAGTTCAAAGTACCGGTATTGTAGTTCAGAGTATCGGAACAATCTGTGAAAATCACTCGTAAGAGCGCGAGACGGCTTACCTCGCTGGCCGCTCTCGGGACTGGCGCATTTGCGCTCAGTACTGAACAGGCGAAGGCCGATGTCGTTTATGTGAACCTCTCGTCCAATCCGGGGGAAGTCGGGTTCGACGGCGGATTTGCGTCCTCCTTCCGAATTCCGCTGCCTCATGGAGCTGCCGTCACCTTCCTCACTAATGTCAACACTTCCAGTCTTCCCAAGTCGGTGAGGTCGGTGAAATCTGTGTACGCCCGGGGGAACGGTGGGAAACCTGGCGCGTGGCTTGCCGTGAGAACCAGAACCAGCAGCCTGCTCGCGCTGTTCAACAAGGGCGCCGCCGGCAGCACATCTACGGTTCGTCCTGCGAAGAGTGCGCTCCTGGATGCCCGAACGTTCTTCACAAACGGGCAGACCCAGACCTTCGGACTGGGGTCGTTCAAGGACCAGTACGCGCTGTTCAAGTTCCCGCAGTATCCCTTCAACGGGCAATTCGATTTTGGCTGGATTCTGCTCAGTGAATCGGTCGCCGGCGGCTCAACGCCGGAATCGCTGGGACCGGCTTCCACTACCGGCGGTCCCGATCTGTCGATTCTCGGCTACGCTTACGACACCAGCGGCAACCCGCTTCCGGCCGGCGACACCGGTACGCCGGAGCCATCGACTTTCGAACTCACCGGCCTCGCCGCTCTCGCGCTCGGTGCTGCCGGCGTTCGCCGCTGGCGTGTGGCGCGTCGCAAAGCAGCGTAATCGGTCCGCGGGCCGCGAGTGTCCACGCAGCCGCTATCCATTAGCCCTCGCGCCGGCAGTGTTCACACACCCAGCGCGGCGCCGGGATAAGCGGTCAGCTTCTCGCGTCCCAGAATGTGGTCCAGATGATGCCGCATGTGCGCGATGTAGTCGGCAATCAGGAACTCCAGGGTCACCGGGACGGCGTCACCCACCACGCAGCGCGTCGCCAGCTTCTCCTCGGGAATGCGCGCCACCAGTTCCACCAGCAGCCGATTGTAGCGTTCCCAGAAATCCACCAGCATGGCCCATGGAAGCTCCCCGTAACCGTGCAGCGCCACCCAGCCATCGCCGTCGTAGCCGGGACCGCGATATTCGGGTTCGAGAGACGCGCGCACGAAGCGCACATGATTGTTCGTCGCCGAGTCGATCAGATGCCCCAGCTCCTGCCTCTTCGACCACGCGCCGGGTGCCGTCGGCTCATCGCCTCGCATCGCGCGCAGGGGAGCCACTTCGCGCTCAATCGCATCGGCCAGATCGAGGGCAAGCTTTTGCGCCATTTTTACATTCTGGCATGTGGATGACGCAGGCCGTTCGTGGCGACGGCGCTATCATCGTTCGATAAGGAGAACCATGCGCAAAGTCATCCCCATTCTCGCCTCCCTCGCCGCGGCCGCCGCCGTCTGCTATGGCGCGGAGAGCGTGTACGATTTCACGCCCAGATCCATCGACGGCCAGCCGGCGCCGCTCTCGGAATACAAAGGCAAAGTGCTCCTGCTGGTCAACGTTGCCAGCAAGTGTGGCTTCACGCCGCAGTATAAGGGCCTCGAGGCCGTTTACGAGGAGTACAAGGACAAGGGCCTGGTGATCGTCGGATTCCCAGCCAACAATTTCATGTCGCAGGAGCCGGGAACCAACGAGGAAATCAAAACCTTCTGCACGCGCACGTACAACGTCAGCTTCCCCATGATGAGCAAGATTTCCGTGAAGGGCGGCGATCAGGACCCGCTGTACAAATACCTCACCGAGACGCACGGCGGCGACATCAAGTGGAACTTCACCAAGTTCCTGATCGGCCGCGACGGCGCCATCGTCTCCCGCTTCGAGCCGCCCGTCAAACCGGATTCGCCGGAAGTGAAGGCGGCCATCGAAAAAGCGCTGGCTCGGGAATAGGCGAGAGCGGATAGCTGCCCGCGCGGCAGCCGCGAATGCCGCCGGACAGCTATCATTAAGGTTGTGACAACGCAAGTGGATTCTACCGTCGACGTCATCGCTTCGCCCCCTTCGTTCGAGCTGGATCCCGACAAGATCGAATTCGGGCGCACGTTTGTTCCGCTCTGGTTCAGCACTGGATATTCCGGCGGCAGATGG
>Ga0326727_10015065_pt1 | contig 16685 bp, 10 predicted proteins | sample MB2enrmetagenome_FD_207643 | JGI IMG/M metagenome (GOLD analysis project Ga0326727, IMG submission 207643) | Lab enriched peat soil microbial communities from McLean, Ithaca, NY, United States - MB29MY | ecosystem: Environmental > Terrestrial > Soil > Wetlands > Peat | place: USA: New York...
CACCTGGGAGTCCGCGAGCTGCTGGTGATCGACCGCCAGCCGTGGGCGATCGAGCTTTATCGCCTGGAAGGCGCAGAACTCCATCAAGTCGGGCGATCGACGTGCGAGGGGGGCGAGATCCTCACCAGCCAGGCCGTTCCGTCGACGTGCCAACTTCTCCCCGGCCAGCCCCGGCCGCAAATACGGGTGACCCACGCCGAAAGTGGCCGCTCCTGGACGGTCTGACGTTGGCCTGCCGCCCGGCCCCGGCGGAGACGCAGGCCGTCCCCGCGGCAAGCCGCCCGCTGTTGGCTGGGTTAGTCGTTTTGCCCAAGCCGCCCAAGGAGCAGGACGGCGCAAGCCATGTGGATCAGGATCAGGGGAATCCCGATAAAACACGCGGTGGCCCACAGTTGGTCCGGTCGCCTGAAAAGGATCGGGAGGAGGACCAGGGCGCAGAGCACAGAGGGGTAGAGGAAGAGGAGCGGCCACCCGAAATAAAAGGGCACATCGAGGGGCAGGCCGAGGAGAAGGAAAGGCGCCGCCAACAAACCCGCGGGCAGAAGGCCAAGGCAGGTGACGTGGCAGCTAGTGAAAACGGCCAAGCCGACGCCAGCCGAGATGCCGAGCCACGTCAGCCACGGGCCAATGCGTTCGATCAGCTCGTCCATCGACGACAATCTCAATCGTGACTTGAAATCGGGCCGGGCGATCCGCTGGCATGCCGCGGCCGGAATCCGTCGCGCGACATAGCGCATCGCCCCGCTCTTCGACGAATTATAGCCGACGGTCCCCCCCAACCACGCAGGTGGGGTGCCGTGGTAATTTCCACTTCCACTGACAAGATTGAATCGTTCGCTCCCCGATGGACGGGGCCATCTTGGAAAAACGCGAAAGCGGCGACCAAAAAGCTACCCCTGAGGTGGGGTTGACGGCCATGGAAGGCACAGTGGCGGGCATGACGTTTGGTGAGGAGCAGTTTGGGGCAGCGCGGTTGGGGGACCGGCGACGAACGGCCCGGCTGGTGGAGCTGGCCGACCGGATCGCGAATCATCCGGGTGGAATGTTGCCGGACAAGGTGAACTCGCCGTCGGGTTTGAAGGCATTGTATCGGCTGATGGATTGCGAAGAGGTGACTCATCGCGCGGTTTTGGAATCGCCGCGTCAGCGGACGTTGGAGAAGATGGCCGCGGCCGCGGGGACGGTGTTGGTGATTCACGACGGCTCGGAGCTGGACTTCACGGGCCTGAAGTCCATTGCCGCCTTGGGACAAATCGGCAACGGCGGGAATCGCGGCTATGTGGCCCACAAGGTGTTGGCCGTCGTCGCGGAAACCCGAGAGGTGTTGGGGCTGGCCTATCAGCACCTGGCCAGGCGGCCCAAGGTGACTGAGAAGGAGACGCGGGAGCAGCACCGGGATCGCGCCGATCGCGAATCGCGTTGGTGGAAAATCGCCAGCAAGCAGATTCCCGCTCCCGCACCGGGCCGCCTGCAAGTCGAGATGGCCGAGCGCGGCGCCGACGTGTTGGAGTTTCTGGATTTTATGGAGTCCAGCGGGAAATACTACGTGGTGCGTTCGAAGCACAATCGCCGTATTTCCCTGGAAAACGGCGAGGAAACGAAGCTGCACGACTTTGCCCGCAAACTTCCGGCAGGAGGACGCCGGACGGTGGAAGTGGCCGCCACGGCCCAGCGTCCGGCCCGCACGGCCACGGTCGCCGTGTCGTGGGCGAAGGTCACGCTGCTGGTTCCGAAGCAGCCTCGCGGCGAGATTCGCGGCGTGCCGCTGACCACGTGGGTGGTGCGCGTGGCCGAGATCGATCCGCCCCCGGGCGTGGAACCGTTGGAGTGGATTCTCCTGACAAATGTGCCGGTCGACGATCGGGCGGACGCGGACCAACGGATCGCCTGCTACCAATGTCGCTGGATCATCGAAGAATATCACAAGGGGTGGAAAACGGGCTGCCAGGTGGAAGACATGCAGTTCACCACGGAGGACCGCCTGCAACCGGCCATCGCGTTGATCTCCGTCGTGGCGGTGAGCCTGCTGCAACTGCGCGACGCGAGTCGTCGCCCGGACGCGGAGACCCGCTTGGCGACGTGCCTCTTCCCCGTGTTGCTGGTGAGGGCACTGAGCCTGTGGCGTTACGGGAAACAACGTCAAGATGTCACTGTCCGTGAATTCTGCTACGCGCTGGCCCGCTTGGGCGGACATCAGAACCGCAAGAGCGACCACCGCCCCGGCTGGCTCGTCCTCCGGCGCGTCTGGACGAAACTCCAGGCCATGGCGGAACATGCGGCGGCATTGGCCAGAGAAAGATGTGGGTAAACTCAAGGCGTAAGCCCCTGGCTCGACAGCCGCGCGGCGGCGACAGTTTGCTTCCGGGGGCTGACGCCCCCGGCTCGTGGGCTTATCATTTCGGGGCGTAAAGCAAGACCCTTGGCGGAATCCCTTCGGCCGCCTGGGTGGCGGAAAGGCTGGTATCCACGCGGACGGCGACCGTGTTGGCCTGGCCCGGACGCACCAATTCGGTCACGTCCAGCTCCATCTCGGCTGGCCGCAGATAGGCCTCCTGGTATGGCCGATGGCCCGCGTAGCGGTTGGTTGACCCAGCACCAGGCCTCGGTGACCACGACGGGCACGCAGAGCGTGATCTTTTTGCTTTGGGCGGCGGCCGGCACGTCCAGCTTGATACGATACCAGATGTGGCCCAGGTAGGGGTAGCCGCGGCAATCGTCGAACCCTTGCCGATAGAACGGCCGCGTGGTGTCCACCAGCGTCCCGCCGGCTTCGTCCAAGCCGGGCTGCTGCCAGCCGCCGAATTGCGAGGGCTGGAGAACGTGCGGACCGAGTGGCGCTGGGTGTGTACCGCCTTCAATCTGCACAAGCTCTTGAGGGGAGTGGCCGCGTTGTGCGCCAGTTTGGAGCAGCGGACGATGGAAGGCGTTGGTTAGGAAATTCAGGGAAACTGCGCAACGACAAGATGGTGCGTGTGGCGTCGTGCCACGGTGCTGTTGCTACGCGGCGATTCCTCGACGGAGACTTACCTCCACCGCGATACCCCTCCAGGAAAAACAACCATCCCGACTTCGGGAATACTGCCCGTATCAGTGTCTTCCGCCCTGGAATAACTCAACGGACCGCAAGCGCGGGCATGGCACCAAGTCGGGGGCTTTGGTCCGGGGACTTCTCAGCCGTCGCTACAGAATAGACTCGTCGATGGCCCCCTCGCCATACTGCGCGCCGTCCGGAGTACACAGGGCGTTGAAGATCGACGGGGGACACGAGCCGCCGACGTTGGCCGGGGTCCCATCCACGTCGCTGCGGAGGAAGGACACGTGCCCGTCACAATACGCCGCCACGACGCCGCTGCCGTGGTTCGAATTGACGTTGAAACAGAACCCCGACGTAGCGGTAGCCGGCTGCGTCGGCGACATCGAATTAGAATAGGCACTGACGAAGCTCGTATAGGTGCTGTTATTCGCGCCGCTCAGCGTGCTTCCCGAGTACCCGAAGGTGACGTTGAGCTGTGTCGTGTCGGTCCAGCCGTAGGTGGCGTTGCCGGATGAATACCAGTCGTCCCGCAAGTTCTCAGACAACAGCAGGGTCGTGGCGGTGCCGTCGTGCATGTTCACATAGTCGAGGGAGACGGGCTGGAGCGGAGGCGACAATAAGGAATTGCGGAGCACCAGGCCGTTGGCGGTGTAGGACGAGGGGGTATCGGTAGCGGAGGTGCTCGTCGGCGGATCGCTCGGGCACCAAGTGATGCGGAGATACCGGTACCCATTGCCGCTGGCATTGCCATTCTTCCACACGTTCCACAAGTCCATACGATCCAGATAGGGCAAGAGCACTACGCCCCAACCAACCCCGTTGTTAAACCCTGCGAGGGGGTTGCACAGACTCGGGAAGCGTTTTCGGGCGGCCTCGTAACCGAGCATCGCCAGGGAGATTTGCTTCTGGTTATTCGAACATTGGGCGCGGCGAGCAGCCTCGCGGGCCGCCTGCACCGCCGGCATCAGCATGGCCATCAGCATCCCGATGATGGTGATGACCACCAACAACTCGACCAGGGTGAAACCTCTTGTCTTGCGCCGTCGCATACGGGAACTCCTTGTAAACCTCTTCTCCCCGAGGACCGGGCACACGATGAGCTACGCCGCGCGCACAGAAATCGCCCGGCTCGCCTCCTCAAGGAACCTATCCCCTTGCCCACCACTCATTGTCTCCGATTCGACTGGAAAAATCCAGGGTTTCCCCGCGGAATTTTTGGGGGCTGGTGTTTTCTGGCGTTTTGGGGGATAATGACGGCGTAGGGCAGGGCGAAAACGCGGTAAGGAGCGGCGGAGAGTTCCCCTTTCCCTCCGGGAGAGGGGAGGAACATCTCCGATACCCCACCCTACGGCGGGCCAGGGAAGCGGCAAGACCCTTGTCAAACGGGATCGTTAGAATGTCTACGCACCGTCACGGATTCACACTCGTCGAGCTGCTGGTGGTCATCGTTATCATCGGGATGCTGGTGGCCCTCTTGCTGCCGGCCGTAAGGTCGGCCACGGAGTCTGCGCGCCAGGCCACCTGCCTGAACAACTTGAAGGAAATCGGCACCGCCATCATGAATTACGAGGCCGACAAGGGGCACCTCCCCGGCTGCCTCAACCGGCCGCTTACCAGCGGCGGCACTGCGAACGTTACCTGGCCGATGGCCATCCTCCCTCAACTCGGCCGCAGGGACCTCGTGGACCAGGCGCGGAACAACAGCGGCCAGTTTGCCAACGTCCAGATCAATCAGTTCATCTGCCCCGACGATCCCGAGAAGGGCTTGCCCGCCTCGGCGGGGCCGAAAGACACCTCGGGGAACTATTATTACTACATGAGCTACGTGGTGCCGGCGGCCTATTTCGTCAACCGCTCGCAGGCCACCAGCACCAGCGGCGTGTCGTGGCAAATCGGCCAGATCCCCAACCCGGCGCAGACCGTCATGCTGGGCGAGCGGACGCTGCTGAGCAACAACGCCACTGCCAACCCCAACGGCACGCCGCACGCCCCGGCATGGACCGACGCGACCAGCCAAGACTCCAACGGCAACTACTGCCTCACGTTCGCTTGGCCCACCAGCGGCACGGCGACCGTCACGCCCAACTACCTGACTTCCACTCACCCGGGCATCGTGGTCGTCTACTTCTTCGACGGCCACGGGGACAAAGTCCGCGACGACACGTCGACGTACCAGAACCCCGACGGGACGGTGCCTCCAGACGTGCTGGTGCCGCAGCAGTAAGAAAACGCGTCCGGCACACTTCGTGTGCCCGCGCCGGGCACGCTACTTCGGCAGGAAGTCCTGCTCGACCGTCACTTCGCGGACCTGGCGGCTATCGGGCTCGAACGAGCGGATCTTCACCTGGATTCCCCGCAGCGGCTCCAGATATGGCGGCGAGGTAATCCACTCGCTCATGTCGTCCACAACGCCGCTGCCGTCGTCGTCGAAGCCGTTGGTGGCGCGGCCGGCACGGCTGTCCGGCTGGTGGTTGCCGCTGCTGTCGAAGGTGATGCCCTCGTTCTCGTAGCTCTGCGACCAGGTGTCGTAGGTCGGGGCCTGGAGCGTGTAGCTGCCCCCGTTGGAGACGTAGGGCTGCCTCCCGCTACCGCTGAAGCTCACCGCGCCCTGCTGCCCCAATTCGACGTACTGTTGGGCTTTGTAGTCCCAAACCTTGACGTCGAAGCCGATGACGTTGTTCAACACGACGTCGTCGGCCAGCCGGGCGGCATCCTTGGTACTGCCGAGGAGGTAATCCTCGGGCAAGGACAGCGCGACGTCGTTCGACTTGTTTTCGCCCCAAATGTCAGCCGAGGTAACGCTCGGTAGGCTGGACGGCGCAGGCGTGGTGCCAGCCGTCCAGTTCGAACTGCCCATAAACGTCGGCGATGAGCACTCCCGCAGCGTCGGCAGGCCCAGTTGGCCCCAGCGCGACGCGTCGAACGGGAATCCCTTGTCCACCGGGTGAGCAAACCGCCATTCCCGCTTCGTCAGGTCGGCCAGCGTGTTCGCAATGAGCTTGCTATTCTGCTGGCGGACGGAGATGTCGTTGTACGCGAAAAACCCGCTGAACGAAGTGCCGCTGATCTGCGAGATCTGGGACTGGACAGTCGGGCTGGCGGCCACCAGCAAGACGCGCCGGTGCAGCGTGCGGCCGCGGAGGAACCAGGCCACCTCGGCTACGTAGGACTGGATCGTTCCCGGGTTGCTTCCCACGGTAGGGTCGAACCGGCCCACGAAGGGCTGGATGGTGCTCCGCGTGGTGAACATCAGAATGCTGCCCCGCGGCTGGGCAACCGTCGTGTCGGGGTTCCCGTTAGCGTCGACGGCACCGGGCTGTACCGACGAGTTGGCGATGATCTCAAGATACCCCGGTGCGGCTTCGAGGCGTTGCGGTGGGAGCGTCGTGGCGGTCGCGCCCCCCAAGTCCATGCGGAGCTGGGCCTCGGCGGCCCGCAGCCGGTCGAACTGCTCCAGCGCCCGGCGGGCGCCGCTGATGCCGTTGCCCACGCGGCTGAAGACCTGCACCACCGCCGTCATCAACAGCAGCGTCAAGACCGAGGCCACCAGCAGCTCGACGAGCGTATAGCCGCGAGGGACTAGGGATTGGGGATTGGGGATTGGGGATTGGGGCCGCAAGGTCATGCCAATGCCTCCGTGGCTGTCGCGCGGGTCTTCCCTCTCCCTTTGGGAGAGGGGCAGGGGGTGAGGGGCAGGGCGGAAACTGCTCCGCGGCGGCCGTGTTCTCGCGGCTGCCCTCACCCTAACCCTCTCCCGGAGGGAGAGCGGACTTCCCAACAGCCTCTCGTCTTTGCCCCCGGACGGCTGGCCCCCATATCTATTCGACCTCTCCGCGGGGGAAATGTCAAGCGGATGAGGGGATAAGGGCGGACGTCCCCTCATCCCCTCATCCCCTCATCCCCTTCCCCTTCCGGCAATTCCCGGATCAGCCCGGCGGCGGTCATGCGGCGCACCAACCAGCGTTCCGGGCGGCGTTTCAGGCGGGTGAACCAGTGCTCTTCCTCGGGGTGGACGGGGTCGACCAGGATGGTCGTCGCCAAGCCGGCCAACCGCCCGGCCAAGACGTCGGCAAAGACCTGATCCCCGACGATGGCGGTCCGCGCGGCGCTGAAGCCCATCTTGCGGACTGCATTGCGGCAGCTATAGGGCAGCGGCTTGAATGCCTTGGCCACGAACGGCAGGCCGATGCTGGCCGCAAAACGCTCGATCCGCCGCCGGCGGCCGTTGGAGATCAGGCACAGGCCGATGCCCCCGGCGCGGAGGTCTGCCAGCCATGCGGCCGCTTCCGGCAGGCACTCCTCGCTGCTGTAGTGCTTCAGCGTGCTGTCGGCGTCTACGAGCAAGGCTTCCAGGCCCATCGCCGCCAGCCGCGGCGGCGTCAACTCGCTGACGCTATGGACGTGATAGCTCGGGGCAAAGAACCTGAACATATTGGGTCTTGGGTCTTCGGTCTTAGGTCTTAGGTGCTGGTGCTCACTCCGAAGATCTAGGAGCCAAGGTCCAAGGCCCAAGACCCAAGGCCGAAGACCTTCCGAATTCACTCGCCGGCCTCCAAGAGCACGGGGACCTGCCGCAGTTGCCCGGCACGCATGACCGACAAGATCACTTGCTCGCCCGGCTGCTTGCTCTCGATGGCATCCAGGAATTCGTCGGCCGTTTTGATGGGCTTGCCGTCCACGCCGACGATGAGGTCCGCGGCCGAGCGGTCCACCGTCTGGAATTCATAAACGAAGGGGCCTTGCCGCTTCTGCTGGCGGACGACCCGCGGGCCGTGCAATCCGGCCCGCTCCGCGGGGCCGCCGGGCGCCAACACGGCGACCAGCAAGCCCTGTTCCGTCTGGTATACCCGCACGATGCCCACTTCGGGGCGGCGAATCTTGCCGTTGGCGATCAGTTGCGGGACGATGCGGGCGATGGTGTTGATGGGGATGGCGAAGCCCACCCCGGCGCTCTCGCCCGTCTTGCTGGCAATGGCCGTATTCATGCCGATCATGCGGCTGTGGCTGTCCAAGAGCGGTCCGCCGGAATTGCCCGGGTTGATGGCCGCGTCGATCTGGATGATCGACTTGATCGAGCGCCCGCTGCGGCGGCTGGGCAGCGAGCGGTTCAGGCTGGAAATAATGCCGGTCGTCAGCGTCCGCTCCAGCCCGAACGGGTTGCCGATGGCAAATACCCTCTGCCCCACCCGCAGGTTGCTCGAACTGCCCAGCACAACCGGGAAGAGCGACTGCGACGGGGCCTCGATCTTGATCACCGCCACGTCGGTGGCCGGATCCTGGCCCACCAGCCGGGCCGCATAGGTCGTGCCGTCGAAGAGCGTTACCTGGATCTGCCGGGCACCGTCGACCACGTGGAAGTTCGTCAGGATGTGGCCCTGCCGGTCGAGCACCACCCCGCTGCCTTCTCCCTCAGAGGGGATCTCGATCAGCAGGAAACGATCCCCCTGGAACCCCTTGGTCGTAATGTTCACCACGCCGCGGTTTGCATCCTCGTAGACCTGGATGTTGACCCGCTCATCGGGGGTGTATTCCTGTGGTCCGGGAGCGGCTAGTGCGGCGGGCAGGGCCGGCGGACTGGCTCCTCCAGGCTGACTGCTTGCCCCGTCGGGCAGCAAGACAGCCTCCTGGGCGCCGGACGCCCGTTCCAAGCCGGCGCCACGGAAGATCACCATGGCCGCAACGACCCCAAGTGCAGCCGAAGTCGCACAATACAATCCGATCCGATTCACGGCAACGTCCTTTGAGCTTCGACGAATGACCCAAGACCTCTATCATACGCCATCCCGGCGGCGGCGGGGAGGGCAGTACAGGTTCTTCCGACGGGGCCCGACCATTCGGAAAAGCTTCGCGGGCCGGAGCAAATGGCAGGCAGCAGCAGTCACATTCGCTGCAAGACGTATCTCCCGAATGTCCAAGTGCCCGTCCGTCCGACACGATTGCCTGGACCAATTTTTCCCCGCCAACTCGTCAAATCCACAAACTTATCCATCTATCGCAAACAGCTCGCATTGCCTAATGATCGTCGATGCCTCCCACCGATACCGTTTAGCGAATTATTCATTCTAGCCCCATACACGTGGAGGACCTGCCAACATGATACGTTCCCACAGCGTACTGTCACGTTTCCCATTGGCCACTGGATCGGCGATGGCTTTGGCGCTGATGCTGGGCGCCTCGACGGGGAGTGCGGCCGTCATCATGCCTCTGGCTTCCAGGGACCTGGCGATTCAGAACTACAGTAAACCTCTGGATGGTGCCGTGCAGTGGGGCGCCGCCTGCAATGCGGAGTATGGTACCGAAGCCAACAGCCAGCGCAACCCATACGAAGACCTGGGGATCGCGGTGGCCGACGTGGATGCCGGCCGCGTTCAGCCCAGTGAGCAATCGGTCTCCAGCGAGGCGGCCGCCACGGCAGGCTCGAATGCGGATGCCGCCGTCAGCAATAGCGATGCGGCGCAGCCGGCCACCCCGGTCGCCGAAAACCAAGGACGCGACTCGGGCTACCAGCCCGGCGAGCCGAATGCTCCTTACGGCGAGAACCACGATGGCGACTCGTCCAAGCAGGAGCAGCCGGCAACCGACACTATGACGCCCACCCAGGGTGAACCCGGCGAGAGCGTCCAGCAACCGGCCCCCGTGACCGACATGCCCGCGGCGGAAGGCGAATCGCAGAAGGCGGGAGGTGGAGAAGTGAAGACGGAGGGCCCCGAGGCAGCCCCCGCCAGCGACGCTTCCAACTCCAATCCCCAATCCGCAGTGCCCAATTCCTCCGAGCCGGCCCGTACCCCAGAGGCCTCCGCCCCCAGCGAAGAGCCCAAAACGCCCCCACAGGATGCCGACAAGGGCAACCAGTCCGTTGACAAGCCGTCCGACAACTCCTCCGATAAGTCGTCCAGCGGCGAGGCGGCCAACAAGTCGGGCTCGAATTCGGATGTCAAGGGCAGCAGCAACGATGCGGCTGGTGCCAACAGCAGCAGCGATGCCGCGCAGCCCACCACCCCGGCCACCGGAGACCAAGGACGCGACTCGGGCTACCAGCCCGGCGAGCCGAATGCTCCTTACGGCGAGAACCGCGATGGCGACTCGTCCAAGCAAGAGCAGCCGGCAACCGACACCGTGGCGCCCGCCCAGGACAAGCCCAGTGAGAGTGTCCAGCAGCCGGCCCCCGTGAGTGACATGCCCGCGGCGGCAGGCGAATCCCAGAAGACGGAAGGCGGGGAGACGAAGACGGAGGGCCCGGAGGCAGCTCCCCCGAGCGACGCTTCCAGCTCCAATTCCCAATCCGCAACCGTCACTCCCTCGGAACCGGCCCACATGACCGAGGCCTCCGCGCCCAGCGAAGAGCCCAAAACGCCCCCACAGGATGCCGACAAGGGCAACCAGTCCGGTGACAAGCCGTCGGATAACTCCTCCGACAAGCCGTCCAGCGGTGAGGCGGCCAACACGTCGGGCGCGAATTCGGATGTCAAGGGCAGCAGCAACGATGCAACTGGCGCCAACAGTGGCAGCGGCGATGCGGCGCAGCCCACCACCCCGGCCACCGGAGACCAGGGACGCGACTCGGGCTACCAGCCCAGCGAGCCGAATGCTCCTTACGGCGAGAACCGCGATGGCGACTCGTCCAAGCAAGAGCAGCCGGCAACCGACACCGTGGCGCCCGCCCAGGACAAGCCCAGTGAGAGCATCCAGCAGCCGGCCCCCGTGAGTGACATGCCCGCGGCGGCAGGCGAATCCCAGAAGACGGAAGGCGGGGAGACGAAGACGGAGGGCCCCGAGGCAGCCCCCGCCAGCGACGCTCCCAGCTCCAATCCTCAATCCGCAACCGTCAACCCCTCCGAGCCGGCCCGTACCCCGGAGGCCTCCGCCCCCAGCGAAGAGCCCAAAACGCCCGCGCAGGATGGCGACAAGAGCGACAAGCCGTCGGATAACTCCTCCGACAAGCCGTCCGACAACTCCTCCGACAAGCCGTCCAGCGGTGAGGCGGCCAACACGTCGGGGTCGAATTCGGATGCCAAGGGCGGCAGCAGCGATGCGGCCGGCGCTAACAGCGGCAGCAGCGATGCGGCGCAGCCCACCACCCCGGCCGCCGGAGAGCAAGGACGCGACTCGAGCTACCAGCCCGGCGAGCCCGGCGGCCCTTACGGCGAGAACCGCGACGGTGAGACATCCAAAGCGGCGCAGCCGGAAGCCAACGCCGTGACACCCACCGGTGACGCGGCCAGTTCCGCAAGCGTGGAAGGTGGGTCGACCGAGCATCCGGAAGGTCTGAAAGCGGAGTCGGAGCCGGCGTCCGGCACGACCGAGGATTTCGACTACGACCTCGACGAGGACAGCGTCGGGGCACCCGCCGGGGCCGCCAGCGAGCCGTCCGCCACGTTGCGGGATTCCCAGGACGCGGCCAGCCACACGGCGATCCTCTCCGTCATGGGTGGGTGGATCGGCCAGGCCACCGAGCGGGTTGGGCAAGTTCTGCGGTTGGTTTCCGGAGAACTTTCCAGCAAGGGATAACGCCTGTATCCGGCACCGGGCACCACGGGCACCGTGCGTAGCATGGTCGGCATGGTCGGTGTGCCGATGACGGGCGACGGCACACGCAGTGTGCCTAATACCTTACAAGCACAGTACTTACGGTCCAGGTGGCCGGCCGCCGCCTGGACCGTTCCTTTTTTCCAGGTGATACGACCCATTTTCTTGGTGACAAAACCCAGCAAGAGGCTGTAGAATGACGATTAGCTGGGTAGGCGCTGATTCCAGCGTGCACACTTCGGGCTGCAGAACGTTCATAACGAGTTCTGCAAAAGGAACGACGTTGGCCTTGGAAGTCCCTGTGGCAAACCCTTCGTCGCCACGGAACACGGCGAGGGGCCCACGTTCCACGTTGTTTGCCGGGAGAGTGCGGACATGTCCCAGTTTCTCTGCTTGCGATGGCTCGCGTTGCCGCTGGCAGCGCTGAGCGCGGCGACCCTGCTCGTGGCCGCCCAGAATGTCGAGCCGAGCCGTGAGGCAGCTCGGTTGGAAGCCTTTTCCGGGCCCGATGGCAGGAGCTACTTCGCCCTGAGTTTACGGGCACCGGCAGCCGCGGCGACCGGCCCGCGCGAGTTGGTGGTCCTGTTCAGCTCGGCTGCAAGCCAGGCAGCCGGGCACCGCCAAAAGGCGCTGGCGGCCCTCGAGGCGATGTTGGCCAGCCTGGACCCCGGCGATCGCGTGAAGATCATGGCGTACGATCTCCGCGCGGTGCCGATCACCGAGGGTTTCGTGGCCCCGAACGGTCCCGAGGCGGCCCGGGCGATGGCCGCTCTGCGGGAGCGCGTGCCGCTGGGGGCCGCCGATCTTGAAGCGGCCCTGCTGGCTGCGGTGGAGAACCATTCGGGCAGTTCAGGGGTCGCCCGCGTAGTGGTGTTGCTGGGCGAAGGCACCAGCCGCGCCCATGCGATCGGGCCCGAGCAGTTCGGCAAATTGGTCTGGCGCCTCGTGGCCCAGCGGACTCCGCTGCTGAGCTACGGGATCGGCCCGCGGGTCGACCAGCCGTTGCTGCGGGCCCTGGCCGGCCGAACCGGCGGCATGGCGATTGAAGACAGCGTGTACCTGACACCTGCCGAGGTCGGCGGGCGGCTGGCATCCGCCGCACACGCGTCGGTTTACTGGCCCAGCGGCGGGGCGAACTGGCCCGCCGGCACCGAGGCCTATCCCAAGCCGCTCCCGCCGCTGCGGAGCGACCGCGACACCGTGCTGGTGGGAACGTTCCATGCGACTGTCGCCCGGCGACTGGAATTGGGCGTTGAGGGGCCGCACGGGCCGCAAACGCTGGCTTGGAACCTCCCCGCGCTGCGGTTCGAGGGGGGCAACGGCTTCTTGCGGCCGGTGGTGGAACTGGCCCAAATTGATGGCGGCGTCACTTTGCCGCCGGTGGACATGGCGAGCCTGTTGCAGGCGCAGGAGGAACTGCTCTTGGGGGGCCGCGACCTCGACCGCTTGGCCCGCACAGCCCTGGCCGCCAATAATCTCGACGGTGCCGAGAAACTGGTTGCCGAGGCGCTGCGTCGCGATCCGCGCGACCCGCAGGCTGCGGCGATCCGCCAGGCCCTGGCCAGCCGGCGGCAGACGAGCGGTGATGCAAGCGGGCTCCCGGTTGGTGTTGCGGCAGGGCCGGCGGCCGATCTGCCGCCCGCCGGCGGGGCCAACGATCTGAACCTGGTCGGCGGCGGGGCACCCCCCGGGTCCACCACCGGGACACCCGCTGCGTCCGCTCAGGGGACCTTGGTCGAGCGGACCAGCCAGCAGGTCTCCGCCGCCGAACAGGCGGTGCAAATGGAGGTCCAGACCGTCATCAATCAGGCCCGCGGTCACATGATGGGCGATCCCGAGCGGGCCCTGGCTATTCTCCGCGATGAGGTGGAAAAGGTGCGGCAGTGGCCCGAGCCGCAGCCGGAACTTCGCGACCAGTTGCTCGGGCAGCTCCAGGCGGCCATTCGCGCCGGCAAGGCCCGCAAGACCGAGTACGAGAACCGCGTGCGGCAGATCCAGGAGGCCGAGGCGGCGGCCAAGGAGCGGATGCTCGCGGCCGACGACCGGGTGCATGACGGGCAAAAAGTCAAGCAGTTGATGGAGCGATTCGACTACCTCATCCATGAGGGGAAGTACAACGAGGCCGAAGAAGACGCGGCGGGCGAGGCGGCCAAGATCGTCGACAGCCGCATGGACCGGCCCGCTAATCCGCAGGTGATCGACGCCACCCTCTGCGCCCGCGCCGGCGGCGCGCTGGAAAACCAGCTCATCGCGCGGGTGGCGAAACAGAAGGGATTCCTCGACACGATGTGGCAGGTCGAGAAATCGCACGTCCCGACGCCCGACGTCCCGTCGATCGTTTATCCGGACGGCGAGGTCTGGCGGGAGCTCAGCGCGCGGCGGATCGAGAAATACGCCGCCGCCGACCTGTTGCACCGCGGGCCGGCCGAGAAGAAGATCGACGAGGCCCTGAAGTCGCCGACGGCAATCGAGTTTGTCCAGACGCCGTTAGGGGATGTGATCGACTACCTTAAGGACCTGCACAAGATCGAGATCCAGCTCGACCGCAGAGAGCTGGAGAGCATGAACATCGGCCCGGATACCCTTGTCACCGTCAGCCTTAAGGGGATCTCGCTCCGCTCGGCGCTGCGGCTGTTTCTGGATGACTTGGGACTGAAATTCATTGTCCACGACGAGGTGCTGTTGATCACCTCGCCGCCGAAGGCCGGCGAGGAATTCCTGACCACGAAAGCCTACGCGTTGGGGGACGTGGTGATACCGATCCGGCCCCCGACTTTCATCGGCGGATTCGGCAACCTCGGCGGCCAGGGCAACAGCATCTTCGGCAACAGGAACAACGGGAATCCGCTGGGAGGTCCGGGCAACAATCCGTTTGGTGCCCCGGGCAACAATCCCTTTGGTGCTCCGGGCATGAATCCTCTTGGAAACCCGGGGGGAAATCCCTTCGGGGGCCCGGGGATGAACCCCGGCCTTTTCAACGTCCCCATACCGGGGTTCCCAAGGCAGGCCCAGGGGCCGAACGCCTGGAACGGATTGTAATACATAAGTGACTATGATAAAAAGACTTGTGGTGCCGATAGCTGACCGACGGCGGAGGTTTGCCCAGTGTGTCCGGCCCCGCTGGTGCCCGCGCCCTGCGTGGGCACGCACGGCATGGCAGCTCCACGGTCGCGAGCGGAAAACGCAACCCCCCAATGGGTTGTGGCTACAGGGACGCGGCGGGCACGCTCGGCGCGCACTGGGCGCGGAACGTCGTAACACGCTCGCAAAACACAGGTTTGGTGCAGTGTTTTCCGGATTTTGGATGGCAAAACCGGGTGCCGCGAAGTAGAATGACGATTAGCCGGAGAGGTGCTGGTTCCGGCCCGCTAGCGGCGGGCGCGGAATTTCGGCCCATGGTCCCTGCACGAGAAATTACTTTAGCGTGAGGAAATCCCTGTGGTCTTCCTTCGCCGCCACGGAACACGGCGAGGAGCCCACATTTCACGTTGTTTGCCGGGAGAGAGCAGACATGTCCAGGTCAATCGTTTTGCGGTGGGTCGCGTTGCCTTCGGCAGTGATGGGCGTGGCGACCTTGCTCATGGCCGCCCAGAATGGGGCGCCAAGCGGTGAGGCAGCTCGGATGGAAGGGTTCACGCAGGCCGATGGGACGAACTATTTCGCCCTGAGTTTGCGGGCGCCGCCGGCGTCGGCGACCACGCCGCGCGAAGTCGTCATCCTGTTCAGCTCGGCGGCCAGCCAAGTGGGCGGCTACCGCGAGAAATCGCTGGAGGCCGTTCAGTCAACGCTGGCCAGCCTGGACCCCGGCGATCGCGTGAAGATCATGGCGTACGATCTCCATGCGGTGCCGATCACCAAGGATTTCGTCGCCCCGAATGGCCCGGAAGTGGCCCAGGCGATGGCCGCCCTGCGCCAGCGCGTGCCGCTGGGGGCCGCCGACCTGGAAGGCGCCCTGCTGGCCGCCGCGAGCAGCTACCGCGGGGATTCCAAGTCCGCCCGCGCAATCGTACTGGTGGGCGAAGGCACCAGCCGCGCCAATGCCCTGGCCCCCGAGCAGTTCGAGAAACTGGTGTCCAGCCTGGTGGCCGAACGCACTCCGGTGCTCAGCTACGGGATCGGTCCGCGGATCGACCAGCCGGTGCTCTGGGCCCTGGCCGGCCGAACCGGCGGAATGGCAATCGAAGACAGCCAACACCTGACAGCCGCCCAGGTCGGCGGGATGTTGGCATCCTCCACCCACGCCCCGGTCTATTGGCCCACCGGCAAGGCGAAATGGCCGGAGGGCACCGAAGTCTATCCCAAGGCCCTGCCGCCGTTGCGGAGCGACCGCGACACCGTGCTGGTGGGGACGGTCAAAGCGACCTCCGCGGCCAAACTGGAGTTGGGTGTCGAGGGGCCGCGCGGGCCGCAAACGCTCGACTGGGACCTCCCGGCGGTCCCCTCCGACAGCGCTAACGGCTACTTGCGTCCCGTGGTGGAGCAGGCGCGGATCGACGGCGGCGTGACCCTGCCGCTGGTGGATACGGCGAGCTTGCAACAGGCGCGGGAAGACCTGCTGGTCGGCGGCCGCAACCTCGACCAGTTGGCCCGCACAGCCCTGGCCGCCAACAACGTCGACGGCGCCGAGAAACTCGTCAGCGAGGCCCTCCGCCGCGATCCGCGCGACCCGGAGGCGATGGCGCTCCGCGAGGCCCTGGCCAAGCGGCGGGCGGCGGCAGGCGCCGTGGCCGCGGCCGCCCCCGGGCCGGCGGCCAATCTGCCGCCCATCGGCGCCGCCAACGATCTGGACCTCGTCGGCAGCGGGGCAACCCCCGGGCCCGCCGGGGCACCCCCTGGGGCACCCTCTGGGTCCGGCGAAGGGGCCCTGGTCACGGGCGAAAGCCAGCGGATCTCCGCCGCCGAGCAAGCGACGCAAATGGAGGTCAGCACCGTCATCAACCAGGCCCGCGCCGCGATGGGGCTCGATCCCGACAAGGCCCTGGCCAACCTCCGCGACGAAACGGAGAAGGTCCGGCAGTTGCCCGAGCTGCGGCCGGAGCTGCGCGACCAGTTGCTCGGGCAAATGCAGGCCGCCATCCGCGCCGGCAAGGCCCGCAAGACCGAACACGAAAACCACATGCGGCAG
>Ga0326727_10015067_pt1 | contig 16684 bp, 16 predicted proteins | sample MB2enrmetagenome_FD_207643 | JGI IMG/M metagenome (GOLD analysis project Ga0326727, IMG submission 207643) | Lab enriched peat soil microbial communities from McLean, Ithaca, NY, United States - MB29MY | ecosystem: Environmental > Terrestrial > Soil > Wetlands > Peat | place: USA: New York...
GAGGAATTAGTGCGCCGGTACGACCGCCCGGTGCTGCGCCTGGCGCTGCATCTGACCGGCTCGGAAGCGGACGCACAGGACATTTATCAGGAAGCCTTCTTGAAGGCCTACCGCAATCTGGGCGGTTTCCGCTTTGAGTGCTCTTTCTACACCTGGCTCTACCGAATCGTTACCAATCTTTGCCTGGACTATCTGCGCAAGCGGCGGTCGCGCAAAGAAGACGGTCCGGCGGCGGTAACGCCGGAGGGGGAAGAGATCGATGTGCTCCAGCAAGTTATGGACGAACGCGCGGGCGCCAACCCGGAACGGGATCTGCTGCGGCGCGAACTGGGCCAGCGGATTCAGGATTCCCTGGAGCTGCTTTCCCCGCGCGAACGTCTGGTTTTCGAGTTACGGCACTATCACGGTTTACGGTTGCGCACCGTCGGCGAGCTTTTAAGCACCAGCGAGGAAACCGCCAAGAATACTTTGTTCCGGGCTACCCGAAAGATGCGGGCGGCACTGGCGGATATGAAGGAACAGGTAACAAGTAACAAGTAACAAGTTGAACAGGCAAAAATCATGTGTTTGCAGGGCGTAAGGGAACTGCGGATTCTTACTTGTGGCTTGTAACTTGTTGCTTGTGACTTGGTACAAAACTATGAATTGTGATTGGGTCAAGGCAAACGTCACCCTGTACGTCTACGACGAACTGGCGGACGATGCCCGTCTCCAGCTGGAGGCGCACGTGGAAGGCTGCGCGCAGTGCGCTACAGAATTGAAGGTGATGCGTGGTTTTCAGGGCGCGCTCTTGACCGCTACCCCGCCCGAGCCGACAACCCAACTGTTGGCGGCCTGCCGCATGGGCTTGTTTGATTCCCTAAGCACCGGTACCCCGCAGCGCCGCTGGTGGGAGTGGGTGCTGTGGCGTCCTCTGCGGCTGGCGCCCACGGCCGCGGCCATATTATTTTTGGCCGGTTTTGGCGCGGGAATTGCCGCCACCTACCCGATTGCCGCCTGGCGGGGAGCACGGATGGTTGCCAACCCGGCTTCGGTCCGGTTCTTGCCCCAGCCCATGCAAACCGGGTTTGGCGTGGTCCCAGGCTGGTCCTCACCGATAGGGGAAGCGTCGCTCGCCGGCGTTCGCGGCGTTACGCGGCAGCCGGGCTCCCCCAAGGTCAACGTTCACTTCGACGCCATTGTTCCGCAGACCATAACCGGTTTGCCGGACGAGCCGCGCATCCGGCAATTGCTGATGTTTGCCACGCGGAACTTCGCCGATTCCGGTGTCCGGGCGGATTCCATCAATCTGCTGGCGCCCCAGTCGCAAGACGAACACATCCGCCACCTGCTGATGTACACCGTGCAGCACGATGGCAACCCGGAGGTGCGGCTTAAGGCGCTCTCCGCGCTGGGAAGATACGTCAAGGGGGACCGGCAGGTTCGCGACGCCGTGCTCCAGGCTGCGGTGGATGACCGCAACCCCGGGGTACGCAAGCAGGCCGTGCAGTTGCTGGGACCGGTACGCGCCGATGCCAGCGTGCGGCAGGTGCTGGAGTATCTTGCCCACGACGAGCAGGATGTTGAGCTGCGCAACCTCTGCCGCTCGTTACTGGCGACCATGCCGCAGATCGATTGAGTTCTGCGGGAGAAGAGACAATGCACCGTGAACTGACGAAATGGACGGTGGTGGTCCTGCTGGCAGCCGGGGTTGCCTGGGGGCAGGCAAGGTCCGCACCGGACCCGGCCAGACCCTTGCCGCATCCCGGGGATGCCTATCTTGGCATCGAACCACGCGACATAACGTCGGATCGCATTAGCGTGCTGAAGCTGAAGGACGCGCACGGCGTGGAAGTATCCATGGTCGATCAGGACGGACCGGCCGCCAGGACGGGAGTGGAAGAACACGATGTCGTTCTGACCTTTGACGGGAGCATGGTAGAAAACACGCAGGAGTTGCGTCAGCGGCTTCACGAGACGCCCGCCGGCCGCACCGTGGTTCTGGGCATCAGCCGCAACGGCCAGGGAATCACGCTCCGCGTTCCGCTCGCCAGCCGCCGGCAGATGCTGGCCGCCACCGGGCCCAATCACCTGGTGCGCATACCGGAGATTCATCTGCCCCCGTTAGAATTCGATTTTCCCCAATTTGCCATCTTATGGTTCTGGCAAAAGTACGGCTTGGTGGTGGAAGACCTGACACCCCAACTGGGCGAATTTTTTGGGGTCCAAAATGGCGAAGGGGTGCTGGTACGCTGGGTGGAAAAGGGCAGTGCGGCGGAGGCGGCGGGAATCAAGGCTGGAGATGTGGTGGTCAAGGTCAATAGTCAGCCGATCGGCTGTGGGGCCGACTGGCATCATGCGATTGGCGGACTGCACGACGACACCGTGAGCTTGGGCATCGTTCGCAACCGGCGTGAGCAGACGGTCTCGTTGAAGCCTCTGGAACACAAGACTTCAGCCCTATTCGAGTTTCTAGTCCCCCAACACCTGCCGGGGAAGTGCAGAGACCCAGAGCGTCGCTTACTCGTTACCCGTTACCCGTCCCCCGTTTCCCGTTCCCAAAACAGCCTGAATCTGACAATGGAAGGAAGATCATAAGTAGCGGGAAAACGGGGAACGGAGAGGGCAACGGGCAATGGATTGGCTGACCCGTCATCAGCAGGTGGCGTGCACCCCAGAGTACCCTCCCAATCACCCGCCCACCCAATCCCATGACGGATTGGGCGCAAAATTGCTAATAAAAAGTTAGCGGATTGACGGCAAACCCACTTGACTTCATTAGCGGCAAAGCTAAAATACCGCACATTCCGCTATTGCCGCCGCTTGGGAGCGGCGGCGGGCCGAATGGTATGAGTTCAAAGCCGCCAACCAGCAAACCTGCGATGACTCCGCCCCAGAAGCCTTCTGGGGGAAACTGCAAGCACCCGCGCGTTCAGATCGTATCGCGCCACGAGGATTCCGAGTTCGTTGAATGCGTCGAATGTGGCGAGGTCTTTGAATCCAGCGAGTTCAAAGACATGGCGATCGAGGAACATCTTCCTTTGGAAGAAGCCTGAAACTGATCAGGCCACGCGCCCCGTGGCGCTAACGCCGCGGGAAGGGCCGAGTTGTGTGTGTCCGGCCAGTCCGGCAGCAACTGCACGAATCGCGGGGCAGTGACCGACGTAATTATTTCCCCAGACGAAAACTGTTCCAAACCTTACATCCTTTGGTACGGTGAGGAATCAATTCTGCGCACTGGGCGCAGCGGCTGGGACACAACATCGGGTGATCCCGCATTGCGGGATCCGGTGATCGGGCGATCTGAAAAGCGGCTTAACGGTTCAGATCGACATTGTGAGGGGCGCAAGGGAAATGGCAACAACCGAGATGGTGCTCGTGGTAGACGACTCCATGCTCATCCGGCATACGATCCGCCGCTACCTGGAGGAGCGCGGATTTCGCGTCGAATCCGCTGCCAACGGCAGGGAAGCGCTGGAGGTGCTCACCCGAGGTCTTCCCGCGCTGATCGTTACCGATCTGCAAATGCCGCAGATGACCGGAAGCGAATTGATTACCGAGCTGAAAGCGCGGCCGGAAACGGCCGCCATCCCCATCGTGGTCGTAGCGGCCCGCAGCAGCATGCGGGACGGCCAGGCGGAAACCCGCGCGCAATTCGTGATCTACAAGGATATCGATATCGACGAGCAGCTGAACCAAGCGCTCAGCGTTCTTCACGACCACCACTTGTCCGGGTCTTGCAGCGCTTCGGCCACGTCGCTGAGAAACGCGGCGGCGCGCGCTCCGTCTACCACGCGATGATCGGACGATAAGGTCAGCGTCACCATCGGCCGAATGCCCGGCTTGCCCGCCACCGGAACCACGCGCTCGACGATGCGCGCCACCGCCAGAATCGCCGCTTGCGGCGGGCTGATGATGGCGCTGAAGGCATCGACCCCATACATGCCCAGATTGCTCAGGGTGAAGGTTGCGCCGCTGATATCGGACGGATGCAGGCGTCCGGCGCGGGCACGTTCGGTCAATTCGTTTCGCCGGACCGCTATGGCCGCTACGTCCATGGTGGCGGACTGGTGGATCGCCGGGGCCACCACCGCATCCTGGACGGCAATCGCAATGGCAATATTCACCTCGGGATTGAACCGGATTCCCTGCCCGGTCCAGGAGGCATTCAGCCGCGGGTGTTTGAGCAGCACGCGGGAAACGAGAGCAACCAGCAGATCCGTGTGCGTGAGACGGATGCCTTTTGTCTTCTCGATGGCCGGCAGCAAGCGGTCGCGAGTGGCGATCAGCGCACCCGCATCGACCTCGCGCACCAGGAAGAAATGTGGTACCGAGGTCCAGCTCTGGGCCGTTCGCTCCGCCATGAGCCGGGCAATGGCACTGGGCGTTTCGATCTCGGGTTGGGCTGGCGCAATCTCAGTCTTGGCCTGCACCAGCGCCAGAATGTCGGTGCCGAGGATTTCGCCTCCTGGTCCCGACCCGTGCACCCGGGCGAGATCGACGCCGTGCTCTTTGGCCAGGCGGCGCGCCTTAGGAGAAATCTTCACCACCGCTCCCGCCGGCTGGGGACTTGCCGCCGCTACCGGCGCTTGAGTGGCGGGGCCGCTGGGAACCGGTCTGGCGCTCTCCGTGGGGGGCGTCCCGGCCGGAGGAGCTTCGCCGGGGCGGACCAGCCAGGCAATGGTATGTCCTACGGGAATGACGTCGCCTGGCTGGGCCTTTATGCCGGCGAGAATGCCATCGCCTGGGGCTTCCACCTCCATTACGGCTTTATCGGTTTCGATCTCCAGCAGAGGCTCGCCCTGGGCAACACTTTCGCCTTCCTTCTTAAGCCAGGATACGAGCTTGCCGCTTTCCTGCGCCATCTCGAGCGCCGGCATAACAATGCTGATGGCCATAGTCTTTTCTAGCCGCTGATCTACGCAGATGAGCGCAGATCGGAACAAGAACCCGGTTTTGGTTTATCGGCGGAAATCTGCGTGAATCTGCGGCCCGGGCCGCGCCTTTCACGCCTTCCCGCAGAGTTCCCGTGCTGCCGCGAACACCGCTTGTTCGGTGGGGACTGTCAAGTCTTCCAGCGGCGGCGAGAACGGAATCGGGACATGCATCGCTCCCATGCGCTTTACCGGCGCCTCCAAGTCGTAGAAAGCGCCTTCGGCAATGACCGAAGCAATTTCGGCGGTGACCCCATAGCGGCCATAGCCTTCGTCGATGACGATTACGTGCGACGTTTTGGTGGCCGATTCGATCAGCGTCCGCTCGTCCAGCGGCCAGGTGGTTCGCGGGTCAATGACCTCGGCGCTGATGCCGGCGCCGGCCAGCAAATCGGCCGCGCCCAGCGCCACCTGCACCATGCTGCTAGTGGCAACGAGGGTAATGTCGCTTCCGGAGCGTTTAATATCCGCAACCCCAAAGGGAATGGTGTATTCCTCAACCGGCACCGGACCTTTGAGTTTGCCGTACATCAACTTGTCTTCAAAAAAGACCACGGGATTATCGTCCCGGATGGCGGTCTTCAGAAGCCCTTTGGCGTCGTAGGGGGTTGACGGCACCACCACCTTAAGCCCGGGAATGTGGCTGAACCAGGCATGCAAGGATTGCGAATGCTGGGCGGCCGAGCGGCGGGTCGCGCCCAGCGTAGTCCGCATCACCATGGGGACTTTCCAGTGTCCCCCGGACATGTAGTGGATCTTGGCGGCCTGGTTTACCATCTGGTCCATGGTCAAGGTGGCGAAGTCACCGAACATGATGTCCACGATCGGGCGCAGCCCCGTCATGGCCGCCCCCACTGCCAGGCCGGTAAAGCCGGGCTCTGAAATGGGAGTATCGACGACGCGCTCCTTGCCGAACTCATCCACTAAACCGGACAGGACCTTGAACGGCGTACCGGCTTCCGCCACATCTTCGCCGAGCAGGAATACGCGGGAATCGCGGCGCATCTCTTCCGCAATCGCCTCGCGAATCGCTTCTCCAAAGGTCAGTTCGCGCGGGCTGGCTTCAGGCATAGATATCTTTCTCCACTTGATCCGGGCTGGGATAGGGGGCCGCGATGGCGAATTCCACCGCCGCCTGCATTTCGGCGTCGACTTCGGCCTCGATCTGCTTCAGCGTGTTGGCGTCGGCCAAGTTTCGTTCGATCAACCAGGCCGCGTGCCGCTTAATGGCATCGCGCTCGGCCATCCAGCGCTGCTCTTCCTGCTTGGCACGGTAATACTCACGGTTGATGTCGCCCACGTGATGGCCGCGATAGCGGTAGGTATTGCACAACAGGAAAGCGGGGCCGCCTCCGCTACGGGCGTTATCGACCAGCCGCTTGGCCGCCTCGTAGACGGCGCGCACCTCCTGGCCGTCCACGCTTTCGGCGCGCATGCCCACTGCGGCCGGCCGGGCCAGGAGATCGCCGGCCAGACACTCCGAAGTGTGCGTGTACTCGCTGTACAGATTGTTTTCGCAAAGATAAATGACCGGCAATTGCCAGAGCTGGGCCAGGTTCATCACTTCATACAACAAGCCCTGAGCGACCGCTCCATCCCCGAAGAAGCAGACGCAGACGCGGCCGTTTCCCAGGCGCTTGGCGGAAAACGCGGCTCCGGTCGCAATACCCCCGCTCCCGCCCACGATGGCGTTGGCGCCCAGGTTGCCGGTGGCAGGATCGGCAATGTGCATCGATCCGCCCTTGCCCTTGCAATACCCGGCTTCTTTGCCCAGCAGTTCCGCGAACATCAGCCGCGGCGAAGCTCCTTTTGCCAGACAATGCCCGTGGCCGCGATGGGTACTGGTGATGTAGTCGTCGGGCCGAAGCGCCGAGCAGACTCCAACCGCGACCGCTTCCTCGCCGATATAGAGGTGGGCCAAGCCGGGCATCAGCGCCCGGGTGTAAAGTTCGTTTACGCGTTCTTCGAACCGGCGGATGGCCACCATCCCCCGGTACATGTCGACCCACTGTTTAGTGGTCACTGCGGATTCAGTTTGCAGCGCGGGACCCGTCATCTTTTGCCACTCCTGATGGCTGCGAGTTCTCAGTTGCCAGTTCTCTGTTCTCAGTTAGCAACTACCTACGGTCTTGCTTGTGACTGGTCTTATTAGCCTGCCTGGCGGGCTCTGTGAGGGAGCATACCTGCGGGGCAGAGTCACCGGTATCGTGAACCTTTCGGTAAAGGCCTGTCAACCGCAAGATAGTTCTCAGTTCCCTCCCGCTTAGCGGGATCAGTTCTCAGTTGTGCGCCGCAGAACCCTTGGCGGTTGGCGTTTACTTTGCAGATTAGCGGCTGAAGATGCCGGGAACCGGCGAGCGGAATTTTAATTTTTTCCTCTCAGTGGGGGGCGCGGGGCTCTAGTGTGGCCGCGTTTCCAGGAACGTGCGTAGATTTCCGGTAGCTGACTTCACCTCCGACCATCGGCACCTTCTCGTACCGAATGGGAGCAAGCGCCCGATTTGTTCAGCATGGGACAATTCATTGCTTCCGATGAGCGCCGTACGGCATTCTTGGCTGCCGCTGAGGCGCCCAGAGCAACTTTGGCGACTTGCTCCACATCGCACACCCAAGGTGCAAAGCATATGAAATCGACTCGGGGGAGGCTCGTTGGATTCCTTATTGCCGTTAACCTCTGGCTGATGGCATTAACCAGTTTCGGTTGGGCTGCCGGGGACCATCAGGCGGACGTGGTCAAGCGTCTAGGCGCCTCCGCTGCCGTACTTGACGAGATCATGGCAAACTCCAACCAGGCCATTCCGAAGGAGGTCCTGGCGGAGGCAAAGTGCATCGCTGTCGTGCCCTCCTTTGTTGATATTGCCTTGGGCATTGGTGGCCGCCACGGTAAGGGGGTGTCTACCTGCCGGGTGGCCAATGCCTGGAGCGCTCCCGCGCCGATTACTTTCAACGGTGGCAGTATCGGTCTTGAAGCGGGCGCTAAGAGAGTGGATCTGGTCATGATCGTGATGAATCAGAATGCGCTGAACCGCCTCCTTCTGCAGAAGTTCAAGGTTGGAACCGATGTCACCGGCCAGGCCGGTCCAGTCGGCTCCGAAGCTTCCGGCGACCCCAGCTGGAAGCAGGCGGATATTCTGAGTTATTCGAGATCTCGTGGAGCTTTCAGGGGAATCGATTTTAAAGGTATTGCCGTCAGGCAAGACAAGAACGCCACGGTGGCCCTCTACGGAAGATACATTCCCTTTGCCAGCATTTTGACGGGCAAAGTCCCAGCGCCGGCAGTGAGCGAGACCTTCCTGACAACCATCCGCAAATACACGGCGGGCGCCCCCCAGGAAGGAGCGTTGGGTTCGCCACCCCCGGTGGCAACCGGACATGACAAGGCTGCGCGTACTACTTCTTTTTAGGCGCTCTTTTCCCGGCGGCAGTTTTCGCCTCATTGATCGCAGTAAGTCGTACAACCGTCGCGGCGGCTGCGAACTTCACCCCTCCCTCTTCATCAGGCAGATACAATTGGACCGTGTCGAGCACGGAAGGATCCCCGCGTTTTGCCAGCGCCTCTAAAGCCGCGGTGCGAACGATCCAATTCTTGTCTCCCGTGGCATTCACCAGGGCTTTGGTCGTTTTTGGGTCGGTATCTTTGGCCAGCACGGTGGCCGCGGCGGCGCGCACGGGGGAAGGGTCATTGTGGCTGAGCATCTTGAATACGTCCCAGCCGGTGCCGGCAAACGGAATGAAACCAATCCCTTCCTGAAATCCCATCTCGGCCAGCTTCTTTTTGTCCTTCAAAATGGCCGCCTCGCCGAGTATTCCTTTGCCTGTCTTGCGTTCCCCGGTAAGGATTTCGTAATACACATCATAACCCGCGTGATCGTGAAGCTGGAGAAGAGCATGTGCCGCAGCCAGCGCGACCGACGGATCTTTGTCGTCGGTTGCCGATTTCAGTTTGGGGATGCTGGCCCAGGCATTCATCTCTCCCAAGGCCGCTGCCGCCGCTGCCCGAACCTCAGAAGCGCTGTCTTCCAGCGCCGCTTCTGCCAGTTTCTGGGCTTGCTTGTCGTTGGTAATTAATCCCAGTGCGCCAACCGCAAAGGCGCGGTCCGTGGACTTCTCGCTTTTTGCTCCGTTCTCCAAGATGTCCCAGGCTTGTTTCTTCAGGGCGGCGGGCCCGGGGGAAGGCAGCGGAGTCGTAGCCAGCTGGTGAGGTTGGTTCTGTCCAGGGGTTGGCGTTGCGGCAGGCCTCGCCGGTTCCTGCTGGGCAAACAGCAGTCCGAAGGCAACCAGTACAAGTAGCGTTCCCGCAAAAGTAGGCATATTTACACTCTGTGCGAAAAGCGGTTGACACCTCTGACCCAATCGGGGAAGTCAGTTAGAGTTTATGCCGCGGCGGAATGCTGCCTCAATCAACGGCAGCAGTGAGGTGAAAACGGTTCCGGAAAGCCAGAGGCCTGTTTCTGGGCGAGTGGTCAACGCCACGCAGGTAATCCGAACAGTCAACCATTCGGGTCAGTACTTCGATAGGTGGGCTGGGCGGCAGAACGTCAGCGTCAGCGCCAGTGACATTGTAACGGGGAATGTTCAGATGCCTGGCGGTGCTCAGGCCTTGGTGTCAACTCTGGACAACACGATGGCAAAACCGGGCAAGTGAGAGGCGACGTGCGCCGCAGCAACTGACAGTGCCCCTTCCGGCACGGGCAGCAAGGAGGCCGCGATGTACGCTGCCCATTTATTTCCTGAGGAACTTTGCTCCGCTCGCGATGCTGGTGAGAGCTGGTCAAAGTTAGCTGGACATCGCTGCGGTCCTGCAACCTGCGCTTAACAGAATTCGGAACCGAGTAACGTGAACGAAAGCTGCCGCTTGTCGAACTGCCGCCTCGCGAAGACCTGGGGTAGCGAACCTGCAGCAGCTCTTTCTGGCTACTTCGACGTACTCTGTGCATTGCGTGTAACTGGGTCGGCTGCAAATGCAGAATTCTGAGCCCAGTCATTGCTGGCAGTGTCCCGATTCAGCGCACAAGGCGGGTATTGAAGTCATTCTCGATGTGGTCTTCAACCACACTGATGAAGGCAACCACCTGGGACCGACGTATTGTTTCAAAAGGCATCGATAACCGCTCGTACTACATACTGGTGCCTTGGGCACCGCAATATTACGTGGATTTTTCCGGTTGCGGGAAGGAGGAGACGGAGGCGTGAAGCGCAGGCACTCTAAGGCAAGGAGGCGTTGGAGAAATTTGCCTCGCATCCAGTAGATGCTGTTGTCCTTGATTACGAGCTGCCCAGAATGAACGGGGCAGAAGTAGCATGGGAGATAAAGCGTCTCAAGCCGCGTCCCGAAATTGGCGTTTACCTCTCATGCCAGGATTCCTGCGGACGCAGAGTCACCGGTATCGTGAACCTTTCGGTGAAGGCCTGTCAACCGCAAGATAGTTCCCAGTTCCCTCCCGCTTAGCGGGATCGCTACAGCTTCTGGACGCGAGGAAGCCGGTGAGATATTTGTCTCGCCCGTCCGGCGTTCCGCAACACCACATGAGCACAGGGCTTCCACAAAACCCGCCCATCCGCGCCGACCCTCTTGACGCGCTGAAGAAGCTGAACCCGGTCATTTGTTCTCTGCCGTGGACACGCCAGAATTAATTGTTTCCAGGGCCTTTAGCGCCTTCTCTCCGACCGACGACGGGATCGGCACATAGCCGATCTGGGATGAATATCGCTGACCGTCTTGAATGCTCCACTGGAATAGGTCACGAAGGGCTTGCGCGGTTTGCGGGTTCTGGTACTGCTTGCGAAGCAATACCCACGAGTAGGTTACGATGGGATATGAGCTTGCTCCACTCGGGTCGGGTACAAACGCCCGGAGATTGTCGGGGAGATCGGCCGAGGCAAGCCCCGCGACGCAACTCTGCTCGGAGGGTTGGACAAACTTACCTTCTTTGTTCTCGATCGCTGCCATATCCAATCCGAGTCGGTTAGCGAACTCATAACCAACATAACCAATCGATGCCTCGGACCTCTGAATCAGTGCCGAGACCCCCTCGTTTCCCTTCGCCCTCGTCGCATTTCCGGGCCAATCGACCAAGGTAGAGGCGCCGAACAAACTCCTCCATCGATCATTGATGGCCGATAAGTTGTTCGTGAACGCGAAAGTCGTTCCACTGGCATCCTGCCGGGCAGCAATGGTGATCACCGGGTCCGGCAGCTTTACTCCCGGATTCGTTTGCGCGATCAACGGATCGTTCCATTTCTTTATCTCCCCGAGAAAAATGCGCGGATAAGCTTTGCGGGAAAGCCGCAGCTCACCATGAAAGCCGGGTAAGTTATAGGCCAGCACGAGGCAGGCAGAAGTGACGGGAACCATCAACGCATTGTTGTCCGCCTGCGCAAGCTCCACGTCGGAGATGGCGGAATCGCTCGCCCCGAAGTCAACCTTATCTTTATCCGCAACGTTCTTTCCGATAAAGCGGCGAACGCCTTCTCCGCTACCCACCGAGTCATACTTGATGAAGACATTCGGATGGCTATCGTGATAGACCGTGAATCACCGCTTAAAAAGTATCGCGTCAAACGAGGAACCGGCGCCAACCAGGGAGACGCTGCCTGCAGGAAGCTCCTCAGCGCCTGACTTTGAACGTGAACAGCTTGCCAACAGCGTCACCATGACGATAGTTGCAAGAATAGGTAACGATACTCCAGCAATCTTTTTCATGTGCTTCTCCGTTCGCTTTGTCACAAACCAAGTCTGCTCGTCGGTCATAGGTCCGTCGCTGGCGCCGAAATCCACGGTCCCCGGATTCCACCACCGGATCCGATCGACTGATAATTGATCTGAACGTATCTAATACTACACATATGCGTAGATGCGCATAGACGAGAATCGGATGCTATAATGCACCAGGGGACCACGGATGAAAGAGTTGGAACGGCTGTTTAAGGGCTTGGCGGATCAGACGCGCATAAGAATTCTTAACTTGTTGCTTCACGGGGAGTTGTGCGTTTGCGACATTCAGTATGTGCTGCAGTCCCCGCAGCCTAACATATCCCGTCACCTCACCTATCTGAAAAACTCGGGCTTGGTGTTGGATCGCCGCGACGGCCCACGAATATACTACCGCCTGGCGCAATCGAAGGAAGGAGTTTACAAAGCGCTCTTCGGCTTCCTGCGCGACGCCTTCCAGTCCTCGGAAGTGCTAGTCGAGGACTCGCGCAAGCTGAAGAAAGCTATCGAGACCGGTTCCTGCACGGTGAGCGAGTGGCGCCCGTATTCGGCGCTCGCTCGGCCAAGGGCCGCTACTTCCCCGAGAGCATAAGAGAGATGACGAACCAAGTTACATCGCGCCTGAGTTTTCTCGATCGTTACCTGACCGCCTGGATCTTTGCGGCCATGGCGGCCGGGGTTATCGCCGGCTGGCTGATTCCCGGGATCGTGCCATTTCTCAACCAATTCAGCGTAGGCACGACTTCGATTCCGATTGCCGTCGGGCTGATCGTAATGATGTACCCGCCATTTACCAAGGTCCGCTACGAGGAACTGGGCAAGGTCTTCCGCAACAAGCGGGTGCTGGGGCTTTCCCTGGTGCAGAACTGGGTCGTGGGTCCGATCCTCATGTTCGTGCTCGCCATCGTCTTCCTGCGCGAATATCCCGAATACATGGCGGGGCTGATCATGATCGGTCTGGCCCGGTGCATCGCCATGGTCATCGTCTGGAATGAGCTGGCCAAGGGCGATACGGAGTATGCCGCCGGGCTGGTGGCGTTCAACTCGTTGTTTCAGGTGTTCTTGTATTCCGTGTACGCATGGCTGTTCATCACGGTGCTGCCGGCCAAACTCGGCCTGCATAGCGCCGTCGTCAACGTGTCGATTGGGGAGATCGCGAAGAGCGTCTTCATTTACCTGGGCGTCCCGTTCCTGGCAGGTTTTCTGACCCGCACGGCGCTGGTCCGCGCGAAGGGCCGCACATGGTACGATCACAACTTCGTTCCACGGGTCAGCCCGCTGACGTTGGTAGCGTTGCTGTTCACCATTGTCGTCATGTTCTCCCTGAAGGGCGAGTACATCGTCCGGCTGCCGCTCGACGTCGTCCGCGTTGCCATCCCGCTGTTGATCTACTTCGTCGCGATGTTCCTGGTCTCCTTCTATATGGGGAAGAAGCTGGGCGCGGATTACTCGAAGACGGCGACACTCTCCTTCACGGCAGCCTCGAACAACTTCGAACTGGCCATCGCGGTTGCGGTGTCGGTGTTTGGAATCAATTCGGGCGCGGCCTTCGCCGCCGTAATCGGTCCGCTGGTCGAAGTTCCGGTGATGATCGGGCTGGTAAATGTGGCGTTCTATCTCCAGCGGAAATACTTCGGCGAAGCTGAGATCGGAGAGCCGGTGGTGGCGATTTGCACCCCTTGCGGGAAGAAGGCGCAATGAGCAAGAAGCGGGTTCTAATTCTTCAATCCAACGGCGTTGAGGCATCATAAGGAACTCACCGCAGTCGAATTTGTCGAGGATGTCACCTCCTCACGTGATTGGCATGCGCCTGTGACCCAACTGCTCCTGTCCGTACCTTCAAACGCGAACTGGGATATCTAATAGTTCCTGTTGACGGGCTTGGTTCCAGGCCTGCGCTGCCATTTGAATCGGGTCCCACGGACTGGAGACTGGCGGGGTGTAGCTCAAGTCGAGATCATTCAGTTCTTCGACCTGCATCTCGTGGTAGAGTGCAGTGGCAAACACATCGACGCGCTTCGAGACCTCGGAATCTATATGGCCCAGCAATCACGCCACAAACATCGCCGCGGCGGTTGTCTTCATGATTGATGGCGTTGACGTTCGCCATCATCAGGGGGCTGCTCCGGGCACAAGCGATTCGAGTGCAACGCCGACCACCCTGGCCGAAAAGATCTAAGCGGTAAGGTACCTGTCCCCTCCTGGGAAACTTAGACGACTCGTGGCCTTCCATTTCAACGATCCTCACGAGTAAGGGCCGGAAGGGTGAAGTAAAATCCGTCTGGCCTGCTTCAATTCTCACGTACAACTGGAGCCATGAACCGGCCGATATCCTTGCTATCAGGGACCGTGCGGCGCCAAAGGTCGCCTTACAAAGGTTTTTCCCCGCTGAAAAAAAGTGCGAATCCGTTGGCGACGTCTTGCCCGCACTGCTCGGCATCGTGACGCCCTTCTGCTCCTGTTCGGCCGTGCCTCTCTTTAGAGAAGGAGATGACCGCTTGCGTCCAGGGCTACATCAACCGATTGGGGTACGGTTAGCGTGCCGTCATCCTATTTCATGATCTGCACGGACTATCGGCTCCTGAGATTGCGGACCTGCTCAATCTGCCAGTGGCAACGGTGAAGATTCGGATTCACCGTGCACGGCGGAAGCTCCAGGCAAAGTTGCAGGGAGGCTGCGATTTCCTCCCCAACGACGCCGGCACCCTGATCTGCGCACCGAAATCTTAGTTGACCCGTATCCCTTTGGCCGTCTATTTCGTCCTTGCCAGTGGAGGAAGTTGGAAAGGCATAGACCCGGTCCGGCCGCGTTTTCTTCATCTACGGCCCAATCGATCAGCTCCTGGCCGAAAACGGACTTTTCTCTAATGTGCCGAGGTTTTGCACGCCAAACCCCAGGCTGGTTGCAAGCTACCGATAGATCAGCTCGCACCGATGTCGGGGCTCGCGAGGTTAAGATCTCCTCGACCGCGTCATGGTCGCTTGAGTCTTCTGAGTACTCCCGCAGAAAACTCGGCAGAGAGCTCTCCGAAAGAACTGGTTGGATGCGCCGAAGGGCCCATGACTACTCAGGGGAGGCTCCGAAGGACGCAGAGGAAGAATTTTGAATATGAATTTTTGGTACCCGCAGCCCGCCGCTCCTTCGGTTCCCTCAGGACAGGCTCAGGACGGCAACGTTACGGGCCCGCGCGATTTATATGCGCCAGGACCGAGGCTACCGATCCTTCGATGGGTTGGTCGCCGCGTACCACCAGGTCGGCGAAGTGGCGCGTCGGCCGTATGTATTTCTCCGCCATGGGACTTACCGTTTCGGAAAACTGTAACCTCACGGCATCGGGCGTGCGGCCGCGCTCGCGCACATCGCGCGACACGCGGCGTTCGAGGCAGCGCGGGTCTTCCAGGTCGACGAAAACCTTGGCGCCAAAAAGTTCGCGGGCCTCTTTCCAGTAGAGCGCGAACAGGCCTTCGACGATGAGGAAACGTCGCGGTTCGATGATTTCAACCCGGCTGGTGCGCGAGTGCGTGGCAAAGTTGTAGATCGGCCGCGCTGCTTCGCGGCCTTGGCTGAGCGCGGTCAGATGGGCTAAAAACAACTGGTGATCCAGCGATTCGGGAATATCGAAGTTGCTATGGGCGCGCTCGGGGAGGGGCAGGTGCGAGAGGTCGAAGTAGTAGCAATCCAGAGGCAGGACGGTCGCGGAGAGCACCCGGCTCAGATGACGGGCCAGCTCGGTCTTCCCGGCGCAGGACGGGCCGGCAATGCCGATCAAGTAGGGTTGCAAGCGTCACCCCCACACCTACCACAGAGACACAGAGACACAGAGAAAATCTGGGATTGGGGAACACGGATTTCGGATTTCAAAACCAGATCATCCGCTGCCTACCTCAGCAGGCTATATATTTGAACAATCCAGAATCCTAAATCCTGAAATCCTAAATCCCAAATTCTCCTCTGTGTCTCTGTGGTAGGTGTTCGTTTGTCTTACCCCACTTCTGCTGCAATCTGCGGCGTTACGGCTCGCAGCAGGGTGGCAAAGTGCCCACGGACGCGGCGTCCGGTGGCGAGCACCTCTTCGTGAGTGATGGGTTGCTGTTTCATGCCCGCCGCCAGGTTGGTGACGCAGGAAATCGCCAGGACCCGAATGCCCATATGGCGGGCGGCGAGGACTTCCGCAACGGTGGACATGCCTACCACATCGGCGCCGATGGTGCGCAGGTAGCGAATTTCCGCCGGGGTTTCGTAACACGGGCCGGCCATGGCCGCATACACGCCATGGAAGATTTCGAGCCCGAAGCGGCGGCCTTCCTGCATGGCGATCTCGCGGAAGCGCTGGTCATAGGCTTCCGACAGGTCCACGAAACGCGTTCCAAATCGCTCGTCGTTGGGGCCGGTGAGCGGGTTCACCCCCTGCAGGTTGATGTGATCGTGCAGGACCACCAGGCAGCCCGGCTTCAGCTTATAGCCGATCCCGCCGACCGCGCTGGTGAGGATAGCGGCGCGTATCCCCATGCGGCCGAACACCCGCATGGGAAAGACAACTTGCTTGATATCGTGGCTTTCGTAAAAATGGACCCGGCCCTGCATGGCGGCTAGCGGTATGCCATCGAGGTTGCCGATGACCAGCCGGCCGGCATGACCTTCCGCCGTGGGACGGGGATAGTGCGGGATTTCCTGGTAAGGGATTTTTTCGGGCTCAACCAATTCATCGGCCAGCTCTCCCAGGCCGGACCCCAGCACCAGCGCAATTTTGGGGCGCAGCGTGGTCCGGGCCAGTAGAAACTGGGCCGCTTCTTCGGCGCATTCGTATTCGCAAGGGTCTTTCATAGGTTATTCCGGCGGCAAAGACCGTAACACACCCAAGAACGACATCTTACGATAGTGCGGCCCGGCCCGGTTTCTTACGCCCCCTTCGGGGGCTACTCCTTGATGAGGCACCATTCTTGCGCCCGCTGCGCGGGCTTAAAATCCAATCGATCTTCTACGGATTGCGGCACGACTAGAAGTCGTGCCGCTGATAAAAAAAGGGACTTTTTTCAGCAGCCCGTTCAGCCCCGGCCA
>Ga0326727_10015068_pt1 | contig 16683 bp, 20 predicted proteins | sample MB2enrmetagenome_FD_207643 | JGI IMG/M metagenome (GOLD analysis project Ga0326727, IMG submission 207643) | Lab enriched peat soil microbial communities from McLean, Ithaca, NY, United States - MB29MY | ecosystem: Environmental > Terrestrial > Soil > Wetlands > Peat | place: USA: New York...
AGGTCTCCACTACAAGCACATCTGAAAATGTTTGTTAATGGCCAAGGCCTTATTGACGCCAACCCGCCAGCTTCGTCTGAAAACTCCGCTTAACTGCGAAGGGAGGGCTAAGACAGCCCTGGCTGCTGTTTGCGATGGCCATCGACGCCTATGGTTTGCTCCCGCAGTGGGCGGTTTTGGCGCTGGCGCGCACGCTGCCGTGGTGTGAACTGGCGTTGGGCATTCTGCTGCTGACGGGGTTTTGGTTGCGGCAGTCGGCGCTTGCGGCATCGTTGTTACTGGCCGTATTCTTCGGCGTAATGCTGCGATCGTACGCCAGAGGCCTGGCAATCGATTGTGCGTGCTTCGGCTTGGGTGAAGCGATCAGCGTGAGAACGCTGGCACGGGATGGAGTGCTGGTGCTAGCGTCAATAGCTTTGACGGCATTGGCATTTCAGCGGGTGCGCGACGCAGCTAAGCAGACTTGATCGAAACCACGTTGGCGGGCGTTTCGAGATTACGCAGCTTGGCGAGCAGGGTGGTGCGCTTCATACGCAGCAGGTCAGCGGCCACGGTCTTATTGCCGCCGCTTCGCTGCAACGCCTGCTCGATGATGTTGCGTTGGAAACTGGCGACGGCCGCTTCAAAATCGAGTCCGCTTTCGGGCACCATAGCCGGCGACGAGGCGACGCCAAGCGGCTTGCGTGAGTTGGGGGCCGGAAGAGGAAAGTCAGCGGGATACAGATCCATGCGGTCGCCGCTGAGCACAACGGCCTTCTCGACCGCGTTTTCCAATTCCCGCACATTGCCCGGCCAATGATAGGCGCACAGGCGATCGAGTGCTTCGCGGAAGATCCGCTTAATGGCTATGCCTTCCAACCGGCAGATTTTTTCCAGAAAGTGATGGACCAGCAGTGGAATATCGGAGGCGCGGTCCCGCAGAGGCGGCATCGTAATGGGCACCACGTTGAGGCGGTAGAACAAGTCTTCGCGAAATGTTCCCTGGGCCACCTTGTCGGCCAAATCCGCGTTGGACGCCGCTACGACGCGCACGTCGACACGAACGGTTTCGGAGCTGCCGATGCGCTGAAGTTCCCGCTCCTGAAGAACGCGCAAAAGTTTGGCTTGCAGGTCGAGCGGCAGGTCGCCGATTTCGTCCAAGAACAGAGTGCTGTTGTGGGCCTGCTCGAAGCGTCCCACGCGCTGCTGCACGGCTCCGGTGAAGGCGCCCCTGGTGTGGCCGAACAACTCCGCCTCGAGTAAGTTCTCCGGCAAGGCGCTGCAATTCACCGCCACCATGGGCAGATGAGACCTAGGGCTGGCGTGGTGCAGGGCGCGGGCCACCACTTCCTTGCCAGTGCCGGTTTCGCCCGCAATCAGGACGGTAGAGCGTTTCGGGCCTGCCAACCGGATGATGTGCTCCACATCGCGGATGGGACGGCTCTCGCCGATGAAGAAACGTTTCCAGGGATCAGCATCCAACCGGCCCGCCGTCACTGTACTCAAACGCAGATTCTCCGCTGCCATCTCCAAGTGCCCGATCAGCTCGTTCTCATCGAGAGGGCCGCTCATAAAATGGTCAGCGCCCAGCCGGACCAGGCGAACGGCATCGGCCACGGTCCCATGCGGGTCACGCACTAGAACGGGTGTGCGCGGCGCGATTTGTTGAATGGCATCCAATAGGTCCGAGGGCTCGGCATCGGGGAGAGGAAACTCAACGAAAATCAGAGCGGCACCGGCACTGCGCAAGCGATCGAGCGCCTCACGGGGACTGTGGATCACCTGAATGGCGAAGCGGCGGAGATGTTCCATCAGGTTGATTTCCGCGGGTCCGGGCGGTGAAGTTCGGATCCACAGTAAGGGAATGCCTTGGCGCATGTGCCTCTTACTATCGGCCATAATTGTGTGGAATATAGAGTAAAATCAACATAATTTACGGTAAATTTTATGATTAACCTTTTGTCGTAGCACCTTTGTTAATCATTCGATCTGCACCTTTTGCAATATTGTCCGTTGACCAGTTGCCGGTTAACCTGTCTATCGGTGCGTAGTATTTGCGCTTGAGAAAGCGCTCGATTTTTCGATGAAAAGTTCCGCTTTGAACGAGACGCACCAAGCCGCAGAGATTGAAAGCCAACGGCAATTGGAGAGCATCGATGGTGGACGCAGTTGACGCGCCCCCACTCACGTTAGTCGCGGTCACGCCACTGAGCGAGCCGGCACAGTCAGAAGACTACGATGCCGCCCAGCCGCCGCAATCCGCTCATGAGAGGATTCTGGGCTGTCTGCCGATGGTCGATTCCATTGCGCGCCGCGTCTACGGGTCGTTACCACCAAATGCTTGCCTGGACCTGCACGATCTGGCGCAATCCGGCCTGCTGGGCCTGGTAGATGCCGGCCGCAGCTACAACCCGAGCACGGCGGTGCCGTTTTCCCTGTACGCGCGATATCGCATCGAGGGAGAGATATTGGACAGTCTTCGCCGTCAGGACCTGGCGCCGCGAAGGTTGCGCCGCTGGCAGAAGCAGGTGAGCGCCGCCCGGCAGGAGCTGACCGCCGGTTTGGAGCGAGAGCCGACCGAAGAGGAACTCTGCGAGCGGCTGATGATCTCGGCGGTGGAGATGCGGAGCCGCAGTGTGACGCTGAACAGGACACGGACGTTGCCGCCAGTGACCCGGGACGGCCAACAGCCGGATCCCCCCAGCGCTCCTGACGCGGGCCCCGATCACATCTGCGAGCGGCGGGAGTTGCGCGAAGTACTCGACCGGTTGATTGATAGCCTTTCGCCGCGCCATCAGCAGGTCATCCGGCTGCACTATTGCCGGCACATGACCATGAAGCAGATCGGCGCCGAGATGGGAGTGAACGAGAGCCGTGTTTCCCAGATGCATCGTAGCGCCTTGGAAGCGATGGGACGCATGTTGAAAGAATCCGGCATTTATTCGCCGGCGCATATATGAGGATCGAAAATCAAAATCTGAATGGCGCGGCCGGAGTGCAGCCGGGACGGACGACCGAAACTCCGGCCGTTGACGCGCTAACATCCACGTCCTCGACGCATGGTTCCGGACCGGCGGGTGGCGATCGCGCGGAAATCTCCAGCCTGGCAGGGAGCATTTCACAAACCTTGGCCGCGCAGTCGGTGGGGCGCGCGCAGCGTATTCAGGAACTGGCGCAGCAGTATAGCGCCGGAACCTACAAGCCGGACGCGCGATCTGTCAGTAGTGCGCTGATCGATGACGCGATTGGAGGCAAGGATGGCGCGTAACACTGCACCTGACGGGGGTTCCGATTCGGACCGTGTCCCCGCCCAGCCGTTCGACCACATGGCGTCCGTGCAACAGTTGCAGGGGATGGTGCGCGACGCGCGCGCGCTGTTGACCGATCCAACGGTAGCGAATCTGAACGATTGCCGCAGCCGGCTCGAAGAGACGGTGCAGGCTTTGCGCCAGTTACAAACAAGCTTGACCAGCGGCAATTTCAGGCGCGCGGCCACGCTCCGTGCACCGCTTGGGACCCTTCGCGCTGAAATCGCCCGGCTGAGCATTCTGCTCGACAGCGCCGCGGCATTCCATGCGGGATGGGTGCAGCTGGCGGCTTCGATGGTAGCGGGGTACACAGCCAAGGGCACACCCGGACAGCCAGAACCGAGCCGGAGCGTTTGGCTGGAGGTTTGAAGCCATGGGGAATCTAATCACTGCGCTGCAAAGCTCGGCTGCCGCCATGCAAGCCTTCGAACAGGCGCTGGAGACGGTCGGCAACGACGTCTCGAATTCCTCCACGACTGACTATGCCGCCCAATCGGTCTCCCTCGAAGCGCTACCGTTCCAGCCCGGCCAGGGGCTGCCGGGCGGAGTCACCGTCGGCGCCATCCAAAGCTCCCGCGACGAATTCGCGGAGCGGAACGTGCGCCAGCAGGTTTCACTCCTGGGCACGGAGGAAGCCACTTCGCAGGGCTTGTCATCCATCCAGACGAACTTCACAGTGAGTTCCGACGGGGGTGTCGCCGGCGCTCTCAATCAATTGTTCTCGGATTTTTCATCCTGGAGCGTCTCGCCCACTAGCACTGCCGCGCAGCAGACGGTTATTGACGATGCCGGGCAGGTTGCGGAACAGTTTCAGGAAATGTATGGAAGTCTATCCCAGAATCTCACCAACACGGGCCAGGCGATCCAACAGTCCGTGAGTCAGATCAATTCTTACGCCAGCCAGCTCGCCACGGATAACCAGCAAATTCAGAATGGTGACACTGATGACGCCGGGCTCGACGCGTCGATTCACTCGACGCTCGAGAGCTTATCGGAATTAACGAACATCACCGCCAGACAGGAGTCGAATGGCACCTGGACGGTGCTGGCGGATGGGCAAACGCCATTGGTAATGGGCACGCAAACGGACCAGTTGAGCGTAAGTTTCTCCACTCCGGCCACCGCCCCAGCGACAGTGGCCGGCGGCACTCCCCCCGCACGCATTATTGACTCGGAAGGCAACGACGTGACGTACCAGATGTCGCAGGGAGAGCTCAGCGGCCAGCTCCAGGTATACAACACGGTCCTGCCGTCGCTGATCGGCAACGCGTACCAGCAGGGCGGCCTGAACGTGCTGGCACAGGGCGTCGCGGACACTGTCAACAACATTCTCGAGTCAGGCAACATATCGGATGGACCGCCGGCGGTTCCCGGTATTGCCCTGTTCACTTACAACGCCGGTGCGCCGACCGCTGTTGCGAGCACCCTGGGCGTGAACCCCGCGGCGACTGCGGGTCAATTGGCGGCAATTGAGCCGGGGCCGCCCGAGGTGAGCAATGGCATCGCCCTGCAGCTCGCGGCCCTGGCGAATCCGACGACCCCCACGGGCCAGATCAATGGGTACAGTTTTGCCGGGTATTACGGATCGCTGGCCTCACAGATCGGGGAGCAGGCCTCCGATGCTCAAAACCAACTGACGGTTCAGCAGCAGACCGTGGCCCAGGCGCGCAGCCTGCGCAGCCAAATTTCCGGCGTGTCGCTCAATGAGGAGGCCGCCAAGCTGATCCAGTTCCAAAACGCCTACCAGGCGACGGCGCAAACGGTGAATATTCTCGACACGCTCACTCAGGACACGATCAACATGCTGCCGACAACCAGTTGATGAGGAAGTTGGAGGAAAACCATGATCCAAGACATAAATCCATCGGCGCAAGTATTCCTCGCGAACGTTTCGGCGCTGACCAACCAGATCACGCAGTTGACGAACGAAACTTCCTCGGGACTGAAAATCTCGCAGCCCTCCGACGATCCCGGAGACATGGTTACTTTGATGCAGGTTCGCAGCGAGCTCGACTCCAACCAGCAGATCACGCGCGACCTGACTCCCGTATTGAGCAACACGCAAGCGGCCGAGCAAGCTCTTCAAACCGCGGTGGACCTGGTCAACCAGGCGACTTCCATAGGCACACAAGGCGCCAACACCTTGACTTCGGCCACACAAAACCAAGCTCTCGCGGAACAAGTCAGCAGCATCCTCCAAGAAGTGGTGGGGGTGGCAAACACCCAATCGAACGGCCAGTATCTTTTCAGCGGCGATCAGCCGCAGTCACCTTCGTACGCGTTGAATTCTGCCAGTCCAACTGGAGTTGCCGCGTTGCTGGCCAATCCCACGGCTACGCAACAGATCTCGGACTCCAACGGCTCGACGTTCCCGGTATCACTGACGGCGCAACAGATTTTTGATGATCAATCGAGTGGCGTCGGCTTCGCCGGAAACACCATGAATCTCGACAACCCGGCTACCGCGTTCCTCACGGCCGGGACGCAGACGTACACGTTCAACTACACCGATGCCGGCGACAACGCGCAGTCGGTCAGCGTGGTTCTGAACGGCGGCGTGAACGGCATCAACGGGACCACGGTGATCAGCCAGCTCAACGCTGGCCTGGCCGGCACCGGGATCACGGCATCGATCAACGCAACCAACGGGACTGTGCAATTTGCTAGCTCCGGCGCGTTCACGGTTGGTGTCGCGGCCCCGACGGCGGGCACTTCGACGGTGACGGCCGCCGCCGATGCGGTGAACGTAGCGCAGTACAACGTGCAGTCGGCCGCCTTCAGCGGCGCCGGCAACACGCTGAGCGGTGCCGACACATTCACCCTCAGCAATGGAACGGACACAGCTGACATCAGCCTTGCCAGCGGCACGACCGTTGCCGCCGCGGTGAATACCATCAACGCCAAGTTGCAGGCCGCAGGCATCACCGACGTGAGCGCGCTCGCGACAGGGGATGGCACAGGTATCTCTTTCCAGGGGGCCTCGAGCTTCAGCGTGGTGGACACGACGGCAGGCAACGGCACCGCGTCGCCCCTGTTCACAACAACCGGCGATGTGGCCGTGACCTCAGCCTACCCCGGCAATGTGTTCTACGCCGTGAACAGCTTGCTCTTGGGTCTGCAAAATAATAATCAGACTGCGATCATCGCCGCTGTTAACTCGCTGGAGTTGGCCGGAACCTATCTCAATACCCGACTGTCTTTTTACGGCTCGGTGCAAGACCGCGTGCAGCAGGCGCAGACGCTCGCAACTCAGCAGAACACACAACTGCAAACCCAGTTAAGCAACACCGAGGATGCTGACATCACGCAGGTGGCGGTTCAACTGACACAGGATCAAACCAATTTGCAAGCGGCCCTCACGGCAGAGAGCCAAATGCCGAAGACCAGTCTGTTTAATTTCCTGGGCTGAAAACACCATGGACCAAGAACCTCAGAAGATTCACGCCGTGCAGACGGCTGGAGTAGAAACGCTGGACCCGGCGGCAGCACCCAAAGTGGTCCTTTTCGATTTTCGCAAGCCGGGCCAGACTCCTGGCTCGCAGATGCGCGCCGTGGATGTGCTCAAGCAGAAGTTTCTGCATCGGATCGTATCCAGCCTTTCGGCCTATCTGCGTTCCAGCGTGACCGCACAGATGCTGGCAGTCGACCATCTTCCCTACGGCGAGTTTCTGCGCGGCCTGCCTTCGCCGACCTGCGTGGTGTCGATCGGCCTGCGCCCATACGAAAGTACCGCTGTTCTGGAACTGAACCCTTCGCTGGTGTTTCCCATCATCGAATTACTGCTGGGAGGCAGCGGCAAGGCCGGAGCCGCCGCCAACCGGGAGATTACCGAGATCGAACAGAACGTGCTGGACGGGCTGTTCCGGATCATCATGCAGGCCCTGGCGGACGCCTGGAAGGATGTGCTCCCGGTGACGCTCACCCTCGAATCGGTGGGCCGGGAAGCGCGACTCATTTACGCGCCGCACGAGCCCATGGTCGCGTTGAGCATCGATGTGAAGCTGGAAGAGGGCGGGGGACGCTTGAACCTGGCCATACCCTCCGAAATTCTGGCGTTAGAGGGCGAGGATGGCGACGCGCAATCCACCCCGCGCAAGCTTGAGGCCACGGAGGGGGAACAAGCGCGCACCCTGGATCTGTTGCGCGAAGCCAAATGCACGCTGGAAACGCATCTGGAAGGGCCGAGGTTGCGGGTGCGCGAGCTGCTGGAATTGAAGGAAGGCGACGTTCTGGCGTTCGATCATCCCATCGACGAGCCGTTGGGCGGGTTTGTCAACGGCAAGCGGAAATTCTCCGGACAGATCGTGAGTACGGGAAAGAGGAAAGCTTTTCAGATTGACTAGCCCGTTGCGGGCGTCTCGCGGCCAGGTGTTCGAGAAGGCGGAAGCATGTTGCCGCGCGGCTGCCAGCGGCGCTCCCCAGCGGCAGCCGGATGAGATCTTCCTGCATTTGTCCGGCGATCCCCTCCAGCAGATCTAGACGTTCCTGTTCTTCGGCGCGGGCGCCGGCAGGGGCGGCACAAGCCTGCCGCGCAACAAGCAGCTCGGCCTGCAAACCGGGCAGATCTTCCTGCTCCCAAACAGCCAGAATACGCTCGGCCCGAGCCGCGGAATTCATCGCAAGGTTCTGCATACCTTAGTTTGCTTATCGGCCTGCCGGGGCGATTTTGTCGAAAAATCAGGTGTTTTCCTGGCGAAAGTTACGGTAAATTGCTGGAAACTATAGGGAAAAGTTCCGATAAGGATCTTGGCAGCGTGCACAAATGATCCAGCTCACCCGCTTGAATCATGTTCCGTTGGTCTTGAACTCGGACTTGATCGAGCACATGGAGGTAACCCCCGATACGGTGGTGACGCTAACTACTGGCCAGAAGTTCGTGGTTCTGGAATCGGCGGAGGAAGTCCTGGATCGCATCAAACAGTTCCGCAGATCGCTCATTGCGGGCGCGACCGAGTGTCCCCTGAAGCAACACTATCAACATCTCATCGCAAAAGCGAATGAATTAGACGAAACCGATGGCTGACAAGGGTTCGGCAGGGAAGAGAAAATCCGGCGGCAAACTGGATCTCGTGACCATAGGCGGGTTAGTGCTCGCTGTGGGCGGGATACTGGGCGGTCTGGTGCTCGAAGGCGGCAAAGTCAAGGATGTCGCTCAGGTCACCGCGGCGATCATCGTCTTTTGCGGCACCATCGGTGCGGTAATGGTCACCACGCCCATGCAGAGTCTGATTGGGGCCGTGAAAAAACTGGGCATGGTGTTCTTTGAAGCAGACAACAGCCCGCACGACATCATCGAGGAAATCATCCGGTACGCCACCAAGGCGCGGAAAAGCGGCATCGTTTCGCTCGAGCAGGACGCCGAGGCCATTCAAGATCCGTTTCTGCGCAAGGCCCTCAACCTGGCGGTGGACGGCACAGACCTGGATGTCATCCGCAAGATCATGGAACTGGAGATCAATCTCGAAGAGCACCATGCGGAGGCGGAGGCCAAGGTCTTTGAGGCCGCGGGCGGATATGCGCCAACCATCGGCATCATCGGGGCCGTGTTGGGGCTGATCCAGGTGATGAAGAATCTCGCCAACATCGATGAAGTGGGGCACGGTATTGCTGTGGCGTTTGTAGCCACGGTTTATGGAGTGGGGTCGGCCAACGTTTTCTTCCTGCCGGCGGGCGCCAAAATCAGAGCCCGCGGCCAAAAGGTCATTCAGAACCACGAGCTGATGCTGGAGGGCGTCGGTGGCATCGTGGAAGGTCTGAATCCCAAGCTGATTCGCAGCAAACTGGAAGCGTACGGGCGCGCTGAGCACAAGGAAAAGGCCGCCAAAGAGCCCAAGGCTGCGAAGGCTCCCGCCCGCGCCGCCGCGGCGGAAGGATAGGCCGCAAGAGCCATGGCTCGAGCCAAGAAGGACGCCTCCCACGTAAATCACGAGCGCTGGCTGGTGTCTTACGCGGATTTCATCACGCTGCTGTTTGCCTTTTTCGTCGTGATGTTCGCTACTTCCCAGACGGACAAGTCCAAGGCCAAGCAGGTTTCCGACGCCGTTACCGAAGCCCTGGAGCACGGCGGCGTGAGCGCGATGGTTCACTCGATCCTGGGGGGAACGGTGGACGAGAAAGGACAGGGCAACGCCCAAATGCGAGGGCCTGGCGGCACTCAGAAGGGCACGAAAGAGCCGGTGCCCAGGCCCATGCCGCCGCCCGAAGTGGCCGAACTGTTGCCCTCGATGAAATACTTGAGCGGGGAGCTGGAAGCCGAAATCAAGGCCGGCAAGATCGAGATGCGCCTGGAGCCGCGCGGGTTGGTCATCAGCCTCCGGCAGGCGGCATTTTTCCCTTCTGCCGGGGACGTCGTGGAGCCGGCGAGCTATCCCAGCATCCAGAAGGTCGCGGCGGTTCTGCGGGACCTGCCAAACCCGGTGCGCCTCGAGGGACACACAGACTCGGTTCCCATCCACACCTCGCGTTTTCGCAACAATTGGGAGCTTTCCGCGGCGCGCAGCATCGCCATGCTGAACGTGCTGTCGGACAGGTTCCAGCTCTCCGCTGAGCGTTTCTCGGTGGCCGGCTACGCCGACACGGCGCCGGTGGATTCCAACGCCACCGAGGAAGGCCGGGCACACAACCGCCGCGTCGACATCGTTGTTTTAAACCAGATGATGAAGGTTCCGGATGTAGGTCCGGCACTCGCGGCTCCAAATACGGCCCCGAAGGCCGAAACCGCCAAGAAAAGTTAAGTGAATTGGAACGCCGGGGAAAAACTTCGGGGCCCGGAGGAGTAAGCAGGCCCGGAGTTCCCCGGCGTCCACGGGAAAGTTCGCATAACCGCCGCCGTTATGGCTTCGCCGTGCGGCGGCGTTGCGGTTCCCATTGTGCCAGGTACGTTTCGGCCGCGAGCGCCTCGAATTCGCGGTCCACGGCGGCTTCCCATTCCGCCCTGCGTACCTGGCGAAGCTTTTCTAGCAATCTGTGTTCCCGTCGCGCCTGGAGCAGGCGAACGCGTTGCTGCTCCAGCCTGGCGGCGCAGTCGCGCCGGCGATCGGTCGCGATCTTCCGCTGGCGTTCGATGTGCTCCTGATAGCTGGCGAGCGCTCCCAGATCCGTTCCATTCACCGGGCCCGCTTGCACCAGCCCCTCGGCCTTCGCGCGTGCATTCCCGAGGTTCAGCAGTGCTGCCTCCCAACGCGCGAACTCCGCTGCCAGGCGGCTCAACGCCGACTGCTCCACGTCCAACCTCGCCTGCCGCCACGCTAAGACTCGCTCCAGACGAAATGAAAAAGTGGTCATGACAATGTGGGTGCGGCTATGGCAGTTGCGACGCCAGTTGGCGCAAGCCGGTTAGGGTATCGTCCCATCGAGACTCCGCGTGCGCGTCTTGCTGCAGAAAACGCAGCAGCTCAGGGCGCACGCGAATCGCCGCGTCCAGCTTGGGATTCGATCCTGAGACGTAGGCGCCCAACTGGATCAGGTCTTCGGCCTGCTGGTACGCTGACAAAGCTTCGCGCAGCTTTCGCTGGGCCGCAAGCTGCTCGCTGGTCGCGATCTGGGTAGTCAGGCGGCTCACCGAATGCAATACGTCGATCGCCGGATAGTGTCCGGCGGCACCGAGCGACCGGGAAAGAACAATGTGGCCGTCCAGCATGGACCGGACGGCGTCGCAGATCGGCTCGTTGAAATCGTCGCCTTCCACCAAAACGGTGAAGAATCCTGTGATGGAGCCGTGCATGAAGTTTCCAGCGCGCTCGAAGACTTTCGGCAGAAGGCTGAATACCGAAGGTGGATAGCCTTTTTGGCTGGGCGGTTCCCCGGCCGACAAACCGATCTCGCGCTGCGCCATGGCGAACCGGGTGACCGAATCCATCACCAGCAGGACATTCGCTCCCTGATCGCGAAAATATTCGGCAGCCGCCAGCGCCACGAAGCAGGCCCGCAGGCGAATGGGCGCCGGGCTGTCGGAGGTGGCCACGACCACCACGGACTTCTGCATGCCTTCCGGTCCCAGCTCATGCTCCAGAAACGCGCGCACCTCGCGGTTGCGTTCGCCGATCAGCGCAATCACGCTGACATCGGCCGAGCTGTGGCGGGACATGCAGCCGAGCAGCGTGCTCTTGCCTACGCCGCTGCCGCCAAAAATGCCGATCCTCTGGCCGCGCCCGCAAGGCAGGAGGCCGTCGATGGCACGGATACCGGTCACCAAGGGCTCGGTGATGTGCTCCCGCTCCAGGGGGTTCGGCGGCAGCTTGTACAAGTCGTAGAAGTCGGCGACTTCGGGTTCGCCACGAGAGTCGATCGGGTGGCCGAAGCCGTTCAATACGCGTCCGAGCAGCGCCGGGCCGACCCCAACACGGGCTTGGTCGGGGCGTGCCACGATAGCATCGCCCAGTTTCAGGCCGTCGATTTCTTCAAGCGCCATGGAAAGCACGTTGCCGTTTCGGAAGCCAATCACTTGCGTGCGGATGGCGCGGCCTCCCGAGGCCAGGATCTCGCAGAAATCCCCGATGGCCGCGGCTGGCCCGCGTGATTCAATGAGCAGGCCGACCAACTCGATCACCTCGCCCGTCCATACAAATGGGTCCACCTGCTCGAGCCGTGCCAAATAAGAATCCAGACTCACGCCGGGTTGAGTCGTCACCGTGTCTTTTGAAAGCGGTCCACCAGACCCCTTTCAATCTCCTTGAGCTGGGAATCGATGGAAGCATTCAGGCTGCCGCGAGACATCTCAAAGACCGCCGCGCCTGGTTCCTGCGTCGCATCGTCGATCACTTCCACCTTTCCCGTCATGCCTAAGCGCTCGATGGATGCGCGCAGTGCGGGCACATAGTCTGGATGCATTCGCACGCGGCAGCTTTCCTGCGATTGCAGTCTTTCGAGCGCCGCCCTCACTAGCCCCTCGATCGCCGCCGGATCAACCGTCAATTCGCGCCGCAACACACGGCGTGCGATGGCGATGGACAAGCGCACGGCATCCCCTTCAGTCTGGCGGAGCAGCTGGCCGCGATACTGATCGATTTCAGAAATGCTTTTGGCCACCCGTTCGATGGTGGAGCGGAGCTCTTCCTCGGCGCGCGCTCTGCCTGCGGCTTCGCCTTCGCGGCGCCCAGCTTCTCGCGCCTCCTGAACGCGCTGAGCGAGAATCTTTTCGAACTCGGCCGTCCGCGCTTCCTCCGGCTGAGCTGCTCCTGTCCCGGATAGCCCTTTGGGATCTGTAGCGCCTTTGCGGCGGTCCACGCTCTCGCCACTGAGGGCCACAGTGCGCCAGGCGAAAGGCCGCACGTGGTCCGAACGGTTCTCCACCGAGACCCTAGACGACATACTGGTCCGTGCCTCCTTTGAGGCTCACAACTCCCTCGGCTTGCAGTTCCTTGACTTTCGCGATGATCTGTTTTTGCGCCGCCTCCACGTCTTTGATGCGGACCGGGCCGGCCGCTTCCATGTCTTCCTTTAGCATCTCCGCGCCGCGCTGCGACATGGAGGTCATGAAGTGAGTCTTGAGCGCTTCGCTTGTCCCTTTGAGCGCAATCGTGAGTATTTTCCGGTCCACGCGCGATAGCACCTCCTTGATGCCGTTCTGGTCGACCGAAAGAAAATCCTCAAACACGAACATCAGATGCCGAATGGTGCCGGCGGTGTTCGGGTCGCGCTGCTCAATATTGCCTAGGAGCTGTTCGCTCATGCTGGAGTCCAGACGGTTGAACATTTCCGCCACCGCTCGCACGCCGCCATGTGACTCGCGGCTGAAATCGCCCAGGCCCCTCAGCTTTTCCTCGATCACGCCGGCGATCTTGGCAATGATTTCCGGCGCAATCTGGTCAATCGCTGCCATGCGCAGCGATACATCCGACTGCATCTCGTCGGGGAGCGACATCAGCAGGGCCGCGGATTTCGAGGCGTCGAGGTGGGAGAGAATCAGCGCGATTGTCTGGGGATGTTCCGACTGGAGGAAGCGCGCCAATTGCTTGGAATCGACCTTCTGTAGCGCTCGAAAGCTTGCCGACTTGCCCAGATCCTTGGGCAGCTTCTCCAGCAACCGGAGGGCGCCCTCCTGCCCGAACGCTGCTACCAGCATCTTGCGCGCGTAATCCAGACCGCCGGTCACCACGTAATCTGTGGCCAGCATGAGATTGTGGAACTCTTCGAGGACGCTCTCCAGTTCCACGGAGCTCACCGACTTGACCCGCGCCACCTCTTTGGTGACCCTCTGCACCTCGTCCTCTGACATGTGGCTGAGGACCTTTGCACTGGCTTGGTCACCCAGGCTGATCAGCAGCATGGCTGCCTTGCGGGGGCCAGGAATTAAGTCAGGGTCCGGCCTCTTGACTGGGACTGGAGCCAGTTCGTCGTCGAGCGGAGCTCGGATTTGTTCGTTCATGTCCGGTTATCCCTCATTCGTTGACCCATCCGCGCACAATGTGGGAGGGAATCACTGGATCCTTGTCGATGTTGTCCTTGAGCCGCTTGACCAGAACGGCTGCTTTCTTGGTGGTCTCCTTGAACGCGGCGGCATCCAGTTGCGCCTGCAGCTCGGCCTCTTCGTCGATCTGGGCCTGATGCGATGCCGCGACTTGAGCCGGCTCCATGCCGGACGGCAGCGCGGCGGGAACAGTCGCCTTGCCTTTTTTCTTGAAAATCTTCACGACCAGGCGCCGCAGCATGACCAAGATGAACCCTACGGCCAGCGCCACGCCGATCAGGACGAAACGATTTGCAAGAATTTTCGACAGCCAAGGAGGCAGGTTCAGAGATACGCCAGAGGGCGCGGGTGCCGGCGGTCCGGCTGGCGGCGGCTCGAGGTTGAGCGTGGATTCGAACGGCAGGCTCTCCACAATGAGCTGATCTCCCCGATCGGCCGAGAAACCCGTCGCTGCGGCCACCAGGTCGCGGATGGACTTCAGCTTCTCCGCGGACGGCTGCTCCAGAACCCGGTGCAGGTTCTTGCCCTGGCCTTCCCAGTGAACCGATTGGTCCAGCAGAACGGAGAGCGACATTTTCTTGACCGTTCCCTCCGGCAGCTTCGTGTGTTTCACTGTTCTGCTGGACTGATAGGCGATACTCTCCGTGCGCCGCGAACTGCCGGCCAGCGCCGCCGGAGGGCGGGGAGCGGGGCGGGGAAGGTTGGAGGCGGTGCCGGGAACTCCGGCCGCTCCGCCCGTGTTGCTGGTGTCCTCGGACTTCTGCGAGCTGACCATCACCGAGCGGTTTGGGTCGAAAATTTCTTCACTTTGCTCGCCGCTAGTGAAATCGCAATCCACCGAAGCGCCGGCACGGAACTTGTCCGCTCCAAGTAACGGCTCCAGAGTGGAATTGATCTTCGCCACCAGATCGCGCTCCATGTTTTGGCGAAGCTCGAGCATGCGATCGCTCGAATCGGCGCCATCAGACGCCACGAGGCTGTGCGGCCGGCTGAGCAGATGGCCGGTTACATCCAGTACGGAAACCGCCTCGGGCGCCAGCCCCTCGACCGCGCTGGCCAACAGGTGCTGGACGGCCGTTACGTTCTGCGGAACCAGTTGCGCACCCGGCCGAAGCCGCACCACGACGCTCGCTTTGGCCGGCTCCCGCGCCTCCAGATATACGGATTCCTTGGGAAAGGTTACGTGGACGCGTGCCTGTTCCACTTCCGCCAGCGACATTACCGTCCGCTCAAGCTCGCCCTCGAGCGCCCGGCGGTAGTTGATGTGTTCGACGAACTCAGTGGCGCCGAAGTTGGTCTTATCGAACAGCTCGAAGCCGATGCGGCCGCTCTTCGGCAAACCTGCCGACGCCATTTCCAGCCGCATCTCCGCTACCTTCGCGGAAGGCACCTGGATTGTCGATCCGTTGTCGGCAAGGCGGTATTGGATGCCGGCTTCCTTGAGCTTCTGCACCACCGCTCCCGCGTCCTCCGCGGCCAGCGTGGTGTACAACGGCCGAAAGTCGCTTTCCTGCCTCCACTTGACGAATGCGAAAAGGCCGCCGACCACGGCCACCGCAGCCAGCGCGATGGTCAGGCGCTGCGCCACCGTCAGGTTGGCGACCATCTTCTTGAACTGATCCATGATTGTGTTAGGGCAGCGTTACATCTGCAGCCGCATGATTTCCTGGTACGCCGAAACTACCTTATTCCGTACTTGCAGCCCGAGTTCGAATGCCAGATCCGCGCGTTGGACTGCCAGAACCGCACTATGCAATTCTTGACCGTCGCCGGAGAGAAAGCCTTCCACTGCTTTCGTCGCCGCCTTGCCTGTCTGTTCCACTTTCTGAATGGCGCCTTCGAGCACCCCGCGAAAGTCACCGGAAGGCTGTGCGCCGCCCGGCATCGCGATGCTCGTCGAGATGTCGACTGGCGCCGAAATGTTGATGGGAGCAATGGGGAGGGCCATTTGAGTTCCGTCAACGCAACAGATCGATCGATTTCTGGATCATGTCCTTGACCGCCGAGATGGCGGAAACGTTTGCCTCGAACCCGCGGCTCGCGCCCATCAAATCCACCATGTCTTCGGCGGGGTTGGTCCGCGGAAACGCCACGTAACCGTCCTTGTCCGCGTCGGGATGTCCCGGCATGTAGCGGCGCTCCGGCTCGCTATCGTCCACCACCACCTGCGAGACTCGCACACCTTGCGGCTGCCCAAGCTGTGATTCGAAAACCGAAGAGAACGGCGTGTCCGCCGGCGCGGTTTCGAATACCGCGTCCTTTCGGCGATACGGACCGCCTTCGGGGGTTCGCGTGGTTTCCGCGTTGGCCAGGTTTTCCACCAGCAACTCTGCGCGGGCGCGTTGCGCCGTCATTCCTGACTCGCTGACCGACAACAGCGAAAAAAGACTCATCCGCTCTTGCCCTCCTCAATCGCTGACTTGACGCTGCGAATCTGATCCCGCATCAGGTTCGAGGCAATACTGAATCGCAGAGCGTTCTCCGACAGCAACCGGGCTTCGCGGTCGATGCTGACATTGTTGCCGTCGTTGCGCACAGCGAGGCCTCGAACTTCGACCGGATTCACCGGCGCTTCCGCGGTAGCATTCAGGAACTCCGCCTGGAAGTCGATGTCTTGCGTCTTGTATCCGGGAGTGTCCACATTCGCGATGTTGGAAGCCACGAGCTTCTGGCGCGCGCTGAGCAGATCCATGTAGTGTTCGAGTTTGTTCGCCAGCGGGTCCAGCATGCGCCCCTGTTCGTGCAAACCGGTTGCCATGGATAACCGCCTTTCTCCCGGCTCCGGATTAACCAAAGCAAGTGTTACGGATTCGACGAAGTCACTGTTTCGACGGCGCTCCCGTGCCAAGTTGGCGCTAGCCTTCGAGCGTACAGCGTCGTCGTGGCTAGGCTACTTTCCGGCGCAAAATTAGGTTTTTGGCAAAAACCGACTGCCGCCGAGCGCCGACAAGGACGGCGAAAGCCCGGCGGGCTGATCGCCGGGCATGG
>Ga0326727_10015069_pt1 | contig 16682 bp, 12 predicted proteins | sample MB2enrmetagenome_FD_207643 | JGI IMG/M metagenome (GOLD analysis project Ga0326727, IMG submission 207643) | Lab enriched peat soil microbial communities from McLean, Ithaca, NY, United States - MB29MY | ecosystem: Environmental > Terrestrial > Soil > Wetlands > Peat | place: USA: New York...
TTAATCTCTGTTACTCCTTTGGCTAGTTGTTTCATGAGTTTATTGATGAACTTCTTGTCTTTCTTGGGACCTCCTCCCATCATCCAGCCGGCGCGGAAAATATAATGCTTGGGCACTCGCGTCTGAATCAATATCTCACCCATATATTTCGCACGCGCATAAACGCCGAGTGGATTTGGCTGATCCCAATCGTCGTAATGTTCTTTCTCTCCGCCGAATATCCCCGCTGTGCTTATGTAGACTAAAGGCATACCGTGGGCTTGGGCCAGCGTTGCGGCATGCTCAACAGACAATGTGTTTGTTCGGTAGGCGTCATCGGGGTTTGTCTCGCAATACTCAAGGCTGGTATGCGCACCAATATGCATCAGGATGTCGGGTTCAAAAGTGGAGACACTCTTTTCGTACACGAAAAAGTTGCGAAAGTCGCACTTTTCAAGCCACGGTTCATTAACGTCGATGTCTGTGCACTTTAATTCGTGTTTTTCGTCCAACACCTTATGGACGGCTTCACCAAGCATTCCACCGACTCCCGCTAAATAAACGCGCATTAGTATCTCCTGGTATCTCCGTTTTCAGCGTGATGCCCTTTAATTATGTCCCTCGCGGACTAGTTTAAGCAATTCCGATCTGCGTTTGTAGCCAAAAGGCACAGAGCAAGCCCTTTGAGATCATTTTCTTCCCTGCACGGACGGCGACGGATCGGCTTTCGTTAGCGCGTATTTCCAGATCGCTGCCGCCAATAGCAGGGGCATCCGGTATTCAGGACGATATGGCCCGCCGCGGCCGATCCATCCATGCCACAATCCAGCTAACATTGCATCAGTAGCTTCCTGTTTCTCACGGCATTGATACATGCGCCGCAATGTTCTATGAAAAGCCCACCACGATGGCCTTAATGCTCGGATCATCCCAAGATGCTTTCTCCAGAACAAGCACTCGTTCCGTATCATGTAATACCAATAATGCGGCTTGATCGCCAATGGATTGATGCTCTCATTTTTCTCTGCGTGACGAACCGTGGAGTTTTCATCCACAACATTGCGATAGCCTGCCAGGGAACTGCGATATGAATAGTCATCGTCTTCATAGTATGCGAAAAGTCTCTCATCCATCATGCCGATATCGCGGATAACCGAGGACTTAATCAATGGTGCCGTTCCCATTACCATGCCCGCTTTAGGATACTCTCGTGCCCAGCGTCGCGCTTCCTCTGGATCGCTCGTCTTATCGCACATGAAGCGATCCATTAAACAGATGCCGCCGCAGTAAATCAAGCGGCCATCCTCACCAGGCTCAGCGATCCTGGGCGAAACCAGACCGATCCTTGGATCGCTCTCTGCCAACGCAACCAGCGAACCGAGAGTTTCCCTATTCTCAACCAGGGCATCGTTGTTCAATAGCCAGACATAGCTTGTGCCCGCAACCAGCGCACGCCTGAATCCCTCATTGCATCCGCCGGTGAAACCACGGTTCTCTGGGAATTCCAACAGCTCGACCCGATCGTCATGGATGGTCCGCAGATGTGCTACCGATTCATTCGTCGACCCGTTGTCAATTACCAGAACATGCATATTCGGGTAATCCAGTCGCAATACGGAATCGACCGAGTTTAAAGTATCTTTCCAACCATTCCAATTGAGAATCACCACTAATACCGAAGGCGGCAGAGCAGCGTCGGGTATTCTACGATCCTTCGCTTCCAATTCATCTGTCATATCACATATCTCGTTTCGAATCCTGCGCCTTTCGTGCTATCAGTTTGGCTGCGCGAGGGTTTTCCTCAACCGAGTATAAAGCATATGAATAAGCACCTTGTATTGATGGAGATCGTTGACGGGCCAATGCATCACGGACCTCGCCATCATTGCCAGATGCGCCGGGTTTCCCTGTTTGCGTAGGGTATAGGCAGCGTCCCCCTCGTGTTCGCTCAGAAACTTGAGGTAGGTGATCCATCCGGTGGCTCTGGGCAGGTGGTGCAGTACCAGTCGTTTGTAGATTTCCATGCATTCATGAAACCATGCCATGTCCATCGAAGCGTTTCCTTCGTGGCGGCGATATTGAAAGAGTGGCTCGCGACACGCAGCGAATTTCGCTCCCGCATGGAGCAGCCTTAGCCACATATCGTAGTCTTCGCTTCCATGGCATATCTTAGGATCGAAGCCGTTCACCGCTAGTAACATGGAACGCCGGATCAGCACGGAACTTGGCAGAAAGGTTACACCCGAGAATAGTGCCTTGCGAATATCTTTGGCCGGCGGAACTTCACACACTCGTCCGATGGTCGCAGTATCACCCTTCTGCATTAGAAACATGTAAGCGGTATAACATAGGTCCGCGTCTGGATGACGGGCTAGCTCTTCCATCTGCCGCTCCAGCTTGTTGGGCTCCCATAGATCGTCGTGATCGATAAAGGCGATCCACTTGCTGGTGGCTTGCTGGGCGCCAAAGTTGCGCGCGGCTGCTTGGCGCTGATTGGTACGGCGGAAGACACGAACTCGCGGCGCAAAGCTTTCAGCGATTGACGCACTGTCGTCTGTGGAACCATCGTCGATCACCAGCACTTCATCGGGCTGGAGAGTTTGGGCAAAAACGCTTTCCAGCGTTTCAGCGATAAAGCGTGAGCCGTTGTAGGTGGGAATGACAACGGAGATCGACATGAAATCCTTTCCTCGAGAATATCTTCGTTCACGGAAACTAAGAGCAGTGTAGCATTCGTTCGAACCAGGTAACCAGAATATCAAATTGAATGACTATTCGCAGTTTCGAGCAGGCTCGGGTCGCAGACGATGGACGCGATATTCTCGTTGTGCATGGCGAACTCCCTGCCCGCTTGAGCATGAAAACGAAAAAATTCTACTGAAGTGCATTGGCCAGGATACAACCAGTCGTGCGGCTCTAAGAGAATGAGTGGAAACTGATCCAATACAGAAGCAGGCCCGGTAAACAGCGATTTTTCCGCTCCCTCGATATCCACTTTGAGGATAAAGGGAGAGTAACCGGACGCGGGCTTCGCTGTCAGAATAGTTTTGAGTGAAATAATGGCGACGTCAATGCCGTCGCGATTGTTATTTGTCGTGCAACCTCCTTCGTCCTCGGGATTGTTCATCCAGGCAGTGCCGTCTTCCGGTCCGATCCCCGCCTGCCTCAGGTCAATGTCGAGACTAATGCAATTCTTGCGAAGCAACGCGAAGTTCATCGGCGATGGCTCTACGGCGACGATGTGGGCTTCAGGATACCTCGCCGTGAACCAGAGAACGCTGGCGCCGATGTGGGCCCCGCAATCGACAATCAATGGTTTCTTCCCGGATGCAACGATTTCGCGATAGATGCGCTCAATGAGGGTGCCATGAGCGCCTGAGGGCATAGCGTACTGGGCCTGGGCAAAGCATTGCACGATTACAAACTCGTCGTTGCTCCATCTCCGGCGCAAGATGGAAAACTTCCGTTGCTTGTACGAGACGCGAGTCACCGCTAGGTCAAGTGGTATATCAGGGTTCCTCAGCCTGCGGCTGAGATGGATCAGAGCCTGGATCGGACGGTAGACAATGCGACCCAATGGGCTGGATGTGAATCCTTGAACGATTCTGTGCATAATATTCCTTTCAACGAACGCCAAGCCCTCTTGAGCGAAGCGATCAATATCCCTGAATGCCCGTGAACCTGCGGAAACTATATTACATATCAGAATCTAGTAGTAATTCAAGAACAGGCCAGGTATATCAGGCGCTTGTGGCTATGCGCAACCAACCCGGCGGAATCAGATCGGGGTAGGGAACATCAGGATTAATATTGTGCCAGCTCATTGGAGCGCAGACTATCTTCGTGGGATTCGGATTGAGCCAAGCACCCCACCAGGAAAAGGAGCTGTTGGCAATGACATTGTGGGCGCAGGCTGACATCAGACGAAGGTCTTCATGGCCATTTGCTTCGTCGTTGTGATCCACAAATACAATGTTCTCGCCCTTTGGCATGTTTTCTCGCGCGAAGGATATATCATTGGAAAAGACAAAGAAGGTTGGGTTGCGGAGCCTCTCAATGAGCGTCTGCATGGCACGCAGCTGATAGCTATGCGGCAAGACTTGCGGACCACCGGCACTGTTTATATTGTCACCGCGCCGAATGTGCACTGAGACGGAATTCTCAACAGCGCTAATTCTGTTCAACATATCGTGGTTTTTGCCAACCGCGGGGCTACGGAAAAGAAATTCAGCCCGTAAGCGCTGTTCCACATCCTGCGCGTACTTATATGCCTGAAAAAATCCTTCGAGGTATAGATTCTTGGTTGAGTACGGGATCGGAAGTTCAGGAAGAAATGTATAGTCTGTAAGGTAATGTGGCCGGTAGACGGCAGTGCGAAATAAGAAGCGGGCGTGAGCAGCGACTGGCTTTTTGATCAGCGAAGCCGAGCACATCAGGCGGTCCCGAAAGGTAAGATCACGGACCGGCGCATAGATACATAACTTCGAAAGTATAAAAGGCCACGGGCGGTTGTAGTAGGCAGCGATATGATCGGGTTCTCGGATTACTTCCAAAGATGCTCCATACTTCTTTGCATAGAATAGTCCAGCCGCATATTGAAATAGTTGATTACCCGGTCCGCATTTCTGGCGTAGAAGAATATTCATGTCGCTACCGCTCCTTATCGAAACTACCGTGCCGTGTTGATGTTAACTCGTGCTGTGAACATTACTCGGAAATCTGCAACCAGGGAGCCGGAAAGTGCGTATGGGAAAAGCAATCGTGGTAACATTTTCCAGTAGCTGGCAGACAACTGTTTTGAACCCGGAAGCGACTCCGGCTCTCGCCATCGATGCCAGTTCGCTTTACATCGTAAAGGTTTGTCTATCCTTGCAGATTTACTCCGCCATAGAACAAATAGGCAGCGCTGTATACCGCCTCTCGCGCTAACTTCTGTGTCTGATCGGCGAAGCTGATCCTGATGCCGGCCGGATAAGCAATCGCATCGGCTTCGATGCCATGTGGTTCCTCACGTTAGGCTGGGGCTCGGCCAGCTCTTCGAAGAGGACAAGTCTTCATCTGCCGGATTTCTATTGTTTGATGAAGTAGTATTTTTCATAATTGTCGAGCGCGATAACCTGCAGTTTTTCCGGCTTATCTGACATAAACTCGTCAACTGCTTTGTTACAGCCGGGCCACGGCGGATCATTATACTCGTCTAACAAGATAATACCACCAGTACTGAGCCTTGGGTAGAAGAAAGTTAGGCACTCTCGGTAGGCTTCGTAGGCATCACAGTCGAGATGAACGAATGAAAACATGGCGTTGGAGAAGGATGGGAATGTTGAATCGAAGTAACCTTTGACAAGAGTCACATTGCTTAACCTGAAAACCGCAGCCTTCGAGGCCACGAGCTCCAGCGAGGTGCCATTCATGTTTCCCGGCACTTTCCACTCATCATTAGTCCCGCCAAGGAGCAGATCTTCCACGACCGATGGAGCAAAACCTTCAAAGGAATCAAAGCCGTAGAGCTTCTTATTGATCCCTTGTTGCTTGACATAAATGGCCATCGGAATCAAGGTACGTCCGCGGTAGACTCCGCATTCCGCGATGTCCCCGGCGACCTGTCGTGTTTTTTCGATCAGCGCGACCAAGTTGTTAATGTTTGCAGACCCGATTGGCTGTGGAGTTAGATGGGGAACGATTCCTCGTGGGACCTTGATCTCTTGGATACGGCCAAGAATCGGCGGCCAGGACGAGAGCGGCCGACGAGCAAACATCACCGCTGTCGCCTGCCGTACAAACTGCCTCACAACGTGTCGTGCTGCTTGCGCCGCGCGTGAATGTCTCGTCCTCTTGGCATTACCTGGAATTCCCATTTGTTCTCCCGACTGCGATGCAGTGTATCACCAGCAGCCTCTGCCAGTGAATTCTTTGCATTTGTACCAGAGCCTGGGGGCGGGCATGCCCGGCAGGTCGGGTCAATCGAAATCTATGCAATTGAGAATCACCACCGGCACCGATGGTGGCCCACCTAAACCGGGCATTCTCTGATCATGTTCCATCGCACCTTATCTCTATTTCCATTCTCGTTATAGCACGATAGGGTCATGTGTTGTCGATCCGGCAGCGAGTTATCAAGCCCATTGGTTAGGGTTTCACCGGCACACATGAGCGAAGTAATCAAGGCCAATATCCCCCAGTGAGCCTACAGACAGCGGTTTGAACCCGAAAGCGGCTCCTGCTTTGATCTCCTATGCCGATCCGTTTCACATCGTAAGAGGATACCATTCCTGGCAAATTTGTGCCTCCATAAAATGAAAAAGCTGCCCGGTAGCCCGCCTCACGCGCTAACTTCTGCGTCTTATCGGTGAAGCTGGTTCTGGCGCCTACCGGATAGGCAAGCACCTCGGCTTCGACTCCAAGTTGCTCTTTAAGGATCGTTCGGGACTTGGATAACTCTTCAAGTTGCCGGTCCGGCGCCAATTGGCTAAGTACAGTGTGAGAATGTGTGTGGGATCCGATCACCATACCTCCCTTGCTCATCTCCCGCGCCTCCTCCCAATTCAAAAATCGCCGTTGCGTTCCGGGAGGCTCTTCGCCCCTTGACGCTTCCGCCAGCTCCCGAAGGAATCGTACTGGGTCAGTGTTATTGGGCTGCTTATATAATTTCAAAATGTTCCGCAAAGCCGCCGCAATGCCGGTCTTATCAATATCGACAGTTAGGTCAGCCGGATAACTTAGAGAGAAGCTTCGCCTTCGAGCCGTCTTCATCATATAGGCAATGTGATCCCACCACGGTACATCACAGGAGCCAACTATGCTAGTGGCAAGATGGAAAACGCCCTGTGCGCCATGTGTGCGGAGGATGGGAAAGGCTATCTCGTAGTTATCCAGGTAACCGTCGTCAAAAGTGATTAATACGCGGCAGCAGCGATTCCTATCTTTGTTCGTGCCTTCAATAAAGGCCAATGCTTCATCGAGAGTTACAAGTGAAATGTGCCGCTTCAGGTAAGAGATTTGATCATTGAACTGATCGGCGGTTGCAGAAAAGACTCCGGGGTCAAACAGATCGTCATCCGGGTTTCCGATACGATGATAGTTCAAAACCAAAAGTGAATCTCTCGCTGGAAGTTGCGAGAGCAGGAGGGATGCGCCACTCCAGTACAAACCGCGCGCCAGCAACTCTCGCTTTCCACCGATATTAAATCCGTCTGTCATAACTAACTGATCATAACAGGATGTATCAATTTGTGACAGGCTAGTCCACTTACCTGCATTGTTCACAATGCATCGAATGCCATCCTCGCGCGGGACACAAAATCCCGCACCTTGGCAGGATCTTTGCGGCCAGGCGCGGCCTCGACGCCCGAGACAACATCCACACCCCAGGGGCGCAGCGCCGCGATAGCTTCGGCCACGTTGGCTGGGCTCAACCCGCCCGCGGCTACCAGGCGCTTCCGCGCCTCTGCATTTTGAAAGAGGGTTTTGCGTGCAGCTGTCCAGTCAAAGGTCTTGCCGCTGCCGCCGGCGGCCGCGCTTACGCTCGAATCCACCAACACTGCATCCGCGTGCAGGTCCAGATTGCACATGGCAATCTGGGCGGCGCACTGTATTGCAGTTGCCGCATCATAGTGGATCACGCGCAGGATGCGCAGTTCCGGCCCCAGGCGTTCATGTAGCCGGGCCGGCAGCTCTGAGTCTGCGTCGAAGTGCAGTTGCACGCCGGTCAGACCGCAGGCTTCAACCGTGGACACAATCTCTTCCAGTGTCGCCTCGACAAAGACGCCTATCTTCTCGACGCTGACCGGCAGATGCGGAACAATGGCCGCCACCTGTTCCGCCGTCACCCGCCGCGGGCTGGGTGCAAAAACGAACCCTACTGCGTCGGCCCCGGCCTTAGCGGCCAGCAGCGCGTCTTCCAGCGAAGTATTGGCGCAGATCTTAATCCAGATGCTCATCAGGTTGCACCTTTTGCGACAGATTCGATCAGCAGCTCCTTGAGCGCCGCGCCGGGATCGGGCTGGCGCATCAGGCTCTCGCCAATCAGAAAAGCGTCAAATCCTGCCGCGCGCAGCCGCGCCATGTCTTCCGCCGCAGCGATGCCGCTCTCTGCCACGCGCACCACAGTAGGTGGAATCCGCTCCGCCAGTTCGAGCGAAGTTTCGATTCGCACCTCAAATGTTCTCAGGTCGCGGTTGTTCACACCAATGGCATCGGCGCCTGTCTCGCCCAGCGTATCGAATGCGCGGTCCAGTTCTTCCGCTTTATGTACCTCGACCAGCACATCCAGTAAAAGGCTGTGCGCCATCTGGGCAAAGCGCTGAAGCTCGTTATCGATGAGCGCGGCAACAATCAACAGTATCGCGTCCCCGTGGTGCGCGCGAGTTTCCACGATCTGGTACTCGTCCACCGTGAAATCTTTGCGCAAACAGGGCAACGAAACCGCCGCCGAGGCCATCTCCAGATCGCGCAGGTTGCCCTGAAAAAACGGCTCGTCAGTCAACACCGAAAGCGCCGCCGCGCCACCCGCAAGATAGCGCCCAGCCAGCCATGCCGCGTTGAAATCCGCGCGAATCAGCCCTTTCGACGGTGAGGCTTTTTTGATCTCGGCAATGACGGCAGGGCCTGTGGCAGCCTTCTGGCGCAGAGCCGCAGCCCATCCGCGTGGTTGGTGCGCGGCAGCCAGCCGCTCCAGCTCCACCATGGGAACACGCTCCCTGGCCGCTGCCACTGTGGCTCGCGTCTTGGCCAGAATCCTGTCGAGGTGACTAGACATACGCTGGATCAAGTATACGATTAGGACCGCTTTAAACTTATTGCGATGAATCAAGCGCCTGAGTAGCCCGCCTCGTCCTGTTTTTCAATCGAGAACAAATCCTGCATGAATTTCGTACTTTGCTCCATCGCCGCTCGCATCGTCCTGTAAATTCCAAAACTAAGGCCGCCAGTGCAAGATTTTTTGAGCAATTCTGGCTGAAAATCTCCATTGAGAGGTGACAAATCGCATTTTCGCAAGTCTTGCTTGAAGCGAGCATGATAGAGCAGTAATCTATTGTGTGCCGCCGATTCGGCCCGTTAACTGCGCTGAAACCCCGTCCCATTAAACTGTAAGAAGAAAGGAACCGTTGTCCATGAAGACCCTACTGAGCGCCTTAATGTGCCTCTCGCTCCTCGTCTCCGCTGCCGGAGCGCAGGAGAAGAAAGCATCCGGCCTGCCGCCGCTGATTGATCGCAATTTAATCTTCGGCGATCCAGAGATTGCGGGAGAACAGCTATCTCCCGATGGCCAGTACCTTGCCTTTCTGAAGCCCTGGAGGAATACGCGCAATGTCTATGTGAAGGCGGTCAGCGAGCCGTTCAACGCCGCGCGGCTGCTCACCACTGAGAGCAAGCGGCCCGTTGCCGGATTTTTCTGGACGCGGGACAGCAAGGCCATTCTCTACGTCAAGGACCATGACGGAGACGAAAACTTCAACATATATGCGGTTGATCCCGCGGCTAAGCCCGCCGATGGCGCGGACGCTCCGCCCTCCCGCGATCTGACCGGGCTCAAGGGTGTGCGCGTCGCTATTTATGAGGTTCCCAAAAGCGACCCGGATATTGTCTATATCGGACTGAACGACCGGGACAAGGCCTGGCACGATCTTTACAAGCTGAAGATTTCCACCGGCGAGAAGACGCTGCTGCGCAAGAATACCGACCGTATTGTCGGCTGGAGCTTCGACGTGAAGGGTCAGTTGCGGCTGGGAATACGTAATGCGGACAACGGCGACACAGAGATTCTGCGCGTGGATGCCGACAAGCTGACCAAGATCTATTCCTGCACGGTCTTTGAGACCTGCTATCCAATTCACTTTCTCCCCGATGGAGGCCGCGTCTACATGGAGACCAACAAAGACGCGGACCTGATCTCGCTGGCGCTGTTGGACCCAGCAACGGGCAAGACGGAGCTAGTCGAGTCAGACCCGCTGGGCAAAGTGGATTTCGGCGGCGCGCTCTTCTCCGAGAAGACCGATGAGCTGGTCGAGACCTGGTATGTTGATGCCCGCGTGAAAACTTACTTCAGAGACAAAGCCTTTGGCGAGGACGATCACTGGCTTCAGGAGCATTTCAAAGGCCAATTCGTTAGTGTGGTTTCGCGCACCGCCGACGAAACAACCTGGCTAGTGACGGCACATAGCGACACCGAGCCGGGCCAGACGCTGATTTTCGAACGCAAGGGCCACAAGCTCACTCCGCAGTACAAAATCCGGGAGAAGCTGCCCCGGCAGGATCTGGCGGAGATGAACTCCGTCACCTACAAATCCTCCGACGGCCTGGAGATTCCTGCCTACCTGACGCTGCCCAAGGGCGTCGAGGCCAAAAACCTGCCCACTCTCATCATCCCCCACGGCGGTCCATGGGGTCGCGAGGAGTGGGGCTACAACACCTTGGCACAGTTTTTTGCCAATCGCGGCTACGCGGTTCTGCAACCCAACTTCCGTGGATCAACCGGCTACGGCAGAAAGTTCCTGGATGCCGGCAACCTCGAATGGGGCCGCAAGATGCAGGATGACGTAACCTGGGGAGTGAAATATCTGGTCGCCGAGGGCATCGCCGATCCCAAGCGCGTCGGCATTCTCGGCGGCTCTTATGGCGGATACGCAACCCTCGCCGGTGTTACTTTTACTCCCGATCTCTATGCGGCGGCCGTGGACATCGTTGGACCTTCCAATCTGATTACGCTGATGGAGTCGATCCCTCCTTACTGGGAAGCGGCACGCAAAATGTTTGCCGTGCGCATGGGCGACGTGAGCACGCCGGAAGGCAAAGCGCTGCTATCGGAGCGCTCTCCGCTCAACTATGCCGATAAGATCAAGACGCCTCTGCTGGTGGCGCAAGGGGCTAATGATCCGCGCGTCAACCGCCGCGAGGCCGAGCAGATTGTGATCGCCCTGCGCGACCGCGGCTTCCCGATCGAGTACATCCTCGCTCCTGATGAAGGCCACGGCTTTGCCCGGCCCGTCAATAACCTGGCGCTATTCATGGAGGCGGAAAAGTTTCTCGCCATACATCTGGGCGGACGATTCCAGGAGGGCGGCTCAGCGGAATCTGTCGCGCGGCTGAAGGAGATCACGGTTGATCCCAAGACGGTTGTGCTGGCCAATAAGGTGGACGCGGCGGCGGTTGGTACTCCCAAGCCGGCTATCGATCTGCAGCCAGGCGCCTGGAATTATGCGGTGACGATCGAGATGGGCAGCCAGAAGATGGCCCTCAAACTTACCACCACGATTACCGACGGCGGCGCTTCCTGGACGGCAATCAATCAAATGGAGACGCCCGGAGGCACGTCAACCGACACCGCGACCATCGAGAAGGGAACTCTGCTTCTGCGCAAGCGGAAGATGACCCAAGGGCCCGCAATCATCGATCTGGACTTTACCGGCGACAAGGCGGTGGGCAAGATGAGCATGGGCGCTCAGGATCGGACCATCTCGGTCGATCTTGGTGGCTCGCTCTTTGCCGATGGCCCCGGCGAAGATCAGGTGATCGCGGCGCTTCCTCTGGCCGAGGGATTCACCACCACCTACCGCAATTTCGATCCGATGACGCAAAAGGTCAAGTTGCAGCAGCTCAAGGTTTCCGGCACGGAGACGGTCACCGTGCCCGCGGGGAAATTCGATGCATTTCGGGTCGAAATCACTTCGGCCGACGGCGGCACGGACAAGAAGACAATCTGGGTGGCAAAGGACTCCCGCAAGGTGGTCAAGTCCAGCGCCATCATTGCCGCAATGGGTGGGGCGGTTATGACCCAGGAGTTGAGCGAGTAAGCAAACCGGCGCTCTCCCAGCTCCCGATTCGAGAGCTGGGAGAGCAGCTAACTGTGAATCGCCATCCTCACTGCCTCTTTCGCGCTGTCAGCCATGCGCACCAGCTCCCGGTTCTTCGCCTTTACGAATCCCGCCGCCACCGCGGTGTCTAGAAAGGCCAGCAGCCCATCCCAGTATCCGGCGGTATTGATGAGGATGCAGGGCTTCGTATGCAGGCCGAGTTGCGCCCAGGTCACCACCTCCACCATCTCGTCCATCGTGCCATAGCCGCCCGGCAACACCAGAAACGCATCGGCTAGCTCCACATGACGCGCTTTGCGCTGATGCATGGTTTCCACCAACTCCAGCCTGGTCAGCCCGGTGTGCTCGATTTCGCGGCCGGTCAGCACAGCGGGCAGCACGCCAATCACCTCTGCCCCACCGGCCAGCGCCGCATCGGCTACCGTGCCCATCAGCCCCACGCAGGCCCCTCCATACACCAGTCCCAGCCCCGCGGCAGCAATTGCCGCCCCCAGCGCGCGAGCTTCGGCTACAAATGCGGGATTGGTTCCGTTGGCCGATCCGCAGAAAACCGCCACGCGGCGAACAGGTTGATGAGAATGTGTCATGGTCTCTTCAGAATAACCGCTCGGCACACAATTTATTCGCGTTCCGGGTATTCGGCCGGCGTCAGTTCTTCCCGTCGTTGTTTCTGTATCTGTTGGATTGTGTCGTACTCCACAGCCGACATCAATACGGCGATGTCCCGCTCGTGGCGCTGAATCATCACCGGCTCCCGCTGAGACTGGTCGAGGATGGCGGCGAAGTTCTGTTTGGCGTAGGTTGCCGAGACGGTCTGCATGAATTGAGCCTACCAGAAAATGTACATATTGTATAAAATGGTAAATCTAGACAATTTTAACAACATCCTGCTCCCAATTACTGACCGTAAGAAGGATCGGGATTCCTTGTAGTCCGACCGGCTGTCTCTCGTTGTTTACCAAGAGGTAATCTTCGGTTTGGGTGTCTCCCCGGTCCCCAACAGCAAGGGACCGGGGCCACCTGCTAGCATTTCGCGCATGACGATCCTCAAAACTGCCACTTCTTATTTCGCCTGCGCCAGCCCCGCAACAACTGCCGCGATTTTATCGAGTATCTGATTCCAGCCCTCCAATTGACCGCTATCTTTTGCGCTCTCCATGGTTTCATTTCCAATCAAGGTGAGCTTCGTCTGGCCATCTCCAAAATCCTCAAAGAGAATCACATCGTGCGCATCGTCCATGGCCTCATGTTCTATACCATATTGCGCAGCCTCAACCTTGTTTCCGTCCGCGTCAGCAAAGTACATCGAGTAAACAATCTTCTCATGCACAACAATCTCGATGTACTCGCCGCCAGTCCACAACTCCTGACCATCCGGTGCTCTCATGCATAAATGGAATTTTCCGCCCACGCGAAAATCCATTTTGCAAACAGGCGCGGTAAAACTCTTCGGCCCCCACCACTGCGCCACATATTTCGGGTCAGTCCACGCCTTCCAAACCAACTCGCGTGGGGCATCAAAAACTCTTGTCACAACCAGCCGTTCTGTCTCATTTATTGTGTCTTTTGTCATCTCTGACCTCCGTTTTTTTCATTTCATTCACAACCACATCCAGCTTGTCGAAACTCTCTTCCCAAAATCGGCGATAACGGTGCGCCCAGTCGCTCACTGTCTTTATCGCTTCCGGCCTCAGCGTACACACACTCTCCCGTCCACGCTTCGTCTTAATCACAATCCGCGCTCGCACCAGGCAGGCAATATGCTTTGAAATCATCTGCTGCGACAGCGTAAAAGGTTCCGTCAGGCCATGCACCGACGCAGGTCCCTGTGAGAGTCGCTCGATCATCGTCCGCCGTGTCGGATCAGATAAAGCCGTAAATGTTGCATCCAATCTATCCACAACCATACGGTAGTGGATAATTCTGCCAATGTCAAGTATGAATTCTGCAATCCGCAGCCCGCGCAGGAGCGCGAGCCAGCAGTGTTGTGGCGCTGGCATCAGGGCCGGGGGAATATGGATTGTCTCTAGAACGTGTTCTGGCCGTATCACCTGCCACTCGGCAGTTACTTTCTCTTCAACGATCGACATAACAGGAAACCGCCAGCGCACTCGACGGACACTGCTCTCTTGACCCTCAGCCGGTACACTAGATCCAGGATCCTTCCCGCCCGGACTTGCCCCTTGCAGCCGCTCGCCGACAACCTGAATCCCGAACAGCGCGCCGCCGTCGAGGCCGCCGATGGCCCCCTGCTGATTCTCGCCGGGGCCGGCTCGGGCAAGACCCGCGTAATCACCAGCCGCATCGCCTGGCTCATCCGCGAGAAGGGCGTTGCCCCGGACTCCATCCTGGCCGTTACATTCACCAACAAGGCCGCCAGCGAGATGGGCGAGCGCGTCGACCGACTGCTCGGCCATTCCTCCCTTACCAAACCTCTCATCTCCACTTTCCACTCTTTCTGCGTCCGCATCCTGCGCCGTGACATCGAGGCGCTCAAAAATGGCAACGATGGACTCACCCGCTCCTTTGCAATTTACGACGAAAACGATCAGCAGGCTGTCGTCAAGCAGATTATGAAGCGCATGGGCCTGGACACCAAGCAGCTTACCCCGCGCGCGGTGCTGGGCCGAATCAGTTGGGCCAAGAATCATATGAAAGATCCTGAGGACTACTACCTCGAATCCAGGGATCCCAACGGCGAGCGCATCGCCCACATCTACCAGGGCTACAAGGCCGAGTTGCGCAAGTGCAACGCTCTTGATTTCGACGACCTGCTGCTGGAAGCCGTCCGCCTGCTCAAAGTCGCGAGCGAAGTCCGCGAGCGTTACCAGCGCAGATACAGATATTTGTTGGTGGACGAGTACCAGGACACCAACCGCCCCCAGTACGAGTTGATGAAGCTGCTGGCCGGCGAGCGAAAAAACGTTTGCGCCGTCGGCGACGAAGACCAGAGCATTTACTCCTGGCGCGGCGCCGACATTCGCAACATCCTCGAATTTGAAAAGGATTTTCCCAACGCCCGCATCGTCAGGCTGGAGCAGAACTACCGGTCAACTCAAATTATTCTGGAAGCCGCCGGTGCAGTGGTTGCTAACAACCTCAAGCGCAAGGGAAAGAAGCTCTGGACCGATCGCCAGGGCGGCTCGCTGATCGGTTACTATGAGGCCCCGGACGGCGAAAACGAAGCCCTCTTTATCGCCGACCGCATTCAGGCTTTTTTGCACCAGGGAAACTCGTCCGAAACCGGAGCGGGGCATTGCGCTGTCCTCTACCGCACCAACGCCCAGTCCCGGCTCTTTGAGGAGGCGCTGCGCCGCTACAACATCTCCTACACCATGGTCGGCGGCTTCAGCTTCTACGAGAGAGCCGAGATCAAAGATCTGCTATCTTATCTTCGCTTGATCCGCAACCCCCATGATTCGATGGCTCTGCAACGGGTTATCAACACGCCGGCTCGCGGCATCGGCAAAACGACGCTGGAGACTTTGGAACGGCTAGCTCTCGAAACCGGCCAGTCCACCTGGGACGCACTCTCCGCCGCCCTCACCAATCGCCTTATCCCCACACGCGCGCTGATGGCCATCGACTCCTTCCGCCAGCTCATCCTCGACGCTCAGGCCATGATGGACCCCGACTTCGCCGGCAAGCTCTCCGCTGGCGTGGCCGCAACAGAGGCGGAGGACGCCGATACCGGCTTCGAGTTTGGCGCGTCGTCAACCGGCTCACCCAGCATGGATGGCAAAGACTTTCCCCAGCCCGACGCCAGCAAAGTTTCTCCTTTCGCCGCCCAGCCGAGGCGCCGGGAGTCTGGGATTCCAGTTCAACCTGATTCCGATGGTGAGTCGGACAACGCAGATGTCACACCAGGCAAGAAGGCCCGTGCCTTTCGCTCGCCCGGCGACGCAGCTACCCTCCCAGAGTTGATTCGCTTCCTCCTCGACCGCACCGGCTACATCAAAGCTCTGGAAACCGAAGGCTCGCCGGAAGCCTTCAGCCGCATTGAAAACCTCAAGGAACTGGCCAACGCCGCCCATGACGCTGAAGCCCGCGGCGAGACCCTGGCCGAATTCCTCGACCACGCCGCCCTGGCCTCCGACACCGACCAGTTCGACCCTGACGCCCGCGTCACGCTGATGACATTGCACGCCGCCAAGGGCCTGGAGTTTCCACTGGTCTTTCTCGCCGGCCTCGAAGAGGGTCTATTTCCCCACTCCCGCACCTTGAACAACCCCGACGAACTCGAGGAGGAGCGCCGCCTCTGCTATGTCGGCATGACCCGCGCAATGAACTCTCTGGTCCTCACCCGCGCTCACTACAGGAGAAGGTACGGCAACGACGCCCCGGAGATGAGCATCCCTTCCCGCTTCCTTGAAGAAGTTCCCCTACGGTTGATTGAGAATCTAGGCAGCCGGACTCCTGCCCAATCCTTAGCTTGGTCCACGCCCGGCTACCCCAAGAGCTACAGCCGCCGCCCCGGCCACACCGGCGACTTTGCCGATCAACAACACTATAACTATGAAGACGAAAACCAGGAGGCCCCGCGTTCGCTCGCCAGGGGCTTCGTAGCCGGCGCGAGCAGGGCGAATGGAATGAGCGCAAAGAATCCTTCCTCCAAGCCCTTTGTAGCTTCATGGATGACTCCCAAGGCATCTGCATCAAGCCACGATCCCAGTTCAAAAGGTAAGAGCGCGGAAGCGCCGGAAGCTGCAACGTCGCCGGAATCTATCGACAATATCGCCCGTTTCTTCGGCGGCAAGGCCAGCCACGGCAAGCCCGGCTCGCTCCCCCGCCCGGCTGCGTCAGCCCCGGCCATGGACATTCCCGTATCCAGCGGCGCACTCAATCTGAAAAAGGGTCAGCACGTCCGCCACACGAAGTATGGCGAGGGCA